>Ga0070712_100000746_pt1 | contig 19204 bp, 20 predicted proteins | sample LARL81metaG_FD_71396 | JGI IMG/M metagenome (GOLD analysis project Ga0070712, IMG submission 71396) | Corn, switchgrass and miscanthus rhizosphere microbial communities from Kellogg Biological Station, Michigan, USA - LAR L8-1 metaG | ecosystem: Host-associated > Plants > Roots > Rhizosphere ...
ATGAGCTGCTCGCTCACCGGCGCGATGCGCGGGATCATGGATTCGCGCAGCAGACGTTCGACCTGATACTCCTTCGCATAGCCCATGCCGCCATGGGTCATCATGCTGCGCGTACAGGCATCGAACGCGGCGCGCGCGCCCAGGAATTTCGCGGCATTGGCTTCGGCGCCGCAAGGCTGCTTGGAGTCATAGAGTGCCGCTGCGCGCAGACACAGCCACCATGCACTTTCGAGCGCCATCCAGCTTTCCGCGAGCGGATGTTGAACGCCTTGATTCTGGCCGATGGGTCGGCCGAAGACGACGCGCTCGCGCGCGTACTTCGCGCCGCGCGCCAAGGCATCGCGGCCAAGTCCCACCGCTTCCGCCGCAATCAAGATGCGTTCGGGATTGAGACTGTCGAGCAGAATGCGAAAGCCCTTGCCCTCCTCGCCGATACGATCGTCGTCGGGCACGAAGATGTCGTCGAAGAAGACCGTGTTGGAATCCACCGCCGCGCGGCCCATCTTCGGAATGCGGCGCACTTCAACCTTCGAACGGTCGAGGTCGGTGTAGAACAAAGTCATGCCCTCGGTCGGGCGCTTGCCCTCTTCCTTCTTCGTGGTGCGCGTCAGGATCAGGATCTTGTCGGCTTCCTGCGCCGTGGTCGTCCAGATCTTGCGGCCTTTGAGGATGTAGCCGTCGTTGGTGCGGCGCGCGAATGTCTCGATGCTGGTCGTGTCCAGGCCGGCATTGGGTTCGGTAACGCCGAAGCAGGCCTTCTGCTCGCCCTTGATCAGCGGCGGCAGCATGCGGCGCTTCTGCTCATCCGTCCCGTGCACGACGATGGCGTGCGGCCCGAAGATGTTGAGATGGATCGAAGACGCAGCCGCATACCCGCCGCCGCCGCGTGCCACCGCCTGCATCATGATCGCGGCTTCGGTGACACCAAGCCCGGCGCCGCCGTGTTCAACCGGCATGGTGATGCCGAGCCAGCCGGCGTCGGCCATGGCCTTGTGGAATTCATGCGGGAAGCGCGGGGTCTGGTCGCACTCGGTCCAATAGGCATCGCCGAAGCGGGCGACGATTCGGCCGACATTTTCCTCGATGGCGCGGTGGTCGGCAGAGAGCGTGATGTCCATAAGGTTATTCTGTCAGGGGATTGGGACCGTGGGAACCGGCCGATTGATAAACATAATCAAGGGCTTCTCCCCGCTGATGCCATTTACCACAGGGCGGAACCGAAGGTTGCACCGCCTATCTCCCTGACTAAACTCAAAAATAATGGGAAATGCAGGGCCGACGCGCGTATAAGTGCGCCGCTCTTTTGACAGGGGCACAACCAGCGTTATCCGGCGGACTTCGCACGGTCTTGGAGATCAAACACATCACATGAGTGTCACGGCTGAAGGGCGTCCGACGCCCGCGCCTGCGCGCCGACCGGGAATGGCGCCGACCGACGTAACCGATCCGAACTACTTCCATAAGGTGGTGGATTGTCAGTGGGCTTGTCCGGCGCATACGCCGGTGCCCGAATACATCCGCTTGATCGCGGCGGGGCGTTACTCCGACGCCTACATGATCAACTGGCACTCCAACGTGTTTCCGGGCGTGCTCGGGCGCACCTGCGACCGGCCTTGCGAGCCGGCCTGCCGTCGTGGGCGGGTCGAGGAAGAACCCGTCGCCATCTGCCGCCTGAAGCGCGTCGCCGCCGATTCCAAGGACGACGTGTCGGGGCGCATGCCGAAACCGGCGGCCAAGAAGAACGGCAAGCGCGTCGCGCTGATCGGCGCCGGTCCCGCCTCGCTCACCGTGGCGCGCGATCTTCTGCCGCTCGGCTATCACGTGACGATCTATGACCAGGACAAGTTCGCCGGCGGCATGATGCGCACGCAGATTCCGAAATTCCGCCTGCCGGAAAGCGTGCTCGACGAAGAGTGCAACTACATTCTCAACCTTCAGCCGGAAACGAAGTTCGGACAGCGCATCGATAGCCTGAAGGCGTTGCTCAAAGAGAATTACGACGCGATCTTCGTCGGCTGCGGTGCGCCGCGCGGCCGTGACCTCGATATTCCTGGTCGCAAGGAAGCGGCCGAAAACATCCACATCGGCATCGATTGGCTGGCATCGGTTTCCTTCGGCCACACGACCAAGATCGGCAAGCGCGTGATCGTGCTTGGCGGCGGCAACACGGCGATGGACTGTTGCCGCACGTCGCGCCGTCTTGGCGGCGAAAAGGTGCAGGTTGTCGTCCGCTCCGGCTTCGAGGAAATGAAAGCGTCGCCCTGGGAAAAGGACGACGCGATGCACGAGGACATCCCGATCCACAATTTCATGGTGCCGAAGGAGTTCAAGCACACCGGTGGCAAGCTGATCGGCGTCGTCTTCGAGAAGGTGAAGGCCGAGAAGGACGCCAAGGGCCGGCGCAATCTGGTGCCGACCGGCGAACCGCACGTGCTGATGGAGTGCGACGACGTGCTCGTGGCCGTGGGTCAGGAGAATGCGTTTCCCTGGATCGAGCGCGACATCGGACTCGAGTTCGACCAATGGGACATGCCGGTCGTCGATCCGGTGACGTATCAATCGACCAATTCGAAGGTCTTCTTCGGCGGCGACTCCGCCTTCGGCCCCAAGAACATCATCTGGGCGGTGGCGCACGGCCATGAGGCGGCGGTCTCGATCGACCTGCTGTGTCATGGCGACGACGTGAAGGTGCGACCCTCGCCGCTCGTGAATCTCTCGAGCCAGAAGATGGGTATCCACGAATGGTCCTACGACAATGACGTGTCGCTCGACCTGCGCTTCAAGGTTCCGCACGCGCCCAAGGAATTGACGCTCAAGGACGTCAACATGGAAGTGGAGCTCGGCTTCAACAAGGAGCTCGGCTTCAAGGAAGCGCAGCGCTGTCTCAACTGCGATATCGAGACGGTATTCTCCGAGCCTCTGTGCATCGAGTGCGATGCCTGCGTCGACATCTGCCCCGTCGATTGCATCACCTTCACGCTCAACGATCCCGAGCCGAAGCTGCGCCAGGAACTGACCGCCCCTGCCCTCAATCTGACGCAGGACCTTTATGTCTCCAAGGAACTGAAGACGTCGCGCGTCATGGTTAAGGACGAAGACGTCTGCCTGCATTGCGGGCTCTGCGCCGAGCGTTGCCCGACGGGCGCCTGGGACATGAAGAAGTTCTATCTCGAACCCGCACAGGCCGGCGAATGCAGCCGATAAGCTCGATCAACGACTTCGTCGTCAAATTCGCCAACGTCAACGGTTCGGGTTCGGCGAGCGCGAATGAATTGTTCGCGCGCTCCGTGCTGCGCATGGGCGTGCCGCTGTGCTCGCGCAATATCTTCCCTTCCAACATCCAGGGACTGCCGACCTGGTACGAAGTGCGCGTTTCGGGCCATGGCTGGCTCGGCCGGCGCGGCGGCGTCGATCTCATGGTCGCGATGAATCCGCAGACCTGGGACAAGGACGTCGAGTCGATCGAGCCCGGCGGTTATCTGTTCTACGATTCCACCAAGCCGCTGACCAAACAGAAGCTCCGGCCGGATATTCATTTGCTCGGCGTGCCGCTGACCGAACTCTCCAATACGCTCGAAGGCACGATCCCGCGCGAGCGCCAGTTGCTCAAGAACATCATCTATCTGGGCGCGGTGGTGGCGCTGTTGTCGATGGAACTCGAAACCGTCGAAGGCCTCATCGCCGAACAGTTCAAGGGCAAGGACAAGCTGATCCGCCTCAACTATGCGGCGATGAAGCTTGGTTATGACTACGCCGCGAAAGTGCTCGCCGGCAAATGCAAGCTCAAGATCGAGCGCTCCAATCTCGTCGGCGACCGCATCTTCATCCAAGGCAATGACGCCGCCGGACTTGGCGCGGTCTATGGCGGGGCGACGGTGTGCGCCTGGTATCCGATCACGCCTTCGACGTCGCTCGCCGAAGCGTTCACCGCGCATTGCCGTAAGTATCGCGTCGATCCCAAGACGAAGAAGAACAACTACGCCATCGTCCAGGCCGAGGACGAGATCGCAGCCATCGGCATGGTGATCGGCGCCGGCTGGAATGGCGCGCGCGCTTTCACCGCGACGTCGGGCCCCGGCATCTCGCTGATGCAGGAGTTCTTCGGCCTCGCCTATTCCGCCGAAGTTCCGGCCGTGATCTTCGATATCCAGCGCGGCGGACCTTCCACCGGCATGCCGACGCGCACGCAGCAATCCGACATCCTGCTCGTCGCCTATGCCAGCCACGGCGACACCAAGCATGTCATGCTGTTCCCGGAAGACCCGCGCGAATGCTTCGAGTTCGCGGCGCTGTCCTTCGATCTCGCGGACCGGTTGCAGACGCCGGTATTCGTCATGCTCGATCTCGACATCGGCATGAACGATTGGCTGTGCAAGCCGCTCGTCTGGGATGACGCGCGCAAATATGACCGCGGCAAGATCATGACGGCGGAAGATCTCGACGCCGGCAAGCTGTTCGGCCGCTATCTCGACGTCGACGGCGACGCTATTCCCTATCGCACGCTGCCCGCGACGCATCCGAGCAAAGGCTCCTACTTCACGCGCGGCTCCTCGCGCGACCGTTTCGCCAAATACAGCGAAGAAGGTGCCGTCTATGTCGACAACATGCAGCGGCTGTTGCGCAAGTTCGAGACCGCCAAGTCGCTGGTGCCCAAGCCGATCCGCCGCAACGCGGTGGAGAAAACGAAATTCGGTGTGATCTATTACGGCTCGACCACGCCTGCCATCGACGAAGCGCTGGCGAGTCTGGAGACGCAGGGCATTCATCTGAACACGCTGCGCGTGCGCGCCTTCCCCTTCGCCGAAGAGGTGCTCGAATTCGTCAACGCGCACGATCAGGTCTTCATGGTCGAACAGAACCGCGACGCGCAGCTGCAAAAGCTGATGGTCAACGAGTGCGGCATAGATCCGGCGCGCTTCATCTCGATCCTGCACTATGACGGCACGCCGATCACCGCGCGCTTCATCACCCAGGCGATTGCCGAACGCATGAACGCGAGCAAGCCCAAAGCGAAAGAAGCTGCAGAATGACCTACATTGCCAAGCCGAAGCTGCATCATCCGGGACTCGTTCCGAACAGTCTCGGCTTCACGCATCGCGACTATGAAGGCTCGATCTCGACGCTGTGTGCCGGTTGCGGCCACGACTCGATCAGCGCCGCGCTCATCCAGGCCTGTTATGAACTCGCAATCGAACCGTACCGCGTCGCCAAGCTTTCCGGCATCGGTTGTTCGTCGAAGACGCCGGACTATTTCCTCGGCAACGCCCACGGCTTCAATTCGGTGCATGGCCGCATGCCGAGCGTTCTGACCGGCGCCAATCTCGCCAATCGCGACCTCATCTATCTGGGCGTCTCGGGCGACGGCGACAGCGCCTCCATCGGGCTTGGCCAGTTCGCGCACTGCGTGCGGCGCGGCGTCAACATGGTCTATATCTGCGAGAACAACGGCGTCTACGGACTGACCAAGGGCCAGTTCTCGGCCACGGCCGACAAGGGCTCCAAGTCCAAGGCCGGCGGTTCGAACATGGACGCGCCGATCGACCTCGTCAGTCTCGCGTTGGTGTTGGGTGCCACATTCGTGGCACGGGGCTTCTCCGGCGACAAGAAGCAGCTCGTGCCGCTGCTCAAGGCAGCCATCGCGCATCAAGGCTCGGCAATCCTCGACGTCATCAGCCCCTGCGTGCAGTTCAACAATCATGCCGGCTCGACCAAGAGCTTCGACTTCGTGCGCGAACACAACGAGGCCGTGAACCGGCTCGACTTCATCGTCGACCGCAAGGAGATCAAGGCCGATTACGAACCGGGCACCGTACAACTGGTCCAGCAACATGACGGCTCCTTTCTCAAGCTTTCCAAGCTGCATGCCGACTACGATCCCACCGACCGCGCCGCGGCCATGGCCTATGTCCAGCATCACCACAACAAGGGCGAAGTGCTGACCGGACTTCTGTATGTCGAGGAACAGGCCGACGACATGCACGCCAATCTGAAGACGTCCGCCGTTCCGCTCAATCGCTTGGGCGAGAAGGAGCTCTGCCCCGGCGCGGCGAAGCTCGTGGATATCAACGCCGAATATCGCTGAGGCGATGACGGGCGACCTGCCGATCGACATCGAGGCCGTGCGCCGGGCTGAGCTGACGCGTGAGCCCTTTCCGTTTGTCATGGTGCCGCACTTCGTGCGTGGCGCGAACCTCGAAGCCATCAACGCCGATTTCCCGCGCGTGACGCACGCGGGCAGTTTTCCGCTGCCGACATTACAGTATGGCCCAGCCTTCGCCGCCTTCATGGACGCCATTCGCGGTCCGGAATTCACCAAAGTCGTTTCGCAGAAGCTCGGAATCGATCTTGCGGGGCGTCCGACGATGATCACAGTGCGCGGCCAATCAGCGGCGCGTGATGGTCAGATTCACACCGACAGCCGAACCAAACTCGTCACCGTGCTGATCTACATGAACGGCCGATGGGAGAGCCCGACCGGACGGCTGCGCCTGCTGCGTGCGCCCGACAACCTGAACGACGTCATCGCCGAAGTTCCGCCGGACGAAGGCACGCTCCTTGTCTTCGAGAACAAGCCCAATGCCTGGCACGGCTTCGAGGCATTCGACGGGCCGCGCCGCGTCATCCAACTCAACTGGGTGACGAACGGGCGCGTGGTGAGGTGGGAACAAACGCGTCACAAGATCAGCGCGTTTTTCAAGCGACTTCGCGGGCGTCCATGACTGTCGCCGAGTGGATGCTTTTGGCCGCAGTGGTGCTCTATCTACTCACCATCGCGCCGTTCAAACCTCTCGGCCATCGCGAATTCGACAACTCCAAGCCGCGCGACCCCGAATTCTACGCGAATCCCTTGCGGGCGCGCGCGCTCGGGGCGCACCTCAACGGGATCGAGACGTTTCCGTTTTTCGCTGCGGCCGTGCTTCTCGCTGAGTTCCGCGTGGCGCCGCAACACCTGATCGATGAACTCGCTGTCGCATTCATCCTGCTACGCCTGCTCTTCGTCGCCGCCTATCTGCTCGACTACCCGACGCTGCGGACCCTGTTGTGGAATGCCGGGTTCGCAATCAACCTGGCGATATTTTTCCTGCCGTGGTGGGCGCACTAGGGCGCCGGCGTCCACAGCACGTCGTCGATGCGCGGCGCGCCGGTCGCCAGCATGACGAGACGATCGAAGCCGAGCGCCACGCCGCTCGCCGGCGGCATCGCCGCGAGCGCGGCGAGAAAATCCTCGTCCAGCGGATAGCGCTCGCCATAGATGCGTTCCTTCTCCGCCATTTCGGCTGCGAAGCGCGCTCGTTGCTCGTTCGCGTCGGTCAGTTCGCCGAAGCCGTTGGCCAGCTCGACCCCGCAGACATAGAGCTCGAACCGTTCGGCCAGGCGCGGATCGTGCGGCGTGGCGCGGGCAAGGGCGGCCTCTGAGCGCGGATATTCGTAGAGGATGGTGGGCTTTCCCTTGCCCAATTTGGGTTCGATGGCGGCAGCCAGCACCTTGCTGAAGATATCCGACCACCCGTCCTTCTCCGTGACCGCGAATCCGGCGCGCCGCGCCTTTGCGGCGAACGCGTTGCGCTCGCCGACGCCCGCAGGCGAGAGAGTCGACAGCAACTCAATCCCCGCGTGATACGCGAAGGCTTGCGCGACCGTCAGTCGCTCGACATCAGCAAACGGATCGCAGCGACGGCCGCGATAGACGAACTCCTTTGTCCCGACCGTGTCGGCTGCCAGACGCAGCACGTCGAGGCAATCCCCCTGCACGCGTTCATACGCTTCGTTGGCGCGATACCATTCGAGCATGGTGAACTCCGGGGCATGCAAATCACCGCGCTCGCGATTGCGGAAGACACGGGCGAAATCGAAAATGCGCGTTTCGCCGGCGGCCAGCAGTTTCTTCGCCGCGAACTCCGGCGAGGTGTGGAGATAGAGCATGCGGCTCTCGCCGGCGGTCGAACGGAGTTCGGTCGCGAAGGCATGCAGATGCGCCTCGTTGCCGGGTGAGACAGCGAGTGCTCCACATTCGACTTCGCAAAACCCTTCGCTCTCGAAGCGGGCACGGATGGCGCTCTTGATGCGGTTTTTCTGCCGCAGCAGCGGCGCACGGTCGGCATGGACGTGCGGCGACCACCAGGGGGAACGCGTCATGTCAGGCTATGTCGTAGCAGCTTCGGAGCCACTTCTATTGCCCGGCGCGCGCGGCAGCAAATGGGCGACGATTGCGCTTGGCCCAAGTGAGCAGCCCTGCTATTAGCCGCCGTCCAATTCCCGAGGGTTGAAGTGGTTTCCGTCATCGCCAGCAGCGTGCGCAAAGGCAACGTCCTCGAGAAGGACGGCAAGCTCTATGTCGTCCTGACCGCAGAGAACATCCATCCCGGAAAGGGCACGCCCGTGACGCACCTCGAGATGCGCCGCATCTCGGACGGCGTGAAGGTCGTCGAGCGGCTGCGCACCACCGACAGCGTCGAGAAGGCGTTCATCGACCAGGCCAAGTACAACTATCTCTACCATGACGGCGACCATTGGGTGTTCATGCAGCCGGAAACCTTCGACCAGGTCTCGGTCAGCGTCGACGTGGTCGGCAACATGGCGCCGTATCTGACCGAGAACATGGAAGTGACTCTGCAGAGCTTCGAGGGCAATCCGATCAGCCTGGAGATTCCGCAGCGTGCCACCTTCGAGATCGTCGATACCGAGCCGGTGGTGAGAGGTCAGACCGCATCGGGCTCCTTCAAGCCGGCGCTGCTGTCGAACGGCGTCAAGACCATGGTGCCGACCCACATCACGACGGGTACGCGCGTCGTGGTGATGACCGCCGACGGCTCCTACGTCGAACGCGCGAAAGACTGAGAAATTCTGTTCCCCCAGACTGACGTCAACCAATGGTCCGTTGAGCGTAAGCGTTTGTGAAGTAGCGCTCCCATCTTAAAATATTTTGTACATCCAAAAACAGCCGCTGCGCTCGTCTCAGTTCCGAGAGCGGGGAAGCATGAGTTAGCTTTGGCTCAATAGGAGAGTCAAATGCATGTCAACACTAGGCGGACGTTGGTTTTGGCCGCTGTTGAGGCGCGGGGCCCTTCGCTGCCCATTCACTTTAATCTTGCTTTACGTGTATAGCGTTGCTATACATGTGTAGCACATTCGGATTATAGCCATGCTGGCCATACGCTTACCTCCCGACATCGAGGCACGCCTCGACGCACTGGCCAAAAGAACCGGCCGAACCAAGACCTACTATGCCCGCGAGGCCATCCTCGAACACCTCGCCGACCTCGAAGACCTTCACCTCGCCGAGAAGCGCCTTGCGGCGTTGCGCGCGGGCAAATCGAGTACGGTCGCACTTGCCAAGCTCATGAAGCGTTATGGCGTGGACGATTGAGTTCGACCGCGCCGCTGAACGCGAACTGGCAAAACTCCCGGCACAAGACGCCAAGCGCATCCTTCGCTTCCTTCATGCGCGAGTCGGGCCACTCGCCAATCCCCGCAGCGTCGGTGAAGCCCTGAAGGGACCGCTCGGCGGCTTCTGGAAGTACCGCGTCGGCGATTTCAGGATCATTGCAGCCATCGAGGATCGCACGGTCAAAGTCCTCATCGTACGAATTGGAAACCGCCGCGATGTCTACCGCTGAGTGAGAGTTGACCGACGGCTCCTACGTCGAACGCGCGAAGGATTAGTCAGGTATCTGGATCAGGTACTGGGTATCAGAAAACGATCAGGGACCAGAAGCGAGCTTCTGATCCCTGATGCCTGACTTCTGTTTTCCGGCTTACGCCGCCTTGACCTCGAAGCCGAGCACGGCCTTGGTCTCGAGGAATTCCTCGAAGCCATGGTCGCCCCACTCGCGGCCGTTGCCCGACTGCTTGTAGCCGCCGAACGGCGCGGTGAAATCCGCGCCGGCGCCGTTCAGATGCACGTTGCCGCTGCGCAGCCGCGACGCCACCTTGCGCGCATGCGCGAGGTCGCCCGACTGCACATAGCCCGACAGGCCATAGACCGTGTCGTTGGCCATGCGGATGGCATCTTCCTCGCTATCATAGGGCAGCATCGCCAGCACCGGCCCGAAGATTTCCTCACGCGCGATCGTCATGTCGTTGGTGACGTTTGCGAAGACCGTCGGACGCACATAGTAGCCGCGGTTGAGTCCCTCCGGACGGCCAAGACCACCGGCGACGAGCGTCGCACCCTCGTCGATGCCCTTCTTGATGAGGCCCTGGATCTTGTTGAACTGCACCTCGCTCACCACCGGTCCGATCGTACCCGGAGTCGATTCCGGCGAGTCCGGCGGCGCCACCTTGACCTTCTCGGCCGTCGCTTTGGCGATGGCGATGGCCTGCTCGTTCTTGGCGCGCGGCACAAACATGCGCGACGGCGCGTTACAGGACTGACCCGAGTTGGTCATCATCTGCATCACGCCGCCCGAGACCGCCTTGGTCAGGTCGGCATCGTCGAGAACGATGTTGGCGGACTTTCCGCCGAGCTCCTGCGCCACGCGCTTGACGGTGTCGGCGGCCGCCTTGGCGACCGCGATGCCGGCACGCGTCGAGCCGGTGAAGGACATCATGTCGATGCCGGGATGGCTTGACAGCGCTTCGCCGACCGTCGGCCCATCGCCATTGACGAGGTTGAAGACGCCCGGCGGCACGCCCGCCTCATGCAGCACGTCGGCGAACAGCATCGCGTTCATCGGCGCCACTTCGGAGGGCTTCAAGACAATGGTGCAGCCGGCGGCAAGTGCCGGGGCGACCTTGCAGACGATCTGGTTGATCGGCCAGTTCCACGGCGTGATGAAGCCGCAAACGCCGACTGGCTCCTTGACGATGGCCGTGGTGCCGCGCACTTCCTCGAACTTGTAGTCCTTAAGTATCTTCGCGGCTTCGGCGAGATGGCCCATGCCAGTCGCGGCCTGTGCGGCTTTGGACAGCCACATCGGCGCGCCCATCTCCTTGGAGATGGCTTCGGCGATCTCGTTATACTTGGTCTGGTAGACCGCCATGATCTTGTTCAGGAGTGCGAGCCGCTCTTCGCGCGTCGTGCGCGAAAAGGTTTCGAACGCCTTGCGCGCCGCGGCGACTGCCTTGTCGACATCGGCCTTGGAGCCGAGCGAGATGCGCGCGAAGGGTTCTTCCGTCGCCGGATTGATGACTTCGAGCGTCTTGGGCGTGACGGGGTCCACCCATTTACCGTCGATGTAGAATTGGAGGCGATTTTGCATTCCCTTGACTCCCTGTTGTTGTGAAGGCTGTCAGGGGGTTCGGCCCCCTGAAATTCCGCCGGCCATAAAATCACATCCCACTGGCGGCAGCAAAGGCGGTTAAACCGCTGCAGATTGTGTGGAATTGGACGACAGTTGGCGCCCGGCTTCCATCCTTCGACAAGCTCAGGATGAGGCTTTTCTTGCGTCCCGCACCCCGAGCCTGTCGAAGGCAGCTTGAGGTCTGGCGACTTGGCTCCCCTTACCTATCGCGGCTACGCCGCGCTCGCCGCGGATGCCAGCGGGAGCTAGGGCCGAAAATTCAGCTCGATGAGGATGCCGTCGGGATCGGGCACGAAGATCTGATGGATGCGCGCACCCGGCACCTCGTTCTCGCGGAACTTGAGACCATGGCGGCGCAAGGTGGCGCGCGTCACCTCGAGTTCGCGGCCACGGAACGCGATATGATCGAGTGCCGCGGTGTCGCCGGTGCGGTGCGGGCCGTCGCGCGTTTCGGACTCCACCGCATCGACCAGGTGTACGATCGGCACGCCGCCGAGATAGAGCCAATAGCCCTTGAAGGGAAATCGCGGTCGCTCGCCCACCGTCAGACCGAGCACGTCGCAGTAGAAATCGCGCGTCCGCTCCAGGCTGGCACAGCGGATCGTGTAGTGCTCGAGCATTTCGACGGGCATGGCTTGGTGGTTCCCTTGCTGCCGGCTGCGGCACAATAGGCACATCACCTGAGCAGCGCCAGCGACTCGAAATCCGTATGATCGCCGCGATCGTCACTGATTCGCGGGGGTTGGAACGATGCAGTTCATTTGCGATGCGCCCGGCCGGCGGGCCTGGTTTCGGATCGAGACGGAGGCCGAAGCGGCCGCCGAATCCGAGGAAATGCGTCATGCGGTCGAGAAATATTTCCGGCGCGAGCGCGAGGCGGCGGTCGCAAGCTACCGCCCGAGCGTGAGCTCCTATATCGAGCGCGACATCGGGCTTAAGGCCCATGTGCTCAAGACCATGCCGCTGTTTCTCACGTTGCGCGAGCATGACGGCACGCCGCTCGCCACCGCGATGCTGCCGCCGGGCGGCAAGGCGTTCGACGATTTTCGCATGATCATCGTTGGGCCTTCCAACCACGATCCGTTCGCGAGCCATGACGAGCCGATCCAGGCGCTGGCCAAGCATTTCGGTCTCGTCCTCAACAGCGAGCGCTGCTTTCCTTACGTGCACTACGGCGTTTGAACGCCGCTTCAGCGCCAGACGCGCCGAGGTGATGAGCACGTGCGCCATGCGGCGCAGCGCGCGCATCTCCGCACTGTGCACGCCGTGCTTTCACGCGCGGCGATTGCCGATGGGAGCGCCGCGGCCACTCAATCTTGTGGCCCTCCCTTTCGCGCCATACCACGTACTGTTTTCGAGTTCGACACGACTCCCAGCGCCTTTGCCAGCGCGATATTTGTTTGGATGAGACGCCCGGCAGTCGCAGCTGCGCTCAAACTCACGGCCGCGTCTTGTCGATCAGCGAACGCCTGGTGCAACGTGTAGCGAACGGCATTTCGAATCTGTTGAAAGTGTTCGGCGAGAACGTCAACGCCGACAATGTCTTCGCACGGCATCGCCCACGACACCTCGTCCGGCCCTCCCAGAAGTGCTTCGCGAACGCGCTTTGCGTTCGCCTTTTGTCGCTCGTACGAGTCGTCCCATGTCTCAAATGGTTCAGGCTTTTTCTCCAAGTCGCACTGCGACTGTTTGATGTCATTGTCGGTCGTTTTCTCGCTCATCATTTCTCCTGTCTTGGCGTGCGATGAGCGCGCATTATCAGGCCAGTTCCGCCACGTTGGATAAGTACGTTGTAAATTATAAAATGCTCATGTTCTGAATGGCTTGGCCGTGACAGCGCGCTGGAAAAGCGGCAAGCTAGGCAATGGAATTCGGAGAATGATCGCCATGAAGAGATTGCTCCTCGCGACGTTTGCCGCCTCGCTCCTGATCGCGCCGGCGTCGGCCGCACTGAAGGTGGGTGCCATGGCTCCCGATTTCACCGCGCCCGCAACGCTCGGCGGCAAGGAGTTCACCTTCGCGCTCGCCGATGCGCTGAAGCATGGACCGGTGGTGCTTTATTTCTATCCCGCCGCCTTCACCAAAGGCTGCACCATCGAGGCGCATGAGTTCGCCGATGCGATGCCGCAATTCGAGGCGCTCGGCGTCAGCGTGATCGGCGTCAGCCACGACAACATCGAGACGTTGAACAAATTCTCCACCACCGAGTGCAAGAGCAAGTTTCCCGTCGCCGCCGATGCCGACGAACACATCATGAAGTCATACGACGCGGTGCTCTCGGCTCATCCCGAATACGCCAACCGCACATCCTATGTGATCACGCCGGGCAATCACATCATCGCCGAGTACACCGATCTCGATCCGACGCAGCATGTCGACAAGATGATGGCCGCGATCAACAGCTGGAAGGCGGGGGAGAAGTAGCAAGAGTTCCTTCCCCCTATACGGGGGGGAGGCTCCTCAAAAAAACGCGAACGCTCTGACTTCGATGCTTTCGCGCTCCGGCGCGTGTGGCGGTGTCGTCGGGTCGTCGAATGAGGCATGCGCGCCCCAGCGGGCGCGGCCGTCTAACGCGGAATCGTAGACTTTGAAAACCAACGCCTCGTCGCGGCGCATGCGCGGGAAGTAGAACCAGCGATGCGCCGGATTGTATGTGAACTGGTAGATCTCGCCCACGCGGTCGGGATGGCGGCGTTCGGCGGCGACGAAATCCTTGGGCGCGAGCGAGGACGCATCGGCAATGGCGAGCGGATCGCGCTCGATCGGGTTTCGGATGGCACGCCAGACCTGGATGATGGCGAAGCGGCGCGACAGGAGAACTTCGGCCTCCGCACCCATCAGATCGCGCACGCGCTGCGGCCCCGACCATTCGGTGTAGTCGTTGTGCACAGCCTTGACGGGCTCACGGAGCTTGAGCGCGTCGCGCGCGGCGGAATCACCCGAACGCAGCGTGTGATCGAAGACATGCACGCGGCGCGCGCCACAATGGCGGGCAATGAGATCTTCGATCTCCTTGTAGTAGACGGATTTGAGTTCGCCAGCGGCGAAGAAGTCCGCCATGCGGGTGGGATGATCGGCAAGAACGAAGCCGGACGTATCGAGGCTGAACGTGTCGCGTAGCGGGCGTCCGTCGCGGATGGCAACCGTGTGACGGTCGAAAGTCGCCTTCTCGGTGCGCATCAAGCCGCCTGGACCATGCGTCTCGTTCACCGGCTTGACGCCAGTGTCGACGATGTAGCTCAGAGTGGCGTCGACTGTGGCCTGATCGAGCTGGCTCATGGCGGCGCTCCGACGTTGCCAACCAAACTTAGGTCAGTACGGCGCGCGCACCAAATCCGGCAGGGTATGCCTGATTTGCATGACCTCATTCACGCGCGAAGCAGCACGCGGAAGCGCGTTTTGCGTCTCCACGTGAGAACTGCACGTTGCGCCGTTGGCGCAGACAGACGCCGTCAAGTCCAATCCTTGCCCTTGTGCGGCTTGCGCACGAGCTGCGGCTCGATATAGGCGGGCGGCTTGGTGGTGATGGGTGCGATTTTCTTGTCGGCCTTCGGCTTCTTCTTTTCCTTGTTGCCCCTCTGCTCGCGATTGGCCATGACGGCTCTCCCTGAAAGATCGGTATGTGGCGCGCATGTCGCGCCGGTTGCACAAGCCGTGACGCCGCTTGTGCCGACTTGAGTACGGACCATTCCGAATAGCGCATCGCACCACGCGCTGCCAAGATCGAACTGCAGCGTTGCGGACGCCGAAAAGCCCCGCGTAAGGCCGCGGGGCTTTCGTGTTTCACACACCTACTTCTTAGCCGCGCCCGGACGCCAGCTGGCTTCGCCGGAACGCCATTTGACGAAGGCAATGCCATCCGCCGTCAAGGAGTCGGTCTGTGTCCGGGTCGAACCGATACCGTGACCGGCCTGCGCATCGATGCGCAGCAACACCGGATTGGGTGCGCCCGCCGCCAGTAGCGCCGCTTCGAGCTTGGCCGGTTCCCAGGGCGAGACGCGCGGATCGTTGAGACCAGTCGAGATCATGATCGCCGGATATTTTGCGCCCTTCTGGATATGCTGCAGCGAATCCATGTCGTAGAGGTTCTTGAAGCCCTGCTCCTTGGTGACGGTACCGAACTCGGGAATGTTGTTGGGCCCGTTGGGCGAGAACTCGGCGCGTAGCGTGTTTGCCGCCGGCACCATGTCGAGCACGCCGGCGAAGAGATCGGGCCGTTCCTCCATCGCGCGTCCCATGGTGATGCCGCCGGCGGAACCGCCGATGATGAAGAGCTTCGCCTTGGTCGTGATGCCGCGCGCGATTACGTCTTCACCACAGGCGATGATGTCCTGCCAGGTGTTGTGCTTGTTGGCGTCCTTGCCGGCGAGGCGCCAGGCTTCGCCCAATTCGCCGCCACCGCGCACATGGCAGATGCCGTAGGCGATGCCTTCCTTCATGAAGGCGGCGCGCCGCGAACTGAAGTCGGCAAGATTGGAGATCCCGTAAGAGCCATAGGCTTCGATCACCACCATCTGCGGCGTGGCGACGCCCTTGGGCTGCACGAGGCTGAGCGGCACCATGACGCCGTCGCGCGCCTTCGCCTTCAGATCGCTGACGACGAATTTCTCAGGGTCGATGTCACCCCTGGCGCCGACCTTGAGATCGCTGAACGTGCCGCTCTTGGGATCGTAGGCATATTCGGTGGGCGCGACGACCCAGCTTGAAAAGTCGATGGCGATGCCGGGCTTGCGCGGATCGCTGAACACTTCGCCGACATGGCCGCGCGTCGGCAACGCGATCTCCTCGATCGTGTTCGAGCCATAGGGAACGCGCAGCAACTGCGAGTAGACCCCCTTGGTGGCCAAAACATAGAGACCGTCCGATGCCGCGTGGACGCCTTCGATGACACGATCGGGCGAGGCCGGCACTAGCACCCTGGCGGTGGCGATCGGCTTTCCGGCCTTGACGGAAAGGACCTGGAAGGTCGGCGCGTTCTTGTGCGAGAGCAGGAAGAGCTCATCGCCACGCGCATCCGCCGAGGTGACGCCTTCATCGCGGTCGCCGAACAATGTCCACTTGGCGTTCGGACTCGCGGCTTCCGCCACCGGCGCGGTCCAGGCCTTCACTTCGTTCTGCACGCCGTTGATCGAGAGCAGCACGGCGATCGGCGAGGTCGGTTCGATTACCAGTACGGGGGTTTCGTCGGCGGTGAATTTCGGACCGTTCGCCATCAACGAACCGTAGAGCGGAACCGGATCGGACTTCAGATTCCAGCCGACCAGGGTCGCGTCGCGGTATTTTTCGGTGCCGGGATCGGCCAGTTTGAGCTGCTTCAACCGGATGAAATAGAGCGACTTGGAATCCAAACTCCACGACGTGGCGCCGAACTGGGCGCGATCGATGGGGCCGGCAATCTTAGCCCCGCTCGCCGCGTCATAGACGCTGATCGCGGCATCTTCCGAGCCGCCCTCAGAAAGACCGACCGCAACCTTCGAGCCGTCCGGCGCGACCAGCACGTAATTGATGGCATAGGGTTTGCCGCCGTTCGCCGCCATCACCTTGGCGATGTCGATGATCTTGCGCGTGCCCTTCGCATCTCGCACGACAAGATCGTAATTGTCCGCGCCGGGTGCGCGCTCCTGATAGAAGGCGCGGCCGCCATATTCGGCGTAGTTCTTGATAAAGCCGAAGCTGCCGGTGAACGCGCCGACGCGTCTGCCGAGAGCGGCGCGGCCGGGAATGGAATCGAGAACGCTGCGTGTGTAGGTGCCTTGTGCCTTCATCCAGTCGAGCGTCTCGGCATCTAGCTTTTCGAAGTAGCGGTAATTGTCGGTGACCTCCTTGCCGAAGAAGGTTTCGGTGACCGGCTTGGCGGCCAATGGCGCCGGTTGCGCCGGCGCGCCCAGCGGCACGAGCGCGTCTGTCGCCGTCGCGGCGATGGCGAAGGAGCAAGCAGCAAAGGCACAGGCGACGCCTGCGAGAAGGGCGGCGGATTTCATGGAAATTTCCCCAATTTTCGCGGGCAGAATAGGCCGCGGGGCGGAGCCGCGCGATACAGATTTACGTGAGAAAATAAAAACCCCGTGATCGGAACGGCCCGCTAGGCCCGAAGATCGGCGATCACCTGCTTGAATTGTATATACAAATGTCTATATAGTAGGAGCGAATGGAGTTTTCGGGTTTTGATTGGGACGACGGCAATCGCTCCAAGTGCCAGAAGCACGGCGTTTCGGTTGAAACAGTCGAGCACATTTTTCACCGCGGTCTGATGATCTTGCCTGATGAAGCGCATTCGCTGACCGAGCAGCGCTTTCGCGCAATCGGCTACTGCGGAGAGGGTCGGGCGCTGTTCATCGTGTTCACAATTCGCCGGCGGCACGGTGAAGTTCTGATCCGTCCGATCAGCGCGCGGTTCATGCATAGGAAGGAGGTCGAGCACTATGAAAAAACCTACCGCTCATAAGAAATTGCCGACATTCAAGAGCGATGCAGAGGCAGAAGCGTTTGTCGATCAAGCCGATCTCTCGCGATACGACCTGTCAGGCGGAGAGTTCGTGCGCTTCGAGCTGAAGCCCAAGGACAAGACGGTCAATCTGCGTCTGCCGGGACAACTTCTCGATGCTGTGCGCGTGCGGGCCAAACGCGCAGGCGTGCCGTATCAGCGGTTCATCCGCATGGCGCTGGAGCAGGCGGTGAGGAAGGAAGACGGTGGCCATAAGAGATGAAAACCGCGCGAAGACCATTTTTTTCATTGTTGCATTGACTCTCGTTGCGCAGCCGGTTGCCGCACATCGCCACACGCTGGCAGACGCCTGGCAATTCCAGCCGCAACCATTTAGGGGACCGCTAGTCAAGTAAACATTGGGTGTCGCGAAGTATAGTATACGTCATATTCTTGCGAGTATTTCACGAACCGTAAGGGTTTCAGGACGAGACTCGTAGTCCTTGCAGGTCGCCCCATTCCGTGGGCCGCAAGATCATCGGAGCCTGCGATGCTGTTCGATTGGTGGAAACCTACCTACGCGCCATGGCTGCTTCCTGTGGTGCTTGTCGCAGTCCCCGTGCTGGCTGCCGTCATGCACATCGCATTGCGGCGCACGCCAATGCGTTATGAAATCACGATCGACCATGATCGAAAGCGGAACATGGCACTCAATCTTCTCTTCGGCACTGTCTTGTTTGTGGCTGTCGGCGCTGCGCTCTGGCGTCCCCAGTCGATCGGTCTGTTCATTGCCCCGATAGCAATGCCATGCCTGCTGCACTTCTCCGGGCGGCTCGGTTCCTGGCGCCGCGTGATCAGCCAGCCCGAGCGCGCGACGGCCATGAATATCAACCTTGGCTCGTTCGTTGTTCTGACCGCAGGCGTTATGTTGTGGCTGGGCGCGATCGATCGCGCCGTAACATTTCCGACGGAAATGGACAGCCACAGCGACGCGATTACGCGCCTCGGAGGATTGGCGTTGTTAGTAGGATGGAGCAGCTTCTTTTGTGGAATTGGTGCCAATCTTCGCACCAATTGGCGCGAGATCCAGGCGCAACGCAATTCCGCTTCGACTTGAAAAGCGAACAGCACCCAAACAAAAAGCCCCCGCGCTTTCGCGCGAGGGCTTTTCGAATGTGTTGGCAGGGTTTTCTGAATCTGTCCTTGGCAGGACTGGCAGCGACCTACTCTCCCGCGGCTTGAGCCGCAGTACCATGGGCGCTGGGAGCTTTGACGGCCGAGTTCGGAATGGGATCGGGTAGAATTCTCCCGCTAGGACCACCAGTCCGGCCAAGGACAGAAACGATACGACACTTGTAGCTGAAGGTTTTTGTTACGTGATGCCTGGCTTTGTTTCCAGACATGGAACGGTGTTGCTTGCGATCAAGCCAATCGAGCGATTAGGACCAGTAAGCTCAATACATCGCTGTACTTACACACCTGGCCTATCGACGAGGTAGTCTTCCTCGGCTCTCAAGCGAAACCTAGTTTTGAAGTG
>Ga0070712_100000748_pt1 | contig 19165 bp, 17 predicted proteins | sample LARL81metaG_FD_71396 | JGI IMG/M metagenome (GOLD analysis project Ga0070712, IMG submission 71396) | Corn, switchgrass and miscanthus rhizosphere microbial communities from Kellogg Biological Station, Michigan, USA - LAR L8-1 metaG | ecosystem: Host-associated > Plants > Roots > Rhizosphere ...
GAAGTCGTTCCAGTGGTAGACGACGCTGAACAGAGAAAAGGCCACGAGGGTCGGGCGGGCGATCGGCGCGAGCACGCGGAAGATCATGGTGAAGGTGCCGGCGCCGTCGACCCGGGCGGCGTCCACGATGTCGTTGGACACCTGCAGGAAGGCGTCGCGGATCAGGAACGTCCCCAGCGCGGACACGGCATAGGGCAGGATGAGCGAGGCATAGGTATTGAGCAGACCGACCTTGCTGAACAGCATGTAGAGGGGCACGAAGCGCACCTGGGGCGGCACGATGAGGCAGGCGATCACGACGAGGAAGCAGGCATCGCGGCCCCGCCAGGAGAGCTTGCTGAACGCGAAGCCGGCGAGGCAGCCGAAGAAGAGCTGGCAGATGAGAATGCCCGCGGTCTGGATGGCATTGTTCACGGCGTAGCGCAGAAACGGCCCCGAGGCCCACGCCTTGGCGTAGTTCTCCCAGTGCGGTGGAGCGGGCCAGAGGGCGGGCGGGAACCGGGTCACCCCTGCCATGTCCTTGAGCGATGTGCTGATCATCCACACGTAGGGGAAAACCTCGACGATCGCCACCACGGCGAGGGCGGCGAGGGTGAGCGCGCGAATCCCCGCGCGGCGGTCGCTCACGTCGTGTAGTGGACCCGGCGGCGAAAGGCCAGCCACTGGGCGAAGGTGAGGGCCACGATCACCACGAAGAAGAGCACCACCGCCGCCGAGGCCTTGCCGAGCTTGAAGTATTGAAACGCCTGCTCGTAGATGTAGTACACGTAGATCACCGTCGACGCGACGGGACCCCCCTGGGTCATGATCTTCACGATGTCGAATCCCTGAAAGCTCGTGATGGTCAGGGTGATCAGCAGGAAGAGCGTGGTGGGGGTGAGGAGAGGCCACGTGACGTGACGGAAGCGCTGCCAGCCCCCGGCGCCGTCGAGCGCCGCCACCTCGTAGAGATCGCCGGGAATGGCCTGAAGCCCCGCGAGATAGATCACCATCGGGTACCCCACCGACTTCCACACCGTCACGAGCACGAGAGACCCCAGGGCGAGGCGATGGTCGCCGAGCCAGTTCACGGCAGGCAGGCCGACCAGTCGGCACAGCCAGGCCACGAGCCCGTACTGGGGGTCGAGCAACCAGATCCAGAGAAGCGAGACGGCGACCCACGAGACAACGTAGGAGCTGAAGATCGACGCCTGGAGGAGAGCGCCCACGCGCGTGCGCTCGTTCAGGAGCACGGCGAGGGCCAGCCCCAGCACCTGCGACAGCACCACCACCCCCACGGAGTACTTGACGGTGTTGGTGACGACGTCCCAGAACTCCGCGGAGGCGAGCGCGCGATAGTTGGCGGCGCCCACCCAGCGCGCGGGCATGACGAGATCCCACTCGTAGAAGCTGACCCAGGCCGAGTAGACGACCGGATAGAGGTAGACGAGGGCGAAGATGAGCAGCGAAGGCGCGGCCAGGGCGAGTCCCAGCCGCGCCTCCGCGCGGACGCGCCTACTGCGGCTTGGCGAGGATCTCGTTGGTCTTGGCCTCCGCCGCCTGCATGATCTCGGCGGCGGTCTTGATCCCGAGCACCGCGGCCTCGAGGTTCGGCTGGATCACCTCGCGCTGGATCTCGATGAGGGCCGGCGTGTACGGGAAGCGCTGGGCCGTCCGCAGCTGGTCGATGGCCGTTTTGTAGTTCGGGTTCTGCTTGTAGAACGCCTGCATCTCGGGCGAGTTGACGGCCGAGGTGCGGATGGGCATGTAGCCGGTGGCCTTCGAAAGCGAGATGGTCTGGGCCGGCTCGGTCATCCACTTGATGAAGGCCCAGCCGGCTTCCTTCTGCGCCGAAGAGGCGTCCCGCGAGATGACGAAGAACGTGCCGCCCGTGGGCACCGCCTGCTTGACCTTTCCGGGGAGGAATGCGGTGCCGAGCTTGAACTTGGCATTCTCCGTCATGTAGTTGAGGAAGGCCGTGGACGTGTAGATCATCGCCACCTTGCCATTGATGAAGTCGGTGTTGGTAACCGTCCAGGCGTTGTAGTCCTTGCCCGGCGGACGCTTCATCGTCTTGTCCTTGTTCACGAGGTCGACCCAGAACTGGAGCGCCTCCGTGCCCTTCTCGCGGAAGGCGGCCTTCTTGCCGTCGGGCGTGACGAGCGAGCCACCCGCCTCATGGAGGAGGGCGTACCAGAACCACCAGTCCACGGGCACCTCGAAGCCGTAGGTCTTGATCTCGCTGCCCTCGCGCACCGTGAGCTTGGCCGCGGCGTCGCGCAGCTCGTCCCACGTCGTGGGAACCTTCACGCCCTTGGCGGCCAGCATGTCGGCGTTGTAGTAGAGGATGGGCGTGGAGCGGAAGAAGGGCAGGGCCACGAGGGGCGCCGCCGGCTTGCCCAGGTAGTCGAAGTACGTGTGCTGGGTCTGTCCGGGCAGATAGTCTTCGAGGTCCGCGCCGTTCGCGCCCTTGGCGTAGGGCTCGAGGTTCTCGAAGAGGCCGGAGGCGGCGAGCTGCGGAATGGCCTCACCGATGACGTGGAAGGCGGCGGGCGCGGTCTTGGTCGCCGCGGCCGCGCGGATCTTGGCGAGGGCCTCGAAGTAGTCGCCCTGGTACGTTCCCTCGATCCTGTACTTGGACTGCGACTCGTTGAACCGCTTGATGTGGGCCTCGGTCACCTCGCGGTTCGTGCCCCCGAAGGAATACCAGAACTGCGCCATGATGGGACTCTGAGCCGCGGCCGGCCCGGCCGCGCCGAGGAACCCGGCAATCAACAACAGGGCCAGCGCTCGTCTCATCCTGTGTCTCCTTTTGTCGGTGGATGACGCCACGGAACGACCGCGCAGAGCCGCGGGTGAAGCAGCGGGATTATAGCGCGTGTCGCGCGACGCGCACGTTGCGGATCCGTGAATTGACTGGTTCCACGAGTCCCGCTATTGTGACCGTCCATGCTCCGAACCACCCTCGCGGGCAGCCTTCCCAAACCTCCCTGGCTCGCCGATCCGCACCACCAGCTCTTCGCTCCGTGGGTGCCCTCGACCGATCGGCTGGAGGAGACCCAGGACGACGCCGTCCGGTTGGCGCTCCGCGACCAGGAAGATGCCGGCCTGGATATCGTCAGCGATGGCGAGCAGCGCCGCCGGCACTACATCTGGGGGTTCCTCGACGGTCTGACCGGAATGGATACGAAGCAACTCGGGAAGAAGCGGACCCGCGGCGGCAAGTACGTCGCCGAGCAGGACGTGGCACGGATCGTGGGCGAGGTGACGTGGCCCGGACCCGTCATGGGCCCCGCCCTCGCGTTCACCAAGGCTCACACGCGCCGCGCGGTGAAGGTCGCCCTGCCCGGTCCCATGACCATGGTCGATACCACCCTCGACGAGTTCTATCGATGCGACGAGGAAGGCCTCGCCATGCGCTTCGCCGGCCTCTTGAACGCCGAGGCGCGGGCGCTGGCCGCCGCGGGGGCGGCCGTGGTCCAGTTCGACGAGCCCTGCTTCAACATCTACCTCGACAAGGTCAAGGCGTGGGGCATCCGCGCGCTGGAAGCCGCCATCGCCGGGGTACCCTGCACCACGGCCATCCACATCTGTTACAGCTACGGCATCCCGCGCGTGCTCGCGTGGAAGAAACAGAACACGGAGTGGGGCCAATACCGGGTTACCCTCCCGCTCCTGCGCGAGACGCGCATCGCCCAGATCTCGGTGGAGTGCGCAGCGTCCGGGGTCGACGTGGCGGTGCTGGAAGGGGCGCGCGGCAAGGACATACTCCTCGGCGTCATCGACGTGGGCACCGAAGAGATCGAGTCGCCCGAGCTGGTCGCTACGCGGATCCGGAAAGCGCTCCCCTATGTCGATCCAGGACGTCTCTTTCCCTGCACGGACTGCGGCCTCGTTCCGCGTACCCGGCCGGCCGCCCGGGCGAAGCTGCGGGCCCTCGTCGATGGCGCGCGAATCGTCCGCGTCGAGCTCGGCGGCAGCTGACTCGATCGTTCGAGGGGGCGCGTCGTCTTGACAAGGTGTCTGGCGCGACTCTACAGTCTGCCTGCCCGACCAGCCGGTCGACTCTATTCGGACGGTCAACCTCCATGGAGGACGCAATGATGCGACGACTCCTCACCTTTGCCCTGGTGCTCGGAATCCTGCTCATGGGGGCGGCGGTGCCCGCGCTGGCCCAGGACACCCTCAAGATCGGCGCGCCTCAGCCCATGACCGGACCCGACGCGCCCTTCGGCGACAAGTTCAAGAAGGCCTACGGCATGGCGGTCGAGGAGATCAATGCCAAGGGCGGCGTCAACGGCAAGAAGATCGAGGTCATCATCGACGACCACCAGGCCAAGAACGCCATGGCGGCCACGGTAGCCGAGAAGCTCATCACCCAGAGCAAGGTGCTCGTGCTCACGGGCGGCCGCGCCTCGGGTCAGGCCGTCGAGATCGCCTCGGTCGCCCAGCGACTGAAGACCCCGTACGTGGTGGATCATCCCTCGGCCGACATCATCACCGCCAAGGGCTTCGAGTGGGTGTTCCGCAACAACCCGACCGGCTCGATCTACCCGCAGGCCTTCAACAAGTTCATCAGCGAGGTGCCGGGGGCGATGCCGAAGTCGGCCGCGGTGGTCTACGACAATTCCGTCTTCGGCAAGACCATCTCCAACTCGGCCCTGACCTTTCTCAAGTCCAAGAACGTGCCGATCGTCAACGACGAGGCCTATCCGGTCAACAGCCTCGACTTCAAGCCGGTGATGACCAAGGTCAAGTCGAACAATCCCGACTACCTCCTGATGGTCGCCGTGGCCACCACCGACGCCATCCTCCTCACCAAGCACGCCAAGGAGATCGGCGTGGCCCCGCGGGCCTTCGTCGGCTTCGGCGGCGGCTTCGGGGTGGAGGACTTCGCCAAGGAGCTGGGGCCGCAGAGCCAGAACGTCTTCTCGTCGGCGGCGTGGTCGGGCAATCCCAATGATCCGACGGTGAAGGAGTTCTACAAGAAGTTCCACGACAAGTACGGCATCTGGCCCAAGGAGCACGAGGTCGAAGGCTATGCGATCGTGTACGTGATCGCCGACGCCATGCGACGCGCCCAGCTCACCGGCAACGTGGACGCCGATCGCGAGGCCATCCGCCAGGCCCTGCTCAAGACCGATATGACGACGGTGTTCGGCAAGCTCAAGTTCGGCAACTGGGCGGGCCCGCTCGGCGACCCCTACACCAACCAGAACATCTACTCGCCGGACCACTCGGTGCTCGCCCAGTGGCTGGACGGCAAGTTGCAGAACGTCTGGCCCAAGTCCAACGCCGAGACCAGCTACGTCTTCCCCGACAACACGGTGAAGCGGTAACTCCGCCCGAGGGAATCGAGAGGGCACCCTCTCCTTCCAAGGAGGGAGAGGGTCGGTGGCCCTCCGCGCACGACCCGACCCCGTGGACACCTTCGTCCAGAGCGTCGTCAGCGGCGTCCTGACGGGCTCGCTCTACGCCATGATCGGCGTGGGGCTGACCGTGGTCTTCGGCGTCATGCGCATCATCAATCTCGCCCACGGCGAGCTGGTCATGCTCGGCATGTACGGCGCGTTCTGGGCCCACGCCCTGTGGAAGCTCGACCCGTTCGTGTCCATTGCGCTCTGGGCGCCCCTGATGTTCCTGGGCGGCATGCTCGTCTACCGCCTCCTGTTGAGGCCGATTATTCCCGGCGGAGAGCTCAACACCCTCCTCTACACGGCGGGGCTCTCCCTGCTCATCGCCAATCTCGCGCTCTTCGCGTGGACGGGAGACTACCGGACGATCAAGCTCCCCTACGCCATCACACCCCTGCGGCCTTTCGGCATCGCCGTGCCCATCCCCCTCGCCATCGCTTTCGCTCTCGCCATCGTCATCACGGCCGCCCTCTACCTCTTCCTCTCCCGCACCGACCCCGGGCGCGCGATTCGCGCCACCAGCCAGAACCCGGAGGCGGCGGCCCTCATGGGCATTGACGTCGAGCGCATCTCCATGCTCACCTTCGGCCTCGGCAGCGCGCTGGCCGGCGTGGCGGGCGTGCTCCTCGCCCCCTCCCTCTATCTCTACCCGACGGTGGGAGAGATCCTCATCGCCAAGTGCTTCGTCATCGTGGTGCTGGGCGGGCTCGGCTCCGTGTCGGGGGCCATCGCCGGAGGCGTTCTCCTCGGCCTCGTCGAATCGCTCGGCGCCGTCTACGTCTCCGTCGCCTACAAGGACACCATCGGCTTCATCATGTTTCTCCTCGTCTTGCTCTTCCGCCCGTCCGGGCTCTTCGGCGTGGGCAAGTCATGACGCGAGGGTCCGCCGGCGCCGCTGTTCTCGTGCTGGTCCTCGCACCCCCCCTTCTGACCTCGAACCCTTTTCTCCTCCACCTCACCATCACCGTGCTCCTCTGGACACTGCTGGGCGCGGCGTGGAATCTCCTTGGCGGCTTCGCGGGACAGGTCTCCTTCGGGCACTCGACGTTCTTCGGCGTCGGCGCCTACACCACCATGATTCTCTATCTCAAGGGAGGGCTCGCCCCGTGGTACGGCATGGTCCTGGGCGGCATGGTGGCCGTGCTGGTCTCGCTGCCCATCGGCCTGATCTGCTTCCGGCTCCGCGGGCCCTACTTCTCGCTCTCGACGCTCGCGGTGGCGGAGATCGTGAGGCTGGTCGCGCTGAACTGGGAGGGGCTGACCAATGGACCGGTCGGCCTCCTCATCACCACGCTGCCGCGGGTGGGGTGGGGCGGACGGACGCTCGACTGGGAGAGCAAGGCGCCCTTTTACTACATGATCGCCGTCCTCGCCCTCGCCTCGATGCTCGCCACCTATCGCCTGTCGCGGGCTCGGCTCGGCGCCTATCTCCTCGCCATCCGCGAGGACGAGGACGCGGCCGAGTCGGTCGGCATCGACACCGTCCGGGCCAAGGTCCTCACCCTCGCGCTCTCCGCCTTCTTCACCGGGCTGGGCGGCGGCTTCTACGGCCTGTACTTCCGCTACGTGGATCCGGACGCCGTCTTCCCCATTGCCCTCTCGGTGGAGATGGTGTTCATCGCGGTGGTCGGCGGCCTCGCCACCGTGATCGGCCCAGTCATCGGCGCCGTGTTCCTCACGACCATCGGAGAGATGTTCCGGGAGCGTTTCCTGGTCGGCCACCTGATTTTCTACGGGCTCTTCATGATGCTGGTCATCCGCTACCTGCCCGAGGGCATCTGGGGCGGTGCGCGCCGCGCCTGGGCGAAACGGCCCTGACGAAACGCCCATGCCCCTGCTCACCGTCACCGATCTCACCAAGGACTTCGGCGGGCTCCGCGCCGTGTCCCACCTCTCCTTCGATGCCGAGCCGGGCGAGATCCTCGGACTCATCGGACCGAACGGCGCCGGCAAGACCACCGTCTTCAACCTGGTCACGGGCTTTCTCCGTCCGACCGCCGGCCGGATCCTGCTCGCGGGACGGAGCGTGGTCGGGCTCCGCCCCCATGCCATCACGCGCCGGGGCATTGCGAGGACTTTCCAGGTGGTCAAGCCCTTCCCCAAGCTGTCGGTCAGGGAGAACGTGACCCTCGCCGCCTTCTGCCACGAGGCGGCCCGGCGCCGGGCCGAGACGCTCGCTGCCCAGGTCCTCGAGCGCGTGGGCTTGCAAGACAAGCTCGACTCGCGGGCGGCCGACCTGACGCTCGGCGAGCAGAAGCGGCTCGAGATCGCGCGGGCGCTCGCGACCGATCCCCGACTCCTGCTCCTCGACGAGCCGATGGGCGGACTCAACCCGCGCGAGGTGAACGCCGCGTGCGTCCTCGTGGAGCAGATCCGCGCCGACGGCGTGTCCGTCATCCTCGTCGAGCACGTGATGAAAGCGATCATGCGGATCTCGAACCGCATCGTGGTGATCCATCACGGCGAGAAGATCGCCGACGGGCCACCGGGGCGCGTGGTCAATGACCCGGGTGTCATCGCCGCCTATCTCGGGACGCGGGTGGTCTAGCCGTGCTGCGCGTCGAGGCGCTCGAAGTCGCCTACGGCAAGATCCAGGCGCTCTGGGGAATCAACGTGGAGATTCCCGAGGGTGAGATCGTGGCGGTGGTGGGGGCCAACGGCGCGGGCAAGACCACCATGCTGAAGACGCTGTCCGGGCTCCTTCGTCCGATGGCGGGCCGGATCGCCCTGGACGACCGGCGAATCGACCTTCTCTCCCCGGCGGAGATCGTGGGGCTTGGCGTCGTTCACGTGCCCGAGGGGCGCAAGCTCTTCCCCGAGATGACGGTGCTCGACAACCTCCTCGTCGGCGGCTACCCAGCGGGCGCCCGCTCCCGCCGGCCCCAGCGGCTCGAGCACGTGTTCACCGTGTTCCCCCGTCTCGCGGAGCGCCGCCGTCAGCTCGCGGGCACGCTGTCGGGCGGCGAGCAGCAGATGGTCGCCATCGGCCGCGGGCTGATGGCGGGCCCGCGCATCCTCATGCTCGACGAGCCGTCGCTCGGGCTCGCCCCGATCATGGTGCAGGAGATGTTCGGTGTCATCGGCGAGATCAACCGGACCGGGGTGACGGTGCTTCTCGTCGAGCAAAACACCGAGCACGCCCTCGCCCTCGCCCACCGCGGCTTCGTGCTCGAGTCGGGACGCGTGGCGCTGTCGGGCACGGGACGGGAGCTCCTGGCCAGTCCGCAGGTGCGCGAGGCCTACCTCGGTCTCTAGCGCCTCGACACGGCACGCGTCACCGGGGGCCCGCCCGCTTGACGTGCGAGGGCAGAGAGTGAATGATGCCGTGGTGATGGCCAAGGATGTCCGCCCGGTTCACCACGCCGACCGCCGACTCGACGTGATCATGCCCTATGCTCCGGCGCTGCTCGTCCGCCGTGGCACGCTCCTCTTCCTCTCGGGAGTGACGGCCGCGCCCGTCTATCACAGCCACCCGCACCGCGAAGAGGAGTTCAACCTGCCGCGGACCATGCGTGAGCAGGCCGCCCTCGCCATGGACAATCTCACGAAGACCCTCGAGGCCGCGGGCTGCACGATCAAGGACCTCGTCTCCGCGACGCGCTATCTCACCGATGTCAAAGAGCAGGACGATCTCAATCGGGTGTGGGCGGAGTGGCTGGACGGCCACTTGCCCACGACTACCACCGTCGAGGTGGCCCGGCTCGCCACCCATCCCAACTGCAAGATCGAGATCAGCGCGATCGCCGTCGCGGACGCGACACCGGCGCGCGCGCGTGGCAAGCTCCCGAGACCGCGCAGTCCCCGGAAATCCCGAAGCTCGCATCGCACCCGATAGCACCGGAGGCAACGACGCCATGTCTTATCCCCCACGCCACCAAGTGACCCGACGCCGCTTCCTCCAGTCGGGAGCCGCCCTCGCGGCCCTGCCCATCCTCGGCTCCACCCGACACGCGGCCGGCCAGGCCCCGGCGAAGGTCACCAAGGTCCTGGATTTCTCGACGGGCGCCGATGTGGCCAAGGCCGAGCAGGAAGGCGAGGTGGTGTACTACGGCCACGACGGCGAGGCGGCCATCGGCGTGCTCCTCGAGGCATTCCGCAAGGACTTCCCGAAGATCAAGACCAGCTACGTCCGGCTGCAGACGGGCGCCCTGTACGCGAAGATCACCGCCGAGCGCTCGGCCAACCGCTACCTCGTGGACATCCTCCAGCTCTCCGACATCTCGCCCGCCATCGACTTCCAGAAGAAGGGCGGCTACGAGACGTATCAGTCTCCGGAGTACGCCGCCTACAAGCCGGCCTATCTGAGCACGCCCCCGGGCTCCTTCGCCTGGGTGGGCGTGACCTTCGCTGGCATCTCCTACAACCGGGCCAAGGTGAAGGCGGAGCAGGCGCCCAAGACGTGGAAGGACATCCTGAACCCGGTCTTCAAGGACGGCATCAGCGCCAAGCTCGCCACCTCCGGCATGCAGCACGCCCAGTGGTACATGCTGCGCAAGCTCTACGGGAACGACTTCTGGCTGGAGTTCGCCAAGCAGCGACCCCGGGGCTTCGACGCGCGGGCCCAGCTCTTCGACCGCCTCAGCAAGGGCGACGACAAGGTGTGCGCGCTCGCCGAGTACGGAGGGTACACACTCTTCAAGGAGAAGGGCGCGGACATCGAATTCGTCTCGCCGCCCGACGGGCTGCCCGCCACCCCCGCCATCATTGGCGCGGTCAACCGGGCCCCTCACCCGGAGGCGGCCAAGCTCTTCGTCGACTGGGCCGTCTCGAGCCGGGGCCAGGCCGTCTATCAGAACCAGCCGCTCCTGCTCTACGGCTCGCTCCGCAACGACGCCCCGCCCATGGCCACCGGCAAGAAGCTGGCCGACTTCAAGCTCCTCTTCCCCTCCGACTGGGCGGACTTCCAGGCCAGTCACGCCGTCTTCGTGAAGGAGTGGAACGGCATCATGGGCCTCTGAGAAGCACGGTGGAGCGCTCCGCGCGGGCCGGATCCTGGCGACCGGGCCCCGTCCTCGTCAGCTTGGTGGTGGGGGGCGCCGCCGCCGTCCTCGTCCTCTATCCCATCTTCTATCTGATCCAGGCGTCGCTGAGCGTGGGCGATCCGCAGGCGCGGCCTCCCGAAGCGTACGGTCTCGACAACTACGCCGGCCTTCCCCGCTACGCCCACATCTTCTGGAACACCGTCCTCGTCGCGGTGATCGCCACCGTCTTCGCCATCGTCCTCGGCTTCGCCATGGGGTGGACGCTCTCGCGGGCCAACGTGCCCGGACGGGAGGCGCTCGAGCAGATGATGGCCCTGCCCTACTACGTGACTCCCCTCATGGGCGCGCTGGCCTGGAGCCTCATCGGCTCGCCGAGCGGGGGATTTCTCAATCAGGTCTGGCGCGCCCTCGGCGGCGATGGCCATCTCATCGACATCACCACTCCCTACGGCATCGCCTGGGTCATGGCCCTCTTCGAAGGGTCGGTCGCCTTCGTCATGATCGGTGCGGTCATGAAGTCCATGGACCCCGCCCTCGAGGAAGCCTCGCAGGTCCTGGGCGCGGGCCGGCTCCGCACCATGCTCAAGATCACCTTGCCCCTCGTGCTGCCCGGGGTGCTCGGCGCGACCATCTTCGTCTTCGCGGAGATGCTGGGCTCCTTCTCCGCCGCGCTCGTGCTGGGGCTGCCCAACCGCTTCTACGTCGTGACCACCGCCATGTATCAGCTCGTCTCCCAGTATCCGCCACGCTTTCCCCAGGCCGCGGCCATGGGCGTGTCGCTCTTCGCCGTCATGTTCGTCATGGTCTATATCTACCGCCGCATCATCAGCCGCGGCAGCTACGTGACCATCACCGGCAAGGCCTTCCGCCCGCGCGCCATGGACGTGGGCCGCCTGCGCTGGATCCTCTTCGGCATCTGTCTCCTCTATCTGGCCATCGCGGTGCTCTTGCCCGTCCTCACCCTTCTCTATGCCTCCTTCCAGCGGCTGGCCACCGCCTTCCCGCGCCTCGACAACTTCACCCTCGCCAACTACGTCACCGCGCTCTCCCTGGACGCCGTCCGCTCCGCGCTCTGGAACAGCCTGCTCCTCGGCTGCGCCACCTCCATCCTGGGCGTCCTCCTCATGGGCTTCCTCTCCTGGCTCATCTATCGCTCGCGCCTCCCCGGAGCGGGCGTCATCGAGTATCTGCTCATGTTCCCGCAGGCCGTCCCGCGCCTGGTCTTCGCCTTCGGCATGCTCTGGGCGTGGCTCGTGTTCCCCATCCCGATCTACGGCACGCTGTGGCTCCTCCTCATCGCGTACCTCACCGTCTTCCTCCCCTTGGGCGTCCGGACCATCTCCGGGGTCATGCTCCAGATCGATCGGACCCTCGAGGAAAGCGCGCAGATGTGCGGCGCGGGGTGGGGCTATCGCCTGCGCACCGTCACCATGCCGCTCCTCCGGCCCGGCCTCATCGCCGCCGCGCTCCTTCTCTTCATCGCGAGCGTCCGCGAGCTCGGCGCCTCCATCCTCCTCATGGGCCCCAAGGCCAAGGTGATCACGCCCGCCATCGTGGAGTCGTGGTTCTCCACGAGCACGGAGCTGACCGCAGCCATGGCCCTCCTGCAGACGCTGGCGGTGGCCGTGGCCCTCGCCCTTCTCTTCGCGGTGGCGCGACGGGCCCTGCGGCCCGTGGGGGAATGACCGTGAGCCCCGCTCCGGAGACGCGGCGCGCCGCCTCGATCGACGTGAAGGATCTCGTCGTTCGCTACGGCACGGTGACGGCGGTGCGGGGCGTGAGCTTCTCCGTGGCCGCGGGCGAGCACCTGACTCTCCTCGGGCCTTCAGGATGCGGCAAGACGACCACGCTCCGAGCCATCGCGGGGCTCGAGAAGCCGACGGCGGGCGAGATCAGGATCGACGGGACCGTGGTGTACGGCTCCGGCACGCGCGTGCAGATCCCCCCGGAGCGCCGGGGGCTTTCCATGGTGTTCCAGTCCTATGCCATCTGGCCCCACATGACCGTCTTCGACAATGTCGCCTATGGGCTGCGGGTCCGGCGCGAGTCCGAGAGCGTCATCAGCGAGCGGGTGGGCTGGGCGCTCGATCTAGTGCAGATGGGAGAGCTGGCCGGCCGGAGCGCGTCGAAGCTCTCCGGCGGCCAGCAGCAGCGCGTGGCCCTCGCCCGCGCCTTCGTCTTCTCCCCCTCCGTGCTCCTCTTCGACGAGCCCCTGTCCAATCTCGACGCCAAGCTCCGGGCCGAGATGCGCATCGAGCTGAAGGAGCTGCAGCTTCAGCTCGGCATCACCTCCGTCTACGTGACCCACGATCTCGAGGAAGCGCTCGCCATCTCCGACCGGATCATCGTGATGCGCAACGGCATCATCGAGCAGATCGGCACCCCCGCCGAGATCTACGATCTGCCCCGTAATGCCTTCGTGGCGGATTTCGTGGGCTCGGCCAACCTCATCCGCGGCCGCCGCCGTCCGGAGCTGGACGGCCACGGGCTCATCGTGCTCGAGACTCCGGGCGGCGCGCTGATCCACGGCATGGCCCACGGCCGGCGCGCCGGTCGGGAGGCGGTCTTCTCGGCGCGCACCGTGCACCTCCAGCTCTCGCGCGAGCACCCGGCCTCCGCCCACAACGTGTGGCCGGCCCGGGTGAAGAGCCGCGTCTTCCAGGGTGACTTCACCCAGTACCATCTCGACTGGGACGGTCGTCGGCTCGTGCTCCGCTGCGTCACCGCGGAGCCGGTGGCGGAGGGGACCGATCTCTTCCTCAGCGTGGACCCGCGATACTGCGTGCTGCTGGAGGAGGAGTCTCCGCTTGTGGTAGGCTCCCCCTCGCCATGAAAATCACCGACGTTCGCCTGACCCTGTTCGGCTGGGACGACATACCCGCCACCACCTACGGCCGCCACACCGGACGCTTCAGCGGCAAGAGCCAGCTCGGCCTCGTGACCATCGAGACGGACGAAGGCGCCCACGGACACGCCTTCCTCGGCTCCTCCATGCGCGGCGCCCACATCGACGGCCAGTCACTGATCCAGTACCTCAAGCCCGTGGTGCTCGGCCAGGATCCGCTGGCCCGCGAGCGGCTCTATCAGGCGATGTGGCACAAGAACCGCCAGACGACCTTTCGCGCCATCGGCGCCATGGACGTGGCCCTGTGGGACATCGCGGGCAAGGCGGCGGGACTGCCCATTCATCGCCTGCTCGGCTCCTATCGGGAGAGCGTGCCCGCCTATGCGAGCTCGGCGGTGCTGCCCTCCAAGGAGGCCTACGCGGAGGAGGCGCTCCGCTTCAAGGCCGACGGCTGGACCGCTTACAAGATCCATCCGCCCACCGACCCCGTGGTGGACATCGAGGTGTGCCGCGCCGTGCGGTGGGCGGTAGGCGACGAGTTCCGGGTGATGCTCGACTCCACCTGGGCCTATCAGTACCCCGAGGCGCTGCGCGTGGGCAAAGTGGTGGAGGACCTGGGCTACTACTGGTACGAAGATCCCCTCGCCGACGACGACATCCTCAACTACGTGAAGCTCAAGCAGCACCTGGCCATTCCCATCCTTGCCACCGAGTACTCTCCGGGCGGGCTCACCGCCTTCGCCCCCTGGCTCGTGCATCAGGCCACGGACTTTCTCCGCGGCGACGTGGCGGTGAAGGGCGGCATCACCGCCCTCGTGAAGGCCGCGCATCTCGCGGAGGCCTTCCACATGAACTTCGAGATCCACCACGGCGGCAACTCGCTCAACAACGTGGCCAATCTTCACGTGACCATGGCCATACAGAACTGCGAGCTCTTCGAGGTATTGCTTCCCGCGGGCGCCCAGAAGTACGGCCTGGCCCAGGACATCGATATCGACGGTCACGGCCTCGTCCATGCTTTCAACGGGCCGGGGCTCGGCGCGGCTATCGACTTCGACCTCATCGAGCGGAAGAAGATCGCCGTCCTGAGCTGAGACGCCTCGGAAGGCCTGCGTCTACGACGGCATCGTGTACCGTCGCTCGATGGCCGCCTTGATGAGCTCGCGGCTCTGGCGGGGAGCAAGATCGGCCTGCCTCTCCACGCCCGCCGCCTCGGCCGCCAGGCCCTCGTCCTTGATCGCCTCTCGAAACCAGCGTGAATAGTCCCCGCTCCGCAGATGGTGCAGCCAGGTCGGGTCGTCCACTCCGTCCGCCAGCTGAATGAACATCCCGAGGTTCTGGGCGCGAAGATTGAGCTGTCCGTCCAGGCCCCGGAAGTAGAAGCTCTTGTCCTCCCCCAGCTCACCCGTGGCGTACTTGCGCACGTGGCGGCGATGCTCCGATTTTGGAGGAAGAGTCCGCAGCATCACCGGGGCGCGCGCCTGCGGCCGCCGACGCCACAGCAGCGCCTCGCCTGGTCCCGCCGTGGCGGGAAGCGTGGCGGGGGGACGCTCGCCGACCGCCTCGCCGAACGCGCGGAGCGTCGGGTCTTCCGAGCCGCCGATGGCAATCACCACGTCGATCGATCCGAGCACGGCCGGCGACACGTGCTCGGGATGCACGGTGATGAGCATCATGCCCGCCCGGGTCCGCGGCAGGGTTACCGAGACGAGATCCGAAGGCGCTGGCAACAGATGATGCGCCTCGTCCACCACGATCCAGTGAGGACGTCCGGTGCGCGAGCGAAGATCCTGGAGTCCGGGGAGCAGCCGCGCGAAAAACGCGGGACGCTCGGCGAGAGCGAGGCCGAGGAGGTTCACCACCACGTTGCGGTTCGGCTGCTCCAGCACTTCCAGCGCCCCCGCCATCGTGGGCGGGCGCTCCTTGTCTCCGAGGACAATGGTGCCTTCGAACAGCGCGTAGTCCCCTTCGGGATCCACGATGCAAAACTGATAGCCCTGACCGGCGAGGCGTTCGAGGACGCCGGTGGCAAACGTCGACTTGCCGCTGCCCGAGGATCCCGCGACGAGAACGGCCAGCCCGTAGGGATCGAGGCGAACCTCCTCGCCGTCGGCGCGGGTCCCGATGGGAATGAAGTGACGCGACAGCCGGTCTTCGAGATCCGCCAGATCGTTCTCGATGAGCTTGTCGATGAGCTGGACGACACCATCGCCATTCCGGCCGCGCGTGACCCAGTCCGCCCGCTCCTGGACGAGGGGCAGCGCATTGCCGACGGCCACGCCGCATTCGGAGAGCCGGATGAGCGCATGGTCGTTCTCGGCATCCCCCACCCCCACGCAGTTGTGAGGCGACAGACCAAGCTCGAGGAGGGCGGCCTCCAGTCCCGTGGCCTTGTTCACGCCCGAGGGAAGGATCATGACCGCGCCCTTGTTGAAGATGACCTGCAGCTCGAGCCCGAGGTCGCGAATCGTCTCGAGAACCTTACTCTCGTGCGGCTGCCAGGTGGACACGATGCAGTGCCCCACGGAGAGCGGGGAGATTCCCGCGGCCCGAAGCGCCTGCACGAATTCCGCGGAGGGGGCCTCTCCGAGCGTCTTGTGCTCACGGTTCGCGGGGCGGTACAGGAGCGCGCCGTTCTCGGCCACCACACGATCGAAGATGTCGATGCGGGGGAAGACCTTCAGCAGGTCGTCGATCTCCCGGCCCGTGACGAGTATGAGCTTCCGGCCGGACTCCCGAAGCCTCTGGAGCGCCGCGAAGGTCTCGTCGCGGACCGTCCCGTCGGTGGCGAGTGTTCCATCGAAATCACAGGCGAGAACGAGATAGCGCATGGCTCGGTCACCCCTCGAATCGCTGAACGCCGCAACGACCGTGCCACTGCACCATACCGTCGATTCGATGGAAAAGTAGCGTTGAAACGACCGATGGAGAGCCCCGGCTCGGTAAGGTCTTACTTACCCCGGGTAATATCGACCAGCCCGATCCCCGGCGGGTACCTCACCGGCGAGAGCGGGAAATCAGGCTGATGACGGCAACGAACAGGGCCGATCCGATGATCGACCACAGAATGGGAAAGCGCGTTCCCCCGACGTTGACGGTGAAGAGCTCGGGAAGGCCAAGCCCTTGCGCGACCCACAGCCCCACGAGGGCGCCGATGAAGCCGAGCGCGATCGACACCAGGCACCCGCCGCGTGACACGCCGGTGATGGCCTGACCGAGAGCGCCGCACACGCCGGCGATCACGAGGAGCCAGACGATGTTCCACACTCCGTAGCCGCCGATCGTCCATGTGGTGCTTTCCATGGCCGCTCCCTCCTCGTGTCCCGCGATTCGAGCTCGCGCCGATCCTGCCAGAGGGCTATCGACCGGTCAACCGATGCTATGATCCGTCCTTCATGGCGTGCCGGCATCGTCGGATCGTCCTGATCGGAGCGACGGCTCCGGCAAGTCCACCTTCGCCCACCGGCTGGCCCGCTCGCTCGACGTAGCCTTCGTGGAGCTCGACGCGCTCTTCTGGGGATCGGACTGGACACCTGCCCCGCCGGATGTTTTCCGCGCGCACGCCGACGAGGCCACGCGCGCCACGGCGTGGGTGGTCGCGGGCTACTACCACCACGTCCGCGGCATCGTCTCGCCCCGCGCCGAGGCCATCGTATGGCTCGACTATTCGCTCCCTCTGGTCTTCTGGCGGCTGACCGTCCGCACGGTACGCCGGGCCGTGACGCGCGAAGTGCTCTGGACGCGAGTACCCACGCCTGTTCGCCCGGCCCGAGCACTCACACATCGAGATCATCCGCTTCCACGGGCCCCGCGAAGCCGAGCGTTGGCTCCGATCCGGTCGCGGGTAGAGGATCACCGGCGCGTCCACGCCTCCAGACAGGTCAGCGCGTCGGAGCGGCCGAGAGCGAGGAGGCGCGCCATGGCGTCTGCGTCGAAGTCGAGCGGGCGGAGGAGAAGCGGCGCGGAGGGCGTGAGGAGCTGGACGTTCACGCGGGGGTGCCGGAGCTGGGCCAGCTCCGTGTCGCGCCGGATCTGCTGGATCATGCTCAGCTCGAAGCTTTCCTCGAGGGCCCGGCGCATGGACGTGGGCTCCGCGCCCCGCTCCGTCGAGGCATAGCTCATCACCACCACGGCCCGGCCGAGCGTGGCGTCCGCCTCCAGTGCCTCGAGGACCGGTGCGCGGCCGGTGATCCCGCCGTCCACGAGCAGGGCGCCATCCACTTTCACGGGAGGGAAGAGGCCCGGCACGGCGGCAGCGGCCATGAGCACGTCCACCGTCACCGTCCGGTTGTCGAACACGCGCTTCTCGCGGCGCGCGAGATCGGTGGCGGTCACGAGCAGCCGAATGGGAGAGGCCTGAATCTTCTCGAAGTCGAGGGAGGCGCTGATGAGCTCGCGCAGCGGCGCGGGATCAAAGAGCGCCTGGGACTCATTGAGCACGAGCAGGGTGAGCCAGCCCGGGAGGAAGCCCGCGAAGAAGAGGGGCAGGCGCAGCGAGTAGACCTGCTCGCGGGTGACGCTTCGCCACATCGCCTCGAGCCGGTCGGCGCGGCCGCTCGCGATCATGGCGGCGTTCAACGCGCCCGCGGACGAGCCCGCGACGAGGCGAACAGGGAGTCCCCGCTCGATGAACACCGCGGCCACCCCCGCTTCGTAGGCGCCCTTGGCGCCGCCGCCCGACAGCACGAGAGCCATGGGCGCGGCGGGATCGACGTCAGAGGACGCGCACTCGGCGAAGGCCGGCGCGGGCGCCATCAGGACCGCGAGCACTGCGAGGGCGAAGATCCGGCGCGAGGGGTCGCGCGGGCACCGGTGAAGCATGGCCCCCGAGTATAAGGCCAAGGGCATCACGTCGCTTCGACACACCCGGTCGAAATGACCCGACCGCTGGCGGCACCGAGCGTGGCTGTCCGCACTATCGTGGCGCTTTTAGATAGCCCGGCCCTTGGCACGGCCGCTGCTAACTGGGTATGGCTGCCAAGATCGTTCAGATCGCGCTCACTCCCGGATCGGGCGACGGGCGCGCGCGCGCCACCGCCCGGCGTCTGGCCAAGGCGCTGGGCCGGCGCCGCTACGAGGTGCGCATTCAGACGTTCACGAACCTCGAAAGTCTCCTCGAATGGTCCGAGACGTGTGCGCCCGATTTCGACTACCTCGTGGCGATCGGCGGCGACGCGACGATCAGCGCCGCCGCCGCCGCTTCGGTGAGATTGTCGATTCCCTTCGTGCCGGTTCCGAACGGATTCGGGAACATGTTCGCCCTGGCCTTTGGCTTCGGGAACCAGACGCACCGGGTGATCGAGCTCTTCGAGCGCGGGCAGGTTCGCCGGGTGGACGTGGGCCAGTTCTCCGACGGCCGGCTGTTTCTCTCCCATCGAAGCTTCGGGCTCCTGAACGAGATCCAGGAAGCGGTGGAGCGGGGACGCGCACAGCCCAAGGCCCACCTGTGGCGCCATCTCGCCTACTACGCCGAAGCGTGCCGGTTTCTGTTCAGCGCTCCTCTCTCGCCCATTCGAGTCGAGGTGGACGGCGCGGCTCTCGCCGAGGCGGCGGTCCTCGTCACCGTGGCCAACGTCGAGACGTATCGCGGCTACCTGAGCCTCACGCCCACCGCCTCGCCCATCGACGGGCTCTTCGATGTCTTCGCGATCTCCAGCCGCTCGAGGCTCGTCCTGTGGATGCGGGTCTTGCGGCTACTCGTCGGCTGGCGCCGGGGTGTCAATGACGTCGGCTTCGGCCGGGGCCGGCGTGTTCGCGTGACGGTGGACGGGCAGCCGCCCCAGGAGCTCGTGGTGAATCGGCGCGCCCTGCCTCTGCTTGTTCGGCCGGAGAGTCTCGCCGAGCTGCGGGCTCGACAGGTCGAGGCCGAAGAGCAGCTCGCCCAGCAATAGGCCGCGCCACTGGGGCGTCACGCGGCGGGCCGCTCCGCGGGAGCCGCCGACGTG
>Ga0070712_100000754_pt1 | contig 19137 bp, 11 predicted proteins | sample LARL81metaG_FD_71396 | JGI IMG/M metagenome (GOLD analysis project Ga0070712, IMG submission 71396) | Corn, switchgrass and miscanthus rhizosphere microbial communities from Kellogg Biological Station, Michigan, USA - LAR L8-1 metaG | ecosystem: Host-associated > Plants > Roots > Rhizosphere ...
GTTTCCGGCACCGATCAACACGGGCAACCCGAGCTTCAATGGCAGAGACACAACTTCATCGATCATCCGACAAGATCAAATCTCAATCCGCGGTGATCAACAAATCGGCGCGAACGATCGAATTTTTGCGCGGTATACAGCAGCTTGGCAGCCGGACAGCGTTTCCGGCGGATTTCCAGGTTTGACGGCAGATACGCAAAGCAATAATTACAACGTCGCAGTCAATTGGACCCACACCTTCGGTCCGAGTTCGGTGTTGCAGCTTACGTTCGGGCGAGTCTCAGCGCAATTCAATTCCATTCCATCATTCACGAACGCACCTTCGGACTTCCTGGCTAACTCAGGCTTCGCGCCGGCATTCTACAATCACCTGGATTTTGGCGCGCTCATCCCTTCGGCTTTCGTCAGTGGATATGTCAGCGGCGGAGACTACGTGGGCAAGCTGCACTACTCCAACATTTGGGAATATCGCGGAGACTATTCGAAGACGCACGGACGGCATACCTTCCGGCTGGGGGCGAGTCTGGCGACCGACGGCTGGGAACAGCCGTTCTACGGCTCCGAAAATGACTTTGATGCACCGCAGACGGCCGATGGGAATGGCAACGGAGGCGATGCTCTCGCCTCTTTGGTTCTGGGAGTTCCGTCCTACGCGGAAGTCGACAACGTGTACTCACTGCTGCACGGCGGCAAGGTCATCGGCGGATATTTTCAGGATCAGTGGAGAGTGAATGACAAGCTCACCATCAATTGGGGCTTGCGCTATGACATCACCGTCAATCCGCGCCAGGGCAAATCATCGAATGGAAGCGACATCACCGGTAACTTCGACTTCAGCAACGGCACCTACATTATTCAGAATCCAGCTCCGGCCTGTTCTCCCTCTCAGGGGGCGCCCTGCATCCCCGGAGGAGCATTGCCGACCCACGTTACCATCGCGAAGAACGGGAAAATCAATAACGACAATTATGACAATTTTCAGCCCAGAATCGGCTTCGCCTACCGGCTGACGCCGGCCACCGTGATGCGTGGCGGGTACGGAAGGTTCTTCGACAATTGGTCGGGAATGACTGAGAACCAATCCAACTACACGCAAGCCTGGCCGAACGTGGCTTTTGTTGCCGCACCCGACAACCTTAATCTTGGACTGCCCACGGGCCTTGCGAATGACCCACTCAATTTGGGAGCAGGTCCGATTGAGCCGGCCTCCACTCCTTTCTCTCCCTTGAACGTGAATTCCTACACCGATCCCGATCTCAAGACTGGGTACTCAGATCAATGGAATTTTGGGTTTCAGAGAGAACTTGCTCCGGGCGCGACCGCGACCGTCAATTATGTGGGTTCGCGTAATGCGCGGATCTCTACCAACATCACAGCCAATGCCGCGCCTACGCCCGGCCCCGGCGATCCTCAGCTTCGCGCGCCTTTCCCCTACATTCTGCCGATGAACTACACGAAGAGCATCGGTGGAAGCGACTACAACGCGCTACAGGTGTCTTCGCAACTCAGATCGCACTCCGGAATCGCCGGAACTTTTGCCTATACATGGTCCAAGACCCTGGTCACAGGTTGCGATGGACTCTTTGCAGACTGCGACATTCAAGATCCGTACAATCTGGAACGGGATCGGGGACCAGCCGCTCATGATCTTACTCATATTTTTTCTGCCAGCTTCGTTATTCCGCTTCCTTTTGGTGCCGGAAGACGATTCAGCACTTCCAGCAGCTTTGTGAATCACGTCATCGGCAACTGGCAACTGAACGGAATTGTCGCATTGGATAGCGGACAACGATACGACGTCCAGACCGACCCGTCGATTGCCAACACTAATAATCTGTATGGAACCGAACGGGCAAACCTGGTGGGGGACCCCTACGCCAATGGCACCAAGACGGCTCCCTTAAATGTGGCTGCCTTCGTTACTCCGCCTCCGTTTACCTTTGGCACCATGGGGCGAAATAGTCTTCGGGCCGACTGGAATAAGAATCTCGACCTCTCGTTCTTCCGTTCCTTTTCTCTTACTGAGACCAAGAGATTCGAATTCCGTGCCGAAGCCTTCAACGTAACCAATACCCCAGTATTCTCTATACCTGACTCCAACTTGCAAGATCCAAACTTCGGAGTGGTGTCATCCACCGCGAACACGGAACGGCAATTACAGCTTGCCTTGAAGTTTTACTTCTGAGCTTCGGGTCGAAACTGCTTAAGAGGGATCACGCGAAGCGTTTTGTGAGGCATTGAGAACCATCAACAACGCGACTTCTGCCGTCGTCTGACTCCGATTTCAATGAAGCGCAGTACACTCAGGAAATCGAATCTGCCATCGTATTTCTCTTGCGCCCTTCTTTGCATTCTGGCCGTATCACAAAACTCTTCCTCTCTCGATGCTAAGAGTCAGTCTGATACCGCAACTTTTAATGCATCCAAAATTGCCGGGGTTGAAGAAGCGTACCTGCCTAAGCTATTCCGGTCTTCGCACGCAGCCAATCTGTTGAAACTGTACAACGGCGACTTACTTTTCTGGTTTTCAGGCACAGAAGAGGGACAGTCTAAGGTGGCAATCGTAATGTCCCGTCTGGCGAATAGTTCGCGCCAGTGGAGTCAAACCATCGAGATTGACCATCGGGCTGAAAGGTCGTTTCAGAACCCCGTTGCGTTCCAACTGCCGAGCGGACGCATCTGGTTAATTCACACTTCGCAACCCGCCGGCAAAGGACAGGCTAACGCTGACGTGCTGTATCTCACCTCCGACAATTTTGGGCGAACTTGGACGAATCCTCGGCCTTTGTTTAAAGAGCCTGGATCGTTTGTCCGTCAACCTCCGTTGTTGGTTAGCAAGAACGACTGGCTGCTACCGATCTACTACACGCCCGGTCTGGACATCACCCACGGCGCCGAGCTGAACTACTCAGCTGTAGAAATTACCTCCGACGCCGGAAAGACCTGGAGAGAATGCCGAATTCCGGACTCGAACGGGCTGGTTCAGCCTGACATCGTGAGATTCCCAGATGGACGTTTGCTTGCTTTCTTGCGAAGCCGCTACGCTGACTTCGTCTACAAGAGCACCTCAACAAACGGATGTGACTGGACGCCACCTGTCGCAACTCAATTGCCAAACAATAACTCATCGTTTTAGGTGACTGTATTGCACGATGGCGCCTTGGTGATTGCGTTCAACAACAGCAGCGCGGGCCCGACGCGGGACAAGCCTCGAACCAGCGTACGAAAGCCGCTTTCGATCGCTCTTTCCCGAGACGGCGGTGAGACGTGGCCCTGGGTTCGCGATATCGAAATCGGATCCTCAATCCACTCCAGTGATAGCGGGAATGAAAGTTCAGAAGAATATTCCTATCCATCTGTGATCCAGGATGCGGACGAGCAAATCTATGTGGCCTACACCTATCTTCGGAAAGCGATCAAGCTGGTGCGGTTCCACCAGGAGTGGATTAAGCAAGGTCACACTCAGGGCGAGTTCAAAGGTGATAGCCGGAAGTAACGTAGCGCGAGTGAACTACCCTTTCAATATTCCCGAGAACTTGGTCAGTCGCGTCTAGGTTGTTGGGTGAGTATGAAGTTAGCAGGACCCGTCAGCTCCGCACGAATCCAGATAATCAGGCTTGTACCGTCGAGACGGTCAAGATGACCGACGCGAAAGTCCTCTCCCTTTGCTAAGGGTTTACCGTTTAGCCTGAATGAGACATTTTCATCGCCCCATCCATCGATCACAAACGCGGGGTTCACCGCAGGAGATGTTTCACTGGCGCGAATGTTGAATTCAAGCCTCGCGTTCCCTGCCGACAGGCGATGCAAGTGGTAAGCCCGATCGTCGCGGCTATAACCGGAGCTCGCATACGTTCGCGTCGAGAGAGTGATCTCGGGAGCATTCAGCCACGCCCGCGCTACGGTCAAAGCCTTGCCAATCGGCTGATTCGTAAGCCCCATAAGAAAGCGGCCTTCCACGGCTCCATCCTTGGCTCTCCGGATCATGGGAGGTTCGGGAGAGGTGATCGCTGAACTAGAAACATGATCGAGCGCGAGCGCATCCCTTCCGTCGGAGGGAATCTGCGCCACAGGCCAGTGATTCCAGATCGGGAACTTCGAAAACCAGGGCCGCGTTTCCCCCACACCGCCGCCGTAGGGAATGATTTCCGTTCCTGGCTCGTAGATGTACAAAGGCTTGTACTCCGATTTGGTGTTCATGATGGAAATATTCGCATCCGGAACCTCATGGAAAAAGCGGCCACGCACGTCGCCATTCGAGGGCCAGGTTTCCCAACTGAAGATTTCGGTCGCGCCCTTCATATTTTCAGTGGTGAGGGCTTCAATCGCGACGTTATCTTCCGCCTTCTCGCCTGGATTATTCAGAGTCGCAGGCTCGGTAATGCTGTATCGTTTTAGCGGGCCATGTACCAGAAAATGGCGAACCGCGATGCCATCCGGGTAGATCGTATAGTACTCGTCCGCCCAGTCGCCCCAGTTGGTGATCGGATCAGTTTCTCCGATGTTATACAGCACATCCGTTAAGGCATAACGCCAGTGGACCACTATGCGAGCGGGTGTGTTCTCTAAGACTCGCACGTGCGAATAACGGGCCTGCTTGTCCGACATGTGTTCGATGCAACCGTTCTCACCCGGAGGAGCCTCCGCGCTCTGGTCGCCGATCCAGCGGCCATTTTCCGTCACTATATTCATGTTGTAGGTTGTACCGTGCCAGAAGACCATTTTGTAAGGGGCTTTGTCGAACGTAACTATGAGGTCAGGATAATCGTCGACGCGCCAGAGCCGGTCCCACTCTGGATAAAACTTCAAGCTGGTGAAATAGGCTCCAAATTTCTTTTGGCCATCGGGGATTTGGGGCAATTTACGCCAGACCAGGGGTGGCGGCCCGTTTGGACGAGATGACTCGTAGGCCTCGGCGATTTCACTGGCATCAAGAGCGCGACGGTAAATCTTAAGTTCGTCAATAATTCCGTCGAACGAGAACGATGCCGGGATTTTTCGCGACGACGCTGCCGGGATCTCCTCCAGATTGCGTCCAATCTGAAAGGCTCCCCCGCCCCCTTCAAGATGGCCGCCCACGACGAGTCGCCCCGCGTCTTGTCCGTTTATATAGAGCTTCAGACCGTCCTTGGAGTCAAAGGTGGAAGCGATGTGCGACCATTGCATGAAAGGCACTGGCGCACTTGAAACACATTCGCGCCATTGATTGTCGATATAAACCCGCAATCCGATGTGTCCGGTAGCATCGAGACCAAAAAAGTATCGGTTCTTCCTTTCGACGATGGCGCTCCAGTTCCAGGGATAGGTTTGTGGGGCGATCCATGCCTCAAATGTCGCGGCCCCTTCGATAACCGGGGCTGAGTGTGAGTCACGCGCAATGCGAGTAGTGAAGCCGTCAAACTTGATTCCTTCGCCTCGAACTCCACCGGTGAAGGTAAAGTTCCCCAGAATCTGGTCCTCGACCTGTTGGCTGCTTTCTTTTGTCGACGTACCCGTCGCGATATCGAAGGGCCAGTACGCGACTAAACCATTTTCCTGCGCCACACCAGCTTGCACAGCCAACATCATCAACATCAGGCCCAACACGAGTAACCGCACCATACAAATGCTCCCAAAAACGCTCGGATGTGATGTCGTTTCAAACCTCCGGAAGGCACTTATCGATTGTGGTAAGCCTCGTCCATCATGGTCCATGAGCTCTCACCGGCGAGGGGGATCTGCATTGGACCCGTCACTGACAGCCACTGCTGGTTGCGCGGCTCGGCGGCAAGCATTTTCATGTCGCCCTCATAGTCCTTTCCCGTGTACTCGTAGTAGCCGAACAGGTAATACTTCCCATCGTCGAGTTTATGGATATAAATCGAAAAATTGTGCATGTGATATTTCCCCAGCAGATCACGAACGCCAGGATTGGACGCCGCGTGAAGCGCTTTGTAGGCGCCGATTTGATCCGGCTTGATTCCGATCACCATCCCCACTCGGCGGGCTGGCGGGCTGCTTTCTTTGCCAAACAACGTTATTCCCGCCAACAGAGCGGCCAGTGCAAATAAAATCAGGATCGTCTTTTTCATAGTCTTCGTTCTACGCCATTGTTTTTTATTTTGCTCGCTTTCGCTCGCCCCACTTGTCGGGAAAGCTCTCCGTCAGGCCCCATTTACCCATTTCAAAATTCTTAAAGCCAACTTTCAGCGCGGGCGACTCGGCACGCACCCGGAAGTCATGATGAACGGGGTCAGCAAAAAGAGGATCGCCGTATAAAGAATTCTTGTCGAAGCCCAATGATTGCCACTCCCCCAAGTTATATCTTCGAGCATTCCTTTTGCCCGCCTCTGTTCGCAGCTGATCGACAACCGCCTGAAACTCTCCCCCTAGGGTGAAAAAGCAATTGCGATCGATTTCTTCGAACCATGGTCCATTTGCGGGTGGTGCTATTACCGAATAGGTCATTTGCGGCCACCATGGCCAACCGTCCGGCCACTTGGTGTCTCCTGGACTCATCACCGTGATGTTGTTGAAATATCGATCGTGATTTGAATCATTGCCGACATGGAAACATGGCGCGCCTTTCGACAGATACCAGATGTTGTTATGGACCTTGCGATAGGCTCCTTCACGAAGCTTCAGGCTGACGCCGCCAACTGATATGTTGTTGTAAATGTCATAATTTGAAGCGCCGTCGTCCAGATCGAGACCCCATCCGGATTTTTCGTTAAAGAAATTATTGCGGATGATTACAACTTCCATGGCATCGACAAGCACATCCCACGCATCAATGCTACGTTCCTTTGTATAGGGAGCGTGCGATTGTGCCAAGCTCCACGCGCGGTCACGGCCCCAGGAGTTGAACGGTCCATGGTCACTTGTTTCACGCACGGTGTCGTGCGTTTCGTTGTACTCCACAACATGGCCGCCCCAAGTGCTGTCACCAATGCAGATTCCGGCTCGCGGCATGTTGTAGATGAGGTTATGGCCAACCGTAATCCGCTTGGCGCGTGAAATGTACACGCCCGCAATCTGTTTTCCAAAAACTCCGCAATCGTGAATGAGGTTGTTGGTCGCCTGGCACTCGTAAGGGAAGGCCCGCTGCGTGCCGTTCGTTTTCGCCAAGTCACCTACAAAACACATGGCGCTGTCGCCAGTCTCAGTAAATGTGCACCCTGTAACCACAAAATCGCGATTGTGATTGTTCACGAATACGGCATTGCCGCCGACGGCGTCGAACCAGCAGCCCGCGATTGAGCAATTTCGCGTTCCCTCCGCAACAATCGAGCCTCCGCGATGAATCGCCCAATCGCTAAGTGAGGGGACTTCGTACGAACTCAGATAACTGGAAGTGGTGTGCGTAATGCGAAAGCCTTCCAGCCTAATGTGCTGAACCGGATTCTCCTGCGTGCCTTCAAACCGAATGGCATGTTCGTGAATGGGGACTTCAATGAGGGCCGATTGAAGGTCAGTTCCCTGCTCAGGATAGTAGTAAAGAACGCTATTTATTTTATCGAGATACCATTCGCCGGGCGAATCGAGTTCTTCAAATACATTGTCGATAAAGAAGCGGGACTTGTTGTTCAGAACACCAGGATTCTTGCTCCACTTTGCACCGATCTGTTGTCCTCCTTCCCCAAACCAGATCGCGTTCACGGTTGTGTCGATCGACTTGATACGCCATTGCAAATTTCCCCAATAAGCAGCCTGAAAAATATGGATTTCCGCCTCTTGCGGCCTTATCCAATGTTTTTTGCTAAAAGTCGAGGGGTCGAATCGAATGCCGCGCAACGCCTGACCTGAAAAAGTCATGTCTTCGTTCGCAGTTTGATTAGGACTCGGTACATCATCAGAAATCGCACCCGCCGCAAGAACATAACCCGACTTGCCCGGCTCCGACGCGTCATAGTTGGGATATCGGGCTCTTATCTTGCGTTTTCCATTTACGAACAGTTGTGTAAAATCAGCCCTCGACGGCAGTTGCGTCATCATGATCCCGTCTTTGTAGGGAGACCACTTGCATCCGAGATTGCGTCCAGCGCTCAGGGTCACAGTTTCGTTCGGAAAAGCTGAGTAGGTGACGGGACCGTTCTTGGAACCGGAATCTTCCGGGGTGAAAACGAGAGGATTTTCCAAATAGTATGTTCCCTCGCGCACTACAACATTCACAGGAGCCGTGCCTCTTGGCGCTTCTTTCACAGCCTTTTGTGCGCGAGCGAGTGTTGCGAAGGGCGAAGAAAGGCTCCCTGGACCATCGTCGGCGCCTGAAGGCGAAACGTAGAATGAACCTGCTGGAGCGTGCTGCGGGAGCGCTGCCGCATCGTTTGCGATTTGCCCGGTCGCCCATTTGGTACGAGCGAGGGTTGCGGCTGCTCCGCCACCGAGTTTCAGGAATTCGCGTCGTCGCATCAGCCCCACCAAAGGATCGACCAAATCCTACACGACCGCGCCGGCAAGTCAAGGGGACGGAGGAAGAAAGTACATTTGAGTCTAAGCGTGTTGAGCGCTAAATCCCTAAGACTAATGGGCTGCGCGCTTCCCAATGTTCGTTGACAATGCTACCCACCATGAGTAGACTCCCTAGCGATTGGCTCATCCATTACCGCGATCGATAAACCCTACCTGCGAGGGACACAATGCAAAAGGCTTTCGCCACCACACTCTCCGCATTTTTCGTGACCTTTCTTCTTTCAGCAACCTTTCTCGGCCAGAACGGCCAACCGGTTGCAGAATGGAAGTTCGATGAGGCTGACGGCTCTGTGGCGCATGACTCCATCAGCGGACAGGATGACGCAGTCACCGGAGTTTTTCGGCACGTTGATGGCATTACCGGACACGGGCTCAGATTTGATGGCACTTCGACCGTCGTGACTCGATCTGCAAATCATGCTCCACACCTTACCGAAGGCTTGACAGTGGATGCCTGGCTAGCCATCGACGCCTATCCGTGGAACTGGGTACCGATCGTTGATCATCGTAGCGAAGAGCAATCTGGATATTACTTCGGGATCGATTCGTTCGGTCACGTTGGATTGATGTTGGCAGTCGACGGTCAGTGGTGGACTCTTTTTTCAAAGGCCCAAATCCCGTTGAAAAAGTGGTCTTACGTCGCTGGCACTTACGATCCCGCTAAGGGGATGGCAATTTATCTGAACGGGAAACCGGTGGGCGAACTCTCGGTGCAAGGACCCTTGACGGTGGCGGAGCGCGAAGATCTGGTCATCGGCAGAGTGCGTCAGGCAACTTTACCAGCCCAATGGATTCATCCGAAACTACCTGTCTGGTTTTCTTTCGATGGCATTCTGGATGACGTGCGCATCTTCGACCAGAGTCTCGACGCCGCGGAAATCGCAAAGACATTTGCGGACGTCAAAGTCCCCGCGGGCGATGCACTGCCATGGGCCGTTCTTCCCAGCGGACCGCCCGGGGCAGGCCGTTTTGGTGGCTTCTACACGACGCTGAAATTCAGCGATATGTGGGACGCACCTCGCCGTACCGCACCCGACTCGGATGTGGTAGTCCGCTTCGATCAAGCCCCCATCCGCCTTGTTTTCTGGCAAGGAGCGAATTACACCGGTGATTGGGTTACCGAGAATGGTAAGTGGTACACCGACGAATTCCTTGAAACCGGCGGCAAGGTCGATTGTCCTGGCGGCGAGGACTGCGAACCCATGTCCGACAAGGAGAATCGTTATTCGCATGTTCGAATTATCGAGAATAGCGATGCCCGCACCGTCATCCACTGGCGATACGGTCTTTGCGAAGTTCAGAACTTTACTTGTGCCAACCCCGATCCTTCGACAGGATGGACTGATTGGGGCGATGAATACTTCACCGTCTACCCCGACGGAGTGGCGGTTCGAAAGCAGGTCCTCTGGACGTCAAACTTCAAGCGATGGCATGAATTTCAAGAAACCATCATTATCAACGCGCCAGGAACACGACCTGAAGACAATATCGAGCCCACTGCGCTCACGCTCGGCAACATGAAAGGTGAAACGAAAACATATTCTTGGTCTCCTGCCGCTCCGAAGAAAGTGGACGGTCCGGAAGACCCGAACATTCAGATTGTGAACATGAAATCGCAATGGAAGCCCTTTCAGATTGTTTCTCCCGTGAAATCGCGTGTTACTACATACACCGGTGAGCTGACGTACTCAATGTTCGAGTGGTGGAATCACTGGCCGGTAGCACAAGTAAAATCCAGCGGCATTTCCGCTGTGGCTCCAGATCGGCCATCGCATTCTTCGCTCTCCCATCTTTTTTGGGAGCCTTACGCGCAAACAGAAAACACGATGACCAAAATCATGCTCGACGGGCTCACCACAAAGTCCGCGGCCGATTTGGTTCCGCTGGCAAAATCGTGGTTGTCGGCGCCACCGATCGAAGTGTCTGGTCAGGGGTTCACGAGCGAGGGCTACGATCAAACTCAGCGCGCATACCTGGTGTCGAAACAATCCGGTACAGTGGCGACGGGATTTCGGGCTGGGTTCAGGGCCAGTTCTGATTCTCCGCTAGTTAACGCCGCGATTGTCGTTAAGAACTGGGGCGAGGCCAATCCAAAGCTCGCAATCGATGGCAAACCAGTCTCGCGAGGAGCGGGTTTTCGGTGCGGTCACATCACCAAACTCGAGGGAACTGATCTGATCATTTGGGCCAAGATTGAGTCTACGAAACCAGTTACATTCACGATTTCGGCCGAAAAACGATAGCGTTCGAATTACGCGACGCAAAGCGTCACGCTGAAGCCCTGTATTAATAAATGTCACGCGGGATTTAGGCGTCAATGCCCGAGCCGAAAAGCACCTCGCAGCGAATACCCGAGGTGCTCGACTGGGATCTCCAAGCCTTTACATGCCGCTTTGCGAAAATACCAATGCTTCTTTTTGATGACCGAAATCGATTTCCTTGAGCGCCCTCGCGCCAGTGCTTGACGGATCGGTCACGATCTCGTCTCGAGTGATCCGTTCTTCGTTCGTCTTCAAAGTCCCGGGTACTGTTGCCACAGTTTTACCTTCGTGCAAAAAGTTGACCTGCACGTTCGGTCCTGTTCCCTGCCATTCAACTTTATAGCTCCCCGGTTTTAATTGAGTAGTGCCGATTTGCACGGCATCAGCAAGATTCACAGAATGCACGTTTTTATCTTTTGCGAATGCCCCTAGCGGCGAAAACGAAGCCAACGTCAAAAAAAGAGCGACATATTGTAAGTGTTTCATAGCACTTTCTCCTTCAGGGAATCACGATTGAAGCGGACTCATCCGACCGGCTATACGTCCGGGCTGTACCGATCCCATCTACTGACTAAAGATGCGGACAAATGGTTTCGGGGTGCATCCTTTGTTACTGTATATAGGCATCCAAGACGCCCCGCCGGCTTCCTGGTTGTGTTCCCTAATTGTTCGATTGTTATCGGGTGAACGTGATCACCGGTAGTAATTGCTTACAAAGTTCCTGGCTGAAGCAAAACCCTTGGATTGGCCTCAACGGGCCGCTGATATCAAGATCACTCTTCCGGACAATCCTCTGAGACAGTATGCTTATATACTCAAGATCGGAGGGACGTTGTCATCGGCGGCAACTGATTCAGTGAATTCAGAAATGACGCAGAGGTAATTTCTTCCCGGCTCTTTCTTTATGAAAAGTTCGTTTCTTGCGCCAACCCGGGTGTTAAGGCTCAGTTCCGAGGATAACGTCCTGATTGCCCTCTCTGACTTGAGCCAGGGAGAACAGGTTGAGTTCGAACGCGCCACTTATCAGTTAGTTTCGAACGTTCCAGCAAAACACAAGTTTGCGACCCAGAATCTCGGTGTCGGCGACGACGTGATTATGTATGGCGTAGTCGTCGGTGCCGCGACAAAACCCATTCAATGTTCTGAACGTCTCACAACTGGAAATGTGCAGCATCGAGCAACAGATTTCCATGAGCAGTCCGGGGAGTATCGCTGGACTCCCCCCGATATTTCGCGCTGGAAGCAGAGCACGTTCATGGGATACCACCGCTCCGATGGAAAAGTGGGGACGCGGAATTATTGGATTGTTGTGCCGTTGGTTTTCTGTGAAAACCGAAATATCGGTATCCTGAAACAAGCGTTCGAAGAGGAGTTGGGGTTCGCGCCTCCTCAAGTTTATCGACAGCAAGTCGCCGAGTTCGCCAGGTTGTATCGCGAGGGCCGGGCGGAAGAAATCCAAAACTGGAAGGGTACAACAAATGGTTCGGATCCCACGCGCGCACGCATATTTGAAAACATCGACGGCATCAAGTTCCTTCTACACGAAGGCGGATGTGGTGGAACACGTGAGGATGCCAACAATCTTTGTGGCCTGATCGCGGGCTACATCAATCATCCAAATGTGGCGGGAGCCACTGTTCTTAGCCTGGGCTGCCAGTCTGCACAGATCGGCGTACTGCGACAAGAGATCAAGAAGCGCAATTCCGCATTCAACAAACCCTTGATTATCCTGGAGCAACAGCAAAGCGCCTCCGAGTTCGGCATGCTTTCGGACGCGATCCGCCAGACGTTTTTGGGTTTGGTTGCAGCCAACAAAGCTACCCGCACGCCCGCGAGCGTGTCGCACTTGTGTGTCGGCCTGAAATGCGGGGGGTCCGACGGCTTTTCAGGTATATCGGCCAATCCAGCAATCGGCCATACCGCCGATCTCCTGGCTGCGCTGGGAGGCCGCACAATTCTCTCTGAGTTTCCAGAGTTGTGCGGCGTGGAACAAGACCTGATCAACCGCGCCGCCGGTAAAGAAATCTCAAACCGCTTTGCGAAGCTCATGCGAGACTATCAAGCTCGTGCTCGGTCGGTTGGTTCTGGTTTCGAGGCGAACCCGTCTCCAGGAAATATTCGTGACGGTCTGATCACCGACGCGATGAAGTCCGCCGGAGCAGCTAAGAAGGGCGGAACATCTCCGGTCACAGCCGTTCTTGACTACCCAGAGCCTGCGATTGTGCCGGGATTGAATTTGCAATGCACTCCGGGAAACGACGTGGAGTGTGTCACAGCCCAGGTAGGCGCCGGCGCAAACGTTGTTCTGTTTACGACAGGGCTTGGAACTCCTACGGGTAATCCCATTACACCGGTGGTAAAGCTTTCCACCAACGCGAGCCTGGCTGAACGCATGGAAGACATCATCGACTTCGACACCAGCCCGATTCTCTCCGGGGAGAAGACCATCCCAGAGGTGGGTGAGAGCATTCTTGAATATGTGATCAAAGTCGCAAGCGGCGCGGCCCGAACCAAAGCCGAGCTAAAAGGACAGGCAGATTTTATCCCGTGGAAGCGCGGCGTTTCGCTCTGAACGCATAGCTCACCACAACGCGGTAATTCTCGAACCTCTTGCATTTACCCCGACCGAAACGATGTCTGATCCCACTTCGCATTTACAATAGACGTGGATAACCGCCCATTTCCAATTGAATGAGCTGGCCTGAAGAGACTGACATTCCATTCTTTTGGCGATCTCACCGAGATCAAACCAGAAAACGAGAAACGATCACAATGCCTTTTCCTCGGTCCACCTTGACTCGCAGATTTAGACCCCTCGCGCTTCTCTTTGTAACATTCATAGTCTTTCGGTTCGAGATGTATTCACAAAATCCCTCCTCCCCCACGGCTCCCACGGCTGCGCAAAATCCCAACCTGATTGACCAGACATGGCAGAAGGCCAGCGCAAACTACGACAGTCCGCGCAACAATATTCTCAAAGACATTGATCGTGCTGTTCAGGAAGGTCCATTCCGGCCCGATTGGGAATCACTTCAGAAATATGAGGTTCCGGAGTGGTACAAAGATGCGAAGTTCGGCATATTTATTCACTGGGGCGTCTATTCCGTTCCCGCCTTTGGCAGTGAGTGGTACCCGCGCGATATGTATCGAAAGGGCTCGGAAGAATACCAGCATCATATTGCCACCTACGGCGCGCAAGACAAGTTTGGATACAAAGATTTTGTTCCGATGTTTAAAGCCGAGCACTTTGATCCGGCGGCCTGGGCGAAGCTGTTCAAAGAGGCGGGAGCGAAGTACGTTGTCCCGGTTGCCGAACATCACGACGGTTTCGCCATGTATGACAGCAGCCTCAGTGACTGGACGGCGGTCAAGATGGGTCCCCATCGCGACGTGATTGGTGAACTCGCAAAGGCGGTTCGGACGGAGGGCCTCCACTTTGGGGCCTCCTCACATCGGATCGAGCACAACTTCTTTCTCGGGGTGGGACGCACTATCCCCTCCGATATCAACGACCCCAAATACGCCGCATTCTACGGCCCTGCGCACAACTGGCTTGAAAATAAACGAAGCACTCCGGTGTCCAATGACTTCACGTACGTTTCACCAGCGTGGGTCGAAGACTGGCTCGCACGCTCCTCCGAAATCGTCGAAAAATACCATCCCGAAATCATGTATTTCGATTGGTGGATCGGCCAGCCTTACGTGCGTCCGAATCTCACCCGTTTTGCAGCCTTTTACTACAACACTTCGCTCAAGTATGGCGACCACGTCGGAGTGATCAACTACAAGGACTATGCACTGCAGGAACACTCAGCGGTCCTTGACCTAGAGCGCGGACAACTCGGCGACATCCGTCCACTGTACTGGCAAACTGACACCTCCATCAGTAACAAATCCTGGGGAAATATCAAGGACGACACCTTCAAGTCGCCACAGTTCGTGGTGGATCAGCTAGTGGATATTGTCAGCAAGAATGGAAACCTGCTCCTGAACATCGGACCGCGCTCCGATGGCACTATTCCAGACGAAGTACAACAGGTTCTGCGCGATGTCGGCGCCTGGCTGGCGGTGAATGGCGACGCAATTTACGGAACGCGCCCCTGGAAAGTCTATGGCGAGGGGCCAACCAAGGTTGCAGCTGGTTCCTTTCATGACACGGATACTGCGACGTATACCGCCGAAGATTTCCGCTTCACTACGAAAGGCCAGGATCTGTTCGCAATTGAACTCGGCTGGCCCACCAGCGGAGAGGCCGTTATTCAATCACTCAAGACTACTGTTGGTGCCCAAAAGATCGCATCAGTTGCTTTGCTCGGATCCGATGCCAATCTGCAGTTTCAACAGCAGGCCGACGGATTACATCTTCACCTTCCGGCTCAGGCACCTGGAAAATATGCGTATGCCTTCCATATCGTTTTCGGAACTTCGGCGCAATAGATAGTTGAAGTATTAGGCGAACAGGTAATTGAGCGGTGAGTCTCAAGGGATATTATTCGCTCCTTGCGATGGTGGCGAACGTCGCCCGGCAACCACTGCCTAAAGGACTCAGGTTAGGCCTTCTTCCCTTTCCGTGCCGATCGTCAACCGTCTGCGCCACATGCCCAATCTCTTTTCGCCCCAATCATTGTTAAGGAAACGTAGAATTGAGCATTCGAGATTCTGTTGAGCTAATATCGCGGGCTGGAAGTCAGGAGATGCTGACGCATGAGTACCACCAAGCAGTTGCCAGGGGTTGAGATCTTCGGTTCAGGCAACCAGCAAGTTGACGACATCCTGACCTCCGAAGCACTGAAGTTTATTGTCGGCCTCGAAAGACGTTTCGGCCCCAGGCGTCGCCATTTACTCGATGCTCGCAATGAACGGCAGAAGAGAATTGATGCCGGCGAACGTCCCAACTTCCTGCCTGAAACCGCCGACGTGCGAAACAGACATTGGACGGTAGCGCCTCTTCCGCCGGACTTGTTGGATCGGCGGGTCGAGATCACCGGCCCCGTCGATCGCAAAATGATCATCAATGCCTTGAATTCCGGTGCGAAAGTGTTCATGGCCGACTTCGAGGATTCGAACACTCCCACCTGGAGCAATCTGGTCGAAGGACAACGCAATTTGCGCGACGCGGTTCGTCGAACCATAACCTATCGCGATCCTAAGTCGGGCAAGGCATATAAACTCAATCCAAACCCTGCTGTCCTCATGGTGCGCCCACGGGGCTGGCATTTGTCGGAAAAACATGTGGTGGTCGACGGCAATCCTATGTCGGGCTCGCTGTTCGATTTCGGATTGTTTTTCTGGCACAACGCCGCCGCGCAAATTCAACGCGCAACTCAGCCCTACTTCTACTTGCCCAAGCTCGAGAGTCACCTGGAAGCACGGCTTTGGAACGACGTCTTTCTGCATGCACAAAATATGCTTGGGATCAAGACTGGGACCATCAAGGCGACCGTCTTGATCGAAACCATTCTGGCAGCCTTTGAAATGGATGAAATTCTGTTCGAGTTGCGAGAACACTCGGCCGGATTGAACTGCGGCCGCTGGGACTACATCTTCAGCTTCATCAAGAAATTCTCCAATTCTCCGCTGTCGGTGTTGCCTGACCGCGCTCAGGTGACGATGACTACTCATTTTCTACACTGTTACAGCAAACTCCTCATCAAGACGTGCCACCGTAGAGAGGTTCACGCGATGGGCGGCATGGCCGCCTATATTCCGATCCGAAGCGACGAGAACGCAAATCGAGCAGCCATGGAACAGGTTCGCGCCGACAAAGAACGCGAGGCGACTGATGGGCACGATGGAACCTGGGTAGCTCATCCGGGGCTGGTTGCGCTGGTCAAGGAAGTCTTCGACAAGCACATGCCCGAAGCGAACCAGATTGGACGGAAGCTCGACGACGTATCGGTTTCGGCTGACGATTTGCTTCAGGTGCCGAAGGCGGACATCACCGAAGCCGGCCTGCGAAAGAATGTTTCCGTGAGCATCGGTTACCTGGAGTCCTGGTTGCGTGGCATCGGTTGTGTTCCTCTTTTTAACCTCATGGAAGACGCCGCCACAGCCGAAATCAGCCGGGCGCAATTGTGGCAGTGGATCCATCACAAGTCGAGACTCAATGATGGCCGCACGGTTGACCTGGATTTCTGCATCGACGTGATCGATGAAGAACTCGAAGCCGTCCGGCAAGCGATGGGGGACGAACGTTTCCGTCGTGGTAAATATACCGAAGCGGCTAATCTGCTACGCGACCTTATTCGATCTCCCGGCTTCGTCGAGTTCCTCACGCTGCCTGCGTATGATCAGCTGTGGTCCGTGAATCACGCGCAAGGCGGCGAAGACACAATCAGCACCTAAGTATCTTCACCCGGTGTTCAACTGCAAAAGCATTCATCTTTTAGCGATAGTTGAAAGCGAGAAGCCCGCATGTGGAGTCAGCCTTTAGATCCACTAGGATCGGTTGTGCTTTCTGCCGTGGCCGCCACCGTCCCCTTGGTGGTGCTGCTGGTGATGATGGGGGTACTCCGCAAGAGTGGAGCTCTTTCAGCGGGTAGTGGACTTCTGACCGCGGCTCTCATGGCTCTTGCGATTTGGCATATGCCCTTGCGGCTGGCGGCGTTAAGCTGCGCACTCGGTACAGTGTATGCTCTGTGGCCGATTCTATGGATCGTTTTCACTGCATTATGGCTATACAACCTCAGTGTGGACACGGGGAAATTCGAGTTGTTGCGCGCATGGATGGCCCGGCACGCGACCAACGATCCCAATATTCAGGTGATCGTCGTGGCTTTTTGTTTTGGCGCATTACTCGAAGGAACCGCAGGTTTCGGGGCTCCCGTCGCGGTCGCAAGCTTCCTGTTGGTTAGGCTGGGATTCCAGCCCCGACAGGCTGTGAAGTCAGCTCTCATTGCAAACACGGCTCCTGTCGCCTTTGGCGCGCTGGGTACGCCAGTTGTAGCGCTGGCCGCCGTGACTGGCCTTGACTTAACAAAACTGTCCGCCATGGTGGGTCGCCAGCTTCCATTCGTGTCGTTTCTCTTACCTTTTTATCTGGTATTGATCCTTGCTGGACGTAAAGGTCTTGGCCGAGCTTGGCCGGCTGCAGCTGTCAGTGGCGGCAGCTTTGCGGTCACACAGTTTGCCGTATCGAATTTCTGGAATCCGTACGCCGTGGACATCATCGCCGCGCTCGTTTCAATCGTCGCAACCGTATGGTTCTTGCGACTATGGAGACCGGAGTCCTCGGTCGCGGTTGTGGAAAGTGCCTACCCGATTGTGCCCATCTCCAAATCCGACGCGTTTGCGGCATGGGCGCCCTGGGTCCTGCTCGCGACGGTTATGGTGGCCTGGTCGTATTTCAAATTCTTCGGCGTGGGGCAGGTTGCTCTCAAAGTTCCCTACCTTCACAATGGCGTGTTCATTTCGCTCTATCACAAGCCCTACGCTGCAATCTATCCGTTTCAACCGCTCGCGGCGGGGAGCGCGGGGATGGTCGCGACCATTCTTACAGCCGCTCTTTTCAAAACGCGGCCAAATGTCTTCTTACGTTCCGGGTTTAAAACGCTGCGCCAGCTCAAAATGCCTGGGCTCACCGTGTGCCTCACCATAGCCTTGGCCTATCTCTACAACTATTCCGGGATGGCTTATACACTCGGCGCGGCTCTGGCTCGCGTAGGCTTCTTCTTTCCCGTGATCAGCGGGTTTCTTGGGTGGATTGCCTGTTTCCTCAGCGGTAGTGATACCGCCGCCAACCTGCTGTTTGGAAATCTTCAGGTCGCTGCGGGACACCAGCTCGGACTCAATCCCGTTTTGCTGGCGGCGACAAATTCTTCCGGCGCGGTGGCAGGTAAAATCATATCTCCGCAAAATATTGCAGTCGGAGTCACCACCGTGGGACTAATCGGTCAGGAAGGCGACGTGTTGCGCAGCACCTTCTGGCCCAGCATGTTGATGGTGCTGGCTGTCAGCCTGATCGCCTTCGCGCAAGCCTACTGGCTGAAGTGGATGGTACCGTGAGCCTGAAGCGAGCGATCGAGTTGCGTCGAGAGATCGTCGAAATCTCAGAGCCGAAATCACTAAATCGAGGACGGGAGAAACCTATCCGGCACCCTAAAACCCAGTATATTAGGTTATGTGCTTGTATTTAGCGCTAAAACCTTGTATATCAGGTGCATGTTGCCCCTATCCTCACTCGGCGAGCAGATCGCCACCAAGCGAAAAGCACTCGGCCTCACGCAGCCCACGCTTGCAAAAAAAGCCAGGGTCGGACTGTCTACGCTCGAAGCCCTGGAAAACGGACGGCTGGGCGAACTGGGATATTCCAAGATCACCAACATTCTCACGGTGTTGGGGCTGGAGCTGAAGCTTCAGGAAGCAAGCACGGGCCGGCCGACGCTTGACGAACTCATGGAAGAGGGACGGGATGATCAAGGTCTGG
>Ga0070712_100000756_pt1 | contig 19037 bp, 9 predicted proteins | sample LARL81metaG_FD_71396 | JGI IMG/M metagenome (GOLD analysis project Ga0070712, IMG submission 71396) | Corn, switchgrass and miscanthus rhizosphere microbial communities from Kellogg Biological Station, Michigan, USA - LAR L8-1 metaG | ecosystem: Host-associated > Plants > Roots > Rhizosphere ...
TCGTGGAGCGACAGCCAGATCAAGATCAGCGTGCCGAACCTGAGTTCGTCGCAGTCGACCTGCACCATCCCCCAACGGACGACTCCCTCGAACGTCGGAAACTCGGCACGCTGCGGACAGCTCGTCATCACCGCCGGCAACGGCAAGAAATCGATTGATGCGGTCACGGTCACGGTTGCGGGTAAGCCTCCGAAGTACATCAACGGAGAGAATGCTTCCAACAACGCCGTTCAGAGTGCAATCGACAGCGCGGATCCTGGGGACCTCATCATCCTGGGCCCCGGCACCTACTACGAAGTCGTGCTGATGTGGAAGCCTGTCCGCCTGCAAGGCGTCGGCGCGGCCTCCGTCACCATCAACGCGAACGCTCATCCGTCAGGGAAGATGGATCCGTGGCGGAAGCAAGCGGTCTGCCTGTTCGGCCTGGCGCAGAATGGCCAGCCCATCACGAACCAGAATCCTGACGGAAGTTGCCCGGCCAGCATGCGCCTGCAAGTCGATCGCATTCCGCTGGAAGGCATCGTTGGATGGGATACGACGCTGAACGGAAACCTGGCTGAACTTCTACAGGAGCCCACGCTGTTGGGAGCCTACGAAGGCGCGGGCATCACGGTTCTCGGCAAGGGTGTGCGCTATCCCGCTGGTTCCGACGCTTTCGGAACTGGTGCGGAAGCGGCCTTCCCCGACGGGACGGTTGCGCTGCAGAACAACAATCGGGATTGTCGCGACTTCCCAGCGAACTTCCTGTGTAACCCGTCACGCATCGACGGCATTACGATTACGAACAGCTCGCAGGGCGGTGGCGGCATCTTCGCGCACGGTTGGAACCACTACCTGGAGGTTTCCAACAACCGTATCTTCGCGAATGCTGGAACCATCTCTGGCGGTATCACCATCGGTCTGGGTGAATTCCCTGAGCCGATCATCACCGGCACTGCTGACTTCGCGGATACCAACAATCCTCCACGTGCGGTTCCGCGCGGAACCCCGGATGGCACGCAGCTGCCTTACCTGTTGCAGACCAACACGAACGTGCACAACAACTCGATCACCCAGAACGCCTCCCTCGGTGACGAATTGTTCTCGGCGACCCCGGCTGGCGGTGGTGGTGTGACGTTCTGCACCGGTTCGGACTACTATCACTTCAACAACAACTGGGTGTGCGGCAACCTCAGCACTGGCGACGGTGGTGGCGTGGTTCACCTCGGACTTAGCTACAACGGCGACATCTCGCACAACGCGGTCATCTTTAACCAGAGCTTCAACCCGACGATCCCCACGAACGGCGGCGGAATTCTGGTGATGGGCGCGGCCCCCGACGGTGTGACGATCGTGAACGGAGTGGCTGTCGAATGCGGCACCACGACCGACATCGATTGCCCGCCGGCTCTGAGCGACGGTGTTGGCCCTGGGCTGAACATCGACGCAAACCTGATCCAGGGGAACAGTGCTGAGAGCGGCAGCGGCGGCGGATTGCGCCTGCAGGCCGTGAACGGCGCAGAAGTCTCACGCTTCCCGAATAGCCCGAACAATTGGTACAGCGTGAACGTAACCAACAACATCATCGCAAACAACGTGGCCGGCTGGGATGGTGGCGGTGTTTCGCTGCAGGATTCGCTGAACACGAACCTCATCAACAACACTGTCGCGTCCAATGACACAACCGCATCCTCTGGCGTGCTCTTCAATACGCTCGGAGCCCCACAGGCAAGCATTCCGCCTTCAGGGGATCCGCTGTGCAATGCAGGTTGCACTGCCTCGACCTATCAACCGGCAGGCTTGGTGGCCATCCGGAACACGTCGAACCTGACGGCTTCGTTGCCAGCAAGTATCACGTGCCCGGCAGGTCACTTCGCAAGCAGCAGCGCGACCAACGCGGAGTGCCGCCTGGTGTCGTACCCACTGCTCAAGAACAACATGTTCTGGCAGAACCGCTACTTCAACATCACCGTGGGCGACTTCGGTGGAGGGTTGGAGAACCAGCAGCACCTGGTTACGCTGCGGCCGGTTCTTAACCAGGCGTCGACCGGCCAGTGCCAGACGGCTGGAGCGAATGGTGGCGCCGGCGTCCAGTACTGGGACATCGGCGTCCGTGGCGACACGGGCCCGCTGGACCACAGTTCCGGTCTCACGCTCAAACCGTTGAACTCCATCCTCACGACGTTGAACGGTGGATACAGCGGAAACGGAAACCTCGCCCCGGGTGCTCCTGGTGTGGTCCGCCAGTATTGCAACGGCTCGCGAGTTCCGCCTGAGAACGGTGGCTTCGGATTCCAGGTTCCCCCAGGAGTCTCCGATGCCACTCTGCCCGGCCCGGTGTTCAACCTGACTCCGGCCGCCACGGTGGACGAAGGCAACAACTGGATCAATCTGAGCTACGGTCCTCTGACGCTGACCGATCTCACAGGTGCCACGCTCGGAAACTACTCGCTCATGTCGACCTCGGCGGCGATCGACAAAGCCGATGACTCGGTCGCTCCGAATCACGACTTCTTCGGCAACCCGAGGCCGCAAGGCTCCGAGCCGGATATCGGCGCGGTCGAGTTCATCAAGGCCGCGGCCGCTGATCTGGACGTCGATCCTTCGTCTCTCGCATTCGGAGGCGTCGCGATCAATACCACCAGCGCCACGCAGTTCGTGACAGTCAGCAGCACTGGAAGCGCGCCGTTGACTGGTATCAGCGCGTCGTTCACCGGTGCATTCGCGCGAGCGACTGGCCTGGGCCTGAACCAGAATTGCGGCAGCACGTTGGCGGCCGGCACTACCTGCCGGATTTACGTGACGTTCCATCCGACTGCATCGGGATCGTTCACTGGCACGATGACGGTGAACTCGAATGATGCAAGCCCGGATGCTGCGGCAGATCGAGTAGTCAATCTGACAGGTTCCGGAACCAAGCTGTCGAGATCACCCGCGACCCTGACGTTCCTGACTGTGGGTTCGGGCTTCAGCGCGGTACAGAACGTTACGCTGACCAACGTGGGGCCGGCGGGATCGGGTTCAACTGGTCCGATCACGGCGAGTATCGCGGGAACCACCAACGGCGTCACGTTCCAGATCGCCAGCAACAACTGTCCGGCGGGAGGCTTGGCGCCGGGTGCGAGTTGCCGGATTGGTGTGAGGTTCCGAGCACCCTCGCCTCTCACGATGGGGACGGCTGCGCTCAACATCACCGATACGGAACCCTCGACTGTAACGGTAGGTTTGAGCGGACTAAGGCTGTTTTAGAAAGGCGCCTAGCATACCTGCTGCCTGCGAGCGGTCACCGTAGGCAGCAGTTTCTTTTGCAACGACTACTATCCGTTTTTGGGGTTGACAATATGAGCAAATCAATTGTTGCACCTTGGCCGTGATAAATGGGTGATAGGTCCACGGTCGCTGACGAGATAGGCGTTATCCATTCCCAGAAGTCGATCGAGTTTGGTGCAATGCCGGGACTCGAATATGCGGGAGGCGTTTGTGCTGTAGTAAAACTGTAGTAGTTCCATGGTCAGAAGGCGCCAAACTCGATCAGAACGCGTCAGAACCTATTTCTGGTAAGAGGTTGAAGAATCAGGTAGAGTAGAAAATTTTCATAACCGATCAGAACCACCCTGGGTACTCATAATCCTCTGTTCCGGATCCCTGCGGGCCAGCCAAACCCTGCCGCTTTGCTTTGAATGCCTCGATGAGTCAACACTGGCAGAGCTGGCCATGTACCGTGATAAGAACGTCACAGTTCCATGGCCAGAACGGATCAGAAATCGATCAGAGCGCGTCAGAACCATTCCTGAGTAGCGATTGAAGAATCAGATAAAGTAGAAAGTTTTATAACCGATCAGAACCCTCTTGGATGCTCATAATCCGCCGGGCCCGGCCTTAATGTTCGCTTCGCTCCTGTCACACGTTCAAGCGAAATCGATCGACTGGCGGCGGCAGTTCTTGCCACTTCCCAGAAGGCGTTTGAACTGAGCCGCTAGCGCGGCGGACGCTACCCCGGGATATCGTCCCCAGCATTGTTGCTGGTGTAGCACCTGTGATCTTCAAAGCCCACGGGCACAGGAAATCACCTCCAGGCGGTCATCCTCAGCGGCACCTGTTTCGGCAGGACGAATTCTAACGCGTCCTAAATCGAAGGTGTCCGATTGGTGATGAGTCTTGTTAAGCAGCTGCCACTGGTACTCGCGTCCAATCTGGGCGTCCAATAGCTGTTTCTGAGAGTTCCTCTCAATGCCAAGCGGGGCTGCCAGTTCCGTTGAGTATCAATCGAATGCGGCTTCCGCGGACCCTGACACGTAAGAGGTCGATGCTCTTGCGCTCCAATCACCTTATCTATGAATGGTTGCCCGGCGGGGTGGGCGGACGCCCCAATGTGCCGGCTGCGTATCACATTGATCAGTCAATTGTGCTATTTTTGTGCTACAAAACTGCCTTTCGTGCCTTCCCTGCGCTTCTAGCCAATTGCAATTTCAATAACTTGTCTGCTTTCAGATATGGGGCTGGGTTCAAATCCACCCCCCGCAACCAAAAGATTCAAGAGGTTACGAGCAACTGCCCCGAACAACGGGGAACAATAGGGAACGTTAAAGGGCGGCGGGCGCGCGGCCCTTTCCATTTTCCCTTTTTATCGGCGCCTGTGTACTCGAACCCCGAGCTCAGGACAACATTCTTAGTCGTAAGGGGCCGGAGAACAGCTGCTTAGTTCGCTCGGGGAAAGTTCATGCGTTGCATCAGGTGCTCGAAGCGTGGGTCAGAGCGCAGCGGATCGAACCGGGAATCCACCTTCATTAGTACCATCCATTCCCCTCGTTCTCGATAGCCAGCCTCCAGCATTGCGACAGCTGCATCGGTTTGCCCCAGGGCAGCGTAGACCCGGCTCACAAAATATTTGGGGACATGGCGTTGCCGGATGAGTTCTTCGAGGATCTGTTGGGCTTGGTCGGACGCGCCAGCGGCCGCATAGGCCTCGCCCAGCAAAGCAAGAGGAGCTGGAGCCCGCTGCGAGATCTCTGCAGATTTCTGCAACGCGGCAATGGCTCGTTCGAACGCCAGAGTGGCCACGCAGGACATACCGAGCCACCCGAGCACCTGGGCGGAATTCGGATCCAAGGCCAGAGCTTTCTGGCAGCTTTCAATCGCCTGATCGTAGCGGCGCCCACTCCAGTGAACAAATGCCAGTCCGAAATGGATAAAACTCCAATGGGGATCCAGACGAATCGCTCGTTTCAATTCCGTGTAACCCTCTTCGTATCGTCCCATCATGCCAAGGCTCATTCCAAACCAGTGGTGTGCCGTCGCATTACGGGGGTTTAGTTCAATCGCGCGCTCAAATTCTTTTTCCGCGGTAGCGAAGTCGTAGTCGTAATGCAATGCTGCCCAAGCAAGGGAGGTGTGAGCTTCGGACAGGCTGTGATCGATCTCGAGCGCCTTCAGGGCCAGACCCCTCGCTTTGGCACAACCTTCTTCCGGCGGGATGAGCCCCCATAAGTTCATGATGGAAAGCGCATCGGCTAAGCCCGCATACGCGGGCGCACACGATGGATCTTTGGCGATTGCTTGTTGAAAATGCTGACAGGCCTGAATGTGCCCCTCCCGGGTCCGTTTGATCCACTGGAAGCGACCCCGCAGATATGCTTCGTAGGCCTCTGGGTCTACGGGATGCACTTGCGCTAACTGTGCCTGCTCCTGTGGTGTGAGCTTGACCTCGATTTCGTGGGCTATCGCCCGTGCCACATCGGCCTGGAGGTCCAGGATGTCGCGCAGGTGACGGTCGTAGCTTTCCGCCCACAGGTGGGTCTCTTTCGCCGGATCAATCAACTGTGCAGTGATGCGCACGCGATCACCTGCGCGCAGCACGGTGCCTTCGACGATCGTGTCCACATCGAGCTCACGGGCAATCTCGCGCAATGACTTGCGGACTCCCTTGTACAACATCGAGGAGGTGCGCGAGACGACGCGCAATTCACCAATTTTAGCGAGTGTCGTGATAAGCGCTTCGGTCAATCCATCCGCGAGGTATTCCTGCTCAGGGTCGCGTGCCAGGTTGTCTAAAGGTAAAACGGCCAAGGAACGGAACTTTGGCGTCTCCTGTTCAATCTTTCCAATGAAACGATAGCCGCGTCGCGGTAGAGTTTCGACAAAGCGTGGCGTGTCGGCGGTATCCCTCAACGCCTCCCGCAGGCGCTTGATGGCATTGTTGATGCCGTGGTCGAAGTCGACGAAAGTGTCGGAAGGCCACACCTTTTGCTGTAGTTCTTCCCGGGCGACGATTTCTCCGGGACGCTGCAAGAGAATCTCAAGTACTTGAAGCGGCTGGTCCTGAAGTCTGAGTTTTGAACCTTGACGGCGCAATTCTCCGGCCGCAATGTCGAGCTCAAACTCACCAAAGTGAATTAGAGGTCGGTTTTTGGGAGCACTTCTCATGATGCTCATTTTTCACGGACTACGCCCGCAGCCCCACTCGACGTTCAACATTCTGGAATCTCGGATCGTTGCGAATCCGATCAAAATAAGGCCATGTCCTGAGGAATACCAACGTTGTCTCGCGACTGTCGCACGCTCGATCCAAAGCTCCAATCGCCAGATCGCATTCTCGCAAGCCATCGTAGACAAAGACGGAAGCCATGGAGGGAACATATGCTGTCTTGGCAAGCTCCTCCAAATCTTCCAGGACCATGCGAACCTTCTCGCGATCACCACACTTACCGTGGACGTGACCTATGAAGGCCTTCTGGAGTGCAAGCATTCCCCCCAAATCGATGCCTTTTTCGTAAGCCTCAATCGCTGCCGAATGCTCCCCCTTCTGTTCGTAAGCCGTACCCAACACCATGTAGCAGAGAGTCATATTCGGGTCGACCTCAATCGCCGTCAAGGCCTGCTGGATACAGCGGTCGTACTCACGTGCCAGCAGCAGAACGAACGCCAGTCCCGCGTTCAGAAGGGGGGACACAGGATCGCGGCTCAAAGCTTCTGTGGCTTCATGAATCGCTTCGTCAAAGCGCATCAATTCAGCTAGAAAGTAGGAATAATGGTAGTGGGCGGTAGCGTAATTCGGATTGAGCTCAATCGCGCGTTGAAATTCTCTCTCCGAGTCTCTCCAGTTCCAGTCGTAGGTTTGCAGAATGTGTGCCAAGACGGCATGGCCTTCGGCCAGGTCGGGGTCAATTTCCAGTGCACGTAGCGCGCAAGCTCTCGCTCTCGGATAGGCGACATTAGGGTCAACGGAGCCGTAGTAACACGGGACTGATATGCACTGCGCCATTTCGGCGTGAGCGTGCGCATAGTCGGGATCAATCTGAATCGCCTGGCTCAAATACTCGACTCCACGCCTGAATCCTTCTGCGCTGCGCTTCTCGCACCACCGCCTCGCCCGTACGTACAGTTGATAAGCCTCGATGTTCTGCGTGTGTCGTTTCACCAAACGATTCTCGGCTTCGCCGGTCATGCGCAGCCGAAGTTTGTGAGACACCTCGCGGGAAATGCTGTCCTGCACGGCGAAGAGTTCAGTGAGATCGCTGTCATACTGATCCCCCCAGATCTCCTCGCCATTTGAGGTGCCGAGCAAATCTACATGCAATCGCAACTTGCTTCCGCGTTGCCAGATAGTGCCGGTGAGCACCGCTCTTACACCAAGTTTTCTACCAATCGCCAAGGGGTCACTCTTGCAGCTCTCTTCATTGGCGGCACGCCTCCATGAGATGACGCGGAGATTGGGAATTTGAGAGAGAGCATGAGTGACGCTTCCGGGAATTCCGATCGCTAGGTAATCCGTGTTTGGATCGGAGCTTGCGGTCTCGAAGGGGAAAACTGCGATGGAGTCGATCGGTGCGCCCACCCGCAACTTGGAGGGCGCATCCTCGATGGCCGCGATGAAGCGGTATCCGCGCCTGGGGAGGGTTTCTATAAAACCCGGTGTTTCAGCGATGTCGCCCAGGGCTTCTCGTAAGCGCTTGATCGCGTTGTTGATACCGTGGTCGAAGTCCACGAAGGTGTCGGATGGCCAGATCTTCTGCCGTAACTCTTCGCGCGTGATGATTGTGCCCGGGTGTTCCAGCAGTATCCGAAGAATTTGCAGAGGTTGTTCCTGGAGCCTGATCCTGGTTCCATCTTTGCGCAGCTCTCCCGCGTGTTGGTCCAGCTCGAAGCCTCCGAATCGAACGATCGCATGCGAGGACGGGAACCCCTCCATGCAAGCCACCCCCCAAAACCGCGAAAGAGTTTAGCACCAGTCGCTTGCGGCCCATAGCCCTGAAAATATCCTGTCTCGCCCGGGCCGGAGATACATAAGAGCAGCGTGGGAGAGATGCGCGGGATTTACTCGCCTTTGAGCATTTGCGATAACAGCACGCGACCTGGGGTGAGGTCCAGTCCAGGACTTGAGGCGCAATCCCAGGCGGGCGCCCACGGCAACCAGGGGGATGGTTCCGTCGTGCTCCGTTCCCCAACAGCGCAACAAATCTCGAAGGAGAATCGATATGAAGACAAATTTTGTACGTTTGCCGCTGGTGCTGGTGGCGGTAATGACGGTTGCCCTAGCACCCTCTCAGGCGAGTGCAGCTCAATGTTCCACCGCCTCCACGGCGGGGAACTGGGCTTACACCTACACCGGAACCATCTTCACCCCGAGCGGTCCGCTGCCTGCTGCGTCCGTAGGCCGCTTTCACCAGGATTCAGGGGGGAACATCACCGGCAGCCAGAACCGCAGTGTGGCCGGTCAGTCCGGGGTGGAGGACATCGCTGGAACGGTGTCTGTCAACAATGATTGCACGGCTTCCGGGACGATTCAGGTCCTGGTAAACGGGCAACTGCAACGCACGGCTGAGCTCGCTCTCGTCTATGACAGCAGCGGAAATCATATGCGAGCGATTTTTCAGTCATTGACATTGCCGGATGGCACCAACGTCCCGGTGGTAATCACCATCGATGGAAACCGGGTGACTTCCCGGAACTGACGGCTTGGGGCAGGGCAAGAGTCCTGCCCCAGTTTTTGGGGATGCAAGTCTAGCCCCTGCCCAAAGTTTGAACGCCAGAGTTCATAGAAGTGTCGCAGAGATGTTCAAAACTGCCAGCTCAGTTGTGAAGACGAATGCATGAATCCCAGGCTCCAAAAAAGTTGTATGATGCGCGGCCATGCAAGCCTGAAAGCGATCGAATCCCATTGCAAGCCCGTTAGGAGGACCTATGAAGTTACGCAACCTCGTTGGACCCCTTCTCTCTTGGTTTATTTGGTGTTCCGTCGTCTGCGCTCAGAGTGTTAGCGTCTCGGGCGACATACGAGGAACAGTCAGTGATCCATCTGGGGCAGTCCTGCCTCGAGTCACTGTCACGGCAGTGGACTCGCGAACTGGTTTTCAACGCGCGGTAGTCACCAGCCCCAGCGGCCAGTACCAGCTGACCGGACTGCCGCCGACAAGTTATGAATTGTCGGCTCAGCTTGCGGGGTTTGCCACCGAAATTCGAAAAGGCGTAACCGTCACCCTCGGACAGACAGTCACTGCGGACTTTCAATTGAAGGTCTCTCCGACCGCTGTTCAAATCGAAGTTACTGATGTTCTGCCCGTGGTAGAGACGGAACGGGGAAGTCAGGCCAACAGCGTGCCTGAGCGGTACATCGCGGAATTGCCAATTGACCGCCGCGACTATCGCACCTTCGCGTTATTGATGCCGGGCGTCAGCAACTCCAATGCTCTTGCCGACAATGCCGATTTCCGCGTGAAGCAGACGCCGCAAAGCGGACTCTCGATCTACGGAAGCAATGGGAGAGGCAATAGCATCACGGTTGATGGTGGTGAGGCGAATGACGATGCGGGGGGCGTCCGCTTGAATGTTGGCCAGGATGCCGTGAAGGAATTCCAGATTAACCGCAGCAATTACGACCCTGAGTTGGGCAGCGCAAGCGGTTCCTCTGTGAACATCGTCACTAAGTCGGGCAGCAATGCCCTGCGTGGGAGCGTGTTCGGGCTCTTCCGCAACGATGCGATGGATGCCCGAGACCGGTTTGCTTTCAGCCCCGCACTGGCGGCCGATCCGACTTTCGGCAACTTCAGGCTCGATGCCTCAGGCGCGCCTGTCAAAAACTCTTTGAACCGCCAGCAATTTGGCGCCGCTCTGGGTTTCCCACTCCAAAAGAATAAGACGTTCCTGTTTGGCGCCTATGAAGGGCTCCGCTCTGATGCGCAAGATTCCGTTCCCTTGCTGACTCAGAGCAATATCTTTCTGCCAACAGCATCCCAGGGACCGATCATCGGCGCGCTGGCGACGGCCCCAGGCAATCCCCTTGTGCCCTGCATCAACCCTCCAGGACAACCGACCATCTCTTTGCCGTCGGCAACCTGTGCCTTTGCCCTTCAGAGTCTGTTGACGATCGACCCAACCCAGGCGGGCAACCCGTTTATTAGTTCCGCTCACTTGGCGAATAACCAGTTTGTGGTGCACCAGTTTGAGAAAGATGGAGGACTGTTCCCCTTCCCCATACGCCAGAATGCGGCAACTGCGCGGCTGGATCACTACTTCAATAACTCCAACCAGGCGTTTCTCCGCTACACGTTTGCTCACCTGACGGAGTCAGACCCTGACGTGCAGGCCTTGGTCGGATTTTCTCGCGGCACCTCGGTGCTCAACTGGGACAGCACGATGCAAGGATCATGGTCCCACCAATTCAGCGCGAACGCCGTGAATGAAGCCCGGCTGCAGTGGAACTGGTACCAGTTCAACGTGGATACGAATGACCGAGGCGGCCCCGGGTTGGACGTCCAGGGATATGGATTCTTCGGCCGCGGCATTTTTCTGCCCAGCCATACCACAGCGCGCCGTTATGAATTCAGCGACAATTTCACCCTGATTCGCGGCCACCACACGATGAGAATGGGTTTCTACGAATTGATCCGCGGGAATAACACGACTTCTGACACGTTCTTCGCCGGGCGATTTGAGTTTCTTGATCTGCCGGGTTTCGCGCTCAGTAATTGTTTGCAGTTTCCATCGGCACCCATCGCTCAAGGGGGATGCGGGCTGTCAGCCGCGGTAAGTCCAGCACCCATTAGCACCCTTCAGGCGTGGAGCCTGGGTGCGCCTGCGTTCTATGAGCAGGGATTTGGCGATCCGCGATATGTCCAGACCCGGCCATTTACTGCCGCGTTCTGGCAAGATACGTGGCAAGTTCACCCTGGCTTTACGCTGAACTACGGCCTGCGCTATGAACTGGATTCCCAGTCGGGACCACTGAACACGTACAAGAAGAATTTTGGTCCACGCGTGTCTTTCGCCTGGGTCCCATTTGGTGACCGCAAGACGGTGGTGCGCGGCGGATATGGTGTCTTCTATTCCCCAATCTATTCGCAGATTCCCAACGTCGTGAAGACGCTGGGCGACGTTCATGGTGTTCGCCAGATCGCCAATACTCTGGTCTCGATCCTCGGCACTCCCCCGGCGAATTCGGAGATGATCTACGGCGCGTTGGCGCCGAAAATTCTTTGCGGTCAACCCGTCGCCGGAGCAAATTCCTGTATCACCCAAGCCGATCTGGCCCCCTTCGTCACGGTGAGCAATACGGGCCCACCGCCCCCGGGGACGGTGCTCTTCTTTGGGCAGCCTGGTTACCGGAATCCTCAGTCGCAGCAGATATCGCTCGGAGTCGAGCGAGAACTGGGAAGGAGCCTGTCCGTCTCAGCAAACTACATCTATGTGCACACGACGCACTTGCCCTGGGCGATTGACAAGAATCTATTGGCGGGAGCTCCCGTCGTCAGCGGCGCGCCGGGGGCAAACCATCTCCCCACCAATGGACTTCCCTTCCAGAATTGGGGAGCGGCGCAGTGTGTGGCTGATCCGGGGCTTTGTTTTGCGGATCCGACGCACACCATCCTTCAAAATAACGAATACGCCTCCGTGGCAAACGCTGTTTACCATGGCGGCATTCTCGAAATTAAGAAGCGTTTCACCGACAACTTCACCCTGATGGCCAACTACACGTATAGCAAAGCCATCGATGACTCTACCGACTTCAACAGCGATTATGCTGCATTCAATGAAGTAGATTTGGCCGCTGAACGAGCCCTGTCAGACTTTGACCAGCGCCACAAAGTGGTGATCGCAGGCGTACTCGAGAGTCCATGGCGAGAGTCTCCTCTTCTCTCGGGTTTTGAGCTCTCTCCAATTGTCACCTACAACAGTGGCCATCCTTTCAATCTGCTGGCCGGTGCCGACGTCAACGGCGACAACCACTTCACGAATGACCGTCCACCCGGCGCCTCGCGTAACAGCGGCCTAGGCCCCGACTACGTCGCGCTCGACATGCGCTTGACCCGCACCTTCAAATTTGGTGAGCAGCGCGCTCTCCGATTTATCGCTGAAGGCTTCAACATCACCAACCGCGCCAACTTTGCAAGAGTCAACAACATCGTAGGTGCGGCATTCGGTCCACCATTCAACGTGCACGGTCTTGCCTCGCGAACGCCCAGCCAGCCGCTCGGCTTTACCACGGCCCAGCCGGCACGGGAGATCCAGCTTGGCGTTCGCTTTGACTTCTGAGGAAGAGGAAGGATGCGTGGGTGGCTAGAAGGAATCTGGGACTGTGGCTACGCGATGTTTGTCACATTTCGCCAAGCGCCGCGCATCCTTCAGTTTTTTTAGGTCAGTCTTAGGGGGCGGATGAACACTTCAACAGCCAGGCGAGACATCTACGCTTTAGGCCATTCCGAGCATGAGCTCGAGCGCCTCACCCGTCAGGCAGAGGTATTTTTGCCGTTCACTCGCCAGCTTCTCGAGCAAGCTGGGATCGGGCCAGGCATGCGAGTTCTCGACGTGGGCTCTGGCGCGGGAGACGTCTCCTTTCTGGCCGCAGACCTCGTCGGTCAGGAAGGCAGCGTCATCGGTGTCGACTGCTCAGAGGTAGCAGTTGAGTGGTCAAGGGCGCGCGCCCGATCCCGAGAGCTCGGAAATGTAAGCTTCCTGCTGGGCGATCCAGCCGACATGGAATTCAGACAACAATTTGACTCGATCGTGGGCCGGTTTGTACTCATGTACTATCCCGATCCGGTCACTGCAATTCGCAAACTGGCGCGACATCTCGCTCCCATGGGATTAGTCGTGTTCCAAGAATTCGATATGGACTATGTTCGCAGTCGGCCATCCGCACCGACCTTTGAACGTGCAGCAGAAATAATGAAGAGGACTTTGCGCGTGGCTGGAACCCGAATCGAGTTGGGATCTGATTTATACCCAGTATTCACGGCGGCAGGGTTGCCTGAACCTTCGCTGCGAATGGACGTCTTGATCGGCGGGGGCGCGGAGTTCCAAGGCTATGATCTTATGGCGGGAACGATTCAAAGTCTACTGCCCGTGATGGAAAAGTTGGGGATTGCCAGCGCCTCGGAAATCAATGTTCCGACTCTGGCCGCGCGGATGCGCGATGAAGTGGTCGCCGGGAAAGGGGTCGCCCTCTCACCCGCGCTTATCGGAGCGTGGTCTCGTAAATCGGGCTCAGGTTGACGATTTTGTGGCTTTCGAGGATGGAAGAAACAGGTTCATGCTGCCTCGCTGCGCTCTGAAGATAAGCAATTTCGGGGGCTCACACGGCATTGGTGGAAAGGCGACAGCAAGATTCGAGGATCATTTCTCGGGTGTTGCGATCCGGAAGCGTTCAGATGGCACCGGCTGCATGAATCTGACAAGTCGGCTATTGAGAAATGACCTTTGTCGCGCCCGGGGTGACGGACTACACAGGAGTACAGCGGCGGGGCCGAAGAAGCAATGGACGGGGCAGAGACCTGGTTTGAAAGTCTGCGCCGAGTGACTTGGAAGCACAGCTCCCGATTGACATCGCGTGTCCACATTCAACCGCGCGGTCCGTCCGAACGCTGGTGGTGCTGCGATCCTAGCTTTCGTTTTCTACGTATGAGCATGTCGTTCTATACTCCTCGACACGACGGATAGAGACTTTTCCCTCAGGGGCCGACCGACGTTCAAAACGGTACCCTCCAATGAGCGTGATGTTCCCCGTTTCACGCGTCGCGAGGGGATGACTTTTGGACGGTTGGTCGACAAACGACAAAGCGCTCGATTCCATTCCTGCAAAGATGGAGCGAGGATTGTCGGGCGGAGATCCGAGGAACATAGTTAAAGGTCTCCGCGGAGACTCCGAAATTGTGCTAATTTTGTGCTAACGAATGTCTGGAGACACGTTTTCGTCGTTTCTACAGCTAGTATGAATCAATAACTATGAGGGTTCAAATCCACCCCCCGCAACCAACCACTCTACTGAATCAAAAGACCTGCCACGTTTTCATCCAAGCGTTGCGTTTCCAACTTGGGCACATTGGGGCACAAAATTTCGCTTAGCTTGCTGGCAAGGAACTATGCGGAGTTCTTGCGGGCAGCCTGCGCTGGCTGCTTCTCTGCGAGTAGCGTTGGCCGAATGCCCTTCACTTCCTCGACATAGGCACGCAGCACTTCAGCGACACTCCAGGCTTGCGCCACGCATCCCACAGGGCGCTGAGGTGGGTCGCCATCGAAGATTTCTGAAATTTGCCCCAACCCTCCATCTCGGAGGTGGTCTTTTAATGAAGTCAGCCAGTCGGACGCTTGGCGACGGGATGCATCACTGCCTCCGTTCACCTTTATGTATGCCGTGATGAAAGGGCGCATGAGCCACGGCCAAACCGTTCCCTGGTGGTAAGCACCGTCACGCTCATTAGGGCCGCCCGTGTATCGACCACGATACTGCGGATCGGTGGGTGCCAGGCTGCGCAGGCCGTACGGCGTAAGCAGGTGCTTTTGAACTTTTTGCACCACGCTTTTCGCGCGCTCGGGCGACAACATGCTATGCGTCAGGCTGACCGCGAAGATCTGGTTTGGGCGGATCGACGGATCTGGTGGCGCTTCGTTTGTAACGTCGTATAGGCAGCCGGCCTTCTCATTCCAGAAGAGGCGATTGAAGCTCCCACTCGCAACCGTTGCCAGATTGCGGTAATGCTGCCGGCCCGTCTCGTCGGCGAATCTGTTGGCCAGGTCTTCCATGATGCAGAGTGCGTTGTGCCAGAGCGCCTGAATTTCCACCGGCTTACCGCGACGGGGAGTCACGACCCAGTCGCCGACTTTGGCGTCCATCCATGTGAGTTGAACGCCTTGTTCGCCCGACGCCAGCAGTCCGCTGGAGTCAACTTTGATCCCGTAACGCGTCCCGCGCATATGCCAGGAGATGATGTCGACCAACACGGGATAGAGTTCGTTGCGTACAAATTCGAGGTCGCCGGTGTAGGCGAGATAAGTTCGCGCGGCTTCGAAGAACCAGAGCGTTGCGTCGACGGTGTTGTATTCGGGGGTCTCGCCGGCATCGGGAAATCGGTTGGGCAACATGCCCTGATCCACGTACTGCGCAAAGGTGCGAAGGATGCTGCGTGCGATCTGAGGCTTGCCGGTGAGCAGCGTTAGACCAGGCAACGCGATCATGGTGTCGCGCCCCCAGTCGCTGAACCAGTGATAACCGGCAATGACCGTTTTCTGGTCGCCTCGAGAAACGATGTACTGATCGGCGGCAACCGTAAGATCGCGCACGAAGGGATCGTCGGCGGGGGATGATGCGACTACGCTTTTGCGGCGCGTGATCTCGGCTTCTCGCAAGTTACTTGCCTGAGTGACATCGCGCCATTCAGTGGAGGCGATGATTGCGGCGTAGGGGCGCAGCTTCAGGTCGAAACGCAAAAGGCAGGGATTGAAGAGATCTTCCGAAAAATCGAGACCACGTTCTCGTTCGGCATCGTACTCGAAGTTCCTGTACCACTCAGCTGTTGTTCGCAGCTCAACAGCGCTGTGCGCCAAATGAAGAGAAGGCAGTCCCTGATAAGGGGCGATGGTCGCGAGACCCGGGCGTTGCTCTATCTCTCGATTAATCGCTACGTTCTCGTGGGTCGTGCTGTGGTAATCCCGGAAGGCAATCAGCGGCCGCACTTCCAGCCGCAAGTTTTGAATCCGCTGCGAAGGATTGTGCTTCGTCAAATCGTATTGAACAACCGTGCTGTTTTCACCGTGAATCATGAACACGGTCTTCTCGATCTCAATTCCTTCGATTTCATAGGTGAATACGGGAAACGGATCGAGGCGGAATTGTTTCAGGTATCGAAAGCCTTGCGGATGAACGACCGCGGGATAACGGTTGGCGGAAAGATCAAAAGGCTCGTTCTCAATGAAGAATGTTTCTTCCAGTTTCGAAAGCATGACAACGCGGCCCACCGGCGGTTTCGTCGCGCTCACCAGCAACCCGTGGTAACGACGGGTATTCAGCCCGACAATCGTCGACGAAGCAAAGCCGCCGAGTCCGTTTGTCTCAAGCCACTCCCGGCGGAGTGCGGCTTCCAGATCACCACAGGTTTCTTTTGTGAATTGAATCATGATCGGTCGCTTCCGTAGATACCTCTTTCGGTAAGAATACTTTGATGGCCCCGCTCGGCGAAGTCAGTTTGTGGGGCTCCCTATAGTTCTCCAAGCTTTCACCGGATCCGGTCAGCTTGCTTGATCAATCGGGTAACTCCGCTCGGCTGAGGCATAGCGCCACACCGATCTTGAAGAATTCGCGATTGGCATTCACCGCTCTGTTGCGTTCGCCAAGCGCCAGCCCAGCGTGTTGAATTGTTCAACACTTGACAGATTGAACATTTGGAGCCAAGATGTCGGCCCAAATTCTCCTTCCGAATCGATGGAACGCGTGCAAATTCACCGAACCAGCGTAGCCGACCAGGTTGCCGGCATTCTGAGGCAAAGAGTCCTGAATGGTGAACTGCGTCCGGGATCGTCTCTTCAAGAGATCGCGCTTGCCGAGTCGCTGGGGGTGTCACGGAATACGATGCGCGAAGCCATGCGCATTTTGTCTCTGGAAGGCTTGCTGAAGCGCAGCATCCACCGGGGCATTGCAGTCGCACAGTTGTCACTTCAGGATGTGCAGGAGATTTATCACGTGCGCCGGGTGCTCGAGATCTCCGCCATTCATGCAGCAAAGACGCCGGCGCTGGAACTGCTCCACGATTTGCTGACTGCCCTTGAACAATATGAAAGGGCGGTTCGAGCGCGCGACTGGGTCAGCGCAGTGACCCACGATTTGCACTTTCACAGCCTTCTCATCCGCTTTCTCGGGAACAGGCGGCTGGAATCTTTCTATCAGAAGACGATCGCAGAGTTGCGGGTGGGGATGGTGTTGGTTGACCAGCGGCATGACCATCCCGGGATTCTCATTCCCGTTCACCGCAAGCTGTACGAGTTGCTCAAGGCCGGGAAGCTGAAGGAATGTGCCAAAATCCTGTTGCAACACTTGGATGATTCTGAGTCCAGGCTGTCGAGAGTAATGGACAATCACCGCGCGGCGAAAGCCGCAGAATCGCGGGAGTCGCGGTCAAAAACCGGTTAAAACCTGCCCGAGTCCATCATCAAGGAGACGACGATGAAGTCGAACTGCAGTCCTCTGAGGAGCAAGCTTCGCGCACGTGTGTTGACAACCCTGTTTGCGGTCGCCCTGTTGGTGGCTTCGGTTTCGGTTACGGCGCAGGTCGTGTCGGTAAACGTGCAGGGGCGGGTAAATGACTCGAGCGGCGCAGCTATTTCGCAGGCAACCGTAACGGCGGTGAATGCGGCCACGGGGCTGAGTCGCAGCACGACTGCTGACGCAGTGGGCGAATACCAGATCCCGCTGTTGCCACCTGGCGATTACACGGTCACAGCGGAGAAGACCAGCTTTGGGAAATCGGCAAAGAAGATTCACCTCGACATCGGCGCAGCCGGCAGCCTGGATTTCTCGCTGGCTCCAGGGCAGGTGATCGCGCAGGTGGAAGTGCAGGATGTGGGAGAACTGGCTGAGCCAACGCGAACGACCGTTAGTTCCGTAATTGACGAGCAGAAAATTGAGAACTTGCCGGTCAACGGCCGGCAATTTATCGACTTTGCGTTGCTGGCTCCGGGCGTCACTATCGGCGATACGACTTCGGGCAGCACGGACGTGATCATCGAGCCGGTTACCAAACTCTCGTTTGCCGGGCAGAACATTCACTACAACTTCGTGGCCATCGACGGCGCGGACAACATGTCGACCGCTTCCGGGATTCAGAAGACCACGCCTTCGCAGGAGGCTGTGCAGGAATTTCGCGTCATCAACAGCGATTACAGCGCGCAATTCGGGAGGGCGGTGGGCGGGATCGTCAACATCATTACCAAGAGCGGATCCAATCGACTGCACGGATCGGCCTACGAGTATTTCCGCAACGACGCGATGGATGCGAAGAACGCACTGGCAGCTGGGTTCAACAAGCTGCGCCAGAACCAGTTCGGCGGCACGCTGGGTGGTCCGATCCAGAAGGATAAGACTTTCTTTTTTGGTAACTACGAGGGCCAGCGTCATGTCGAGTCGCCGTTCTATAACTCGGCTGTGCTGACGAACCTGACCGACATCAACAATACAAAAGTAAACTTCTTTGGTCTGCCCGCTGAAAATCTCCAGGTGAACCGAACGATCAACTACGACAACGTGCTATTCCGCGTCGACCATACCTTCAGCGACCGAGAAGTCCTTTCTGCACGGTACTTCTTTAATGACCAGCGGGGGACCAACCTCTCTCCTCTGAACGATGGGTTCGACCTGCCCTCTGGTTTCAAGAACAATACCTTCCGCGATCAGTCTTTGGTGGGAAGCCTGACCTCGATTTTTTCGTCGTCCCTGGTGAACGACCTGCGCGTCCAGTATGCGCACCGGAACTTTGACTTTCCCACGGTCAGCACGCAACCACACTTGGAAGTTTCCAACGTATTCACGATGGGCGTTAACCGCGGGAATCCTGACCTATACACGGAAGGGCGATTCGAGATCGTGGATAGCGTGACGAAAACCTTCGGCCAGCACACGTTGACCTTTGGAGGGGACTTCAACCATGTGAACACGACCGAGTCTTTCCCGTTGTTCTACCCGTTTGAAGCGGACTTCGGCAGCCTGGATGCTTTTAAGGGAACTGACTTTGTGGGGGCACCGCACCCGTTCGTGATCTTCTTTGAGCGGTTCGACGCGGCATCGGGCTTTAATGAAA
>Ga0070712_100000757_pt1 | contig 19007 bp, 15 predicted proteins | sample LARL81metaG_FD_71396 | JGI IMG/M metagenome (GOLD analysis project Ga0070712, IMG submission 71396) | Corn, switchgrass and miscanthus rhizosphere microbial communities from Kellogg Biological Station, Michigan, USA - LAR L8-1 metaG | ecosystem: Host-associated > Plants > Roots > Rhizosphere ...
ACGCCGCCATCGCCCTTTTCAGACTGTCGACGTACATTGGTCCGCCGCCGTACACCACCGTCTTCAGGTCGCGCGGGCGAGGACGTCCGGTCTGCACCAGGCGCTGCACCATCGTCGGCGCGAGAAACGCACTGCACCCAGGGTGGTGATCGCAGAGGTCGAGGAATTCGTCGGGTTCAAACGTCCCCGATGCCGGCACCACCTGGCGGGCGCCGCGCAGCACGTACGGAGGCACGTAGAGGCCGGAACCATGCGACATCGGTGCGCCATGGATGAGGCTGCAGTTCTCGTCGGGCGCATCGAAGTCCGCGAGATGGGAGACGGTCATCGCCATCAGGTTGCGGTGCGACAGCATCGCGCCCTTCGACCGGCCGGTGGTTCCGCTGGTGTAGAACAGCCACGCCAGCGTCGACGGGTCGGTGTTGACCGGTGGCGTCGACGGCGTTGTGTCGAAAAGGCTTTCGTATGCATCGGTGCCGATGGTCTCGATCGGGACTGCGGTCAACGGCGCTAGTTCCCCGGCGATCTTCGGCGACGCGAGCACCTGTGCCACACCGGCGTCGTCGAGGATCTGCTCCATTTCGCGAGGATGTAGCTTGCAGTTGATCGGGACGAAAACCCGCTCTGCAGCCCAGATCGCAAACATCAGCTCGACGATCTCCGGGCGGTTCTCACTTGCGACGGCGATGCGTGCGCCGGGTGGACCGAGCCGGCCGATCGAGCCGGCGAGCCGCAATACCCGATCCCGCAGCTCGGCCCACGTACTGCGTTGACGTTCACCGAGATACAGGGCGCCGCGGTCACCGAAGCGCGCAGCGGTCTGGTCGAGCAGTGCGAACAGGTTCAACGGGCGACCCACTCCGACGTAAGCGCGAAGTCCGACAGATACTTCGTCGAACTCCAGCCGCCGTCGACCACGATCGTCTGGCCGTTGATGAAACTGCCGCCCTCCGAACACAGGAACGCCACGGTGCTCGCGATGTCCTCGACTTTGCCCAACCGCTGATGCGGCGTCATCTCCGTGTTGATCTTGCGGAACCGCTCGTCCCCCAGCCGTTGCGCCACCATCGGGGTCAGCGTGACACCCGGCGCGACAGCGTTGCAGCGGATTCCCCGCGGGCCGTACTGGCAGGCGATGTGCGTGGTCAGCGCCGTCATTCCGCCCTTCGCCGCGGAGTAGGCGCCGCCCCGCAGACCGCCGACCACGGCGAACGTCGACGTGACGTTGATGATCGCCGAACCCGGCTGCATGTGCGGAATCACGTCACGTGCCAACCGGAACGGTGCCCGCAACATCAAACCCAGGAAATAGTCGAGGCTTTCGTCGTCGGTTTCGTGCAGCGGCTTTGGGCTTCCTACGCCGGCATTGTTGATCAGGAAGTCGATGCGCCCCCACCGGCCGACAGCTGCCGACACGATCCGTTGCGGCGCGTCATCGGCGGTGAGATCGACGGCAAGGGTGGCGATGCGCTGGCCGTCGTTGATCGCCTTCTCCAGGTCGGCCAGCCTGTCCTCGTCGCGGCCGGTGCCCAGCACGGCCATCCCCGCGTCCGCGAGCTTGGTCGCGCACCCGAAACCGATGCCGCTGCTCGCGCCCGTCACGATTGCTACTTGCATGTCACACATCCACTTTCGTCAGCATCGCCCGAATTCGATGCTTCAACACCTTGCCCGCGTCGTTCTTCGGCAGCGCGTCCCAGATCTCCACCTGCTCAGGAATTTTGAACTTGGCGACCCCCTGGCGCATCAACAGCTCGCGGAGGTCGGTCAAGGCTGGCGCGGGCTGATCGGCGGTCACGATGACTGCGCAGGCACGTTCCCCGGTGCGCTCGTCGGGAATGCCAACGACCGCGATCTCCGCGATGCCCTCGTGGCCGACGAGGATGTCCTCGATCTCCTTCGGCGAGATGTTCTCTCCGTTGCGGATGATGATGTCCTTGGCCCTCCCCGTGACCACCAGATACTCGTCGTCAAGCCAGCGGCCGAGATCTCCCGTGCGGAAGAATCCCTCGTCGTCGAAGGATCCGGTCTCATCCTCGGGATGTAGGTAGCCCACGAGCATCTGTGGTCCGCGCGCACGAATCTCGGCGTCGACCAGTTTGATGTCGGCAATCCCCGCATGTCCCTCGGTCTCTGCCGCGTATTCGAGGTCGCGCAGTGCGCCGACCGTGGTCACCGGGACTTCCGTCGATCCGTAGACGCGGCTGATTGCGGTTCGCTCGAAATACCCAGCCGCCGTGCGGATCAGCGACGGCGACACCGATGCGCCGCCGCAGATGAAAACCTTGAGATCCGGCAACCGCGTGCCGGCCTGTTCGGCGGCGGTCAACAAGCCGACAAGAAACGGAGTTGCTCCGGCCATGTGTGTGCAGCGCTCGGTGGTCATCAGCGAGACGGCGGCATCCGGGTCCCAACGTTCCATCAAAACCGCCGTAGTGCCCAACAGCAGGGGGCATTCGAAGGCATAGATGGATCCGCCGATGTGTGCGATCGGCGACGGGACCAGGAAGACGTCGCCCTCATCAACCAGCCAGTGGTCGCCGAGCTGTGAAATGAGGGCGTGGATCGAGTTATGGGTGTGCAGAACGCCCTTCGGCCGGCCTGTGGTACCGGACGTGTAGAGGATCATGCGTACGGCGTCCGGATTCAATAGCGGCAGGCCGCTCGCTGCGCTTTCGGTGAACAGCGACGCGTACGACGTGTACGACGCGTGACCACGAACGTTCCTTACCGCTCGACTTTTCGACGATTTTTCGAGCGGTAAGGAACGTTCGTCGCCCCGCAGAACCACTACCTCAGGCGGCGAGGCCATCTCGGAGGTGACTCGGTCAAGCATCGCGACGTAGTCGTGCTTACCGAAGTCGGCCGGTATGAAGATCGCGCGGCTATCGGCATCGGACAGGATGAACTGCAGCTCGCGATCCCGCATCGAGGGGAGGATCGGGTTCACGACCATGCCGGCCAGCGTTGCGCCCAGGTAGATGACCGCGGCCTCGTACCAGTTCGGCAGCATGAACGACACCACGCTGCCCGGCGGCATCCGCGTCATCAGGTTGTGCGCCAAGGCAATCGCCCGCGCATGCAGCATTTGGCAGTCGAGCCGAATGTCGCCGTCGACCAGAACCGTTCGCTCGGGCGTGCGCTGTGCGGCATCGCGGAGGGAATCGGCGAGTGTAGTGCGAACCCACAACCCGCGGCGGTACGCGTCGGCCGCGCGATTTTCGTCTACCCTCACGGACCCGAACCTAGCCCTTGACCCTGCGCATGGTCATGGAATGGCGATACCGCGCCGAGGGATGCGTATTGACCGTGACCTGGGCGATCTCACCGTCCGACGTCGTGTATGTGCGTTGCATTTCGAGTGCGGCACTGCCCGTTTCGACCTTGAGCAAGTCGGCCAATTCACGGGACGTGGCGATCGCAGAGATCTCTTGGTGCACCTCGACAACGCTCACCCCGAAAAGGTCCTCGATTAACGGGAAGATCGGACCGGAGTGCCGTTGCAAAAGCCTGCCCACCGCGGCGAAGGCACGGTTGATGTAGTACTCCGTCTTGCAAACCGGTGCCCGGGTGCCGTCGGCCTGCCGGTAGCCGCGCACCGCCAGCCACTCGGACCCGACGTCCAGGCCGGTCCTGGCGGCGAGGTCGTCATCGATTGTCACCATCGCGTTCGACTCGATCGTGAACGGTGCGCCCGTTGCGAAGGCGAGCAGGTCGTTGATTGACATCACGTCCTGCGCATAGGAATTCGTCGCCGGACGGGGCACGACGAGGGTGCCTGCGCGGGGCCGCGATGCGACCAGGTTGTCGTCGCGCAGCCTGCGCAGCGCCTCGCGGATCGTATAGCGGCTCACCGCGAACCGCTCGCACAGTTCGTGTTCGGTGGGCAGCTGTGAACCCACCGGATACACCCCGTCCACGATCTCCTTGCGCAGGGTGCGCGCGACCTGGAGGTAGCGGTGGTCGGCAGGCGTGACTGTCACGTGTCCACCCGCCGCAGGGCCAGCACGCTGCCGTCGCCGTCGGCCGAAACGTAGAGTGCGCCGTCCGGCCCCGCGGTGATGCCCGCGAACGGCCCCTGCGGTCCGGAGAACGGCGGCATTCCCTTGAGTGGCTTGGGTTCCACCCCGGGCGGAGGTCCGACCGGCAAGCCGGAAGCGATCGTGCGGCGCTCATTGCTGTCGAGGCCGACCGCGAGCACTTCCTTGGCGCCGGCGTCGACGATGTAGAGCCGGCCGTTGGCCACCACGATGCCCTGTGGCTGCGCAAGGCCGTCGACCACGGTTTCGACCCCCGCCCCGGACAGCCGGACCACCCGGCCCGCACCCGACTCGGTGACCAAGGGCCTGCCGTCGGGGTCGAAGGCAATGCCGACCGGATCGAGCAGGCCGGACGCGAGTGTTTCGACGTTGCCCGATCGCAGCGAGTGCACGCGACCGGTGCCGAGTTCGGCGAACACGACCATGTCGCCCGGTCCGATCGCCACACCGTAAAGCTGGTCGAAGTCGGTTGCGAGGTAATCGGTTTCGTTCGCAGCGGGCCGGTATCTGGCCACCTGGCCACCCGACGTTGTCACGACGAACTCTCCCGCACCTGCCGCGGCCAGACCGCGAAGGAAGCCGGGGTATGCCGGCGAGAAGAGCATTCCGGCCGTTTCCAGTGAACCGTCGGCGCGCAGCACATAGAAGTAGGTGCCATCGGCGACGTAGAGATTGCCGTCATCGCTCATGGCCAGATCCAACGGCCAGTTCAGCCCTCCGGGCAGCACTGTGCTCGTGTCCCCGCCGGACAGGATCTCGGTGATCTCGCCGGTGAAGTTCGAGACGAACAACCGGTCGCCGACGAAGGTCAGATTGTCCAGGCCGGGAGTCAGCTGCGCCAGCACGGTCTGCGAGCCATTGCGAGGATCGATGCGCAGCACCTGCCCGCTGGCCACCTGGGTCGAGACGATGAATCCCGCGGAGTCGAACTTCACCGCGTCGGGCACCCCGAGATCACCGGCAACGCGTTGCGGCACACCGCCGTCCGGGTTGATTCGCCAGATTTCGTTGGCCGTCATCAGCGGGTAATAGAGCATCCCGTCGGGACCGACCTCCATGGCGTTGGGCGACGGTAGGTTCTCGGCCAGGACGCGCACGATGGCTCCGGTGCCATCGAGCTCCAGAAGCCGTCCGCCATCGCGACACTCGTTGATGAAGAGTCGCCCTTGATGGACGGTGATGCCGTTGGCGCAGGGCAGATCGTCTCGCAGCACCCGGGTCCGGCTGCCGGCCTCGAGCACGCTCACCCGGCCGTCCATCACCTCGGTCGCGTACAGGTTGCCGCTCGGGTCGAAGGCGACATCGTCTGGCGCGATGATGTCGCCGCCCTTCGCACTGACGTTGTCCAGCCGACCGGTCTCGAGATCCAGTGCGCTGATCTGGCTGCCGGTCACCTGCGCGACATACACGCGTCCGTCTGGACCGGTGCGCAGACCGTTCGCACCGAACAGCCGGCTGGGCGCGGTGAGCCGCTCGAGTCGCCACCCGTCCGAGGTGGTGGGGCTCGCTGCGGAGTAGCGGCTTGCCATTAGGGACGCCGTCCCGGACTCAGTCATGACCTCGCACGGTATCAAGCCTCTTTAGTCCAGACAATAGTCGCAATCGTCGGTCAGCCGGCCTTGACGAGCCTATTCCCGCTGCGGAATAGTGTTCTGCAATATGCAGAGCACCGTATGTTGTCCGGACAAATATCGTCACCATGGATGATCTCTTGCGGTTGGACGGCCGCATCGTCATCGTGTCGGGTGCGGGCGGTGGCGGCATCGGTACCACGGTGACTCGATTGGCCGCGCAGGCCGGCGCCACGGTCGTCGCGGTGAGCCGGTCGAAGGAGAACCTGGGCGAGCACGTGATCCCTCTCGCGCAGCAGGGCTTGTCCGTCGTCGCGGTGGCGGCCGATGCATCCACCGACGACGGCATCGCCGCCGTCATCGATCAGGTGCGGCGGACAAGCGGCAACCTCTACGGGCTCGTCAACGTGGCAGGCGGCGCGGAACCGTCGACGTGGATGCCCTCCACCCGGGTGACGCGCGACGACTGGCGCGCCTTGTTCACCCAGAACCTGGAGACGGCGTTCTTCATGAGCCAAGCGGTTGGCAGGGAACTCCGGAGACTCGGCCTGAAGGGGTCGATCGTCTCAATTTCTTCGATCAGCGGAATGAACACCGCGCCTTTTCACATCGCCTACGGAACCGCGAAGTCCGCGGTGGCTGCGATGACCCGCACGATGGCCGTCGAACTGGCGCTGGACAACATCCGCGTCAACGCCGTCGCGCCGGGGGTGACCGAGACGGCCGCGTCGCGCACCTATGTCGACGACGACCCCGACCGTGATCGCCAGGCCATCGCGATGGGGCGGCGCGGGCGGCCCGAGGAGCAGGCGGGAGCCATTCTGTTCCTGCTGTCGGACCTCTCGAGCTATATCACCGGACAGACGCTGCTTGTCGACGGCGGGCTCGACCTCAAATGGAGCCACCTCGGCGCCGACAACACCTCGCTTTTTCTGAAGGACGAATCGTTCCGTAGCGCGATAAGTCGGTTTTAGGAGGGGTGCCATGACCGATATGGAAAGCGTTCAGGCGGAAGAACTTACCGAGGTTCTGTCCCAGCCGGTGACCATTGGGGTGGAGGCCTACGTTTCCGAGGACTATGCCCGCGCCGAACGTGACAAGCTGTGGCGCAAGGTGTGGCAGCAGGTCGGCCGGGTCGAGGAGATCCCCGAGGTCGGCAACTACCTCACATACGACATCCTTGACGACTCGATCATCGTCGTGCGCACGGGGCCAAACGAATTCAGGGCGCACCACAACGTGTGCATGCATCGGGGCCGTCGGCTGATCGACACTCCCGACGGCGCCAAAAACGCCTGCGGACGGGCCCGCAAGTCTTTCGTCTGCGGCTTCCACGGCTGGACATACGGGCTCGACGGGGCGTGCACGCACATCCGCGAACGGGACGACTGGAAGGGCGCGTTGACGCCCGAAAACACCCACCTCGCAAGGGTCAACGTCGACACCTGGGGTGGCTGGCTGTTCGTCAACATGGATCCCGACTGCGAGCCGTTGGCCGACTATCTCTTCCCCGCCGCGAAGATCCTCGACCCGTTCGGTCTGGAGAACATGCGCTACAAGTGGCGCAAGTGGCTGAACTTCGACTGCAACTGGAAAGTCGCGATGGAGGCCTTCAACGAGACCTACCACGTCTTCACGACGCATCCGGAGTTCAACAAGTTCGGCGAGTTCAAGGGCTGGGCCAAGGCGCAGGGTAGGCACAGCAACATCGGCTACGACGCGCCGGATGACTTGGAAGAGACCAAGTCCAAGATCCGGCTCGGTACCGGCGATCCGCGGATCTCGACGGCGGAGATGCAGGTCTACACGATGGAGGAGACCAACGCGACCACCACGCGAACACTGGTGGAGGCCGCGAAGCGGTTGGTCGACGAACTGCCCGAAGGTACACCGGCCGACAAGGTGCTCGAACACTGGCTGTCCTCGGCGCGCCGCGACGATGAAGCACGCGGGGTGGTCTGGCCGACGATCCCGGCCGACATTCTCGGGCAGAGCGGCACCGCGTGGCAGATCTTCCCGAACTTCCAGATCGGCCAGGGCCTGACCAGTGCGCTGTGCTACGGCGCGCGCCCGCACCCGAGCTACGACCCGAACAAGTGCATCTTCGAGGTCGCGACGTACGAGCTCTGCCCGAAAGGACAAGAGCCGCAGACCGAATGGGTCTACACAGCGGTGGGCGACCCGCGATGGCTGTCCGTGTTGCCGCAGGACTTCTCGAACATGGCGGCGGTGCAGCAGGGCATGAAGTCGGCAGGCTTTCCCGGCACCAAGCCGAATCCGTACCGCGAGCGAAGCACCGTCAACTTGCACTACCAGCTGTCGAAGTACATGGGTACCGGCGAACCACAAGAACTTTCGGATTAGGAGACGCCACTCGCATGACGACCTTCCAAGAGGCGTGCGGACCGACGGACACGCCCGGCGATATCGACATCGATGCGTTGCGGGAGAAGTATCTGTATGAGCGCGACAAGAGGTTGCGCCCAGAGGGATCCACGCAGTATCTGGAGCTGAAGGGCGAGTTCGCAGACTTCTACGAGATCGATCCGTATACACCGGTAACATTCCGCGACCCGATCTCCGAGGACACCGATGTCGTCGTCCTCGGCGGCGGCATCGCCGGTCTGCTTGCCGGGGCCTATCTCAAGAAGGCCGGTGTCGAGGGTGTCCGGGTCATCGAGATGGCCGGTGACTTCGGCGGTGTCTGGTACTGGAACCGATTCCCCGGCATTCAGTGCGACAACGACGCGTACTGCTATATCCCTTTCCTCGAAGAACTCAACTTCATCCCGTCGAAGAAGTTCGCCGACGGGGCCGAGATCTTCGAGCATTGCCGCAATATCGGAAAGCATTTCGGCCTGTACGACGGCGCATTGTTCTCCACCCAGGTGCGCGACCTGCGCTGGGACGAGTCGCTCAGGCGCTGGCGGATCAGCACGAACCGCGGTGACGACATCAGGGCTCGATTCGTCGTGTTGACCGCCGGTTCGTACAACCGGCCGAAGCTGCCTGGAATCCCGGGGATCAAGGACTACTTGAGTGCTGGGGGACACGTGTTTCACTCGGCGCGCTGGGACTACGACTACACCGGCGGAGATGCCAACGGCGGACTGGTCAAGCTCGGGGACAAGCGTGTCGCGCTCGTCGGAACCGGGGCCACCGGTGTTCAGCTGGTGCCGCATCTCGGCCGGGATGCCAAGCATCTCTACGTGTTCCAGCGCACGCCGTCGTCGGTCGACGAGCGGGGGAACATGCCTACGGATCCGGAATGGGCCAAATCGCTGCAGCCAGGCTGGCAGGAGGAGCGCAAGCGCAACTTCCATTCCTGGTCACCGTTCCAGGGTGTGGTGTTCGGCGAGCCGGACCTGGTCTGCGACTTCTGGACCGAACTGGGGCGCAACATGACCGCACGGATTGCGGCGAGTGACGATCCCGCATCGCTTGGCGTCGAACAGATCATGGCGATTCGGGAAGAGGAAGACTACAAGATCATGGAGCGGTTGCGCCGCCGCATCGCCGCCGTCGTTGATGACCCCGACACCGCAGAGGCGCTCAAACCCTACTACCGGTTCCTGTGCAAGCGCCCATGCTCGAGCGACGAGTATCTGCCGACCTTCAACCGCCCCAATGTGACGCTGGTCGACGTGTCGGAGTCCAAGGGTGTGGAAAGGCTGACGGAGAACGGGATTGTCGCCAATGGTGTTGAGTACGAGGTCGATTGCGTAATCTTCGCGAGCGGATTCGAGATCTCCACGGAGATCAGTCGACGCTATGCGATGGATGCCATCGACGGCCGTGACGGCCTGTCACTCTTCGACCACTGGCGGAACGGTTACAAGACGCTGCATGGGATCACCAGCCGCGGCTTCCCCAACCAATTCCACACCGGCTTCATTCAGGGCGGCGTCTCGGCCAACACCACGGCGATGTTCGAGCAGCAGGCCAAGCACATCGCCTACATCATCTCGGAAGCCATCGAGCGAGGCGCGACGACCGTCGAACCGAGCCAACAGGGTCAAGACAACTGGGTCAAGACCATCCGAGAACTCGCGATCGACAATTCTGCATTCGAAGTCTCCTGCACTCCCGGGTATTACAACAACGAAGGTGGTGGCGGTGGAGAGGGCATCCGCTCGTTTCTCGGCGAGTTCTACTCGCCCGGCTTTTACGCGTTCGATGAGTTGCTGATCCAGTGGCGCGAAAATGGCGACCTCGAAGGCCTCGTCCTCGGAAATTAGATGCCTGACTTGAGATTCGACGACCGGGTCGCGGTCGTGACCGGAGGCGGCAGGGGACTGGGCCGCGCGTACGCCCTTCTGCTGGCGTCGCAGGGCGCGAAGGTCATCGTCGACGACCCCGGTGGCAGCATCGGCGGGGACGGCACCGACGCGGGGCCGGCCGAGGAAGTGGTGCGCGAGATCACCGCGACCGGCGGCACGGCCGTGGCCAGCACCGAATCGGTCACCACCCCGGAGGGCGGCAAGGCGATCATCGACACGGCGTTGGACCGCTACGGCCGCATCGACATCCTCGTCCATAACGCCGGGAATGCCCGACCGGCGTCGTTGAAGGAGATGAGCTACGGCGACTTCGAATCCGTCGTCGATGTCCATCTGCGCGGCGCCTTCCACGTCGTGCGCCCGGCGTTCCCGCTGATGTGCGAGGCTGGGTACGGCCGCATCGTGCTCACCTCGTCGATCGGCGGTCTCTACGGCAACCACGAGGTGGCGAACTACGCCGTCGCCAAGGCAGGCGTGATCGGCCTGTCCAACGTCGCCGCGATCGAAGGTGCGCCGCGCGGCGTCAAGAGCAACGTCATCGTGCCCGCTGCGGTGACGAGAATGGCCGAGGGCATCGACACCTCCGCCTACCCGCCGATGGGCCCGGAGTTGGTAGCACCCGTGGTCGGCTGGCTGGCGCACGAATCCTGCTCCGTCACAGGCGAAATGCTTGTCGCGCTCGCCGGGCGCGTGGCGAGGGCAGTGGTCTCCGAAACGCCTGGCGTATACCGGCCGTCATGGTCCATGGCAGATATAGGCGACCACATCGCCGCAATCCGCGACGCGTCGGATCCCGTCATCTTCCCGGTCGTGCCCGACGGCCACGGAGACCACATCCGCTACAGCTTCTCGATGGCTTCCCAATACGGGCGCGAGGAGGCACAGCATGCCTAGCGGCCCTCTCTCCGGCGTGCTGGTGGTCGACCTCACCGCCATGGTGATGGGTCCGTACTGCACCCAGATCATGGCCGACATGGGCGCCGACGTGATCAAAATCGAACCGCCCGAAGGGGACAACACTCGGTATATCTCTGTCGGACCGGCTCCGGGAATGAGTGGCGTCTTCGTGAACGTGAACCGCGGCAAGCGCAGCGTCGTGTTGGACTTGCGCTCCGAGGCGGGCAGGACGGCGCTGCGGCGGCTGATCCTGGAAGCCGACGTCTTCATCCACTCGATGCGGGCCAAGGCGATCACCAAGCTCGAGTTCGGCTATGAACAAGTCGCGCCGCTGAACCCACGCATCATCTACACGAACTGCTACGGCTACGGCAGGCGCGGGCCGGAGCGCGATCTACCCGCCTACGACGACACCATCCAGGCTGAGTGCGGTATCCCCGCGGTGCAGGAACAGCTCACCGGCGAGGCCAACTACGTCGGCACGATCATCGCCGACAAGGTCGCCGGGCTGACGGCGCTCTATGCCACGATGATGGCGCTCTTCCACAGGGAACGCACCGGAGAGGGTCAAGAGGTCGAGGTCAGTATGTTCGAAACCATGGCATCGTTCATGCTGGTCGAACATGCTAATGGGGCGATGTTCGATCCCCCGCTCGGGCCCGCCGTCTATCCGCGGACGGTCGCGCCGAACCGCAGGCCCTACCGCACCAGTGACGGCTACATCGCCGCGCTCATCTACAACGACAAGCACTGGAACGCGTTCGTCAACGCCGTTCAGCCCCCATGGGCGACCGATCTCTACTCGACGCTGGAACGGCGTGCCCGGCAGATCGACACGGTCTACGGGCTACTGGCCGAAACGCTAAAGGAGCGCACCACCGCGGAGTGGCTGGCGCTGTTCCGCGAACTTCAGATACCTGCGGCACCCCTCAACACACCCGATGCGCTGTTCGACCATCCTCACCTGAACGCGGTCGGCCTGTTCGAGACGGTGGACACGCCGCACGGTCCCGTCCGCTTTCCGGGTGTCCCAACGTGGTTTTCGCGTACACCGGGGAAGGTCGCCGGTCCGGCCCCGCTGTTGGGGGCGGATACGGAGCGGGTGCTCGCAGAACTTGGCCTCGACGCGCAAGACGTCGAACCTGTGGTGGAATCGGGGTAGGCGCACACGTGGACTTTGAAATGGGACAAGAGGCCGCGGCCCTGCGTCGTGAGTTGCGTCAGCTGGTGAATGACAATGTGCCCGAACAGTTCCTGGGCGCATTCACGGACAATCCGGCCGATCTCGAGACGACGCAGCGGTTCTGCCGCACGCTTGCCGAACGAAACCTGTTATGTCTGGCGTGGCCGGCGGAGTTCGGCGGCGGCGGAGCGTCGGTGTGGAAGCAGACCGTGGTGCGTGAAGAAATGTGGGCACACCACGAGCCGCGCGGCGCCCAGTACATGGGTGTCAACTGGGTCGGGCCCGTCATCATGCGACACGGCACCGTGGAGCAGCAGCGCAAGCATCTACCCCCCATCGCGCGCGGCGAAGTGATCTGGTGCCAGGGCTTCTCCGAACCGGAGGCGGGTTCGGACCTCGCGTCGCTGCGCACATCGGCCAGACGTGACGGCGACGGCTGGCTGGTCAGTGGGCAGAAGATCTGGACGTCCTACGCCACCATGGCGCAGTGGTGCTTCCTGCTCGCCCGCACTTCAAAGGGTGAGAAGAAACAACAGGGTCTGACGATTTTCCTTGTGCCGATGGATGATCCGGCGATACAGGTCAGGCCGATCCGCTGCATGATGGGTCCGCATCATCTCAACGAAGTGTTCTTCGACGACCTGCGGGTTACGGAGGCCGACGTCCTCGGCACCGTCGACCAAGGATGGTCGATCGTGCAGGATGTGATGTCCTTCGAGCGGGTTGGCATCGCCCGCTACGCGCGCTGCGAGCGGTTGCTCTCCGCCGCACCCGTGGTGCTCGGCGACCGCTGGGACGACCTGCCCACGGAGTTGCGGGCACGCTGGGTTCGCATGCTGACGCATTGCCGGCGGGCGCGACTGCTGGCGTATCGAGTCGTCGAGTTGCAAAGCAGCGGACGGATTGCGCCCGGTGACGCCGCCGGGTATCGGATCGCGGTCACCAAACTCGACCAGGACAGCGCGGAAGTGCTGATGGACATAGCGGCAGAAGTGTCGCATGAGGATCCGCGGGCGGAATGGTTTCTCGGCGAAGTCGAGGACCATTGGCGGTATTCACAGGCCTCCACCGTGTCGTCAGGCAGCATCGAGATGCAGCGCATCCTGCTGTCGCGCGCCCTATTGGCGGCGGCCAAATGATTCTGGATCTCGGCGATGACGCCAAAGAGTATGGGCGGCAAGCACTTCGGGCCTTCGAAGCCACCGGCGGCGACCAGCTGGTTCAGCAGGCAGAAGCCAAGCCCGACCGGCGTGAATCGCTTGCCGGCCCGGTGTTGAGTGAGCTCGGCGCGTGGGAGCTCTACCCCCGCGCCGATGCCGACGGGCTCGAAGCGGCCGCGGCCCTGTGCCGCAGCGCGGGGTACTGGGCCCTGCCGTACCCGGTGGCCGAGCGCCTCGCCAAACCATCCGACCTCGATGTCGACGGCCTGATCATCGTGGCCGACAACCGGCCGTCCGGTGTTGTGGTCGGCCTTGACTCCGATTGGGCCACAGTCTCGTTGGGTGGCACGCGCAGCCGAGTCATCGGTCAGGGCGCGACGGGACCCGGCTTTGTGGCCGAACTCGAGCTGTCGGGCATCGACGACCACGGGGCGGGTGACGTCGCACTTGGCCTCGTGCTGCCCTGCTGGACGCTGCTCGGCATGCTCGACCGTGCAATGGAGCTGACCATCGCGCATGTGACCCTGCGCAAGCAATTCGGCCAGCCGCTGTCGTCGTTCCAAGGTGTTCAGTTCCAGCTGACCGACGCCGAGGTCGAACGCAGCGGGGTGGAGATCCTCGCCAAGTACGCGCTGTGGAGCAGCGGCGCAGACCGGCCCGAGGCGCTCGATGACGCACTGGCACTGCGGATGGCGGCGATCGAGGCCGCCGAGATCGTGTTCCGGGTCTGCCACCAGTTGCACGGCGCCGTCGGGTTCTGCGATGAGACCACCCTGTCCTGGCTGTCGCGCTACAGCCAACCACTGCGGCGCCTGCCCCTGGGTCTGTCTGCGACCCGCGACGAACTGACCCACAGGGTCGGGGGAACAGGGCTGACGGGACTCTTCTCATGAAGGTTGCGGACATCGGTACCGGCTTCGGCAAGCATGCGGCCGCTCCGGCATATCAGAGAATGGGGTTCGACGTCGAGGTGGTCAGCCCACGCGACGGCGACGCCGTGAAGCGCGTGCCGGCCTCGGACGCCGACCTCATCTCCGTCCATTCACCGCCGTTCATGCATCTCGACCACGTGACTGGTGCGATCGAGCAGGGCCACGCGGTGTTGTGCGACAAGCCGTTCGGACGCAATGCCGACGAGGCCACTGAAATGCGTGATCGTGCCTGCGAGGCAGGTGTCCTGCACTTCCTCAACTTCGAGTTCCGCCGCAACGAATCGTGGGCAAAGGTCAAACAGCTGGCCCACGCCGGAAGTACCGGCACGCCCGCACATTTGAGTTGGACCTTCTTCGGCACCGGGCTCCGCGGCCGAAAGTACGGCTGGATCAACGACGGCGACCTGGGCGGCGGGTGGATCGACGACGGTGTCGCCGTCGCAGCCGCGATGGACCGCTTGCGGGCCGGGCTGCGGAAGTCGAAGCGCTCATGAGCCCGAGCAAACGAGCCGCCGAACGTGAAGATATGCGCGATAATTTGACCAAATCTCGCACACAAGCTCATATTCGACCGTCAGTCGATCTCGACGAGTTCCGCACGACCGTCGGGTCGTGGTGCGAAGAGCACGTTCCGCGGGATTGGCGTCAGTCGCAGACCGGTGCCGGGGACGCGGAGTTCGTCCGCTTCCAGAAGTCCTGGTTCGCCGAACTGCACCGAGCCGGATACGCGGTACCGCACTGGCCCAGCGAATGGGGCGGTGGACTGCGGACGCGAGGAGCAGCACGGAAGATGTCCGTTCCCGAACAGATCGTGCTCTACCAGGAACTGGCCGCGTACGACGCGCCGCGGCTCGTGCTTGCCTTCGTCGGCATCCATCACGCCGCGTCGACCTTGCTCGTCGCGGGTTCGGACGAGCAGCGTCGACGGCACCTTCCGGCAATCCTCGACGGCGAGATCTGGGTCCAGGGCTTCTCCGAACCGGAGGCCGGCTCCGACCTCGCCAGCCTTCGCACGTCGGCTCGGCGTATCGGCGACTCCTACGTCGTCAATGGCCAGAAGCTGTGGGCCAGCGGTGGTATGCATGCCGACTGGTGCCTGCTGCTGGCCCGCACCGATCCGGATGCGCCCAAACGCAAAGGAATTTCGTACTTCCTGCTCGACATGACCACGCCTGGCGTCGAGGTGCGGCCCATCCGCAACGCTATCGGCGATTCGCATTTCTGCGAGATATTCCTCAACGATGTTTCGATTCCCGCCGCGAACCTCGTCGGCGCGGAGAACGCCGGATGGCAAGTGGCGCAAGCGACGCTGGGCGCCGAACGTGGCCTGACGATGCTGGAGCTCGCCGAGCGCCTGGGCAACGCGGGCTTTCGATGGCTGGTGCAGGCCAGCCCGCTCGACGACCCGATCGTGGCCGACCGGCTGGCGCGGTTCGAAACCGAGATCGCCGGCCTGCGCGGGTTGTGCCGGAAGGTGGTGGAGGACAACGAGGCCGGGACGGCAGGCCCCGCCGACGCGTCGATCGTCAAGCTGTACTACAGCGAGCTTCTGCAGCGCCTCACTGATTTCGGCACCGAGATCGGCGGGCTCGCCGCCCAAACGGAACTGGCCAAACCGATGTCGAGTGGGTGGGAGTCCGGCTGTTGGGTGCTGGACTTCATCGGCTCGTGGGAGTGGACCATCCCCGGCGGGTCGAGTGAGGTCCAGCGCACGATCATCGCCGAGCGCGGTCTCGGGCTGCCGCGGGAACCGAGCGTGGCCTGATGGCACACGAATTCGAAGAGTTCCACCAAGAACTCAGATCCGTCGCCAGCGACTTGCTCGCCAAGGATCGCGCCGTCGAATGGCCGGTGCTCGCCGGAGCGGGGTGGGTGGGGCTCGAGGTGCCTGACGAATTCGGAGGTGCCGGTGCGACGTTCGCCGAAGTGGCGGTCATCTGCGAGGAGATGGGCCGGGCCGCCAGCGCTAACAGTTATCTGGGCAGCGCGGTACTGGCCGTCGGGACGCTGAAAGCATTGCAGCCGAGCGATACTCGCGATGCGCTGCTCAGCGACGTCGCGTCGGGCACCCTCAGATTGGCCGTTGCACTCGGGTCGTATGAATTCGTGCCTGACGCCGATGGCGCAGATCGGCTGCTGGTCGTCACCACCGATTCCGAGGGAGCGCCGGTGGTCGATGTCGCAGCCCTGGCCGTCACGCGGCAACCGGTGGTCGACGAAACCCGCCGTCTGGCCACGGTGTCCGCAGACGGTATCGAGGCCGCAGAGGTGCTGAGATTCGCGGGCGACCCCGAAGAGCAGGTTTGTCGTCTGCACGACAGAGCCGCCGTCGCGATCGCGTGCGACAGCCTCGGGCTCAGCGAGGCCATGCTGGCCGCCACGGTTTCCTATGCGAAGGTACGCCACCAGTTCGGCAGGCCGATCGGCTCCTTCCAGGCGGTCAAGCACGCGTGCGCCGACATGCAGGTGGCAATCGCGGTCTCGCGCCAACTAGTCTCTGCCGCAGTCGAAGCCGTCGCGGAGGGCCGGCAAGATGCTTCCACGGCGGCCGCCATGGCGAAGTCATATACATGTAGTGCCGCCGTCGACGTGGCCGGCAAGGCCATGCAACTGCACGGCGGCATCGGATACACGTGGGAGAGCGGCATCCACGTCTACCTCAAACGCGCCATTCTCAACCGTTCGCTGTTCGGCTCGCCGGCGGCGCATCGCAAACGACTCGCTCAACGCTATCTATAACGGAATCAAGGAGTTTCATATGGGTGTCCCGGTCTACAAGCGTATCCTCGACCTCTTCGAGGCCGAGGGCGTCAATACGTTGTTCGGCATCCCCGACCCGAACTTCGTGCACATGTTCTCCGAGGCGGATGCGCGTGGCTGGTCGGTGGTTGCGCCGCACCACGAGTTGAGCGCCGGCTTCATGGCCGAGGCGGCCTCCCGCATGACCGGTAAGCCCGGCCTGTGCATCGGCACACTGGGCCCAGGCGTGGCCAACATATCGGGGGCGATGATGTGCGCGCTCGTGGAGAACTCGCCGGTGATCTTTCTGGGCGGTCAGCGGGCGCGCATCACCGAGCGGCGTGTGCGCCGCGGCCGTATCCAGTTCGTCCAGCAGGAAGGGCTTTTCACCCCGTCGGTGAAGTACAGCTCATCCATCGAATACGCCGACCAGACCGACGAGATCGTCCATGAAGCGATCCGGCGCGCGATGTCCGGCACCCCGGGACCGTGCTACATCGAGTTCCCGTCACACATCATCCGCGAGGAACTCGATGTGTCGGATCCGTTGCCGCCCAGCCGGTATCGCCTCGTGAATCAAGGCGCCGGCGCGCGGGAGGTGGCGGAGGCTGCGAAGCTGATACGGGAGGCCAAGAGCCCGATCCTTCTGGTCGGTCATGGCGTGCATACGTCGCGCAGCGGAGCGGCGGTCAAGGAGCTCGCCGACCTGATGGCATGCCCGGTGATTCAAACCTCCGGCGGTACCTCGTTCATCCCGGGGCTGGAGGATCGCACCTTCGCCTACGGGTTCTCGCCCGCAGCCGTCGAAGCGGTGGTGAAGTCCGACCTGTGCGTGGCGCTGGGAACCGAGCTCGGCGAGCCGAGCCACTACGGAAAGACACGGCACTGGGCGGAGAACGACGCCAACCGCAAATGGGTTTTGGTTGAGCAGGATCCGGTGGCCATCGGTGTGAACCGGCCGATCGACGTGCCGTTGGTCGGCGACCTACGCGGTGTGCTACCGCAGCTGGTAGAAGCCCTCGAAGACAATCCCAGGCCGGCATCGGCCGATCTGGACCGTTGGATCAAGGAGGACGCCGAGGAGCTGGCCCAGCTGGCGGAGAACGCGCCGAGCGGGAGGACACCCGTTCACCCGGCGCGCTTCGTCGTCGAGGCCACTCGAGCCTTTGCGGCCTTGCCGCACGACGGCATCTTGGTGCGCGACGGTGGCGCAACCGTCATCTTCCAGTGGACCTACTCGCAGGCCAAGCCGCACGATGTGATCTGGAACCAGAACTTCGGCCACCTCGGCACCGGGTTGCCCTACGCCGTCGGCGCCTCAGTCGCCGAGGGGGGTAAGCGTCCGGTCATGCTGCTCACCAGCGACTCCGCCTTCCTTTTCCACATCGCCGAATTGGAAACCGCAGCGCGTCAGAATCTGCCGCTGGTGTGCGTGGTCGGGGTCGACCACCAATGGGGGCTCGAGGTAGGGGTCTACAAGCGCACTTTCGAACAGCCGTCGCCGCAGCCCGGCGTGCACTGGAGCAAGGACGTGCGGTTCGACAAGATCGCCGAGGGGTTCGGATGCCACGGCGAGTATGTCGAGAAGGAAGACGAGATGGGCCCGGCCATCGAGCGGGCCTACGCGAGCGGCAAGACCGCGGTCGTGCATGTGTGTATCGATCCGAAGGCCAACTCGGAGGAGATGCCGAAGTACGACGAATTTCGAACCTGGTACGCCGAGGGCACGCAGTAAGGAAAGGTAGGAGTCATGCGCGAATATCTCAAGTTCTACATCGACGGCCAGTGGGTCGACCCGGTACGGCCCAACACTTTGGACGTCGACAACCCGACGACCGAGCAGGTCTCCGGCAAGATCGCGGTCGGTTCGGCTGCCGATGTCGACGTCGCGGTGCGGGCGGCTCGCCGGGCGTTCGCCTCATGGTCGCAGACGAGCCGGGAAGAACGCCTGGACGTTCTGCAGGCGATCCTCGCCCAGTATCAGAAGCGCGCCGGTGATCTCGCCGATGCGGTGACCGAGGAAATGGGCGCGCCGCCTTCGTTGGCGGCCGGCCCTCAGGTGAACCTCGGCCTCGGTCACCTGGCGACGGCCATCGATGTGCTGAAGAACTATGAGTTCGAGGAGCAGCACGGCTCGACGCTCGTGGTCAAGGAGCCGATCGGCGTGTGCGGTCTCATCACGCCGTGGAACTGGCCGATCAACCA
>Ga0070712_100000759_pt1 | contig 18992 bp, 15 predicted proteins | sample LARL81metaG_FD_71396 | JGI IMG/M metagenome (GOLD analysis project Ga0070712, IMG submission 71396) | Corn, switchgrass and miscanthus rhizosphere microbial communities from Kellogg Biological Station, Michigan, USA - LAR L8-1 metaG | ecosystem: Host-associated > Plants > Roots > Rhizosphere ...
GGGTGCGGGCGCTTCGCGGCCGATGTCGCGTTTGCGCATATGCTGCATATGCGGCTCGCACGCTCCACGCACGCGCATGGGCGCATCGTGCGGGTCGATGCGGAGGTAGCGCGTGGCCTGCCCGGGATCGAAGCCGTCTGGACGTTTGCCGATGTGGCCGACGTGCCGCCCATCGATTTTCGGCTGACCCGTATCGAGGGATTGGCTCCGTATCGCCAGCCGATCCTGGCGCGCGACCATGTGCGCTATGTCGGCGAGCCCGTGGCTGCAGTATTCGCGACCGATCCGTACCTCGCGGAAGATGCCGCCGATCTGGTTGTGGTGGAGGTCGAGGAGTTGCCGGCGGCGCTCGATGCTGCCGGGTTGCCGGCGGAGTTCGCCGAAGGCCGTTCAACCGAAGCCGCGGTGCTGGAGAAGTCATACGGCGACCTCGCAGCAGCATTCCGGAATGCGCATGCCGTGGTCGAGCTCGATCTTGCCGTGGGCCGTCACTCCGGCGTGCCGCTGGAGACGCGCGGGGCGATTGCGCGCCACGACCGCAGCCGCGACGTGCTGGAGCTCTACGGCGCCGCGAAGGTGCCGCACTGGAACCGCGACGCCATCGCGCGGATGCTCGGCCGCGATCCGGCGACCGTGCATCTTTATGAAGGCCATGTCGGCGGCGGCTTCGGGGTTCGCGGCGAGCTCTATCCCGAGGATGTGCTGGTCTGCCTCGCCGCGCTCCGGTTCGCCCGGCCGGTGAAGTGGATCGAGGACAGGCGCGAGCACTTCATCGCGGCCAATCATTCGCGCGCGCAGCGGCACAAAGTCCGCGCCGCCGCCGATGCGGAGGGTCGTATCCTCGCCATCGACGACGAGTTCTTCCACGACCAAGGGGGTTATGTGCGCACGCACGCGGCGACGGTGCCGGATCTTGCCGCCGCCATGCTGCCCGGCCCTTACCGCGTACCCGCGTATCGCGCGGTGGGGCATCTGCGGCTGACCAACAAAACCCCCGGCGGCACCTATCGGGCGCCGGGGCGCTTCGAGAGCACCTTCGTGCGCGAACGCGTGATGGATGCGGTCGCTGCGCGGCTTGCTATCGACCCCGTCGAGTTGCGCCGGCGCAATCTCATTCCTTCGCACGAGATGCCCTTTACCCGCCCTTTTTCCGCGCTCGGCACGCATGTTGTTCTTGATTCCGGCGACTATGCCGGGTTGCTGGAGAAGGCACTGCACGCGGTCGAGTGGGACGAGCTGAAACGGGAGCTTGAGCGCAGACGTTCGAATGGCGACTGCGTCGGTGCCGGGCTTGCGCTGTTCGTGGAGAAGAGCGGGCTTGGACCGTTCGAGACTGCGCGGGTAACCGTCGGCACCTCCGGCGCTGTCGAAGTGGTCAGCGGCGCAGCGTCGGTGGGCCAAGGGCTCGAGACGGTGCTGGCACAAATCTGCGCCGATGCTCTCGGGGTCGATTATCGCCGCATACGAGTGGTGCACGGCCGCACCGATCGGATCGCGTTCGGAATGGGAGCATTCGCGTCGCGTGCAACGGTCATGGCCGGTGAGGCGGCGCGTCTGGCCGCGCGCGATCTGCGCGCCACTGCCCTCGAAGCGGCTGCCGAGCTCATGCAGCAACCGGCCGACGCGCTCGATATCATTGACGGCACGGTGCAGCGCAAGGACCTGAATGCCGGGCCTTCGATCACGCTCGCAGACATCGCTAAAGCTTTGCAGCCCGGTTCGTCTCTGCGCGGGGGGCGTGCCCTCGGGCTTTCCGCAGAGGGCACATTCCACAGTGACCACATGAATTATCCCTATGGCGTGCACATTGCGGTCGCGCGCGTGGATCGAGACACTGCCGGTGTGACGATTGAGCGTTATTTCATTGCCTACGATGTCGGCCGGGCGGTGAATCCGATGCTGGTGCAAGGACAACTCGCCGGCGGCATGGCCCAGGGCATCGGCGGCGCACTGCTGGAAGAATTCCTCTACGACGAGCGCGGCGAGCCGCTGTCGGTCAACTTTGCGGATTATCTCATGCCTACCTCGCGCGAGGTACCGCAGCTCGAGCTCCTGATCACGGAAGACGCTCCGAGCCCGCTCAATCCGCTCGGACTGAAGGGAGCGGGGGAAGGCGGGATCAATGCGGTCGGCGCTGCGGTTGCCGCCGCCCTCGATGACGCGATCGGAATTCCGGGAGCGATTACGCAGCTACCGGTCACCCCGCAGCGGCTGCACGCGATACTCAAGGCCGCCAAGCCGTAATTCTCACGGCGGGACGGCCTCCGGGGTCCAGTTGCGCCGCCGTCGCGCCAGCCGGTCCTCTGTCGTCTCGCCTTCAAAACTGGTCGGCATCTCGACGAGCCGCAACTGGTCCCGGTCTTCAAACGTGTTCACGTTGAACACGGCGTAGCGTCTGCCCTCCATGGTGCAGGTTACAATGGGAATGGCGCCGCACGTCGTGCAAACATGAAAATCCGCGGTCTTTGTTCCAAACCGATACCGCGTCACGCGCGATTCGTCTGCGAGTTGCAGATGAAATCGACCTTCAGGATGCGAGGTCCACGCCGCCCTGTGCTTCGTGCAGAGTCCGCACCCGCACGCGCGGCTCGGGATGGCTGCGCCCGATCCAGGCCACTCGAGCGTTACGCGAATGTTTCCACAATGACAGCTGGCGTGGATGCGTCGATAGGAGACCGGGTTGTCCATCTCAGTTGCGCCGGCTCATGCCTTTGCCCGTCTGCACTCTAGCGCCAGCCGAACCGTCCGACGGGGCGCTCCACCCCCGTCTCGCTACGGACGGCTTCGAACGGCTTCTGTCTTCTGACTAAGTCCTCGTGCCCAGCGCCTTGCGTGCCAGACAACGATGGCGATGCATCCCGATACGGCAGCCGTGACTACCGGCTCAGCCCATTGGGGCGGGAAATGCGACGGATGGGCGAAGATATCGCCGATGAATGTCGCCACGATGCTGACCGTCGCCTGCCGGCTGAGGCTGTCCGTGCTGCGATCCATCTGGAAGAGGAGGGCTACGGTAACCGCCGCGCCGACAATCCCGCAAATCGAAGCGAGGCGTATGTGCTCCACACTGAATGCAGCGAAAACGTTGCCGCGCGCCATCACCAGAAAGCAGGCGAGCCACGCGCCCGCGAACTTTTCAAGCGCCGGGCGGGCAAGGCCACTCGTTCTCTCGTCGAACGCATCGAGGACGCTCAATCTGAGGCTTGGCATCGTTGGGGCCCTCTCTTCTCTTGCTGTTCCCTAGGCGCTGGGAATGTCGGTTGACGAAACTGAACAGTAATGCGTTTGCAGGTCGCAAGCGATCAATTGGAGGTGACTGAGGAGGTGGGCGCCCGCACGATCCCGGGAATTCCCAGATGACCAGCCTCATCGATCGCCAACCCGAATGCCTCCCCAACGCTCACATGTCAGCTTCCACCGGCGGCGGATATGGCTCTGGCGTTGGCTTCCGCAGCCTCGTGCCAAAAGCTGCCGTCGGCATGATCCGAGAGTGCGCAGCAAGAAGGCAATACTCCATCTGTCCAGACTGATCGCATACAACTTGTCGAATAGAGATCGAGGAGCCTAGGATTGCGCCGAGACGGTGCATCAGGCAGGGCCCCTGAATGTTCATTGAGAGGAGATTGTGGATGGCAAGTCCTGCGCTAAATGGCTTGTTGAGCATCGAGCGCCGTGGTTTCCTGGGACGGATAACCGTCGCCGGCTTGGTGGCGGGTACGTCGACATTGCCGGCCATGGCGCAGGAAACGAGCGGGCCAGCCTCCTCAACGGTCGGGAGCGATCAGCTGTCAGTAGGCGAGACGCTCGCCCGCTATGCGACCGGCCTAAGATACGAGGACCTCCCGGAAGATGTTATACGGATCGCGAAGCGCGCCATTCTCGATACGTTCGGCTGCGCGTTCGGCGGATTCACGGCGGGACCGAGCAAGATCGCGATCAAGCTCGCGAACGACGTTAGTGCAAGGCAGGGCGCGACGGTCTTGTTCAGCGGCATCAGGACGAGCCCCGATCTGGCAATTTTCGCCAACGGCGTGATGATCCGATATCTCGATTTCAACGACGCCTTCGTCAGTCTTTCTCATGGCGCCGGCCACCCGAGCGATACTATGGCGGCATTGCTGACCTCGTCCGAGCTGACCGGGCGCAGCGGCCGCGATCTCATCACCGCCACGGTGCTCGCATACGAGGTGTTCTGCAAGATAGCGGATGTCTTTGACTATCTCGGCAACGGCATAGACCATTCAACGATCACCGGCATTGCAGCCGTCGTTGGCGCCAGTCGCCTAATGGGACTGACGGCAACAGAGATGGTGCACGCGATCGGGATCACGGTCGGCGGCAACACCGCTACGCGCCAGGGCCGCGCCGATACGCTGTCGAACTGGAAGGCTTTCGCCGCGGCGGACGCTTGCCGCAAGGCGATCTTCTCAGTGCAGCTTGCACAAAACGGGATGACAGGCCCGAGCAATGTCTTCGAGGGGCGCTACGGCTTTTTCAAGGTGATGGGCCGCAAGGCGGTCGCGCCGCCGCAGCTTGGTGAACCGTTCGGCATCCGACGCGTCTTCACCAAACGCTTTCCACTTGGCCAGTTCTCCCAAACCGTCGCGCAAGCCGCCGTGGAAGCGCGCTCATTTTTCAAGAGCCCGGACGATATCGCGGGGGTTAACATTCACGTCTCGCGCTCCGCGATCAAGATCATGGCCGATGGACCGGACAAGTGGCGGCCGCAGACGCACGAGACTGCCGATCACAGCATCCCATATTCGGCGGGCCTCGTGCTCATGTACGGTAAAATCGAGCCTGAGTACTACGAGGATCCCTATCTGCACGACTCGCGCCTGCTGGACCTCGTGAGCCGCGTCAAATGCCTACCGTCGGACGAAGCCGACAGGACGGAGCATGAATTCAATCTGTGCGAACTGGAGGTTGTACTAAAATCGGGCGCGCGCAAGACTGTCCGCGTCGAATTTCACCGCGGGCACTTCAAGAATCCGATGACTGATGCTGAAATGGAAGAGAAGTTTCGTCTGATGGCGCAAAAGCACTTGCGCGCTGATCGGCTCGACAATCTTCTGCGTCTCCTCTGGGGAATTGAGAATGAGCCGCAGGTGAGCACTCTCATCACGGCGACGCGGGTTTGACCCCCCAACGCCGGGGCGATCAGCGCGGCGCCGGTGCGGCGAGCTAAACAATGATAGTTGATGTCTCGACGACACTGAATTGCTCCGCGGCCAAAGCATGAAACGAAGTGCAGAAAAGCTCCCTTCACCGTCATGTGATTCGGCCGTTGGCTCGGCTCGTGCCGGTTGGTACCCCACTTCCGGAACGTTGGAGCGAGGGGCAGACGATTCAATGCAAACTGTTCGTCTTTGGCGTCATCCCGATCGGTGTACGAACATTGCACATCGAGAGGATCGACCACAAGAGCTATGAGATACAGAGCCGCGAGCACGACCCGTTGATCGCACGATGGGATCACTTGGTTTCGATCAAGCCGCTCGCTGACACTCAATCGATTTACCGCTGTGGGAACTCTATTCGACCATAATCAGCGACCACAAGCAATGTTTGTTGCGACGGAGATCTTGGAAGGTGTTCAAGATCAGAACGCGGCGGGAGACCCGTGATCATCCGCTCGTGCAAGGCCGCGATTGGCGCGGGACATTGGCTCGACTTGTGACTGAGAATCCGGCTTCGGAGCGCGGCTAAATTGTCGCGGCGAGCAGCCCATAACTCTCTTGAAAGCCGTGCTGAACGCACTTTCGGACTGGTAGCCGAGCGAGAAAGCGATGACGGAAATGGGATCGTTGGAATTCTCCAGTCTGTCCGCCGCCAACAGCATTCGCCAGCGCGTTAGATATTCCATGGGAGTCTCCCCGACCGTCTCCTTGAATTTTATGGCGAAGCTCGATCGGGACATGCCTGCGCGCTCTGCCAGTGCCTGCAATGTCCAGCGTTGCGCCGGATCGCCATGCATTGCGCCCATCGCCGCGCTCAATCGCTTATCCGCCAGGGCGAAGAACCACCCGACGTCGCTTCGCGATTTTTCGGCCAGGTGTAGCCTCAGGGCCTGCACAAGCATCATGTGCGCGAGGTGTTCCGCGACCAAAATGCCGCCCGGCTGTCCTTCGCGTAGCTCGTGCATCATTCGCTCTACTGACCAGCGCAATGCCGCCTGATCCGCCTCCTTTCGGATATGCACAATGGGCGGCAACATGCCCAAGAGGGCGCTCGCATTGCTGCCGCTGACGCCGAAGCGGCTGCCGACGAGAAAGAAGTCTCCACCGCCATTGTATGTGACGACGCCGCCAGCGCGCGCCGGCGGAAAGATTGTGCCGGCGTGGACAGGCCTCAAACTCAGGTCGTTTGCGAGGCGGAAGGCACGTCCGCTCGGCAGCACGAAACAATCCCCAGCCTTCAGGTGTACCGCCTCAGCAACACCCTCAACCGACAACCAACAGGCGCCGGAAATCACGGCGTAGCATTTGATCAACCGATTCTGGTCCGGGAACTGGATGGACCAGTCACCACCCGCGTCGAAACCGGCTGACACGTAGCTGCGCGGTTTCAGCAGCGACAACACATCTGAGAGCGGGTCCATAGGCCTCCTGGACGATCGCGAAGATAGTATGGACGTCCTAGCATAGATCGTATTTTCCCGATCGCCTATCTCGGTGCCGACGAAACCGCAAGTCCGGTCATCCTCGGAGTTTCCCTATGATCGTCGTCACCGCGCCCACCAGCAATATCGGTCAACAAGTCCTCGCGAGCATCCTCGACACAGGCGAGCCGATCCGCGTGATCGCGCGCGACCCCTCGCGCCTTCCCGCGCACACCCGTGAGTGCGTCGAGGTCGTGCAGGGGTCGCACAGCGACCTCGATGTCGTCAGCCAAGCGTTTACAGGCGCCGATGCTGTGTTCTGGCTGGTACCGCCGAGCACTGTCGCTCAAAGCCTTGAGGCTGCCTATCTGGACTTCACCCGATCGGCTTGCGAGGCGATCAAGAGCCAAGGGGTCCGACGCGTGGTTGGAATCTCGGCCCTCGGCCGAGGGACTCCGCTGGCGCGCAACGCCGGGCTAGTTACGGCGTCGCTGGCGATGGACGACCTGATAGCCAGCACAGGCGTGAGCTACCGGGCGCTCACGATGCCCTCATTCATGGACAACATCTTGCGCCAGGTCGAACCGATCAAGAGCCGGGGCGTATTCTTCTCTCCCATTGACGCAGACCGCAAACTCCCCGCCTGCGCTACGCGCGACATTGCCGCTGTTGCCGCCCGATTGCTTCGCGAGGCTTCGTGGAGCGGCGTTGGCCACGCGGCGGTCCTTGGCCCCGAGGATCTGTCATTCAACGACATGGCGGCCATCATCTCCGACGTGATGGGAAAACCCGTGCGCTTCCAGCAGGTCTCCTTCGAGGCGTTCAAGGCTGGCTTCATCGAACGCGGCGCCTCCAAGGCGTCCGCGCAGGGCATGGCCGACATGATGCGGGCCAAGAACGAGGGGCTGGACAATGCCGAGCCGCGGACGCCCGAGAACACGACTCCAACCAGTTTCCGGCTGTGGTGCGAAGAGGTGCTGAAGCCGGCGGTGTTCGGCTGATCGAGCTGTCTGCGGCACAGGCCAGCGGCAGAAGATGTATGCGTCTCACTGACAACCGATTCTCGTCACCGGGGGCACTAGCGGCATCAGCCGCGCGCTTGCAGAGGGATGGTAAAGGTGAGATTGATCGGAAAATCCTTCTTCACGGGATGTTGCCTTTTGGCACACCTGATACCGGGGCGCGCGCGAGCATCCGGGCTGTTGCTGTGCAATGCGGCGGACTCAGAGCCGATAATGATGTTTACGGGAGGTATGGCGCTCATCGCCCCGTTGGAACCGAGCTCGGGCCCGCTCGAAACCGGTTGTTCCCGGCTACGCACACTTCGGTGCCGTTTATGATCGTCATCCGTGTGGTCAAAGCTGCACTGGTCGCGGCCATTGCCCTGCTTGTCAGCCTCGTCGCGTTTGGAAACTTGACCGACTACGGCACCAATTTCGCTTTCGTGCAGCACGTCATGTCCATGGACACGATCTATCCTTTTTCCACGATCAGGTATCGGGCGATCAGCGCCCCCGCGCTGCATCATGCGGCTTACGCCCTGATCATTACGGTTGAAGTAATCACGGCGCTTCTGTGCTGGATCGGCGCAGTCCTGCTTGCACTTCAAATTCGCGCCGATGCCGGCGCCTTCAATCGAGCAAAGACTTTTGCCATCGCGGGACTTGCCGCCGGGTTTCTGCTCTGGCAAGTCGGATTCATGTCCATCGGCGGCGAGTGGTTCGGGATGTGGCAGTCGCAACAATGGAACGGTGTTCCCAGCGCGTTCCGATTCGTGATGACCATCATCGCAGTTCTCATCTTCGTCGCGCTTCCGGATCAAAACGTTGAGCGGCCGATGTAACGAGCTAAAGCGCGTTCAAGTCGGTTTGACCCGCCCGCGCGTCGCTCTCGCGGCCCTCATGCTGAGGAGCGTCGCAGCGCCCTTCTCGCGGACAACAGCTTCAATCGCTCGCGCTGCGACGCGTCTCGAAGCATGAGGGCCGCAGAAAGATCGCAAATGGATCAGACTGACTGAAACGAGCCGTAGGCTCCTCGCTATTACCCTGCGCGTTGACGACTCGTCGACCGCACTTTCGCCCGAGCGCACGGCGCCTTTGCATCCTGGCTGCCTTCCCGAAGGAGGCGTTTTTACGCAATCGCTCGGGTCCGATCGAGGAATAGGCGGCAGAGCGCGAATACGACCGGGCTGCCCATCACGAAGGTTGCAACCAACGACATGCTGGCCTGCAGGGCCTGCGGTGTGCCGGTATAATTCGCGGGCGATGCGTACGGAAGCGAAACGCCGTCGACCAGGGGCGCGATGATGATGCCGAGCGCGATGAGCGCGTAGTAGAGGATCGGCAGGCTCCAAAACGCGATCCGGTTTTGTATCAGGTCTTCCTGGGGTTGCTCGGCGTAGCGGCTTGCGAACACGAAATAGACGAGCATGAACACGAAGACGGTGCCGAACCAGCCGGCGTAATTATGCAGCGGGACGCCGAAATAGCCGCCGCCGTCGCGCCAGATCCAGTCACCCGCTACGGTCGATTGGTATGGATCCATCGCGACGTCCCAGCTCACCATGATGAATGCTCCAGCCAAGGACGCCGCAAGAATGGCCCAACCCCTCACCGGCGCTCGCAGCGACAAGATGATGCGTCCCATCATCACCGAGGCATAACCGGTTGCCAGATAGCCGATCTGGATCATCGGCGGCACGCCAAGCAGTTTGGGTCCGAGCAAGTCGGTATAGTGATAAGCGCCGAAGATGAGCCCTGTGGCAACGCCGACGGCTTCTGACGTAAAACTGATGACGATCGTGATGAGGCTGAACGCGATGATGTTGTGCCAGCCGAGGGCGATGTAGCCGTGTGCGACGACGAAGACTAGAGCTGCCAATAGCGTGAGGATCGCGTTCGCATCGTCGCCGATACCGAGCAATGGGCCAATATCGAGGATCGCGATGAAGAGGAGTGCCGCGATCATCAGCGCGAGCAGCGCCGTTGCGGTTCCACGCCGTGGAAGTGCGATCTTATTCGTGGCGCATCCTTTCATGGTACGTAGAGAAATGAGCGATCGCGAAGCGCGGTTTGCCGATATTCCCTCATGTCACCGCGACAGTGCTGATAGCGTATCTTCACGCTCACGTGTGCCTGCCGCTACTCGATCACCTCGTCGGAGCGGGCCGGAGTGTCGCCGGAAACGGTGAGTGCTCGCTGCTTCTGAGAGCGAGCTGAGGAATCCCACTGTCGGCATCGTTGCTTGCTGCACGTGCGTGGAGCGGCCAGGCAGCCGCCGCACCCACAGCCGCGAGGAATTCTCGGCGTCTCATAGTCTCACCGACGCGTGAGGAACGGCAAAGCTCAACCGGTGGCGCCGAGCCAGCCCTTCTTTGAGATATCGAAAATGATCCCGTCGGGGTCCTTGAACTTGCGCTCGAAATTCTCCTTCTCCGCATCATTGCCGAGGTCGAAGAAGAAGGTGCCGCCCGCTGCTTCGATGCGCTTCTGCGCGGCTGCGAGATCATCGACCTGGAAGCCGAAATGATGGGCACCGACGAAGTTCTTGGCGTCGTCCAGTCCTGAGCCGCGCTTGCCGAAGTAATTGAGCAAGGCGAGGTTGATCACGCCGTCGCTCAAATACACCGCGGCGGCGAAATCGAGCTTCTCCTGTCCGACCCTCTTGAGGCCGAAGACGTCCTCGTAGAACTTTGCGGATTTATCCAGGTCGCGTACCACGACCGCGAAATGTCGAAGCCTTGCCATGTGTGCTCCTCGCCGAATTACCCGATTGCCGCCGCCCTAATGTAGGGGCGGGTTTCAAACCCGCCCCTACATCACAGACTGCATGGCGGTCCCGCAAAAGGTTTAAGGCATTGCCGAGCACATTTATAGGGAAAACTCCAATGCCCCGGCGGTTGAACGGGAAGGGATATCGCCGCGTCTGCGCTCCGCGAGCGTTTCCCGGTCGTGGGTTCACCGCCATGCCGATGCGACAAGCGTCACTCCGGACACCAGGAGCAAGACGAGAACCACCTTGCGAAACGCGCTTTCATCGAGCTTGCCGTAGAGCATCCAGCCCAGCCAGGTCCCGACGAGCAGCGCCGGCAGCCCGAGCAGGAACAGGCGGACGGTGTCGAAGGTGATCAGGCCGATGCCGCCGAAGGCCGCGATGATCATGAGAAAGCTTGCAACGGCGGTCGGCTGAAAAACGGCTCTTTGCTCATCGCGCGACCAGCCGCGCACGCCCGTCCAGATTACCGTGACGATGCCGGCGAGTCCGGTAGCGCCTCCGATCACCCCGTTGAGAACGCCTACGGCTGTATCCGCTCCACGTCCTGCGCGCTTCATTTCCGGCAGCTTGGGGCGCGCCAGGTTATAAAGGCTGAAGAGCATCAACAGCAGCCCCACGCCGATGCGGAAATGGACCAGCGAAGCCCACCGTAAACCCACGATGCCAACCGGAATTCCCAGCGCGCTGCCGACGATGAACGGCATGAGACGATGCAGATCGAGCAGATGCCGCAACTTCCACACGGCATATCCTTGGACGAGAAGCGCATAGGCAGCGATGAGCGCGGATGCTTGCGGCGGCGGAAGCGCATAAACCCAGATGGCGGCGGCGACCATCCCGAAGGCGAAACCTGAAAGGCCGGTCACGAAGGCCGCTGCCAGCGTGCCGCACAGGAAGATTGCAACATCAAAGGAAAGCAGTTCCGGCATGTCGTATTGTCCTGATGAGAGAATTCCGGGCTGGCGTCATAGCGATCGGGTGCGATCGCCCCTTCGATGTCAGGCGTGCGTCTCGTTCACAGCGTCCCGGCACCAGCGATAGAACGCGTCGTAGAGGGGCATCGCTGCCTCGAGCTGGGCGAGATCGTCGCGATACGTGCCGGCACTCTCTCCGCCGGGATGAGCAGCTGGCCATCCGCGCGCCAGGCGGCAAAGCCGCTTTCAAGGGTCTGGGCCGCGATGCCGTGATGCCGCATCCAGGCACTGACGCCTTGGCTGAGTTGCAATCCTTCTTGGCAGACAACGATGACGGACTGGCGCTCGAAGCGCGCTGCCGAGCTCATGAGCGCTTCGGGGTCGCGGTGTTGAGCGCCCGGAATTAGCGTTGGATCGGCCGCGAGCTCATCCTGGGCGCGCACATCGATGATGATCGGCGCCTGCGGCAAGCCGATCAGGCGGGAGAGTTGCGAAACGGTGATCTCGGTGGTCGACGGCATGGCGTCCTCCTCGCAAGCGAGGCAAAGGACGCGATCTTTGGGCTGCCGCCTCACGAGGTAATCGCGCAGAACCCCTTAGCTCAAATGCATCCCATGCCGTGAAGGCTGTCAACCCCGATGCAGGGGTGTTTGCGTCAACAGGCAGTAATCGCGTGCTCGGTCGAGGAGATTTTTCGCTCGCTCGATCGGTGTAACCGACCGCGCTCGAACATGCTTTTTATCTCGGCTACCTGCCTTTGGGGAGCTTCACTACCTGAAACACCAAGTGATGCTCTGAGCGCGGCATCGTGGCGGACACCCTTCGAGATAAGTCGCTCATATTCACGATGCGCAGTGAGACCTTCGCGGAAGGCAATCGGAAGATCGCGCACCATTTTTGCAATGCTGTTCATCATGCATGCGTTGCGGCTGGCGGTCCGTGCCTGCCGCTTCGCAGCGAGTGGAAGATTTCGTCTCATTTTCATGCTCCTGATCATCCCAAGCAGCTTGGCACTTGGGCAGGAGGGGACATAAGCGCTTGGCCGTACATCCGGCAAAGCATCATTTCTCAAACGTGGCTTAGAATTTCTCATGCCCAAGCTCATTGCAACGAGCAGGGTCTTTCATTGAGAAGAGGTGACTGGGATTAGGCCGCCCTGTATCGCGGGATTGTCCCATTAAAGTTTGTCATGGGCACTGGAGCAAATCTGATCACGAGAGCACTGGCCGTCCTCGCGAACGTTTCCCCCACCGCGAGGCGGATGTCAGTTTCTGCAAATGCCGAGCATCCTCTGCAGCTTGCGCCAGCAGCCAATTGCTGAATGCCACGATCTTGGGCAACCTTGCGGTCGCCTTTGGACACACGATCCAATAGGCGTAGGATACCGGCAATGCCTGCCCAAACGGCCGTACCAGCCGCCGGCCAATGAGGTCCCAGGCGGCGAGCGCAGTCCGTGCGAGCGCGATACCCTGGCCGTCCACTGCCGCATCAATGGCCATGCTGGCCTGGTTGAGCACCGGCCCGCGCGAGACGTCGACGTCCGTGATCCCTGCGGTATCGAGCCATCTGCTCCAATCCTGCCGGTCATTGACGTGAAGCAGGACGGCCTTTTTCAGGTCATCGGATCTGAGGCTCTCCCTGCCGTCCAGCAGCTTCGGGCTGCAGACGGGGAAGAGTTCCTCCGCACATAATTTGGCAACGTAAAGCCCTGATTCGCTTCCATCACCGTGCCGAATGGCGAGGTCGATATCCTCGCGGGCAAAGTCGATGTGATGCAATGACGCGCTCACCCGCAGGTCGATTGCGGGATGCGCCTCGGCAAACCGGCTCAGCCGGTGCACCAGCCACTTGGCTGCAAAATTGGGCGACGTGCTCACAGTGAGCACGCCCGTGTTCTGGCGGCGCAGCAATCGCTCTGTGCCGTCGGCAATCCGGTCGAGCGCATCCCGCACGGTGGCGAGATAGCTGCGACCGGCCTCGGTGATGACAAGGCCCTGACTCTGGCGATTGAACAGCTTCAACCCAAGCTCGGCCTCGAGCGCCTTGACCTGATGACTCACGGCGCCCTGGGTGACGCAAAGCTCGTCTGCTGCTCGCGTGAAGCTCTCATGGCGTGCCGCGGCCTCGAAGGCCTTCAGGGCGTTCAGCGGCGGCAACCGGCGCGGCATGCGAGGACGATAGCATGAAAAATTCTAAGGCTCACCAGAGAAAGCATGCTTTGCCGCTGGCAGGCTCCGCCGATTACAGAAGGGCCCGCATCGGGCTGTCCAGTCCGATGGATTGGAAAAGGACTCCTCAATGACCGATCCTATCGTTTTCGGTTTTCCGCGCAGCACTTTTGTCCAGATCGTGCGGCTGATACTCACGCACAAGGCGATTCCGTACGCATTCCGGGACCTCGAACCGGAAATGGGGAAACCATCTCACCTCGCCTTGCATCCTTTCAACCGTGTTCCGATCCTCCAGCATGGCGATTTTACGCTCTATGAAACGAGCGCGATCGCAACATACCTCGACGATACTTTCAACGAGCCGGCGCTCCAGCCGAAAGGTGTCCGCGAGCGCGCCCGCATGCACCAGTGGATCAGCGCGGTGAACTCGTACTACTACCCCTACATGATCTATCACGTGTCCCACGAGCGGCGCGTGTTTCCCGAGCTTGGCATCGCCTCCGATGAGAAGGTCGTCGCGCACGCGCTTCCCAAGATCGAGGTCGGACTGCAAGTCCTCGAGCGCGAGCTGGGACACGGGAACCATTATCTGCTCGGCTCCGATCTGACCCTTGCGGATTTCTACGTCCTGCCGAGCACCTATGGCTTCGGGCTGACCCCGGAAGGCAAGACGATGTACCCGAAATATCCGGCCTTTTGTCGGTGGCGCGAGCGGATGGAATCGTTGCCGACGGTGCAAAAGTTTCGTGCTGCTCTGCCGCCGCAGGCTCCCATCGAGCATGCACGGGAGTGGGCGATCTCGCATCGGCCGAAATACTGACCGACGAGATTGAGGAGCGGGGTTGGCAATGTCATTACAGACTCTGGCGAAAATCGAGATAAACGGTTCCGCCAATTCCGACTTCGATCACGGAGCTTTCGATCCGAAGACTCGCCGCGTGTTCGTCGCACATACGGCGCTTAATCGCGTCGAGGTGATCGATCACGATGCCGGTCGCCACACGGCGACCTTGGACGGCTTTCCCGAGGCGGCAGGCGTCGTCGCCGACGAAGGCCTCGTCCTCGTCACCAATCGAGGATCAGCAAGCCTCGCTTGCATCGATGCGAAAACATTGGAGACGCAATTTGTTCAGCCGACCGCCCCTCGACCGAACGGAGTGGCGATAGTCTCCCGTTCAGGGCTCGCATTGGTTGCCTGCATCGGCAATGAGGCGCATGGACCGGAATTACAGTCGCTCACCCTCGACAAGTCGCAACGGTGGTCGCTCGCGCTGCCCGGGCGCCCCCGATGGTGTGTGACCAACCGCGAGGGAGCACGGGTCTTCCTTGCAATCCGCGAACCCTCCATGTTGCTCGTCGCGCAATTGCCTGAGCTGAATCGGGTCGAGCATTGGCCTCTGCCTTCGCGTGGCGCGCATGGGCTCGATATCGATCACCAAAATGGCCTCCTCTACGTCGCTTGCGACGGCGGCTCGCTCGTAGCTGTCGATGCGCTCATCGGAGAGGTGCGTGGCGAATGGCCGCTTGCCGGAGCACCGGACGCAACCTTCTTCAATCCGGCAAGCGGCCTCGTTCATGTGGCCATTGCAGACCCGGGACTTGTGCAGTCGCTTGATCCTCGCACGGGTAACAGTGCGCGGCTTGACACTGCTATTGGCGCCAAGACGACTGCCCTCGTTCCGCCAGATCGGCTTTATGTCTTCTCCCCTTCGCACGGCGGAGTCCTCGTGCTCGGAGAAAATTAGGTCTATCGTTTGAACCCGCAAAAATCCTGGCTGGAGCCACCTAGCGGCTCAGGACTGGCTTGCCAAACAGCGACGGTATCAGATCATCCAGAAACAAAAGTAATTGAGCTCTGCCACCGAGCGAATGTCCGCCCTCGCTATTGAGCGGGATGATCGCCTCGGCCGCGACCTGCCAAGTCACCGCCACGTACGAGAGCGCCTGAACGCGCGTGAGTCGCGGTGGGTTTCACTTTCTGGTGATTGCATCGGGAACTCGCAGGGTTTTTTCCCGCTGGAATTCAACCAAACTGGTCTCTAGAATAGGAATCTGGTCTCTCAAATAGGAATAATGACAAGGAACCGCGTGTCGTCGCCGGCGGGTGACGGCCGCCCAAACCTGCCCTCCAAAGCCATCACAGGAGAAGCGCATGGCTCGTCTCACCGTGAACGGACAATTACATACCGTAGACGCCGATCCCGACACGCCGCTGTTGTGGGTGTTGCGCGATCATATTGGCCTCACCGGCACGAAGTACGGCTGCGGTATCGCCCAGTGCGGGGCCTGTACCGTCCATATGGACGGCATGGCCGTGCGCTCATGCTCGGTTCCGATCAGCTTGGCCGACGGCAAGCCGATCACCACCATCGAAGGCCTTGCCCAGAACGGCACTCTGCACAAGGTGCAGAAGGCCTGGGTCGATCACGACGTGCCGCAATGCGGCTACTGCCAGAGCGGAATGATCATGGCGGTCGCGGCGCTGCTGAAGGACAAGCCCAAACCCAGCGATGAGGACATCAATCGCGAGATCACCAACATCTGCCGCTGCGGTACTTATCAGCAGGTCCGCGAGGCAATCCATGCGGCCACGAACGCTTAGGGAGGCAGACATGAATTGCGTTGCCAAACTCAATCGCCGCTCGTTCGTGGTGCGCACCGCCGCAGTAAGCGGCGGTCTTGCGCTCGGCTTCGATCTCCCCTTTGGCCCGAAGCTTGCGCAGGCCGAGGTCAGTGGGCCCGAGGTCAACGCCTGGGTCGTCGTGCAGCCCGACGAAACGGTCATCATCCGCATCGCACGCTCGGAAATGGGACAGGGCACACTTACGGGTCTTGCCCAACTCGCAGCCGAGGAACTCGAATGCGACTGGTCCAAGGTGAAGTACGAGTTTCCGACACCCGGACAAAACGTAGCGCGCAAGCGCGTGTGGGGTGATTTTTTCACTGCCGGCAGCCGCGGCATTCGCGAGTCGAATGACTTCGTCCGCAAGGGCGGTGCAGCAGCCCGCATAATGCTCGTTCAAGCCGCGGCGGAGCAATGGAAGGTGCCCGCCGCGGAATGCACCGCCGCCGACGGGGTGATCACGCACAAAGCCTCAAGCCGCAGCACCACTTACGGCAAGGTTGCGGACGCAGCTGGCAAGATCGAGCCCCCGACCGATATCAAGCTCAAGGACCCGAAGGATTGGAAGATCATCGGCAAGGGCCTGAAGCGGCTCGATACCGCCGAGAAGGTCACAGGCAAGGCGATCTATGGCATCGACGTCAGACTTCCCGGCATGCTCTACGCCGCGATCAAGGCGTGCCCGGTCAACGGCGGCAAGGTGAAGAGTTTCGACACCGCCAAGATCACCGGCAACAAGAGCGTCAAGAAGGTGGTGCAGATTGAGGACAACGCCATCGCCGTGATTGGCGACAGCTGGTGGCAGGCCAAGACCGCCCTCGATGCCCTTCCGATCACTTGGGACGAGGGCGAAAACGCGAAAGTCTCGAGCGAGTCGATTGCCGCATGGCTGAAGGAAGGCCTGGATGTCGAGCAGGCCTTCGTCGGCAACAAAGGCGGGGATGTGAAAACCGCCCTGGGGGGAGCCTCCCAGAAGATCGAGGCGGTTTACAATTATCCCTACCAGAATCACGCGACGCTGGAGCCCCAGAACGCGGTTGCCCGCTACACCGCCGACAAGTGCGAAGTCTGGTGCTCGACACAGAACGGAGAGCAGGCACTCGCGACGGCTTCGGAAGCATGCGGCCTGCCGATCCCCAAATGCGAGGTCTACAAAACGTTCCTCGGGGGCGGATTCGGCCGTCGCTCTACCTCACAAGACTACGTCCGGCAGGCGGTGCTGGTGGCCAAGGAGATACCGGGCACTCCGGTCAAGCTCCTTTGGACGCGCGAGGAGGATATGACCCACGGCTGGTATCACCCGATCACCCAGTGCAAGCTCACCGCCGGATTCGACAAGGACAAGAACCTCACTGCTCTGCACGTGCGCATTTCGGGCCAGTCGATTCTTGCCAAGGTCCGACCGGCGGCGCTGCAAGAGGGTCGCGATCCCGCAACCTTCTCGGGGTTCTATCAGGGTGGAGCGGAAGCGGCGATCGGCTACTCGATCCCCAACATTCTCGTCGATCATTCGATGCGCAACCCGCACATCTATCCGGGTTTCTGGCGGGGTGTGAACATCAACCACAACGTCATCTATCTCGAATGCTTCATGGACGAGCTTGCAAAGGAAGCGGGCGTCGACCCGCTCGAGTTCCGGCGCAAGCTGATGGCGCAACACCCCAAGCACCTTGCGGTGCTCAATGCGGTGGCGACGAAGGCCGGCTGGGGCACCCCCGCCGGACAAGGCGTGCACCGGGGCTTGGCGCAGTGCATGGCATTCGGCAGCTATGTGGCGGCCTGCGCCGAGGTGTCGGTCAACGGCAACAACGTCAAGATCCACCGCATCGTGGCAGCGACGGATCCGGGCTACGCCGTCAATCCGGCGCAGATCGAGCGGCAGGTTGCGGGCTCCTTCGTATACGGCTTGACCGCGCTGTTCATGGGCGAGTGCACCGTCAAGGCCGGGCGGATCGAGCAGGAGAACTTCGACACCTATGACATGATGCGTATTGCTCAGATGCCAAAGGTGGAGACGATCGTAATGCCCTCAGGCGGCTTCTGGGGCGGCGTCGGTGAGCCTACGATTGCGGTCGCTGCGCCCGCGGTCCTCAACGCCGTCGCGGCGGCAACGGGAAAGCGCTACCGGAGCTTCCCGCTGAAGCACCACGGCCTAACCATGGCCTGAGTAAGCTGAGCGGCGAAATAGAGCAGGGGGCGGCTCCGGAAAGGGGTCGCCCCTTTGCCATTTTGAGGCATTCAGGTTGGCCGCACTGTGTTTTGATTTTTTCACGAACCTATTTTTTGCAGCCTTTCAAATCGCGTCAGTTCGACCTTGTCCACGACAGGTGCGGAACCCGCCGGGGCCGTGCGCACTGCTCTAGACGGGGCACTACACCCCGCTCACCTCTTCATCATATCTGTTTACTTTATCTGCACGAGCCCGACTTGATTGACGAGGCTGTTGGCCATCACGGGATTGCCGTCGGGCGTGACATCCATGTTGCGCACGATGTCGCCGCCACCGGGGATTGGCCACGTTTGGAATTTCTCGGTCTTCGGATCAAAACGCACGATCGTATTCGGCTTGGCGAAGGATTCGTTGTACCAGAGCGCGCCCTTGGTGAAGACGATGCCATACGGCTCGGACTTCGGCCCGCTCGGCGATTGCCACTCGGTCACCTTGCTGGTCGCAACATCGAGCCGGCCGAGGTAGCCCCGTGCAAAATCCGTGTACCAGATCATATCGTCGGACGAGATGGCTATCCGACGCGGCCGCGCACCCGGGTCCGGCAGCGGATATTCTTTGATCTCCATCGTCTTGGAATCGATGCTGGCGACGTTGTTGGCGCCGAACTCGACGAAGAACACGACGTTCTTGGAATTCAGTGCCATGCCGTAGGGGCGCGATCTCGGCGTCGGTGAAGTGA
>Ga0070712_100000760_pt1 | contig 18988 bp, 16 predicted proteins | sample LARL81metaG_FD_71396 | JGI IMG/M metagenome (GOLD analysis project Ga0070712, IMG submission 71396) | Corn, switchgrass and miscanthus rhizosphere microbial communities from Kellogg Biological Station, Michigan, USA - LAR L8-1 metaG | ecosystem: Host-associated > Plants > Roots > Rhizosphere ...
CCTGGCTCGAATTGTCAGCCGGCAAGAAGCTTCTTGACGTCGCGTGCGGGGCAGGCGGTCCTGCGCTGCGCATCGCCACCGCTTCGGGATGCTCTGTGGCCGGAGTGGACATTCACGAGAAGGCGGTCGAAACGGCACAAGGGCTCGCCAAAGAACGCGGCTTGGAATCGCGTGCCGAATTTCGCGCTGCCGACGCCAGCATCGGATTCCCCTTCCACGACGCCAGCTTCGACGCCATCACGTGCATCGACGCGATCAATCATTTTCACGATCGACCGAAGATGCTCGCCGAATGGGCTCGGTTGCTAAAGCCCGGCGGACGCGCGCTGTTCACCGACCCCATCGTGGTCACTGGTCCACTCACCAATTCTGAAATCGCGGTGCGCACTTCTGCAGGCTTCTACCTAGTCGTGCCCAGGGGTTACGACGAATTGATCATTGCTGAGAGCGGACTGCACCTGCTGCTCGCGCAAGACATTACCGCGAACATGGCGACGATAGCGGACGGCCGCCATCGTGCCCGGGCAGCCCGAGCCGAAGCCTTGCGAGAGATCGAGGGCTCCCAATCCTTTGAAACGGAGCAGGAATTCCTAGCGGTGACCGCCAGGCTGGCGCGCGAAGGTCGTCTCTCCCGTTTCGTCTTCGTGGCGCAAAAACGCCAATCGGACTCAAACTCGCCGGAGTGATCTTGGCATGAATGCTGTCGAGGAAATTTCCGCCGCCGCCAACGACGTGGCCACCCGCGCACGCCGGCGCATCGCAGCCCGGCTTCTCCCCTTCGTCTTCCTGATCTACATCGTCAACTACATCGATCGCGTGAACGTATCGTTTGCCAACCTCCGCATGAGCGCTGAACTCGGCTTCAGCGACAAGGTCTACGGCCTCGGTGTGGGCGTGTTCTATCTCACGTATGTGCTCTTCGAAATTCCCGGCGCCATCATCGTCGAGCGCTGGAGTGCCCGGAAGTGGATGGCCCGCATCATGATTTCCTGGGGCATCGTGACTCTGCTGACCGGCTTCATTCACACTTCCAGCCAGTTCTACGTTGCGCGTTTTGTGTTGGGAATTGCGGAGTCCAGTTTTTTCCCGGGCATGATCGTGTATCTGACGCACTGGTTCTGCTCATCTGATCGCAGCCGTGCGATTGCCTGCCTGTACTCGGCCGTGCCGGCAGCTTCGTTGATCGGCTCCCCGGTTGCCGGAGTCCTCCTTGGAGTTCATTGGCTGCATCTTGCCGGATGGCGCTGGCTGTTTGTTCTCGAAGGCATCCCCGCAGTTCTGCTGGGCGTGATCACGCTCTTCTATATGACCGACCGTCCCGAGCAGGCGCACTGGCTCCCGGCCGACGAGCGCGACTGGTTGGTTGGCAAGTTGCAGCAAGAACTGCAGGCGAAGAAGAAGCTGCGCGACTACTCCATCGTGCAAGCCTTCTCCGATGGCCACATCCTTCAACTGACCGCAGCGTGGTTCTTCGCACTGACGGGCGCCCTCGGAACCATCTACTGGATTCCGACCTTCGTAAAACGCCTGTCCGGATCGTCGGATCGATGGGTCACCACCATGCTCCTGCTTCCGGCCCTACTCGGCGTCGCCGGGATGCTTCTCAATGGCTGGCACTCCGATAAGACCGGCGAGCGCCGGTGGCACACCGCCGTCCCCCTGTTCGCAGCAGGCCTGATGTTCATGTGCTCATTGCTGACTCGACAGAACTCATCGCTCGGAATCCTTTTCCTGTTGGCGGGTAGCGGATTCGCCTATGCCTTCTACCCCACCTTCTGGGCTATTCCAACGCTCGTGTTATGCGAGAGCGCCGCCGCCGCCACCTTCGGTCTGATCAATTCCGTGGGCCAGCTCGGCGGCTTGGCGGGGAACTATGGCATCGGATTGTTGAACACCCGCACCGGGTCACTCGCTGCGAGTTTCGGATTGATTGCCCTGGTGTATGGACTGGCCGGAACGCTGATTGTGGCGTTGAGGAAGACTGAATCGTGAGCGTCGCAAGTCAGCTTGGGTCAGTGCGATTCGTCCGACTTCTCCTTTTCTGTTTCGCAGCCCGACTCGGGGAAAGGAGTATGTGTGCGAGGGTCGAGACTGTCGATCGGTATCCGCACATCGACCGTCAAATCGCGACAGTTTCGCGCGTGCTGAATGTGATCGGCTTGAAAGCTGCGCGGAAACAATTGGCGATGATCTTCAACAAATTTCTGGGGATAAGAAAGGTTGAAGACCGTTCCCGGCTTTAAATCCCATTGTGTCGCGATCTTTTCTGTGACTTCTTTTGGAGCGAAGACCTCCAGTTTTCCCATTCGATACTGCGATCCTTCATGGATTTTGACTCTTAGATTCATATTGTTACCGGGTGCAATTTGAGTGTCGGGTGCGGCGTAATAGTCCAAATGACCCGATCTCCCGTACAACTGCCCTAGACCCCCCAAGCCCGCGCCAATGCTGTTTCTGTTAAACCACTGGCCTGTTTTTATGGGAAAACCATCGCGCAGCTGAGCGGATGTGAAGACGTGATTGCCGATAAAAGTTATAGTCCCGTCTTGAAACGCGCACCTTCGTTCGCGTCGAACTCCAGCACAACCGGCTTCGGGCTTGTGAGAGGATCGACAACCTTGATGTCGAGGCTCTTGACTTCCACCATGAAGTAACCACGATTTTGGAATTCACTGCGAAGCCGCTCCATGAGCTCGTCGTTGTCTTCGTCAAAGCAAAAGCCCACCATCGCGCTCGCGATGCGGTGAAGTTGTTCTGTGCGGAGATTTTTTGTGCCCGAGATTTTCAGGTCAGAGACAAGGATTCCGCCCGCGCCGCCGGAGCGCTGATCTAGTTTTCCCGTGCATTGCGCTAGAAGACTGCCGCAGAGAATCGCGAGAACAGCGATGCTGGATACGAAATTGAGCACACTTACCAACATTCGGCCCTGCGACGCGATCCGTTATTCGTTGCTTGGCTTCGCTCCCGGCAACCGCTTGGCCAAGAACTTGATCTGCCCATTGTGGTTCGATTCGTGTTCGCACACGTGGAACCATTTGCAGTAATTGTTCGTCGGACCCCATGGCCACCCCTTGTCGACTGACATCAGCCAGGTGTCATCCCGCTTGCGAAATTCGGCTAGCGAATGCTCGCGAGTCTCACCCAGAATATTCAGGTAGTAGTCAAGGTTATTTCCCTTGATCGCCTTGCGCGCTGGCTCGCCTAATTCCATTGGCACATCCCACTTCTGCTTCACCGCGTCGGGCCAGCTGCCCCACGCTTTGGCGTCGATCGTATTCATTTGGTAGTAGGTCTCGGTGGCCGCCAGATGCAGCAGCATTGCTCCGATGGTGTTGGCATTCGGATCAAAGAGGTAGTCAAGATCTTTCTGCGACATCCCTTTGACGGAGTGAAGGACAGTGGTGCGCATCCAGGTCAGCATCGAGACAAGCGTTCCGATCTGCGGACTGTATCCGCGCTTCGGTCCGACAATGTTGATATCGGCATCGGAATCAGCCGACCAGGCAGGAGTCGGCAGAAGGGCAAGGCCCGTGACGCCCAACGTTGCGGTGGCGGCGATAAAGTTGCGACGGTTAAAACTGAATTCCGGGCAAGTCACAAGTTCACCTCTGTTTGTCGTCGAGGAAGGGAGTGTAGACCGGGAGCGTGAGGGATTCAATGGGGCAGTATGGCGCGGACAGGAGTGTCCGCGCCATACACAGCAACGGCTACTTCCGGCTCTCTGGCGGAATGATCCCGTTCATGCGGAGATACTCCACCAGTTGTCCGTAATGATCCCAGGTGTGTACGCAGTCTTCGAGCGCGACTCCCAGCCGGGTGGCGTTGCCTTTCGGCCAAGGCGAGATCGGCGGCGTTGGGATCGGGATGTTCTCGTCATCGATCGAGCGGGCCGCCCGATGCATGTAGGTGAACGACCCCTTGAGGTAGCCGACAATCTCCGACTTGGTGCGCACCGCAGCGGATCCCTCCTCGCCGCGGCCCACGTCTACCGGCGGCTTCTCACCGAGAATGCCGGCTCCGAGAAGGTAGTTGTCGGCGGCAATGTGGCGAAGTTGCTCGGCAAAAGTGCGAACGCCCTGGAAGCCCGAACCGCCGGGCGCGAACGAATATTTCGCTTCGGGCATGACCTCTGCCATTTCCACGACACGGCGCTCCTGAATGTCGAGGATGAAATCGACCACCTGACCACTGCTGCGGCCGGTTGTCGGTTCGGTACCTTGCGCATGCACTGGCGCAGTACATGCCAGCGTGAAGACGGAGAACAGCAACATCATTGCGAATCTCTTCATAAATGCTCCTTGGAAAACCAGATCGGACCATCGATCGAACACACGGGTGCGGACACGCGTCCGACGAGTGTGCAGAAAAGGCTGGTTATCGGGAGCGAGGCGGGCCGCGATCGGTTTCCGGCGAGCCGACGGAGGTGAGTTTCACGCTGGAATCAGATGGAGCTGTGACGTTCTCTGCAATCCAATCGAAGGGGACTGCGACTTGAAATGCAGGTAACGTCAGAAATTGAAACTGCAGCAGGCCGCGTAGAGAACAGTGGGCGGTGCGAGTTTTAAATGCGTGCCCGCAATCGCTGTGCATGCCAGATGCGGCCCGATGCTTCAGTCCGGGATGGGAGACTCTACAGGCGGCGCCCAAACTGGTGCCTGTTCCGTTGACGCACGCCGAGACAGACGCGCACAGGGCAAGAATCAGCAACGCGGAAATGAGTGATCTCAAACGCACGGTCATCAGTTGGACGCTTTCAAAGCACGAAGGTTAGGACGTTGCCCCTCGACGCTACCCGGAATCGCAGCTTTTCCGGCCAGTCTGGCCATCCCCGAATCGTATTTGCACCATGCACGGAATGGAACTTTGAGGTAGGGTTAAACATCTAACGACCATGGCAAACGAACAAACAGCGATTTTTGGTGGTGGCTGCTTCTGGTGCATTGAAGCGGTCTTCAACCGCCTGCGTGGCGTCAAGCAGGCCGTCTCCGGCTACATGGGCGGGCACGTCGACAAGCCCACCTACCGCCAAGTCTGCAACGGCGACACCGGTCACGTGGAGGTCGTGCGGGTCACTTTCGATCCCAGTGAAATTACTTTTCGCGATCTTCTGGAAGTATTTTTCTCCCTGCACGATCCGACCACGCTCAACCGTCAGGGCAACGATGTCGGCGACCAGTACCGTTCGGTGATCTTCTATACGTCAGACGAGCAGGAACGTGAGGCCGAACAAACCATTGCTACCCTCACCGAAGCGAAAGCCTTCCCCGAGCCGATCGTCACCGCCGTGGAACCGGCTACTACGTTCTTCGAGGCCGAAGGCTATCACCAGGAATATTTCGACAACAACCGAACCCAGCCGTACTGCCAGTTCGTGATAGCTCCCAAACTCAAGAAGTTCGAAAAGCAATTCGGCGAGAAGATGAGGGCGTAAGGAACTTCCCTCAACCCGTTTCCGACTTCTATCAACGCTCGACGCTAGGCTATCTGGAAGGGACCCGAGGGCTATTGGGACGCGGGCCCGAAGGCTTGAATCGGGGCTGCTTTGAGGGTCTATTCAACCTCGATCATCTGAGGATTCGTATCAGGGCGCGCCTTCAGGCGCGCCGCACCAATCTCCAGACTGCGCGCCTTTAGGCGCTGTTTTCCGAACTCCTACTTCCGCCGTGCCTGCAGCCGAATCTGATTCAAATATTCCACGTAAATCGGAATCGGAATATCCGGCGAATCCCCATCATTCAAAAAGTGCGATAACCGGATCTCCAGCGGAATGGAACTGATCACCTCCCGGAAGCGTGCCATCTTCAAATACTTTACTTTCCAGATGTCCAGCATCAACGACTGGAACTCATCGCTGATAAATCCCATCTTCTTGTCACTGAGGTAAACGCTGTCGAAGTGATACTTCGCAAGCGTCTCACGCATAGGCTCATCGATCGGCGACAAAACATAGACCAGGTGGAACACATCGGCGAGATCGCCCCAAACGACTTTTTCCTCAATTGCTGTGAAGCGAAATGGTTTCGATATCCGTTGCTGGGCGGCGCGCGCGTGTTCTTCCGAACCGAGTTGACGTTTCTGCAACTCGCTGCTGAACCAGCGCAGCCGGTCCGCCGCCAGGTTGTGCCGCAAAAACTCGACCGCGTAAGCATTCGTTAAGTACAACTTCGGGTCGGCATCCAGCCGGGCCAGCCACCCACTCCAATCATGCTTGCCAAACTCGGAGAGCAGCTGCAACAAGTCGGCCACCGTCACATCAGGGTGATACTTCACCGCTTGCCAGAAGTGCTCCGTCGAATCGTAGGTCGCCCCATAGAGCTGAATTCCTTCTTCGATCGGATACCAATTCGACAGCACGCGCGCCGGAATCGATGGCGCTGCGCTCCAGCAGTTGAGCGAATGTTTCCACTTCTTCTGCACCGCCAGAAATGCATCCGCGTAGCCGGGAAGCGTCGGCTCGTTGACCCGAGTCAGTGCCTGGCGTAACTCTTCCGCCGTATGCGTGATTAGGGTCTCCAGCGGCCGCTCGTCGGTCATCGAAATCACACGGCTTTCCACGGAGCGCCGCAGGAGGTCCGCAGCCAGGGCCTGGCGTTCGCTCGCAGCGAGGGCCGGCCAGCGGTTGGTTTGCGTCTCGATGTACGGGAAGACTTCCGAGAGGGAACTGAATTCAATGAAACCATGTAGAGCGAACGTGGTGGTGTGGCCCTCTTTGCTGATAACGGTCGAGGGTGTTACCAGCGCCTGCAAGGAAATCTGCTGCGCGCATAGAGGATGTGCGAACAAGAGGGCGGCGACTACAACGCCCCAGCGGGGGAGCCAATGAGATGCGGTAGTCATGGTGTCGTTCAGCTAGTAAAACACCGCCCCGCCCGTTTTGTGAAGAATTTCTACAGTAGCGCCGGCGTCCCGCCGGCAGTCGTGAGGGCGTCTCGCCCTCATCGCAGACTGCGCCCCCCGCGGATACGATGTGCTCTGACGACTACGACATCCCTAGAACGCGTCGATCCCAGTCACACTCGATCCGATGATCAATGTGTGAATATCGTGCGTCCCCTCATACGTCTTCACCGACTCGAGGTTCATCAGATGGCGCATGATCGGGTAATCATCAGCCACGCCGTTTGCACCGAGGATGTCCCGTGACAGCCGCGCGCACTCCAGCGCCATCCAAACGTTATTCCGCTTGGCCATCGAAATGTGCTGGTGCGCGACTTTGTCTGTGTCCTTGAGGCGTCCCACTTGCAGAACCAGCAGCTGTGCCTTAGTGATTTCGTTGATCATCCAAGTTAGCTTTTCCTGCACCAACTGGTGCGACGCGATGGGCTGATCGCGGAACTGCTTGCGTAGCAGGGAATACTGGAGCGCGCAGTCGTAGCACGACATGGCCGCGCCGATCGCGCCCCACGCGATGCCATAGCGCGCCTGATTCAAACACATCAGCGGAGACTTCAGGCCTCCGGACAGCGGCAGCAGGTTCGACTCCGGCACATGCACATCCTGCAACGACAGGCCCGACGTCACCGACGCGCGCAGCGACCACTTGCCGTGAATGTCATCCGCCTTGAAGCCGGGCCGATCTGTCTCCACCAGGAACCCGCGTACCTTGTCGCCTTCGTTCTCGACCTTGGCCCAGATGATGGCGACGTCGGCGATCGTGCCCGACGTGATCCACATCTTCTCGCCGTTAAGCACATACTCCTTGCCAACCTTCTTCGCGCGTGTGCGCATTCCGCCCGGGTTCGAGCCGAAATCGGGCTCGGTCAAGCCGAAGCACCCCAGTTTCTCGCCCTTCTGCAGGGCTGGGAGCCACGTGTTCTTCTGCTCGTCAGAACCGAAGGCGTAAATCGGATACATCACCAGCGCCGACTGCACGCTGACAAAGCTGCGCACGCCCGAGTCGCCGCGCTCCAGTTCCTGCGTCACCAGACCGTATTCCACGTTCGACATGCCAGCGCAGCCGTAGCCCTTGAGGCTCGCCCCGAAGAAGCCAAGGTCCGCCATCGGCTTGACCAGTTCGCGCGGAAAGCGCCCTGCCCGGTTGCATTCCTCGATGATGGGAATCAAATTGTCTTCGATAAATTTGCGGGCAGTGTCGCGGACCAGCCGCTCGTCGTCGGACAGCAATGTGTCGAACTCGATGAAATCGACTCCGCGGAATTTGATGGCAGACATGACGTTTGACCTCTAGTGAATCAGGACTGTGCGCGAAAACTTCTTAGAGTAGCAGAGGGGTAGTCAGCGGGCAAACACGGTCGGGGCCTCAGGAAGAGGAGCGCGAAGGGCGCTCTCGCGTGAGGCGGGTCGACAATTGAGACTTGTGTGGGATCAACCGATAACGCTTGGCATTAGAAAACGACACTTTGTATCGGAAGATCTAGCCGTTCCTGTAGGACGCTCGCATAGATAGATATTTGAGGTTCTTATCGAGCAGTCTCTAAGGCTACGTATCGCGAGATCTTGAGGTTCGTATCAGGGCGTGCCTTCTGGCACGCCACTCGGCCATTTTTCAACAATGCGCCTTCAGGCGCTGCGCGAGTCGAGAAACGGGGCAAGGTCGTCTCACGAAATGCGAAGTTCCTTCACTCAGCTCGTGCCGCCGAGACCTGACACCCAAGACCCAAGGGCCCAAGACCCTCCGTAAAAACTGCCCCACCATTAGTGCTATACACCGTGGCACCTTAGCGCCATTGTGAAGAGTTTTTACATCGCTTAACGTCACGACGCGCGCCGTTGTAGGAAGCTTCGTCGGTTTCCAAGTAAGCCGAGGATTGGCCCTGGGTCCTTCGGGGAGGAGGCTTTGGGCTGCATTTTGTGCTTTCGTACGGTGCCCGGCCAGTAATTCCAGGGGTCTGCCTTTTAAGACTTCTGAAGGAACCTACATAGCTCCATCACGGTTTTAAGCGGTGGAGCAACCTGTAAAGTGCTCGAAGATCAAGCGGAACGTCACGCGGAGTGATCTTCATGTTCCTGTTTCTGAATAACGTGCCGATGTTTTCAGTGAGTCATTTTTGCCTTCCCAACGGGGAGAATGGCTGTGTCTGGGAAACGTCTGTTTTGGACCTCGATCATCATTGTTGAGCTGGTACTCGTTTATCTTCTTTGGAAGCCGTACCGGGAACGAATCAAGCCAGTCCACCGGGCTGCAGTTGCCCCTGCGGCCGTGGTGCATCCGCCTGACGTGAAGGCCGCCGCGCCCATCGTAGTTCCATCCCGCAAGCCCTGGAGTGGCGTGCAGCACTCGGCATTCGCCGCGCACCGCAGGGCTCCCGTCGTAAACGCAGCCCTCAAGTCTCCCGAGCCCCTTACCGCAAAGGTCGTGCCCCAGCCCTCGCCCTTGGTAGCCCCCGTAGACAGCTTCTGGTGCCGCATCTCCGCCAACGTAGAAGCCAAATGCGACTGTAAGGACAAAGGCCAGGAGCAGGCCGGCAATCTCGTGATGCGTTCGGGAAGCAACTAACTTCTAGACCAGTCCGGTTAATTCCAACGTCAAATCGTAGCGCCGGCGTCCCGCCGGCAGTCCGGCGGCCGTCTCGCCCGCTGCCAGCGACCACGCGATAAGAACGAGGCCGAGGACGCCCTCGCGACTGCCGGCGGGATGCCGGCGTTACTGTCGAACGCGAGCAGCTATCGACAACACCCGAGCCCGCTCCCGCCTCACAATTGACTCTCTAGTCCTTCACCCCTACCATTACTCGACTTCATGATCGGCCAAACGGTCTCCCGTTACCACATCCTCGAGAAACTCGGCGGCGGCGGGATGGGCGTCGTCTACAAGGCCGAGGACACGGAACTCGGCCGCTTCGTCGCTCTGAAATTTCTCCCCGATGACCTCGCCCGCGATCCCCAAGCCCTCGAGCGGTTTCGCCGTGAAGCGCGTGCTGCGTCCGCACTGAACCACCCCAACATCTGCACCATCTACGAAATCGGACGCCACGAAGGCCAATCCTTCATCGCGATGGAGTTCCTCGAGGGCACGACCCTCAAGCATCGCATCGCCGGCCGCCCGCTCGACAACGAAACGCTCTTTGCCCTGGCCATCGAAATCGCCGACGCGCTCGACGCGGCGCACTCCAAAGGAATCGTCCATCGCGACATCAAGCCCGCCAACATCTTCGTCACCTCGCGCGGCCACGCGAAGGTCCTCGACTTCGGGCTGGCCAAGGTTGCGGGCGGAGGCACCTCAGGTTCGGGGTCTGAACACGTCACCCGCACCATTGACGAACAACACCTCACGAGCCCAGGCTCGACTCTCGGAACGGTGGCCTACATGTCGCCCGAGCAGGCGCGTGCCAAGGAACTCGATGGCCGCAGCGATCTGTTCTCCTTCGGTGCGGTGCTTTACGAGATGGCCACCGGCATGGTGCCCTTTCGCGGCGAAAGCTCGCCCGTAATTTTCAAAGCTATCCTCGACGAAACTCCCGTTTCCCCGCTGCGTCTCAATCCCGATCTGCCCGCCGACTTTGAACGCATCATCTCCAAGGCCCTCGAGAAAGATCGGAACCTGCGCTATCAAACCGCTGCCGATCTCCGTACTGACCTCACGCGCCTAAAGCGCGATCTCGATTCCGGACGCTCCTCAAGCATCTCGTCGTCCGCCACGGCCGCCGCTCCTTCGAGTAGCGCGGTCGTGCCAGCTGCCACTGCGCCACAGTCCCGCAAGTTTCTATCGGCGGGAATCGCGAGCGCATTGTTGCTGCTCGCAGCTGCAGCCGGCGTCTACTTCCTCCGCGGAAAATCCGAAACCGGCAAAGTATCGTCCATTGCCGTCCTGCCCTTCGTGAACGCCACCTCCGATTCCGGCAACGAATACCTCAGCGACGGCCTCACCGAAAGCCTCATCGGTACGCTTTCCGAAGTTCCCGACCTCAAGGTCATGGCGCGCAGCACCGTGTTCCGTTTCAAGGGCGATCAGGAAGATCCCCGCCAGATCGGCGAGAAACTCAAAGTCAGCGCGGTTCTTGTCGGTCGCATCACGCAGCATGCCGACGAAGTCTCTGTGCAAGCCGATCTCGTCAACACTTCCGACGGTTCAGAGATGTGGGGGAAGCGCTACACGCGCAAGATGGCCGAGATCACCCAGGTGCAAAGCGACATCACGCGCGACCTCTCCAGCCGTCTGCGCGGAAGTGGGAATGTCGCAGACAAGCAGCATATGGGCAGTGCCGGCACGACCAATGCTGAGGCCTATCGCCTTTATCTCGAAGGCCGCCAGCTCTGGTACGGCCGCACCAACGATGGTCTCAAGAAAAGTATCGACCTGTTTCAGCAGGCCATCGCCGCCGACCCCAACTATGCGCTCGCATACACCGGGCTTGCCGAGACATACATCGTGGCTCCCGGATACGGTATCGGGATCAATTCGAAGCAGGCGCGAACCGTGGCCAATGAAGCCACACGCAAGGCCCTGGAACTCGATCCCTCGCTCGCCGAGGCTCACACGGCGCGCGCCCTTGTTCTTTGCCAGTTGTGGAAGTGGAACGAAGCGGAGGCAGAGTTTCGGCGCTCGCTCGAACTGAGTCCTAACAACGCCAACACCCACTACTTCTACGCGATGGAATTCCTCAACGCCCGTAAGCGTATGGATGAATCGCTCGCCGAATTCCGCACCGCGCTGTCGCTTGATCCGCTTTCGCCCATCGTGAACACGAATTACGGGCTCGCGCTGGGAATCGCTCATCGCTACGACGAATCGCTCCAGCAATTTCAGAAAACGCTGCAGAGCGATCCCCAGTTTCGCCCGGCACACTACAAGTTCTCGCAAATCTTATCTGCTGTAGGGCGCTATCCCGAGGCCATCCACGAATTGCAGCTGTTCACCGATGAGAAGGGAACCTTCACTCCCGATGCAAATGGATATCTCGCGCTGAGTTTAGCTATCGGCCCGAAACTCCAGTTCACTCCGTCGGTTTATGCAGTGGCCTACGCAGTAGCGGGCAACCGGGATAAGACCTTGGAGCAGCTCGAAAGAGCCTACGACGAAGCGGACGAAGAACTCCTGATCAGTGTGCGCCAGCCGCAGATCGACTTGGTCCATTCCGACCCCCGCTACAAGGCCCTGATGCGAAGACTAGACTTGCCCGAGTAGTAAGGGCGTAAACAGACCTGATGAAAACCTTTGTGTTTCCTCTGTGCCCCCTCTGTGGTGAATACGGTTTTATCCCGATTGACTACTAGCTCGGAAAGCGATATAACGAACCCCGAGTTATGAGAGAAGAAGCCAAATCGTTCCTGCCGCTCTCACCCGCCACCCTGCACATCCTGCTTTCGCTCGCCGGCGAGGAACTCCACGGCTACGCCATCATGCAGGAAGTCCAGCGCCAGTCGGAAGGGAAGTACAAGCTCGGCCCGGGCACGCTCTACGACAATCTCCAGAAAATGATCGATAAGCGCTTGGTCGAAGAGTTAGGGAAGAAGCCGGGGGATGACGATCCACGCCGTCGCTACTACCGTTTGAGCATGTTGGGTCGGGGCGTGTTGACGGCCGAGATTTCGCGGCTTGACGACGTCGTCCGCGAAGGGAAAATACGCCTGCAGGCGAAACCAAGGAGGGCTTGATGCTCCGCTTCCTGTACAGGGCGATGCTGCGTGCGCATCCGCCATATTTTCGCCAACGCTTTTCCGACGAGATGCAGGCCATCTTCGATCAGGCTGACAGTGAGCTCGGCAGAGTTCGACTGCTGGCAGACGCAGTGTTCTCCCTGACGCGCCAGTGGATGTTGCGCCCCCAGTACTGGGAAGAGCCCACGCCCGTTGCAGCAGAGGGCGGAACGGCACTCTTCTCGTCGCTGGCCACCTCGAAGCCGCGCAGCGCGGCTCTCTTCTTCGGTGGGATCCTCTCGGCTTTAGTTCTGAACGGCGTGTCGTTGACGATTGGCTACGCCTGGGAGCATCCCATCTTCATACAAATCCGCCGCCCGACCATCGTTCCACCCGCCGCATGGAAAGCGCGACCTGTCGTAAAACCGGGTGCCAGTGCGGCTGTCGAACCTTACCTCTTCACTGATGAGGGCAGAGTCCTGCTTGTGTTTAACTCCCCGGCACATCCGTCACCACAACCCCAATCCGACACGAAGTCAACCTCCGAGGTCGAGACGTCGACCGTGCCCTTGGCTGAAATCGCACCCTCCCCGACAAACAATATCGTCGACACGCCATTCGTCGTTTTGCAGACCTATGCCGGAACTTACGTCAGCCCAGCGCCCGGTGGTCAGCGAGTGATCGTCACGATCGACAGCGGGCGTTTGCAGCTGGACGTTGCCGGCCAATTCCGCAGTCCGCTGGCCCCGTTACCCAATCCCCAGCTGCTGGCATGCGGTGTCGGCGATTGCTGGGTGATGTTCTCGACCGGGCCGAAAGGCACGGTCGACCGCATTGAGGTGCATCACCTCGGCCGCGAGATGGTCGCGTTCCGCGCCCAAAGCGGAATGATCTTCTAGAGCGCAAACGTAGCGCCGGCGTCCCGCCGGCAGTCGTGCGGGCATCCTGTCCGCGCACCGGAGTGATCAGACGAAAAACGAGCCGTGCCGTCGCAAAGAAAAGCGCCACGAGATCGGCGTCGTGTGCAAACAGAAAATCTAGGACACGGCGAAAATCGCTCCGACCGGGTGTTTCCAAGACTCAACACTTAAGAGCTTCCCAAGTTCCCAAAGCCCAAAGCCCAAAGCGCAAAGCCCAACATCCCAGCCGTTAGTTCTGCCCGATCCGCGGCGTCGCCTGCACGCGCTCCGCCGTGTGTTCCACCACGCGCGCTGTGGGCAGCACCACCTCCTGCGGTCGTCCGCCAGCCATCCTCACTGGACGAAAAGGCATGCCTCCCCCCGACGAGGTCACCCACAGACTTGGTGCGACCCACGTGGCAGCGCTGGTGTCGCTGCTCCAGTTGCGCCAGTCCGCAAGAGACCGGCTAGGCGCCGACGTCAATGACGCCGCACCTGCACCCACTCCCATCTGTCCTCCGGGATAACTCGGCATGCTGGCCGTTGAAGGGACAGAGGTGGAATGCATTTGGGCTACGCTGAAGGAAGAAAAGAGAAATACAACAGAAGCGAGAAGAAGGGTCTTTTTCGCGTTCATGGGTCCTGCCCCTGGGGTTTAATCGGGGGGAAGGCCGTTTCACTCACTTTAACCCGGAAAGCTTAGAAGTCCACCGAAAAGTTACTCACGCCATCGTTTTTGCTCTAGGTCAGGAATGAGACACCAATCGTTCCAATCATGTAAACTTCCATTGGCGAGTACAAACGCACACTCCTCCGAGCGTGCCCACCTTGCCGGGAAAAGCCGGCGCCCAAGTTACTCCCCAAACACCAGGTAGAACCCCGGCTCTCGGGCTGGCGGCACATTCCTGTCAGGAGAAGAAGAAGATGGCGAAGATCGCAAAGACAGCTGACCGCAAGAAGGTCATGGACACCAGCAAATCCACCGCGTGCCCGAAGTGCGGCAAAGATACCCGCATCGTAAAGCGCACCAAGGACCGCGAACGCGGTGTCCCCGGCGGGATCTACATTTCCTGCTCAGGCTGTGAATTCTACGAGAAGCTCTAGGGGCGGCTATGAGCTCGTAGCTGTTAGCCCTTAGCGGAATCATCAGAGAGGCGCGATCTCAAATCGCGCCTTTTTTATGTATCGGAACCGACGGCTGCATTTCGAATGCAGGGTTAGAAACTGAGGTCTTGTAGGATAGATACCGACGTTCACATCACTCGCATCAAGATTCGAACTGAGTAGCCTTATCCGTCGAATCGATTCCGAGTTACGCGATCTACCCGCAGCAGCCCCTTCAGGGGCGGCAGATGTTAGCCCAGCGCGTAAGCGCCGGGAGAGCAGCAAGCTCAGCGCAAGTCCCGTAGGGACGGCACCCAGCGCAGCGGGCGTGAGCCCGCAAGCCCATCGGCAAAATTTGGGAAAAACAAAATGGCGCGATCAATATCGCGCCCAACTAACCATTACCACTGTTCACCGACCCACTCACCCTACGCCAACTGCGCCAATATCTCCCGCGCCTCAGCTCCCGGATCCAACGCCTCCGTGATGGGCCTTCCCACTACCACGAGACTCGCTCCGGCCGCAATCGCTTCCGCAGGCGTCACCACACGCGCCTGGTCGTCGTGTCCACTCCCCGACGGTCGCACGCCGGGCGTCACAATCAAAAAATCATCGCCCAACTCATTGCGCAACGCCGCCGCTTCTTGCGCCGACGCGACCACACCCTGGCATCCGCTCGCGATCGCCAACGCCGCCAGTCGTGATACCTGATCGCCCACATTCCCGCGCACGCCCGCGTGTTCCAAATCGCGATCGTCGAGGCTGGTCAGCACCGTCACTGCAAGAATCGATGGGGCGAGATTCGCCGTGCGCGCGGCCTCCACAGCGGCCCGCAGCATTCTGGTGCCGCCTGACCCGTGCACCGTCAACATGCTCACGCCGAGCTTCCCGGCTTCTTTCACGGCAGCGCCAACTGTGTTGGGAATATCGTGCAGCTTGAGATCCAGAAACACCTGCCGCCCCGAACTCACCAGATCGCGCACGATTTGCGGTCCCTCGGCGGTGTACAGCTGCAGTCCAACTTTGTAGTAGCGAGCGGAGTCGCCCACGGCCGCCACAATCTTCTGGGCGGCGGCCGCGGACGAAACATCCAAAGCGACAATCAGGCGCTCACGCGCATCACGCATCTAGAGGAGTTTACCGGGGATTACTGCAGACGCGCTACTGGCCGCAGCATGGCTACGGTCTGAGGTTCGTTCACCAGATCCAGGCGGACCTGCTGAATGCCCTGATGCTCCATGTGAAGAGCACGGGCTGCTTGATAGGACAAGTCGATGATGCGCCCGTCGACTACCGGGCCGCGATCATTGACGCGCACGACCACCGCTCTGCCATTGCGCAGATTGGTGACCTTGACGTACGTCCCCAAAGGCAGCGTCGGATGCGCCGCGGTCAGGTCGTACATATCGTACGGCTCCCCGCTGGCAGTCTCCCTGCCTTGGAAGTAGGTTCCGTACCAGGACGCTGTTCCTGCCTGGTAAGGCCGCGTACGTTTCTTAACTAGCGTCGACTTGGTGGCTGGTTTCGGCTTACTTGCCGGACTACCTCGGTCGTGGGCCGAGCCCGAGTTGCCCTGAGCCGCTCCCAGGCCGGCGACGCAGAAAAACACCGCCAGTCCATGAGCAATGCGCGTTCGCATTCAGTTCACCTCGCGTACAAAAGGTTCGGTCGCTACGTAGGTCGTTCACAATTTTTGGCCAAAGGTTAGCGTAGGCTAGCCGAGCAGTTGGGGAGTGTCAACCGGGAATTTCTTGTAGCAAGATTACCAGCTAGTTATTCATAGCAAACGTAACCTGTTGCAAAAGTTGAGTAACCAGGCATAGTAGGCTGCAAACAAAAGGCTTAACTGTGTATCATATAGTAAATAGACAGAAGGCCTGAGTACTGGAAAATCTTACAAGTATCGTCGTATCAATGCCTTACAGGATAAATCTAAGCAACTATTGCCGAATCACCAGTTTGCGCAGACGTCCTTGTCCTGACGGACCGAAAATTTCTTTGGAAAACTTCCACAGGACAGTGCCGGAGGCCTTTTAGAGTACAGTGCGAACGTATGCCCGACATGCCGACCATCGTGCTCACCATCGCCGGATTTGACCCCTCTTCGGGGGCGGGCGTAACCGCTGACATCAAGACCATTGCGGCCCACGGCTGCTATGGCGTGGCTTGCATCACCGCCATGACGGTGCAATCGACCGCAGGCGTGCGTCGTGTGGATCCGTGCGACCCTGCACTGGTCACCGACACCCTCGAAGAACTCGCGTCCGACATCAAAATCGATGCTGTCCACATCGGCATGCTCGGCTCGGGCAAGGTTGCAAAATCAGTCGCCGGATTTCTAGGACGGAAGAAGCTCCCGAACGTTGTGCTCGATCCGATCCTCAAGGCGTCTTCGGGAGCTGATTTGCTCGATAAGGAAGGGACCCGCGTTCTCTCCTCTGAGTTGCTGCCTTTGGCTGCGGTTGTGACCCCTAACGTGGCTGAAGCCGCCGTGCTGACGGGGCTGCCAGTCACGAACCCGGAGCAGATGCGCAGCGCCGCCGTCAAACTGCACGAGATGGGTGCCGAGTCCGTCGTCATTACCGGTGGCGACCTCGAGAAAGCGATCGATCTCCTGAGCTTTCAAACCAAACGTGGAGTGCAACAGGAAGTCTTCAAGTCCGAGCGGCAGCGTTCGAATTCTACCCACGGCACCGGATGCGCTTTCGCCACGGCGATGGCCTGCCACCTCGGGCTTGATCGCGGACTACCCGAAGCGGTTCTGCTCGCGAAGGCCTACGTTTCGGCCGCTATCGCCAAGGGCCAGCCGCTGGGCAAAGGCGTTGGGCCCGTCCATCACCTGTATCGGATGCAGCAGCAACGCAGGGCGGGAACGGTTGTGACCGAAGCCGAGCCCGTGCATTGATCGATGGATCGACCGGAGCCCAGCCAGGAAATTGGGTGATGGAACGAAGGGAATCGGGGAGGGCCATCGCCGAACGATTTGAAAACTTGGGGGAGGTTTCAAACCGTCGTAAACGGTAAAGCTAGTTCGCAGACTTCTTCAGCAGAATTCCCGCCAGGAACGAAGCGCTTGCTCCCAGCAGCCACTCAATCCGCCAGACCTGCACCGCCTGCCAGTCCAAAGTTGTCTGCACCGTGAAAATCAGGCCCACGAGTGCGGCGCCCGCAATGCAGAACAATCCGATGGCGAACGAAACCAGCGCCGCCGTGGGCAGGCCCAGCCACTCCCGCGTCGTAACAATCCAGCGCTCGATATTGTGAAATTCCAGGTGGCGCACCCAGGCAGACGCCGTGCTCATCCACGTCGCGAACTCGTTCTTCGTGGACTGCTCTGCCCGTTCTGCGCCGCATGCATGGCAAAAACGCGATCCGGGTATGAATTCCGTCTCGCAGCTATCGCAGGCCTCGACCAGTGCGGGTTGCACCACCGTCGTCTCTATCGCCATGGGGGACGCAGCGACCGGCGGTTGCCAAAACTCCCGCTCCGCGTTGTGGATAACTTCCGACATTCGGAGAGACCTCCTGCATCATCTACAGGGCAAATCAGGGTCCAAATACATGGGACACTGTAACCCTCTGAAAGGAAGACTTTTGAACACTGAAGCAATGGCCGAAAGCGAACCGGGACGAGCAAGATTTACCAAAGCTTGAGGGAAAGATGCACGGCTGATCGGGATTATAGGTCGGTTTCGGGGTGGAAATCGGTAGGACCAGGTGATCCTCTTGAGTCGCGCGAATCGGTTACACTGAGGGGAACGGGTGGCATTTCCAAACCAAGGTACGTTGTCCGTTTGGTTCGGCAGGCGTGCGACCACAATCGCTCTGGCGGCGCTGCTCGGAGTACGCGCCTTCGCCCAACAGCCCGCACCGTCCGCTGATTCGGCGAAATCCGTCGCCTACCGCCCTGCGGATCCGCTCAATGCGAGTGCCTTCGATCGCTTCTACAACATGGACTACGACCGGTCCGTGCAAGACTTTCAGAAGATACTCGACCGCCATCCGGACGATCCATTCGCCGTCAACCATCTGCTGACGGCCGTCATGTTCCGCGAACTGTATCGCATGGGCGCGCTCAATACCGCCGACTACGCGAACGACAGCTTCATCGGAAGCCCCCATCATCCCGCCGATCCGAAAGCCAAACAGCAGATCAAGCAACTGGTGGAACGCGCCGAGAAGCTGGAAGAAGACAAGCTGAAGAACAATCCCAAAGACGTGGACGCGCTCTACGCGCGCGGCAACACTCGCGCCCAGTTCTCGACCTACACGGCTCTGGTGGAGCGGGCCTGGTTCTCAGCGCTGAAGAACGCCGTGGGTGCGCGTCATGATCACGAGCGCGTGCTCGAACTTTCGCCCCAGTTCACCGACGCCAAGTTGGTGGTCGGCGCGCATAACTACGTCATGGGAAGTTTGCCGTGGGGCGTTAAGGTCGCCGTGTCGCTGGT
>Ga0070712_100000764_pt1 | contig 18951 bp, 16 predicted proteins | sample LARL81metaG_FD_71396 | JGI IMG/M metagenome (GOLD analysis project Ga0070712, IMG submission 71396) | Corn, switchgrass and miscanthus rhizosphere microbial communities from Kellogg Biological Station, Michigan, USA - LAR L8-1 metaG | ecosystem: Host-associated > Plants > Roots > Rhizosphere ...
ATGATAAAATTTGCAATATCTTCTTGCGCGCTCAACTCATCCAAGTATTTCTTGATGGATGCAATTATTGCAATACGGCTTTCTCCGTACAGTTCTTTTAATACGTTTGACAAGTATTCTGGGTTTTCATAACAATCAGACAGGTAGCAATTGTAATCTTTCTTGAGCTTTGCAAGTACCTCGTGGTATGTTGGCCTGCCAACCTCTAGCAGTGTCTTTTCTATTGCCATTACAACTAGCGCCTTTCTTGCCTCTATCATGAGTATTTCCTATAGACACGTAATTTGGAGCTATTTGATAAACCATATCTTCGTGATATATTCTATAATTCGTATTATCTAATTTTGATTTATAATACCAGGGGTGGGTTTGGTCAAATTTGTTCAATACCGTCTCATTTTGTCTAAACTTGTCTTCCTATGTTATCTAATTGATATGGTATAGATCATAAATTATTAACAAGCATATGATGTATGATTTTTCTCTCGTTGTCTACTGTGTTATAGTGTCATACATGCGAACGTCTTAAATAAAAGATGTACCGTACACTATCACGGGACTATCGACTAGAAGTGTGATACATAGGAATGTTTCAGATCTACAGTATACATATACTATTAATCTCAAATTAGTAAAAAAAATTCTTGATGTACTGATGGAACATGGTAGAGTAAAGAGAACACAGCTTTCTGCAAAGACCGGAATGAACTATGAGAGGTGTATGAAGTATGTCAATACACTCAAAATGATAAAACTAGTAGAAATTGTTTCAAATAATGACTATGGTTATGTAGTCATAACTCAAGCAGGAAAAGAGATCACTAACTTGCTAGACATAATCTCGATGTAATTTCTATTTTGAATGTTCACTGATAATTGTCTAGAAGAATATTACTTACTTGATCGTATTTACTAAACTGTAAACATTGCTTAATTACTTTGTTTGTATTGTACTGGACAATGACTTTAAAAAACAAAACAACTATAGTAGTAACTGCACTCTTGACTACAATTGTATTGTTTTCATCAATATCTACTGGACTAGTATCTGGTCAGTTATCCGCTGCACAAATATCTCAGTACAGTATACCGACAGATGATAATACAATATACAATGTAGCTGAAGACGAGATACCTCAAGCAATGCTCAATAGCATACCTGCAAAGGCAATATCTAATGCAGAACCGCTGTACACTGAACCTCTTACTATACCTCAGAGATTTCTTGGATTGGAAACTCAAATTCACGGTTTCTCAGGTGTATATGTAGATGAGAGCGGAAAACTGGTTGTATACACATCTGACAGTACTGTAAAATCTGTAGACCAGAAGACTATTGCTAACATGATAGGTCCAGATTATCTATCTCATGGAGTCATAATAAAAAGTAGCAAACACTCATATCACAAATGGGCACAACTTGAGCTTATTTTGTTGAAGCTTTTTGATGATAGAAATCTAGGAGTCACATCAATGGGTCTTGATGATAAGAATCAGGTATACACAATAGGATTTGAGAAACTAGATGATTCTCGAAAAATATTCGTTGACAATTTCCTTGCAAAACATAAAATCCCATCTGAGATGATAAAACTGGTCGAAACTGGAAAACTTGTTCCAACAAAAGGAGATGACAGTACACAGGATTATGCGCCAGTTGTAGTAAATCCCATAGCAGCAGGATCAGAGATTGGACTGATTGAATCAGTACCAGCCTTTGGCTCGTATACTCCTCATTGCACACTTGGATTGATTGCTACTACTGGAGGACAGTATGTTGGTGTTACTGCCGGACATTGCCAAGATTTCAATGGGGGTAAGTGGTTTAATGGCAAACAACAATATGTACAGCCATACAGCACCAGTCCATACAATGTTCAACATGTCTATCCTCTTGGAAGATCTGTAGCTACCGCAATAGCACATGCAGTTCCTTCAGTTAGTGATGCAGTTTTAACTAGCATAACCGAGACACAGAACTTTGGCAAGATCTATACCTATAACGGGGTAAGCACAACCTACAAAACAATTTCTGGGAAATTAGTTTCTGTATCTGGTTCGCAGATCTGCTATATGGGAGCAACATCGGGCATTGAAAAATGTGGTACTGTTAGCGCTACGAATCAAAGCATCTATGATTCAGGCCTCAGCAAGACCATATCAGGTCAGGTTACGACCAACATATCACCAGCTAAAGGTGGCGATAGTGGAAGCCCAGTGTATTCTGCATTTGGAAGCAATATCCCGTTTGCTGGTACCGTATGGTGCTGTGACGGTGGTAATGTTTACTATAGTCCAATACAAGGAATAGACCAAGATTACGGGACACTGACAATAAGATAAATCCCTCCTCTTTTTATTTACTCCATGATAAAAATAATATCGAGTATCTTTATTGTGCTTTTTATATTACCACATACAGTATTTGCAGAAAAATATCTTGAGGTAAAACCTGCATTTGTAGAAGATCATTCTGATGCTTGTTCTAAATTATACAATAAGTTTCCAAGCAAAGATCCAGTTGTAGGGTATCTTAATCATACAAATATTATTGTTGTACAAGGAATAAATCAAAACTTCACTAGAACTGCCATGATTGACTATGATGGTACAAAACTTGTAACTTCAATTAATATTAGTAATTTGACAGATTTTCAAAATAATATTGCTTCCCCATATTCTGTTAAATATGATTATCCTTTACACAAATTGTCTAGTATAAATTATACAATGGGAGAAACGTATTATTTTATAACTGCAATCTCAAACATAGGCAACAAGTCTATAGACATTACGCAATTTCCAACAGTTCCGCTGGGGTATCAATTAACATATCCAAATGGTACGACAGTTGAAGGAATTGGTTCGCGTTCTCTCTCGGAAGGTGGGTCTATGGAAATGGCTAATTACATAGGCTCTGTAAAATTAGACCCTAACAAATCAATAGTCGAAAATGAAGAGCTACTTTTTCGCAGTACAAACACTAATTTTGTTTCATCAATAATTCCAGGATCGTACAAGTTGGCAGCAGTTGGAGAAATACTAGGTGATGTAAATGGAACCTGTACTAGGGTATTTTTGTGGTCACAACCAATAGATATTACAATACTTCAAGAAGAAAAAGTTCCTGAATTTCCGTTTGCAATTCCTGTGTTAATAGCTAGTATCACTTCTTTAATCATTTTTTATAGGATGGAATTCAAATGAAAAAATCTTAACAGGTGCTCACTACAACAGTTCTGGCGGGAACCCAAGGCCGTTACAATAATGTCCTTTTTAGGGTCACAAACCTTTGATGGGTATTGCAATATTGTCTCAATACCTACCGATATTTGAAAAAGGTTAGAAACTAGTCGTCATGAGCGAGATCATCTAAAAGTTTAGAGTATTTCTCAATAAGTTCTTCGTTGATTTTCTTATCTTTACGGCTCATGTTTTCTCATTCTTTCCAAAATATAAAAAGACATCTGTTCCATGACTTCTTGGTTTAAGGTTAACAGCTGGTCCTTGATTTTTCTTAACATCGATCTTAATTCTGAATTCCCCTCTTCTGGGTCAATATCTAAATCATATCCATTATCACGTAGAAATTTACCTGCAGCGATAATCCCAGTTCTCCTATTGCCGTCCATGAATGGTTGTTTCAAAGTAATTGCTCCTAGAACATGAGTGGCTATTTCAAGTAAATCTTGTTCTTTATTTCCAGAATTTCCTACATTATTTATCATGGAAAGCGCTTCATCCATATTTTTTTGAATTACACCAATATGTACTGGTTCACCAGTTTTTTTCTTGCGGCTTAGGAGAATCTGTTCATTAGTCTCAGTTAGGTATCGTTTATGAATTTTCATCACTATGTTGTCTGAAACCACGACATGCTCCTCAGATGATTAGATTTAAGGCTTGAATTTTATTGGGAACAATACCGTTGGTGGGTTTGGTCAAATTAATTCAATACCCACACCAAAAAGACCTTTTAAAATAACCATTTTTTGGTGTAAAATAGTAAAATTAGGCTTCTGACGTCGAATCTTTCAATTTAAAAACTGTCAGATGATTAGATAAAATTAGTCTCTCTAGATTCGTAAATCGAACTTGTAAAAATCTTAATGTGGGATGTGAAGACCAATCAATGGTACTACAATCCAACCACGATGAACTAATTTGAACATAGTTTTCTGTGTTACACAAGCAGGATGATCGTTTGCTTTTTGTATTATAAGTTGTAATCCCTGCCCACATTGAATATCTGTTGTTGCAATTCCTGACTTGAATTGCTGTAATGGGGGAATCAATCGGGTTCCTGAGTCAGAAATGACAGAGATGCTGCTATCAAAGTAATGTGAAAGATATACTTTGTTGGTTTTAGGGTTTACAACTGCCCATGTTGAATTGCTAATGGAATACAAAACTTTGCCAGAGTCTTCGTCTATCACGGTGACTGTTCTACAAAACTGACTACTACTTACATACACCTTGTGAGTGTTTGGATTTATTGAAAATGAATCTGGCGCAATCACCGTGGAATTTGCAACAAATTTCTTTGTTGTCAGATCTATGATATAGACAAAACCATTCTGGCATAGACTATGACAAACATCACAGCCTAGTGAATCACCTCCTCCATCAGCTACATACAAAAAGTTTGTTTTTGGATTTACCATCAATCCATGGATTCCATAGGGTACAGGAATTTTATCCAAGATCTTATATGTAGACCCGTCTACTTCTTCGATTACTGTTTGGTTTTCTGTATGAGAACCAAGATACAGTTTGTTTGTACTCGGATTTACCTCGATTGGATATACATAGGTTGGAAACTTGATCTTTGTTACTTTATTTGTAAGTACATCAATTACATCAATTCCTGTATCTGGTCCATTGTCAGTTACATATAGCTTATTTGTAGACGGGTTGATAGCCAACTGCGGCGCCTGTGTGGATATTTGTATGGTATTCACTATCTCGTTTGTTGAACCATCCATTACTGCGATGTAATTTTTACCATATGTATAACCAAAGTAGAGCATATTCGTAACAGGATTAACTACAATCTTTGTTTGAGGCATGTAGGTTTGAATATCTATCACAATGTTGTGAATGGATCCATGTATCATGGAAATTATTCCATTTGCTCCGGTGGTATCGGAGCGTTCAACATATGCAATATTTGTATTCGGATTTACTGTAATCCAAAAGGGAGGAGTGGACATCGGAATACTTGTTTGGTTAGTGTCTCCATATGCAAAAGACGAATTAGTAATTAAGATAATTCCAGCTGTTATACCGGTGATAATTATTGCAAAATGTAAAGTTTTCATTTCTTACCTATACTGGACGTACATTTCATAAAAAATTGGTGTAGAATTCTTCTAATGGCGTCGAACTAAAAGGGCGAATCTCTCGAGCCAATGGAATTTATTTAAAAAGAAAATTACGAGTTCAAAAGGACCTGTTACAACTATTTTCACGGGAATTTCAAGATTATGGATTTATTGTTGATAATTCAATTCATTTTGATTTTTTTCGAGAATTCAGAAGAGAATCAAGATAAGAAAGCGATGAATATCAGTTTATTAATTTTGCCTGGCTATCGTAGGTACTAATAAAGATTAGAAATAAGACCCATGAAAATTTTTTAAAATCTTGTTGGGTTGGTACTTTTGACTAAATTTCCTCATTGGTCAGTCTTAGTTTTTTTGATCTAGAACAATTTTAGTAGAAATTTTTGCATACTACAGGAGTGAGAGTGGCTTATTAGCAATCATCAGTAACGTCATTAATGTACTCTGTACATGGAACGATTCTATGAATTTATTCCGTCTAGCTGTCTTTCCTCTGGTAGTAATGCTTGCCTTCTCACTACCAAGTTCCTTAAACTCTTCTCTACAAATTCAACCTTCAAGCGCTCAGACGGCTAGTAACAACATCGTTCCTAAACAATTAAAATCAGCATCAAACATTAGCCAGCCCCTATTACCTGTAGGAAACACAATCACAAAATCATTTTCGTATCCTCTAGTGCGTTTCTACGGATCGGACGATGATTATATGACCGAAACAATCTCTTGGTATCAGAATGGAACAGTGGCACTCAGTGATAGTCAGGGCAACAATTTTTCTTTTGATATTCCAATCTCGGGAGGAACTCTCACTTTATTGCAAAATGATACAGCAGTTGACCAAAAGTTTGTGGGTGCAGGTTTGAATTATGACGTCTTTTGGAAGGCCATAAAGGATCAAGATGGTTACATAACGAAGTACAAATTTACCATTAATGGAGGCAGTTCTAACGGATACACAATGCAACTGCCAATGAGATCTTCAGAAACAATTGTTCCACAATCAAACATGTTTCTTGCCGTTTCTGCCAAAAATTTGCTAAATAATGATACCTCAGTGTTCCAAGGCCTTGGTATCGACTGGTCTGATGCAGTGTCTTCTGGTTATAAATTGTCGTTTGATAAAAGTCATAACTATATCAATCTGAATCTTGGTACTTCATTTTCAATCGATCCACAAACTGTTGATACTGTCAGTGTTGCAGTATCTCCGCAATCATCCAATTATTATGAAGGAGAGAGAAGAGTTATGTCCCTTGGAGGAAACATTTGGGCATTTTATTATGACGGTTCCAATATCGCCTACAAATATTCGCAAGACAGTGGACAAACTTGGAGTGCAAAAAGCACTGATTCGACTGGAGCGATAGCTTCGGATTACTTTAGATGGACAATTGTAAGCACATCTTATGCCGGTACCAATTATGTTACATTGTTTTATTATGTTGTATCAGGATCCAATACTCAATTTTATGGGCAAGTTGGTACAGTAGGATCGAATAGCATCGTGTGGTCATCACCGCATCCTTTGTTTTCAGAGAGTGGAACCAATCTTGCTGCAGCCGCAACTGCAACAACTGATACCAGTGGCAATGTTTATGCTGCATTCAGGTATATTACAGGTGGTGATTATCACTTTCAAATTTGGAAATGGACTCCGAGCACAAACAGTTGGACACAATCTAAAGCAGATACAGATGCAGGCGATGCCCTTAGGATAGAAATGTCGTTAGCGAGACTTAGTTCTGGTAATATGTTGTTTGTTTATGCAATGTATGATCACACCTATCTTACATACTATGAATTAACTGGAGGATCTTGGGGGTCGCAATCTACCGTGAGTATATCTGATTGGACATCAAACAGTTTCAAACAAATATCTGGTGATAGTGATAGCACTCAAATCCCATACATTGCATACCTTACAGGTGGCAACTCTGGAACAGTAAAAGTAGTCAAGTGGACAAATAGTGGCGGCTGCTGTACTTTCGAGACTGTTAGCAGTACATCACAATCTTTGCCATCAATCACGATGACAAGTTTTGATAATTCTATTCACGTATACGGCATAAACAGTTTATCTCATATAATAGAAACAGACAAGCCAAAAGGAAGTTCTTCATGGTATCAACCTGCCAATAGCCAATTTCCGATCCCTGGTACTGCTGATCAGCTTACCGCGGGCTTTTCCTATGCAGCAGTATTGTTTGAAATGACATACAATAGTTCGACTTTTCTACAATATGCTCAAGGATGTAGTGCTTCAGGGGGAGGTCATTGCTATGCTCAGTACTGGAATGGTGTTACGTCATCTCCGTTGGGAAATAGGTTTACCACCACAATAACCGGTTTACAAGATTCAAACACGAACGCAGCATCAGATGACTTCATAAACATCGAGCATTGGCTTATTCTTCAGGGTGGTATCAGTAGCCCTACAGAATGGCTTGAGAATGGTTTTACAGTAGGACCTGTCAATGGTATAGAATATTCTACACCAACCTCATTTCATGCATATGACTATCCTTCAGGGTCAACTAACTATCACGAATTCGCTGATACTTCTGTAAGATCTGGGACGCATACTTACACAATATATGGAGATGGAAGTGGGAACTGGTATTGGCAGATTGATGGTTCCCAAGTGGGGTCTCTAACAAACACCAGTGTTTTCACTGCTGATGGTCTTCAAGCTGGGGCAGAGACAACTGATCAATCGCCCGTTATACCGACAAGCAGTCTTAATCCAGTTCAGGTAACTACTTCTGCAGGAAACACCGGATGGCAAAACTGGCCGTCAGGCGTTACTCAGAATGATCGAGATTTTCCTCCAATAGTGATGTTTAACTGCGGAAGCACTAGTTACAGCTTCAATGTTGGTTATGGAGTGTTTCCTGGTTGTTGAAAGGGAGAATGATGTAAATGTTTGAGAGTCGTCGTACAAAGACAACTATAATCTTATTGGGTATTGCAACAGTTGCGATAGCCTCCTTTACGTTGATGTTCATGTCATCTGCAACACAGATGCAAAGTTCAGGCTCCACACAGGCAAATTCAAATTCTGTCCCGACTTCATCATCAGTAGTGAGAGGTCCCCCGGCTCCTTTGCCGCTGTCAATATGGGGTCACCAGGATACACTTGACAATGCAAAAAATGTTACGGGAATGTCATGGGTGTCACTTCCTGCTCAAGTACCACCAAACCTTACTCTTGCACCAATACGGATGAAAACTGATCCTCGTGCTACCGTAATTTCAGCTATATATGTGCCGTCTGGAGTTGACACATCCGATAACGTTACAGGTGATCAAATAGCCAATTCTGGAAGTCTTTCTGTCACATATTGGAAACAGATTGGATCTCCTGGAGCCAACCTGACAAAAAATATGTTAGGTTTGGTAAAGGAGTTTCCAAATTCAACATCTCTTGACACAATCAACGGTCATCAAGCGCTAATTTTTCCTAATGAGATACAAATCAATGTTGGCAATTGTATGAATGAGACTAATTGCTGGTTGATGATTGACATAGGATCAAGAACTCTTAATTCTGTTGAATTGAGATCAATTGCGGAATCTATAACAATACCGCCTCACATCTGAGTTTTTTTGAGTGTTATGATTTTGGCACACGGTCTTAATTGTAACTTGGTATGCCCATGAATGTTATCTCATGGTTTGAAATGAAAAACCTATCATCAATTTAAATTTGTAATAACCAAAATTAACTTTGTTCCGTGAAAAAATGCCAAAATCTTTCTTAAAAGACTGACGTAGGTTTGTTCTAGTTATTAGGAACAACTTGTACACCTTTGATGGGTATTGCAATATTAGTTCAATACCTTTGATGGGTATTGCAATATTAGTTCAATACCTTTGATGGGTATTACAAGATTAGTTCAATACCCGCATATCATTTCTAAAAACGTCTTTTACAATCCCAATGACAACAGCGCAGAATCAACCGAGCCTCGAATGACATTGTATGGTAACTCTCCTACCTTTGAAGGATCAACTGATCCCTTGAATGGATCACAGTATCCTGTATACGTTTCATAATATCCCGAATTTGATATCTGGTAATTGTTATGGTACCTAGATACATGTGCAGTTGTTTCACAACTCCAGTTGGTCATTGGTTTTAACGTTTCACCTGATGTTGGATTGTACACTGCAGCAGACTTGTATGTAAATATGGTAATGGTATTGTTGACCACCTGATATTTTGTAGTCTTGTCCGTATATCGATAGTTTTCATTAATAGCTCTATCTATCTTTATTACAACATTACAGTCTGAATCATGTCCTAATATCTGGTCTATTATGCGAACAGTCTTGACATTGACACCATGAGTCTGTACTTGAGATACTATCAGGCCTGGTAATGTTTTGTCCATGAACAAGTCCATCGGCTGGTACACACAGACAAGCTTTTGGCCATCTGCATGTGCTAATTGTCCAAACGATATCATGGTAATCACAATACCAAACACTAGAGCTAATCTGATCATCTCTCCCTATCTCCATTGGCACTATTCCCAGGCTCTTGTCGCGACGGAATCTCTATCTTGTGTCGTTTGATGTCTGCCTTGATCAATTCACGCAGCTGCTGTACCTTGGTTCTGCCATGAAACTTGGCATCATAATACAATAATTTTGATGTGTTATGATCATACTGTAAAGTGGTACGGTTGCGTTTTGGCTTGTCACTTGTCCTGGAACCTGTCGATGACATGTCAATAGCATGTCATCAAGACGTAATAAGTATTACGTGTAGATAACTTGGCGCTCAGATGCTGTTGACCGGTTGGTGTATATCTCAGAGCATCACAGAAAGACATGTCAAAGACATGTCATCACACACAGGATCCAAGCGCAAGCCAACTGTTGCCATAAAAGATGACGTATACGAAAAGGCAAAGGCAAAAGCTGCAGAAAAGGGCCTTACATTAGTTGATTACGTAAACGAGACCATATTGCAAAGTGTCGAAAAGGACGCTTTTCTGAAAACATATGCACCACATATTGAAAAAATAAGCACTGGGGACACCATCATACTTCGCGACAATAAAATAAAAAAAATTATCGAGGTGTATCTCAAAGAAGGAAAACTACACTGTTCAAATGATGAAGGCCATGATTGCATCCACATACATTTTGCATTAGGGTTGCCAGAAGTTGGAAGATTAAAGAAAAAGTAATTATTTTTAAAAAAACATTATCCGAATCTGACCCAGGTCCATCCAGCGCCTTGGTGTACTACCCACGCAAGGTAGGCGTATCCCGCGGCATGAATCGCATCATCATTTGTGGATTCATCATGTACATACTTGACAAATTCTTTTCCGCCTGCGCTCGCTGTCTCTGCTTCTATGCATGTGAAATGGTCTATGATCCATTCTATTTTCAATGGATCTCGATATGGCAAATGGATTCTTGGGACACCATTTGGATATTTTTCATTTGGCTCGGGCCTCTTGATTAGATCAATGATAGTTTCAATGATCCAAGTCCTGTCACAGTTGAGTCTGTGTTCTTTTCTGAATATCTCTACAGGATTAACTGCATCATATCTATAATTGACTTTGAAAACCCTAGATCCGAATGTCTTTGATACCTTCTCGACTTGCCTGGTTCCTCCACCTGCATCCATGACTACTTGGTCTACTTCGAATTTTCTGATTAGCTCGATTGCAGCATCTGCTTGTGCCTCTGTAGATGGATTGTCAATTTTCTCTAGATGTAATAGCTTGAATCTAGGAATGGAGTCATTGACGAGTTGCCAGATCCAGGCTACAGTATGAGCTTGAGTACCTCCACCCCAGTCAAATCCAGCATATATGGGCAATGTATGATTGACTCTCTCGGATGGTGTAAAGTCCAGGTTCTTGTCAAATAATGTCATCATTTCCTTGGTAGTCAATGGTCTGCGCATGCCTCTGTGCCACCACCCTAGAACCTCATTTTCAAATTGCCGTGGAGAATATCCTTTACCTACTCTCTTTTCTTCAATTTCTTGAGCCGAAATCCATGGTGCCATATGCTGGTTTATTGCATATGATGTTATTCCAGGCACTGTAGGAGAATTGGGATCTTGTACCCATGAACCCAATGACCCATTCTGATTGACGATGTCTTTTTTCCAATGGAATTGCGTTCCACGATGCCACTCATCAAACCATTCATCGCCCTCGTCTGAACCGGTTCCAATTTTCAGTATTTTTTTATATTTTGATTTTGACATGGACTCTTTGACAACGGACAAGGATGACACGTCAACTGCTTGTATTTCATCAATTACCACAAAATCTGCCGGAATAGAACGGGCCGCTTCAAACTTGTCCCACGCTGAAAGCATTCGCAGATTTGAATCGTTTGTAAATTTTTGCCGTGTTATACTGTGTTCTCCTAGTACTGTGAATGACTTGAGCAATTCTGATTGCTCGATTGCTTTTGTCTGTAGCCTTGTCACTGAAAAGTCTTTGACATGTTCATAGCGGTCTGTCATGTATAATCCAGTAGTATAGGGATGTTTCAGCAAATTAAACAATAACCAATTCAGTGCCAATTCCGTAATTTCCATCTGGCGTGATTTTACAATATTGATCTCTCGACTATTGTCCAAGTAGATGGGTTTCAGATAATCTCTGTCTTGAAATGAAAATGGCTTGCCGTCAAGTCTCCTAAATTTTTCAACAAATTCAATTTTGTTTGATGGAATCCTAGATGAAATAACTATAGGATCATCTTCGTCTGATGACTCATCTGGAATCAGACTCAGTATTTTCTTCCACGCCATGCTTTTCACTGTCCGTTGTTTTCACTACGTTTGCTCCTACGGTCTCTGTCTTCTTGGATTCTGTCTTTGCATCCTCAAGTCTTTTTGCGATTCGTTCAAGAACTGGACTTGCATCAAAATTTGATGACTTACCACCACAGTTTTTCATCACCATCTCAAGCGCCTTCAGTTTTTCCCAAGCACTCTTCGTCGTTTTTATTATGCGCCATAATTCGTAGTCCACTGCAGATGCTGTATCAATAGTGTTTGCAGCAAATTCTGAAAGGTCATCCACGATTTGAGAAATCCTTTGCTTCCGCGTTTGTTCAATCTCGGTCTTGGCACGCTGATATGTTTTAGTGCTTATTTTGTAGCCCGCCTTGTTGATTATCTTCATGGCTTCGCTGTATGTACATTTACTGACTATGGAAATTCGGACTAATTCCATAAACTCTGCGCTGTCAAGAATGCTTTCTCGGGACAATTTACTTCTGATGACTATCCGACTTCGGGCCTATTAAAGTTATAGATTTTACATATAATTGCTATATTTTATGAAGTAATTTAAATATTTAAACCAATTTTATGAAGTAATTTAAATATTTAAACCAGATTTGACTATCTAAATCTCATGCCTAAAAATATGTCCAGAAAATTGTCAATTATTTTACCACCCCCTAATATTGGACAATTCCGGCTTTGCAAATGTCCATTTGTTGGACAATTCAATTTTTCAGCCAATAGAAACCATGAAAAAATCATGCAATTCCATCTAGGCCAAGATGTGAACGGTACAGAACAAACAATAACTCAATAGACATCTTTTCATTTTTCTCAAGTAAATCAATAATGTGATCTTCATCTTCTCTAACAATGTTCTAAAATTAACATGTACACAAAACCAGAACATCTCCTAACTTACTTTACATTTACTTGATAACCGTATCATTACTTCCTAACTTATATGAAGCATCAAAACAAATTGCAAATACATGACTAATGAAAAGGAATCAGTCCCTACAGTATCTTCTTCGGCATGGCTTGCGCTTGCAATAATCAGCAGTCTTGCGTTAGTTACAATGTATGGCGAAACCATGGTTCTGCCTGCAATTCCTAATTTCATAAAAGACTTTGGCGTATCATACAATACCGCATCTTGGATTCTGTCATCATATCTTATCGCGGGTGCTGTCATGACACCTATTGCAGGCAAACTCTCAGATGTTTATGGAAAAAAGAAGATACTATTGATTGTTATGATGATATATTCTGCAGGAATTCTAGGAGGAGGATTTGCAAACTCGTTTGATACCATGATATTTGCGCGAATTGCCCAAGGTGTGGGAATATCCATGTTCCCAATCGCATTTGGCATCGTTCGTGATATATTCCCAATGCAAAAACTTGCAATTGCTCAAGGGATATTTACGTCCACATTTTTTGGAGGCTCTGTAGTGGGACTCATAGTTGGTGCAAGAATCATCTCAAGCTATGGATGGCATGCAACCTTTTTCTCTGTATTTCCTATTGCCATAATTCTTGCAGTGGTAATGGCAAAACTCATCAAGATTCCACAATCCGAAGATCCTGGACAGTATCACGGGATTGACATCAAGGGTGCAATCACACTCTCTGTTACAGTAATCTTGTTCTTGATGGGAGTCTCATACATTGAAGAAATTGCTCAAGGTAACATGAACTCGCTTGCATTCTTTGCAGGCTCGGCAGCATCTTTACTTGTATTTACTCTGGTAGAAAAAAGAACATCACACCCATTAATTGATTTCAAGGTTCTTGCCAACAAGATACTCTTGCCAACTAATGTGGTACTCATGATAGTCGGCGTGTCAACATTCATGGTCTATCAGACCATTCCTATATTGGTACAGAGTCCAAGACCATTAGGTTTTGGAGGGGATGCAATATCAACAGCAAATGTCCAGCTTCCATTTATGATAATATCGCTAATAGTTTCAGCAGCATCGGGTTTTATTGTATCAAAGGTAGGAAATTTCAGACTGACCGCACTTGGTACTATCATATGTACAATAGGATTTTTTGGACTGGTAGCATTCCACTCTACTGAATTTATGATATCTGCAGCACTTGGAATAATATCAGTTGGGTTGTCGTTTACATTTGTTGGCGGATTTAACATCATACTGGTATCATCACCACACAAAGCAGAAGGCATATCTCTTGGCATGTCTGTATTGTTGATTCTTGTAGGTCAGTCCCTTGGACCATCAGTTGCAGGAATGTTCCAACAGATGTATAGTCAGACAATTCCAAATATTCCAGGAGTATTTCCAACCGCTTTATCATATCTTGAAATATTCTCTAGTGCAGGTATACTCTCAATTGTATCTATTGTACTTGTTGTGCTTTTAAGAAATAAAGTAAAAGCACAACCAAGTTATAATTTAGAAAGTTAGAAAAATTTCTCTCTCATGTCACACTGGCCACCAAAATACTAGAGCCAAGCTTGGAATGACAAAATAAAAAACTGTGGGTGCTAAAATTTAGGGATTATAATTACCGCTCAGATACGCGCCCGAGTCCATTGCAGATTCTGGGATGCTGCTGTTTGTATTTTTGCATCCTGTCTGAAATGAAAAGCAATTAGTTGTGCTGGCAGGAATGTGTGATGCGTCACTTGTTCCTGTGTATATTCCAGGCGTTGACCATCCTGATGCTGACAGCATTCCTACTGCTATTACTATTGTACCGCCAACACTTGCACCTAAGATGATTAAAAGTGTGTTTTTTACCATTCCATATGATATGCGTTTTTTTGATTTAACTGTTGATTAACAATGGTATAGAAGAATACTTCGAAATTCTATAAAATAAAAAAAAATTGGAACTGTATATCCTACTTGCCGTGAGAGTATACAGTATCTGCGCTAAAGAAAGGACAGTTTACGATAAATCCAGCTTCCATTGTATCAGTAAGACTGCTCTTGCTTGTTATGTCATGCACATTCTCAAGTACGGTTGCCATTGTAGGATCCTTCCAGGTTACAACCTGAATTCTCCACATTGGAGAATAGTATTGGTCTCCTTGTTTTGCACTGCCCACCCCTGACTGGAATCCAAGCGGCCCGCTACCAACTATGCCATTTGAAAACTGGTACAAGTCAGCTGCTGCACTTGTTGATATCGTACTCTGGGTCTTGTTTGCTAAAACAATTCCTAGTGCATCTGCTGGACTCTTTTGTGATGCATCAGTTGCGATATAGTAAATTGTGGAACCATCAGGGCCAAATCCCCTGTGGGCTACAAAAGTTACTTGCATCTTGGCTGTGTCAATGTTTAACACTTGGGCATTTCCATATGAGCCAGACTCACTGATTGTATCGCGTATCTTCATATGTCCTGCTGGAATTGTTCCCTCCTTGTCGCCATCCCATTGTACTATTGGACAATTGACAACTACTGTTGTTGGAGTAATTGTAATCTTGCCAGAGTTGAATGCGTCCATTATTTCATCGTCTGAGCCAAGAACTGTTGCAGTTGTTGGGTCCTTCCACTCTACTAGATTTATCTTCCAGAGTGGACTGTACTTTGATTCTCCTGGAATTGAATCTACAACATTGGGCTGGAATCCTAGGACGCCGCCTCCCTTGACACCATTTTTGAATGCATAGATATTTGCCTGAGCTGATGCTGGGGTTTTAGCCAATGCTGGTGTAAAAGTTACCGGGAAATTGGTGAACTTGGAGAGTGCATCTGCTATTGTAGAGTCCGATGCTTCTGTTGTGATGTAAAACACATCTTTTCCATCATACAATCCCTTTACTAGAGGAATGACTATTGGAAGATTTGCATTTGACAATTTCAGAACTGAACCCAAATCTTTTGACTCCGACATGGCTTGTCCATTGTCTGACATCATGGAATGATTATCTGGCATCATTGTTTGTCCTGACATTACATGACTTGACGTGTTTCCTTTTTGTGCTTGATTGAGTTCTTGTTGCATCTTGGATTGTTCTCCTGGTCCACAGATGTGATTACCACATACTGGAGAGTTTCCATATCTTGCAACAAGAGGTTGATCATCTAGTGCAAAATAGTCTCTTTTTGTAAGTGCATTTGCAGATGGGACATCAACGAATGCAGTTATTGCAGAGATGGAAAGCAAAGGAAGAATCAACAATACTCCCAAGCTACGAATTTTACTTGTCATTACATGCCCAAGATCAAAATTTTATAGATAAGACTTGTTCCAAATCTATTCCAAATCGTACTTTCAACTGTTCTAGTTTTAAAACTAGAGTCCTATGCTATTGATTGCATTTCCAGAGTTTGCATCAATTATCAAAATTATCTTCTTGCCTTTATGATCATATTGGGCAAACCATATTGGAACGTGCAAAATCTCTCCTTCTGACACTTCCTCTTGTGTCTCCATCTGCCTTATCAGATGATATTTGGAGTGAACTGTCTGTGACTGGATCTGGTCTACGATGTTTTTTGCCAGGTTCTTTGCTCCGTCCTCGTTAATGTCTCCGTTTAGTATCTTGATTGACTTGGGAATCTTTTTTGAATCAAAGTCAACTCTGTTGTCTAGTGGAAACTCGTACCCGTGTGGCTGGTATGAAGTCAAGGATTTTATCGCAACTACGGGGCAGTTGTAACTCTCATTTACGGTATATGCCTTGGTTGCGTTGCCTCCGCCGCCCATCATTCCACCTCCGCCCATCATGCTTCCAAACAACATGCCGTCCATCATTCCTCCGCCAAAACCTCCTCCTCTTCTAGAGCCACCACTCATTGCCCCTCCCATTAGGCCTGCCATGGCTGCAGTTGCAGCAATGCTTCCAACTTGCGCAGCAATGTCAGTTGCAATAAGATTTGTTTTAGCAGTAACAGGAATAATCCAATATGGTATCATGGAAAGGTTCATCTCTTCTAACTTGGAACTTTCTTGCAAGTGTCTGTGTAGTAGACCTTTATCCATCATGTGATGTAGTGTTGCAGTTATCTGGTCTTGGTCAGAGATTGTAATTGGTAACATGGTGTGTCTTGCAACATTTTTCCATCCTCTGTTTTCAAGACTTACACTACTGCCACAGTATTCGCATGTTACTACCATCTCGCCAAACTTGGGTGATATCGGGGCACTACAGTTTGGACATTTTATTTCTTTTACGTCTGGACTTGTTTCCGATTGACTTGAAGGTGCAGAAACTGGTGTCTGTTTTGTACCGCACTTGACACAAAAGACTGCATCATTTGGAAGTTGTATGCCACATTTTGCGCAAAACATTTTCTCTTACCTTAACCTGATTTCATCTCATTTCCACAATGAGAACAGAACTTGGAATCAACAGCAACTACTGTATTACATTTTGGACATACAACTCCTTGAGGTTTTTGAGCAACCTGTTGTTGACCTTCACCACAGTTTGGACAGAAATTACTAGATACTGGCATCATCATGGAACATTTTTGACATTGCTTCATTGGTGGCTGGTACATGCCTTGTCCCATCTGGCCTGCCATTGCATATCCAATACCCGAACCTGCACCAAATCCTACTCCAAGGCCTGCCATGGAGCCTGCTCCACCTGAAGGATTCTTGGCAGCTTCTGTCATGGCCTGTCCTGCTTGGTACTGCATGTAATTGACACCTAAAACTGACATCTCTGATTTGGTATTGATTGCTTTTTGTACCTCGTCTGGGAGGCTAATTGTCAATCCTGATATCTTGTTTATCTCTAATCCATATTGGCCAAAGTTTGCTGGAGCGTTGGATAATACAACTTGCTCGATATTTTGCAAGTTTGATGCCAAATCAGTAATCTTCATTCCGCTTTCTTTCATCTTTCCAATTGCATTGAAGACCAAAAGGACCATCTGTTCTTTTAGACGCGACTCTATTGCGTCTGATGTTTGCATTGCAAATGTTCCAACAAACTGGTTTACAAAATTCTCAGGAGAAGAGATCTTCCATCTGAATTCTCCAAATATTCTCAAATTCACTATGCCTAATACTGGGTCCACAAACTGGTATGGTCCCTGTGAACCAAATTTGCCGTCAATGTATCTATTTTGTAAATAATACACTTCGGCAGCTTGTTCAACTCCTGTAAAGAATTTCAACAGACCTCCTACTATTGGTGCATTAAAGTCTGTCAGAGCATACCTATTTGGCTTGTCAAAATACGTCAAAACTTTTCCATCTCTGAAAAATGTCGCAATCTCATCTTCTCTGATTACAATATTGTCATTGAGTCTTATCAATCGCGGGACCTTCCACATGATGTTGCCTTCCTTGTATTGTGATTCCCACTCTATGGTAGTTGAACCAATTACACTTCCGCCAGAATCTTGATCTTTTTTACGTCCAAACATTTACAGACAATCTCCGAGTTTTACCATTTTTATCACTTTGTAACCAATATGTTTTCAACTGATTCTAGTCTTTGTTTCCATGAATGATCCAAGTCATCTAACATGGAGTTGATTTTTGTTGTTATTTCTTGTACTGATTTACCTGAATTATACTCTGATATGGAACCTGAACATGTTGAAGAAATCTGCTCGGCAGTATTTACAAAATTAAAGTCATACTCGTACAGTTTGTTGAGAACTCCGTCATCGATTCTTATGTTTGGAGATATTCCGGCAGAGCCTTGCTGAGAGTGCTGCAAAACACCAGATATTTGCTGTATGTGAGATATGGTGCTTCCTATCAGGGTAAGATTACCAAAATCCCCTTTTGCAGTGGCTGCTTTTCTAAGATCTTCGATTTTATTTTTGGATTCATTTAGGTTGTCTGATACCTGTTTGCGTAGCAATTGGTCTGCAGCTCTCAAGTCT
>Ga0070712_100000767_pt1 | contig 18915 bp, 13 predicted proteins | sample LARL81metaG_FD_71396 | JGI IMG/M metagenome (GOLD analysis project Ga0070712, IMG submission 71396) | Corn, switchgrass and miscanthus rhizosphere microbial communities from Kellogg Biological Station, Michigan, USA - LAR L8-1 metaG | ecosystem: Host-associated > Plants > Roots > Rhizosphere ...
CGGTCGGCGAGCAGCTCGGTCAGCACTCCCCCGGCGCCGACCACGATGAGCGGCCCGAGCGCGGGGTCACGGACGACGCCGAGCAGCATCTCGGTTCCCGGCGCCGCGGTCTCGCACACGAGCACCCGGGGACCGAGCCGGGAAGACATATCGCGGTAGCCGACGGCGAGGGCATCCGGGCCGTCCAGCCCCAGCAGCACGCCGCCGACGTCGGACTTGTGCGCCATGCCGGGCTCGTCGGTCTTCAGCACGACCGGGTATCCGATCTGCCGGGCGGCCGCCAGCGCCCCCTCGACGCTGGCGGCCGCCCGGACCTGCACCGTCGGTATGCCGTAGTCACGGAGCAGGGCCGGCAGCGCGGCTCCGCCGAGCTCTCCGCGGGCGAGGACATCCGTCCAGCGGCTGCGCCGGCCAGCGTCATGCGCCGGGCGCTGCGCGCCGCCCGGGCCGGCCGCGGCGGGGGACGGCCCGGGCTGGCCGGCCCCCGCGGACCTGGTGCGCGCCCGGGCCTGGTGATCGAGCAGGTGGCGCAAGGCGAGCAGGCCGGTACGCGCGCCCTCGAGAACCGGCACCCCGGCCTCGCGCAGCCGCGCCGCCGCAACGGGGTCGATGGATGCGGGCACCCCGGCCAGTACCGCCAGCGGCTTGCTGGTGCGGGCCGCGGCCGCCAGCAGCGCCTGCGGGTAGGACTGGTCGCCGTCGAATTCGGGTACCAGGTCAACCGCGAGCGCGACCGCCGCCACCGCCGGGTCGGCGGACATCACGGTCAGCGACTCGGCGAACTGCCGTTCGGCGTCGCGGCCGGTCCCCCAGATATCGAGCGGGTTGGCCGGCTCCAGGCCGGGGTCCAGCACGCCGGCCAGCCGGTCACGGGTGCGCGGGGCGATGTCCGCGAACGGCACCCCGAGCTGGCCGGCCAGGTCGGCTACGTGCGCGCGTTCCAGCCCCGAATCATGGATGGTGGCGATGCCAGAGCCGGCCCCGGCGCCGCGGGCGCGGCGGCCGATTGCGAACAGCTCCAGGGTGTCGGCCAGCTCGGCCAGGTCGCCGACCCGGTGCACCCCGTACGCGTCCGCCAGCGCCTCCCACGCCCCGTCGCCGGAGGCCAGTGCGCCGGAATGAGCCGTCACCAGCTCCCGGCCTTGATCCGAGCCGCCCGCGGCCAGCAGTACCACCGGAAGGTCGGCGGCGCCGGCTTCGGCGAGCACGGCGCGCAGCGCCCCGGCGTCCCGGATGGCCTCCAGCACCAGAGCCAGTACCTTGGTCTCGGGAAGCTCCAGCGCGTAGCGCACGTAGTCCGCCGCCGTGCTGACCAGTTCCTGGCCGGAGGACACCGCGACCGAGAACCCGATCCCGCGCCCGCTGCGCAGCATGGTGGAGAACACCGAACCGGAGTGCGTCACGAGCGCGACCGGGCCGGCCGGGACCGGGTCGGGCTCGACGTAGCCGACAGCCCGCAGACCGCGGGCCACGTTGACGAAGCCCATGCATCCGGCGCCGCACAGTGCCATCCCGCCCGACCGGGCGATGCCGGCCAGCCTGGCCCGCAGCCCCGGCGGCCGGCCGGGCACGTCGTAGGCACTGCCGAAGATCACCGCCGACCGGTCGCCCCGCGCGGCCGCGGCCTCGAGCTGGGGTTCCAGCGCGGAGTCGGGCACGCCGAGCAGCACCAGGTCGACCGGCTCAGGGAGGTCAGCCAGGTCCGGATGACAGCGCAGCCCGCCGATCTTGTCGTAGCGCGGGTTCACCGGGTACACCCGGGGCCGGGACGGGCTGGCCGACATCTCCGCGACCATCCGCTCGCCTAGGCTGCCCGGCCGCCTGCTGGCGCCGACCAGGGCAACGCTGCGCGCCTCCAGCATTGCCGTCAAGGCGGTCGCCTCTGGCTTAGTACGCGCGGCAGCCCCCCCGTACGTGGCCGGCCTGCCGGGAGCGGGTAGGAGCGGAGCCGTTCGGGGAAATCCGCCGTCGCCTGCGGCTGGGGTTGTCACGAACCGGCGGCGGTCAGGACCTGCGGGCGAGCCTGCGTACCGTGTTGCCCCGGCGCGCCGCCTTCTGGTCCGCGATCGCGGCCTTCGCCGCCTGCATACCCGGGATGCCGCATACGCCGCCGCCCGCGTGCGTGGCCGAACTCGCGTAGTACAGGCCGGGCACCGGCGTGCGGTAGTCGGCGAACCCGGGCGCGGGACGCATGTGGAACAGCTGCTCCAGGGACAGCTCGCCGTGGAAGATGTTGCCGCCGATCAGCCCGTAGTCGTGCTCCATGTCGTAGGGCCCGACGATGTCGGTGTGCAGGATCGAGCTCTTGAAGTTGGGCGCGACCTCGTTGTAGCAGTCGATCATGCGGTCGGCGTAGGCCTGCAGCTCCTCCCGGTGCGGCTGCTCATTCCAGTCGGACGGCACCCACTGGGTGAACAGCGACATGGTGTGGTAGCCGTCCGGGCACAGCGTCTTGTCGAACGAGGTCGGGATCACACCGTCACTGAACGGGCGGCTGGCCGGGCGGCCCTCGCGAGCCTCGATGAACGCCCGCTCGATGTACTCCATGGTGGGCGCCATCTCGACCGAGCCGGTGTGGTGCTCCTGCAGCCTCGTGCCGGGGTCGGCGGTGAAGTCGGGCAACTCGGCCAGGGCCAGGTTGATCTTCACCACGCCGCTGCGGGTCTTCCAGTGTTCGATGTCGGTGACGAAATCCGGCGGCAGGTTGTCCGCGCCCACCTGGTCGAGGAACGCGGTGCGCGGGTGCAGCGACGTCACGACGACGCGCGCGGTGATCTCCTCGCCGGAGTCGAGCACCACCCCGGCGACCCGCCCGCCGCGCAGCAGCATCCGCTGCACCCGGGCGCCGGTGCGGATCTGCGCCCCGGCTTCCCGGGCGGCGAGGGCAATCGCGCCGGCCACCGCGCCCATGCCGCCCTCCTGGAAGCCCCAGTTGCCCAGGTGACCGTCGCCGACGTCGCCGATGGAGTGGTGCGCCATCACGTAGGCGGTGCCCGGCTCGTAGGGGCCGGCCCAGGTCCCGATCACCCCGTTGACCGCCAGCGCCCCCTTGACCTGCGGTGACTCGAACCAATCGTCCAGCAGGTCGCCGATGCTCATCGTCATCAGGCGGGTGACGTCGGCGATCGTGCGTACGCTCAGGCCGCGGTGCCGCCAGGCCAGCCGGAGCGTTTCGGCCAGGTCGCGGGGATTGCGGGAGCCGAGCCGCGGCGGGACGGTGAGCAGCAGCGGGCCGAGCACCTCAGCCAGGCCCTCCAGCCAGGCATCCCACCGCGGCATGGCTTCCGCATCCCGCCGGGACCACCGGGCCACCTCCTCGTAGTTGCGCTTGGCGTCGTCGGCGTAGAGCTTGATCGAGCCGCCCTCCGGGAACGCCTGGTAGTACGGGCCCATCGGGAAAATCTTGTATCCGTGCCGGGCCAGGTCAAGATCCTTGATGATCGTCGGCGGTAGCAGGCTCATCACGTACGACAGCCGCGTGACCTTGAACTCCGGGGCGTCCGGCCAGGGTGCCTCGGTGGTCGCCGCACCGCCGGGATGGTCCCTCGCCTCCAGCACCAGCGTCCGGGCGCCGGACTGGGCCAGGTAGGCGGCCGAGACCAGCCCGTTGTGACCTCCGCCGACGATGATCGCGTCATATGCCGCCGCCATGAGACTGCCTTCCTCGGGTGGACCGCTCGCGAATCGGATGAGCCGCCCTCAGGGATTGACTGAATGTTCAGTCTAGAAACCTGCTAATCTTTTCCGCAAGGGGCGCGGGCGTTCTGCGCCGCCAGGGACCGACGGGAACACCCGTAAAGATCCAACAGGTGGATCCCGGGACGGCTGGATTTGGACGAGGGTGGGCCGGATGAGGGAGCAGGTGGGCAGCTCCGCCGGGATGGCCGAACAGCGCCGTGAGCAGATGCTGCACGCGGCGCTTGAGGTGATCGTGGAGCGCGGCTACCCCGATACCAGGATCACCGACGTGGCCGAGCGAGCCGGCGCCAGCCCCGCCCTGGTCATCTACTATTTCAAGACGCGGGATCACCTGCTGACCGAGGCCCTGCGGTATTCCGAGGACCGCTGGTACGCGACCGCCACCCGCCGGATGGGCGCCATCAGCACCTCCGCCGGGCAGCTGGAGGAGTTCATCGCGATGATGTGCCTGCCCGAGCAGGAGGGCGGGGCGGAGGACTCGTGGCTGCTGTGGCTGGATCTGTGGGCGCAGTCCCCGCGTAACCCGGCGGTCTCCGCGATCCGGCAGAAGATAGACGAGCGCTGGCGGGAGGCGCTCCGGTCGCTGGTGCTGACGGGGCAGGAGGCGGGCGAGTTCGCGGCCGTGGATGCCGACGGCTTCGCTGCGATGCTGTCCGCCTTGCTTTACGGGTTCGTGGTGCCCATCGCGCTGGACGACCCCGTGGTCGGGCCGACGCAGGCCTTCGAGCTGTCGATGCAGTTCGCGTCCGGCAGGCTCGGCTTCCCCTGGAACGGGCGGGGCGCTCGTAGCTGAGCACGAGGTAGCGTGTGGCCGGGCCAGGTGACGGCTACCTCAGCTCGGCTGCGTGCCCCGCTCGCTGAGCATGAAGGTCGGTCGGCCTTGCTCGTCGATCTGCGCGTCGAGTTCGCTGTCCTGGACCACGCTGACCGCGTCCAGCCCGACGAAAACACGTGCTCCGGACTCCTCGATCACGGCGTCGTCGGGCTGCTGGGCCTCCAGCGAGAGCGCCAGCTTCCCCTCGTCGCCGCCATGCAGGGACATGCGCAGGCCGGCATCGGCAGGATAGCCCGGCTGGGTGGTCAGGGCGCGGATTGTCTCGGCTGCCCGGTCGGTTAGCGTAAGCATTCGCTCACCTCGCTCAGTAGATTGCACGGCACGGTGTGTCCCCCTGCCCACCTCGCGCGGGGCTTAAACAGGTGTCCCGGATAAGACCAGAACCGGCCCCGACTGTCATGGCATCATTCGCCGCGAGGTCCGCTTCGTCGCCACCACGGGTGGTCATCCGGGTGGTCAGCGAGCAGAAAGACCAGCGTGGGCCGCCACCGTCCAACTCCAGGTCATGGGGGGTTGCGGAAGCAGGGGGGATAGGACGAGGATGCCCATTGACTGACTAACCAGTCAGCGTATGAGATCTCCAGCCGTCAAGGCAGTGGTGAAGGGGCGTGGACGGCGATGGCAAGACACCCGAAGGAGCGCCCGGCCGGGCGCGAGGGCATGACCAGGAGAGAACTCCTCAAGCGATCGGCGGCGGCTTCCCTCATGCTGCCCGGGGCAGCGGCGGTCCTGGATGCGTGCGCTAAGCCGGGCGCCGTCACGACCAGCAGCACGCACGCGAACGGCCCTGGGGTGGGCAGGTACTGGCCCGCGGGCTCCCCGTACCCGCTGGCGCGGCAGGACTCGCCTGTCACGTGGAAGCTCTGGCGTGAACCCATCAAGTCGGGCCTCGCGCCAGAGAAAGGGGCGACCCTCCAGATCTACAACTGGGCGGACTACATCTTCCTGAAGGTAGTGAGGGAGTTCTGCAAGGCCTACAACTGCCAGTACCAGATCACCACGTTCAATAACATGGACGAGGGGCTCGCGAAGATGCGCACGGGCCAACTGCAGTTCGACCTCTTCTTCCCGACCCCGGACGTCCTCGGCAAGCTCGTCACCGGCAGGCTGCTCCAGCCCCTCAATCACAGCTACATCCCACACCTGGTTTCCGACGTGTGGGAAACCTACCAGAACCCGTTCTACGACCAGCGATGGCATTACACGGTGCCGTACGTCACGTACACGACCGGGATCGGGTATCGGCGCGATCTCATCCCCGATGCTCAGATCCGCGGCATGTCGAACCCTTATGAGATCTTCTGGGATACCAAGTTCAACGGCAAGATCGGGATCTACGACGATTACCGCGAAGCCATCTCCATGGCTTTGCTGAAGAACGGCATCACCGATCTGAACACCGGGAACTCGAAGTACATCAACGAAGCACAGAAGACACTGATATCACTGATTAACGCGGTCAACGTGCGCACCAGCATCAACGGCGTTTACATCGGCATCCCGAAGGGAACCTTCGATATCCATCAGGCCTGGTCGGGAGACGTAGTGACTGCCTGGCAGTACACGCCGGTACAGAACATGAAGACGTGGCAGACGCTCGGCTACTGGTTCCCGGCGGACCGCAAGGGCGCCGTCTTCAACGACACGATCACTATTCCTGCCAACGCGCAGAACCCGGTCCTGGCGCACCACTTCCTCGACTGGATGATGACATACCAGAACGCGATGCTGAACTTCTCGTGGAACGGATACCAGCCACCGCAGCGAAAGGCGGATCCATCGACGCTCACCACGACCAAGGGCTACTACGGAGAACCCTACGTGTTCCCGTGGTTGCCTGATGCGGTCGTGCGCGAGAGCGACTTCCACACCGGGTACTTCCAGGAGGAGCTCACACCCGCGGTAGATCAGCTCTGGCACAACGCGTGGCAGGCATTCAACAGTGCCTGACCAGCCGGCCTCCCGGCCTCGCCGCCGGGTGAGAGTCCTGCCGCGGAGACGGTCCCGCGAGGAGAGCTCGGGGGCCTGGTATCCGCGCTGGTACTGGCCGGGGTTCGCGTTCCCCGGCACGCTCTGGATACTGCTGCTCTTCGTACTGCCGTTCTACGTAGTCGTTTCCATCGCGTTCGGCACGGTCGATCCGGTTTTCCAGAGTCCGCTGCCCGTCTACGAGCCATGGTGGTGGACCAATAGGTATCTGCTGCAGGAGTGGCACCTCGCCACTGGCGAATTCCGCGTGGTGGAATTGCGGACGCTCGTCTACGTCGTCCTGGCGACCGCCATCTGCCTGGTGATCGCCTACGCGGTCGCATACTACGTGGCCAGGTTCGGCGGGAAGCGAAAGGGGCTCTTCCTGGCGCTCCTGGTCGCGCCGTTCTTTATCAGTTACCTGATGCGGATGCTGTCCTGGGTCGAGCTCCTGCAGCCGAACGGCTACGTCAATGACGTGCTGTCGTTCCTTCACATCACGCCGCATCCGATCAACTGGCTGGCAGGAGTGCCGTTCACCGTCGTGATGGGCCTCGTGTACGGCTATATCCCTTACATGATCTTGCCGCTCTACGGTTTCCTCGACCGGATCGACCAGAGGCAGCTCGAGGCAGGGCGGGATCTTGGAGCGAACCCCTTCTGGACGTTCGTGCGGGTGACCCTGCCGTTGTCGAAGCCGGCGATACTGGCCAGCCTGGTGATCGTCACGCTGCCCATGTTCGGCGATTACTACACGAACAACCTGCTCTCGGGCTCCCCGAAGACCACGATGTTCGGGAATCTGCTCGACAACGCGATGGAGGCGACCGGGCAAGGCCCGGAGGCGGCCGTTCTGGTCCTTTTCCTGGTCGTGTTCCTGATGATCCCGATGCTGTACTACATGCGCGAAACCGCGAAGGCGCAGAGGAACCAATGAGCGAGACAGTCAGCGAGCGGCCCCCGGTCGAGCGCCGGAAGGAGGGATCCGCTCCCCGCGCCCCCTCCGCAAGCACCAGGACGCCCCTGGGGTGGTGGCGAAACCCCTGGCGCAAGCCTTACATCCTCGGCGCAGTTACCTGGATGTACCTCGCGTGGTCGCTGCTGCCGGTGCTCATCGCCATCGGGATCTCGTTCAGCGCGGGACGATCGAACGCCGTTTGGCAGGGGTTCTCCACCGAATGGTGGTGGGGACATCCGAAAAGCAACCCAACCGGGGCGCTATTCGTGAGCCCGGAGCTGCACGCCGCGCTGATCCAGAGCCTGCGCCTGTCGTTCCTCACCATGTTCATAGCGGTGCCGATCGGCGTGGCCTTCGCGATCGGCATATCCCGCTGGCGCGGGCCGGCGCCGGCCGGCGCCAACTTCCTGATGCTGTTCTCCTTTGTGATACCCGAGATCATCATCGGGATATCGATGTTCCTCTTCTTCACCTACCTGCTGAAGTTCGTACACCTCGGGACCGGCGCTCAGCTGCTCTCCCTGGTCACCTACCAGGTCTCTTATCCGGTGATCATCGTCCGAGCCCGCATGCTTTCAATCGGCAGGGAATACGAGGAAGCGGCGACGGATCTTGGCGCGTCCCCGACTCAGGCCGTCCGGAGGGTCTTGCTGCCCCTGCTATACCCCGCAATCCTGGTCAGTTTCGTCCTGGTGTTCGCCGACACGATCGACGACTTCATCACCGTTCGGTACCTGTCCGGCGGTTCGAGCACAGAACCGCTGTCGGTGAAGATCTACAACTACTCGCGAGGGACGCTCACGCCGGCCATAAACGCGGCCGCGACCTTCCTTCTGTTCTCGACGCTCGTGATCGCTGTCATCGGGGTGTTTTTGTATCGTCGGATCACGAGGGGTCAACGGGGCCAAACTCAGGAGATGGCTGGCCACCTGACCTGAGGTCCGTGGAGGCACCTCGGTGATCACGGGGTGGAAACGCCTGTGCGCCCGGTCTGGCCCGGCCCTGGCCTTGTTCCTGGCGTCGTGCGCGGGACAGGCGGGTCCCGCTACCGGCTGCCACGGCGGGTGGCACGTGCAGACGGGGCCGGCGGACGCTCGTGCCTCTAACGAGCTGTTCGGCGTGTCCGGCGCCGCTCCGCGGGACGTGTGGGCGGTTGGCGTCAGCCTGCCCCTCGCAGGACTCTCACGAGGTCCGGCCAGGACACTGGTGGAGCGCTGGCAAGGAAGGGCCTGGCGTACGGTCCCGAGCCCGGATCGGCCTTCCGGAGGCAGCTTCCTGAACGCGGTGGTCGCTGTGTCCGCCTCGGATGCCTGGGCAGTGGGGCTTTCCCGCTCCCCGGGCGGACCGGCCCGAACGCTGATCATGCACTGGGACGGGCGGCGGTGGGTCATCACGGCCAGCCCGAACGCGGGATCCGGGGACAACTCCCTGGTATCGGTGGCGGCGGCCTCCGCGCGCGACGTATGGGCGGTCGGCTACCGCGATGCCGATGGGGTCTATCGATCGCTGGCGGAGCACTGGGATGGCCATCGCTGGACCATCGCGCGGCTGCCGCGCCTCGGCGGTCCGGGCAACGGGCTGAACGCGGTCGATGTGGCCGCCTCCGGCGTCGTGTGGGCGGTGGGCGGATCGGCCCCGGCGCGCGGTCCGTCTCAGCCACTGGTCCTGCGACTCGACAAACGGAGCTGGTCTTCGGTTCCCGCTCCGGCGAGCCTGCACAGCGCCACGCTGAATGGGGTCGCCGCCTGGGGCCGCAGGGTCGCATGGGCTGTCGGCGCCACGAGGAGCAGCGGCGGGGATCGTGTCTTCAGCCTGGGGACCGAGGGCCGGAACTGGCACGTCGTCTCCATCGACCCCGCAGATGCGCTGAGTACCGACCTCAACGCCCTCTGGGGGGCCGGCCCGGACGATGTCTGGGCGGTCGGAAGCTCGTTCGACGGCCGCTGGTACCGCCCGCTGGTCGAGCACGGCGCCGACGGGAAGTGGTCGAGCATTCCAGTCCCCGGCACCCCCGGCTACGACAGCCGGCTGATGGCCGTGGCCGGGTCCGGCGGTGGTGAGCTGTGGGCGGTCGGGAGCACCTCACGAGGCGCCGGACCCGAGCGGGTGCTGATCCTTCACCGCTGCGCCAGCTCGCCCTCCTGACGACCGGAGGTGGCAGTCGGCGTCTCCTCGCCGTCCACCTCGGTCTCGTCGACGAGCACCCGGACCGCGTCGGGGGGCAGATGGACGCTCACGGCCGTTCCCTGCTGCCAGGGCGGGTCTCCGCCGCGATTCTGCATGGACACCTGGACGGTCTCGCCATGCGCCAGGTGAACGAGGACCTGGATGACGGAGCCCACATAGAGCACGCGTTCGACCATGCCCGGGATCCGGTTGTCGCCGGAGGTCCCGGGATCGTCGAGGTGGACACGCTCGGGGCGGATCACGATCCTTAGGGGCCCTCGGGCGCTGACATCACCGCGGGCGGCCGTGAACTGGAAGTCGCCCAGGCGTACCCTTCCGCCACCCTCCCCCACCGCCGACATCAGGTTGGACACGCCGAGGAAGTCGGCGACGTATGCGGTGGATGGCTCCTCATAGACCTCGGCCGGGCTGCCGACCTGCTGGATCCGGCCATTCGACATCACGGCCAGGCGGTCGGACATGGTGAGCGCTTCCTCCTGATCGTGGGTCACATAGAGGAATGTGATCCCGACCCTCTCCTGGAGGGCCTTGAGTTCTATCTGCAGGGCCTTTCGCAGCTTCGCATCCAGGGCCCCCAGAGGTTCGTCAAGCAGGAGGACTGATGGGTTCAGGACGAGGGCCCGGGCCAGGGCTACCCGCTGCTGCTGGCCTCCGGAGAGCTGGCTGGGCCGGCGCTTCTCCAACCCCTCCAGCTGTACCAGGGCGAGCGCCTGCTGTACCTTCTTTGCCGCCTCCGTTTTGGAGACGTGCTGATAGCGGAGCCCGAACGCGACATTGTCGGACACCGATAGGAACGGAAACAGCGCATAGCTCTGGAACACCGTGTTCACGTTCCGGTGGTTCGGCGGTGTGTGTGCCATGTCCCGGCCGTCAAGCATGATACGGCCCCCGCTCGGTTGCTCGAAGCCCGCGATGAGCCGGAGTGTCGTGGTCTTCCCGCACCCCGAGGGGCCCAACAGGGAGAAGAACTCCCCAGCGGGGATATGCAGGTCGATTCCGTCTACGGCGACGGTGTCGCCGAATCGCTTCGCCAGCTCGATCAGCTGGACATCGCCACCGGACACCGCCGTCCTCCGATCATGCTCAGGCCCGCTACAGCCGCAGGAAGGCCTCCGAGTTCGACCTGGACCGGTCCACGCGCTCGATGCGATCCTGATCCAAGCACGCTAGCAACTCGCATTTCCCTCACCGCAACAGCATGAACCCCGCTGCCGGGTCTGCCCGCCGGCCGCCGCGCCGCGTTGGAACGCAGCCTGTCTTGGCGGCCACGTGGCCGCGCCTCCCATACTGACTGAACGTTCGGTCAACACTCTTACACCGGCCATGGCGACAAGGCAAGCCCCTCCATGTAAACAAACGGCCATGCCGCCGGAGCGGCATCGCAGGCCGCCGGTGACGCTCGTCCGGCGGCCGGCGACGAGAGGCCCGGCTGGGCGGGGGCGCCCATGGTCAGGTTTCACGCCGGGAGCCGATGGCGACGGCGAACGCGGCGAAGTTGTCCACGAGCCGGTCGATGTCGGCCTCGTCGTGCTGCACCGAGATCAGCCACTGCTCAATCTTGCCCCATGGCGGCAGGAACACGCCGCCGTTGTGCTGGAAGAGCCAGTGCGCCTGACTGTACCGGTCATCGATCCCGAGGAAGCCGCGGTAGTCGCGCACCGGCTCCGGGGCGAATACCACACAGCCCTTCGCGCCCGCCGACACCACGTGCGCCTGCAGGCCGCGGGCGGCGATCTCCTGCTCGATCCCGGCCACCGCGCGGGCGCGCAGCGCCTCGATCCGCTGGTACGCCTCGGGCGTGGCGACCTCGCAGAGCATGGCGCGGGCCGCGGCCATCGCCAGCGGGTTGCCGTTGAACGTGCCGACCATCTCGTACTCGCCGCTGGCGACGTGCGCCATCACCTTGGCGCTGCCGCCGACCGCGGCCACGGCGACGCCGCCGCCGATGGCCTTGGCCAGGCAGATGATGTCCGGCCGCACCCCGGTCAGCCCGGTGGCCCCCCGGGGTCCGGCGGTGAGCCCGGTCTTGACCTCGTCGAAGGTGAGCAGGGCGCCGTGGGCGTGCAGCAGGTCCCCGAGTGCGGCCAGGTACCCGGGCTCGGGCAAGATGATCCCGGCGTTCATCATGATCGGCTCGATGATCATCCCCGCGACCTGGCCGCGATGCTCGTCGAGCAGCCGGGACACGCTGCCGATGTCGTTGAACGTCGCGACCAGGGTCAGCCGGGTGAAGGCGGCAGGGATGCCGCTGCTGGCCGGCGCCTGCGCGGGGCGGCTGGCCGGGCCGACCTCGTCAGGCTCGGGGGTGACCGAGACCTGAACCGAGTCGTGGTGGCCGTGATAGCAGCCTTCGACCTTGATGATCAGGTCACGCCCGGTGATCGAGCGCATCAGGTGCACTGCGTCCATCGTCGCCTCGGTACCGGAGTTGGCGAACCGCCACTGCGGCAGGCCGAACCGGCGGGCCAGCTCCTCGGCGACGGCCATGGCGTTCGCGGTGGGCTGGGCGAAGTGGGTGCCCCGTCCGGCTTGGGCCCGGATCGCCTCGACCATGGCCGGGTGCGCGTGACCGGCCAGCGCCGCCCCGTAGCCGCCGTGCAGGTCGACGTACTCGTTTCCGTCGACGTCATAGACCTTCGAACCGCGGCCGTGGCTCAGCCACACTGCCTGCGGCGCGGTGATCTGCCAGCTCGACGTGACCCCGCCGGCCAGCGAGCCACGGGCCCGGGCGGCCATCCGCGCGGATTCCGGCTGCCGCCGCAGGAAGATCTCCTCCTGCTCGGCGATGACGTCCGTGAGCTTGTCGTCCTCCCTTGAAATAACGTCCTTGTGCTGGGCGATGTCCGGCTGAACGTCGGCACGCTGGCTGGCCACGCTCTCTCCTCGGGTTGACTGAACATTCAGTCTAAAGCTGGCGCCAGCCACGCGGCAAGGTGCAAGCCGGCTTCTACTCGCATAGCCGGGCGGGCAGAAAAGCGCTTTGTCGACATCCGGTCCTGGAACGAACCGGCCTGGCGAATAGAGTCGGGCTCGCGCGGCCGGGATAGACCCGGGCAGATTTCTCTGACTATAGTCAGAGAATGCATCCGGACATGGTCGGTCAGGTGCGCAGGTTCAACCGGACCGTGACACAGCGGATCGGAGCGCTCAGCGACGCGTACCTGTCCCGCGACCGCCCGCTCGGGCAGGCCAGGCTGCTGTGGGAGATCGGCCCCGAGGGCAGCGATGTCCGGCTGCTGCGGTCGCGTCTCGACCTGGACTCGGGCTACCTGAGCCGGCTGCTCCGCTCGCTGGAGAACGACGGGCTCATCGTGGTGGAACAGAGCGGGACCGACGGGCGGGTCCGCACTGCGCGCCTTACCGCTCGCGGGCTGGCCGAGCGCGTGGTGCTGGACCGGCGCTCCGACGACCTGGCCGCGTCCATCCTCGGCCCGCTGAGCCCGCGGCAGCGCGCCCGGCTCGTCACGTCCATGGCCGAGGTCGAGCGGCTCCTGGTGGCCTCGGCGGTGCAGGTCAGCGCTTGCGACCCCCGGCATCCGGACGCCCGGTTCTGCCTGCGAGCCTACTTCAGGGAGCTGGCGAACCGGTTCGATGGCGGATTCGACGTCACCCGCAGCATCCCTGCGGACGACGAGGAACTCACGCTGCCCGCCGGCCTCCTGCTGGTCGCCACCCTGCACGGCGAACCGGTCGGGTGCGGCGCGCTCAAATACCACGACGACGCGCCGACCGAGATCAAGCGGATGTGGGTCTCCCCCGCGGTCCGCGGCCTCGGGCTCGGCCGGCGCCTCCTGGCCGCCCTGGAGGCGCGCGCGGCGGCCCGCGGGATCCCCGTCGTCCGGCTGGAAACCAACCGGGCCCTAGACGAGGCGGTCGGCCTGTACCGGGCGGCCGGCTACCGCGAGGTGCCCGCGTTCAACGACGAGCCCTACGCCCACCACTGGTTCGAGAAGACCCTCGATCACGAAGCGGCCAGCCGCTCCGCGACCGACCCGGAACCGTCGGCCACGGGGGCTTCACCCCAGCCGGGGCCCAGGGTCGGCGACCATCCCGGTGCCTGACCCCCGTCCGCCGTCAGGTATTTTGGCCTGCGAGCATCACACCAGGTCAGAGGCCACCGGATCGTAGTAGTGCGCGAAGTGTTGACCCGTAGCCGTGACCTGCCTCATTCTCCGGCAGCCCATTCCTGACCTGCATTACTGCCGACTGTCACCGTTGAATGTGATTGGCAAGATTCGGCCCTGTGACGGCCCCACGACGGCCCCGTCAGCCGTCGCACAGGCGCCCTGCGCCTTCGCCCAGGCGATCACGTCTTCTTTTTTCTTGCGCCAGAGCTTGACGATCGTCAGCACGACGTTCGGCCTGGCAGCCCATCCAGATCCCGAGGGGATAGGACCAGAACTTGCCGCAGGCAGTTCCTGACCTCGGCTTATCTGGAAAGAACCCTCCCTGACCTGCATGAACGTTATTGGCTACGGTTGATCATCGTTAAGCCTATTCGACCCTGGCACGGCCCCCAGACGTCCCAGGGCATCAATGCATCCTTCCGCCACAGCGCCCCGTCCACCCTGCGCGCCCGCCGCCCGGCCACCCCCTTCCAAGCCGCCATGGCCGAACCCGGCTTGCACGCCGGATGGTATCCGCGCCCATACAGATCGGAGTAAGCGATGACCGACCCGATGACCGGCCTGCACGACCAGATCGGCACACTCGGCGTGGCCCTGGCCCGCTGGTCAGAACGTGATGACACCATCCCGCAGCCGTAGATCCGCCAGGCGGGGAACACCGCGGTCGATGCGGTCGACGAACTGACCCGCCGGCTCTTCACACTGCGCCAGCGCCTGGTGATTGAAATTCACGCCAGCGACGACGCAACCGCAGCGCGCGTGGACGCGCTCCTGGCCTCGCGCAGCAACGAGCCCTGGCGGCTGAGGAATCCCTCTCGTTGGTCAGCCAGCCACAGAAGCAAGAGAGACTAGAGCTAAGGCCGGCAAACGCGGGACCGGTCACATGCACAGATCGGTCCCGCGTTTCTTAGTCAACGTGGTGGAGGACAATGCGAGACCCGAACTCGCGAGGGTTGCCCCCAACACGCTTTCCAACACTGTTGCATGGCGTTCACCGGCGTCCGCCACCGTCCGCGAACAGCGCGAACACGATCCGGGTGACCACCGGTGAACGGCCCCGTACGTGGATGAATGAGCCCAAAACTGAGCCCAGGCCCGGGCCTGCTGCCCAGGTGCGGTGGCCGAGCCGCTGGACCGAGTAGCGCTGAATGCGTGGCCGGGGCGCCTGCGAGCGGTAGTTACGCCGCCGCCAGCGAGGAATCGGGTGTTTCCACATGAAGGTGAGCCGACCCTAGGCAGCAGCAGCCAGCCCAGCGCAAAGAGGGCGCCGGGCCCATCACGCCCAGGCCTCAGGGCGAGAGCCTGGCGGGTTCCCGCTGGGTCGGCCGCGCCAAGTCCGGTCTGCGACGCCCAGCTTGCGGGAGACGCGGGCAAGGCTGGTCTCGACGGTCCTAAGCCCAGGAACACCGAGGTGGCCGATGGGCGGTTCCTGGGGAGTGCAGCCGACCGCTGAGTGCCGACGCGCGGTTCGCCTGGGCGTTACCATAGCCACTGACCTGGAACAGTGAGCGACGACAGCGTCAGGTCACCTAGGACACATAGGAGATCCGGCATGGCGCCCGTGCGTACATTGCTCCTGATTGCGGACATGAGCGGTTACACCGCGTACATGCGTACCCATCGGTTCAGCCTCGCGCACGCAGAAGCCAACACGACAAGGCTCCTCAAGAAGGTGATCGATGCCGCGCCCGGCTTCGACCTCATCGAGCTTGAAGGTGACGCCGCCTTCCTTTCGCGGAACGCCGAGACCCTCGACCCCGACGTGGCGGTGACTGAAGTCCTGCATGCTGCCGCCGCGATGCGGCAGGCCTTCCATTACGAGCGTGCCTACGTCGCCGCCAACCTGTGTCCCTGCGCCGGCTGCAAGGAGGTAGACAACCTCAAACTGAAGTTCGTGGCGCACGTCGCCGAGGTCGCCACGCAAACCATCCGGAACCGGACTAACCTCGTCGGGTTCGACGTCATCCTGGTCCACCGACTGCTGAAGAACCCGGTCGAGATACCCGAGTACGTACTGATGTCCGAGGAGCTCTACCGAGCCGGTGAGAGCGCTGTAACCAGCCCCGCGCAGGAGATCTCTTCGGACCTCGAAGGGATAGGCGTCGTCCACGCGTACTTCGTCGACGTCGAGAGCCTCGAGGAGCCGCCTCTCCCGGCGTTGCCCGAGCTGACCTGGCGCGGACGGCTGGGGAGGACGTTCGCGGCCGCTGGCCTCGGCATGCCGTACCTGCTCGGCCTGCGGCGCCGACCTGAGCCGACATTCGCTGAGTAATCCGCTGGACCTCTCGTGCCCATCAAGACGCCGATCGCAACGTGGCCGCGGGTTGCGCTTCCGATTTGTCCGATTCCACGAATACGTTGAGTTGATCGTAGGCGGTGACCATTGATCTCGGCGAAGCATCCTGTCTTGCACGGGTCAGCGCCGCTCCACAGCCCGGCTATTGACCTGAAGGCGACGCGCTCAGCGCGTGGTCAAGCACGGGCCCCCGGAGGTATCTCGTCCAGCTGAGCTGGCCGATCGAGAGCGGAGGCCACAAAATATTCGTGGCCGAACATCTCCTGTAGCAGGAACTCCGGGAACATATCCGGTTCCAGCGGGAACTGGCTGCGGTAGACGGAAAGGGCTTTGACTTTACGCATGACCTGTTCGGACACGTCGCAGGAGACGACGCCTTGCACTGCCCGCACGTTTCCGGATGCAGGGGGCGGGTTCGCCGGTGCGCTGGGCAGGGCACTGGCCAGGCGGGCTCCTTGGCCTCGGCCTGCGAACTTGGTCGGCGGCTCCGGAGACAGGACCAGACAGGTAAGGCTGGTGGCGGCAATCACGTCGGCGTTGCGACTCCGGTTCGTGGCGATGCCGAGCTCACCGAAGAACTCCCCCAGGCCGAGTCGGCCGACCTGCCGGCGGCCGCCGTTGCTCTCTTGCCATACCCCTGCTTCACCCGACAAGATCAAGAACAGCTCAGCGGCCTCCTCGCCCTGCTCTATTACGTACGAACCCGGCGGGAACCAGCAGACCTCGACGTGGTCGCGTATGTGACGCAAAGTGCCGCTTGCCTCGGCCAGCAGGAGGAGGGCATGGGCGAAGTCGAGCGTCCCCGCAAAGCGGTTCGGTTGGTTGGTCAGCCATGTCGCCAGGCGCTCCAAGATCAGCAGGTCGCCTGACGGGAAGTAGCTGTAGTAGAGCCGAGGCGGTGGGTCGGCGGGCCGCTGGCAGGCGGCCGTCGTCACCGCGCTGATTGTTACGTGGTCGGGATGGCCGTAGCCGCCGTCGGGACCGAAAGTGATGACAACGTCCGGCCGAAACTCGCAGATGACCTTGGCGACCTCATCCACCAAGGCCGAGAACTCGGCGTCGGCGAGCGTGCCGTCGACATAGTCCAGGCAGCGCACCTTGGTGATGCCGAGGCTCTCGCAGGCCAGGCGCAGCTCGGCCTCCCTGACCGCGGCGATGGTCCGCCGGTTACCGATGGCAGCGTCGCGGATCCGGCCTGCCTCGCCGCGGGTCGCCGAGACCACCATGATCTCGGCACCCAGTTCGGCGTAGCGGGCGAACGTTCCCCCAGCGCAGAACGTCTCGTCGTCAGGATGGGCGAAGATACCGAGCAGGCGGCTGCGCACTCCCGAACCTGCCAGGGCCGGCGCCATGGACTGGCTCACGCCGACCGCAGTCTCCGGGTGATCCAGTCACCGTCAATGCGCAGATCGATGTCGATATGCATCGAGTATGAGGCCACGCGACCATTGTCCGCTCTCGCAGGCCGGTCCGCATCATGCACGACCCCGACCCTATGCCAAGATTCCCATTGGTCTCCTAGACGCAGGCCTGGCGCGCACCCCAAGCGCCTCACCGGGCCGACCCCAGCCCGGACCTTGTCTGGTGGCTCGAAGACCCGGTCCGCGAGGCCGTCCGGCCTGGCCGGCGCCAGCGCCCCCGATCCGGCTCGACGAGGACAGGTTAGAACAGCTCGGCCTGGCGCACAGTCTCAGCCGGCCCGGCTGATCGGCTCGGCGACCACGATGGTCGAAGCGTCCAGCGGATCCACCGCGGTGTCCGAGGCCGCCTGGGGATCTCCGCTAGTCCTTCAACCGGTACCAACGTCTTCGGTGCTCTGCGCCTCGCCCTGCGAGATGCATGCCGATCAAACAGCCGGGACCATCGTCACGCTCATGTGCGATAGCGGCGCCCGGTATACCACCACATACGATGACGACATCGGGCCCAAGGAACAAGGAATCGACATCAGCCCTTACCTGCCCGCGGTCGAACGGGCCTGGGACAACAAGGTCTGTGATGGCGCGCACTCGGTTCGACGTCGTATGTCCGCTCTCTGTTTCCGTGCTGTCTTACCCAGGAGTTAGTCGGCGGGCGGTCCGCTGACGCGGGCGGGGTCGGCGCGGCGAAGGCGGCGCTGGTATTCGGCCAAGTCCGCCAGCATAATGATTGACACGGACATCCATTTATATAAATATGCGAACCGGTCGGGCACCAGCCGGTTGGCATGGGGTGGCGACCTCGGGTTAACACGGCCAGGGCGACAACCTGGTAACAGCTCCGATCCTCGGTGCTGTACCGATGGGGGGAACTGGTTGGGCAAGGCGAACGACATCGCGGGGGCCGACAGGCCGTGGTCGTTCTGAGGCGCTCCAGGACGTGGCTGAAAAGTCGGTCAAGGACCGTCCGTGACGTGCTCCAGCTTCCTGACGTTCGCCGGATTGAGCTCGGCTGGGGCGCCTCGGTCATCGGTGAGCTGACCGGCCAGGTCACACTCGTGGTCTACTCGTTTGACAAGGGCGGCGCCCCGCTAGTCGCCGCGTACGTCGCGTCCCGCACTTTGCTCAGCATGGTTGTGACGCTGGGCATCGCAGGCCTGTCCAGCAGCACCCGGACGAGTTTGCTGCTGCGCCGGATCACCGAACTACGGGCGGTACTTTTGGCGCTCGCGGCGCTGTCGGCGGCGCTGCACTGGGACCCGATCGCCGTGATCGCGTTCGCCGCCGCCAGCTCATCGCTGGCGGGTACCTACCGGCCGCTCCAGGTAGCGGTCTTGCCCTGGCTGGTTCGGACCCCCGCCGAGCTGACCTCGGCGAACGCGGTAGCGGCGATGCTGGAGAACTCGGGCGCGCTGGCCGGGCCGCTG
>Ga0070712_100000769_pt1 | contig 18909 bp, 15 predicted proteins | sample LARL81metaG_FD_71396 | JGI IMG/M metagenome (GOLD analysis project Ga0070712, IMG submission 71396) | Corn, switchgrass and miscanthus rhizosphere microbial communities from Kellogg Biological Station, Michigan, USA - LAR L8-1 metaG | ecosystem: Host-associated > Plants > Roots > Rhizosphere ...
GCCCGGTCGATCAGCCAGTTCACCTTGTCCGCCAGCGTGCGCAGGACGGGCGTGCTCTTTGCGCTATCCGCTGCCTCACCCGGCATCACTGCACCTCCCCGGACCGCCATGGACATCATCTTATATCAAAGCTGTCTCTTCTTGTCTCGTACTCAAGTTGACAGGTTTTCGTTTCCTGGACCTATAGTGGAGTCAACCTGAGTTGATCTCAGTAATAGAACCGGTCAACTTGAAGGTGGTGGGACGATGGCCGCAGGCAGCGTCCGCGGCTGCGGTGAGCCGCGAGGGGGTACGCCCGGCAGCGCGGCCCGGGACGACGAACGCCCGCCCGGCGGATCTGAGCGGCGCGGCCAGCGCCGTCCCGGGCATGTGCACTCCTGAGAGGCTGACGCGTGACGGGCCAGCATTCGCGCACACGGGAGACGGTAGCGTCCGCGGCCCAGTATGTGCTGCTCGGCGGGTTCGCGTCGACTGCGGCCGGCATCTCCGCGCAGGGCCTGACAGGTTTCGCCCGCTCGAACATGGCTCTCCGCGGGCCCTGGCCCTACCTGCTGTTCTTCGCGCTGGACGGCGCGGCAGGAGTCTGCGCGGTGCTGCTGGTGCGCCGGGCCGCGCGGGCCGAGCCGGGCCTGGCCCCCCGGCTGGCCGTGTGGGGCCTGGTTGCTGCCAGCAGCTTCTTCAACTGGACGCATGCGCCCCGCCGTCCGGCCGCGCCCGAGGCATTCGGGCTGATGCCGGTGATCGCCGCGTTGCTGTTCGAGTTCTGCCTGCGGGAAATGCGGCTGCGCACGGCGAACCGGGCAGACCGCACGCTCGGCGCGCTGCGGTGGCTGCGCCCGGCCGAGCGCTTCCGGGTTCAGCTCCGCATGGCCGCCGACCAGCAGCTGTCGGCGGAGGAAGCTACCAGCCGGGTCCGGATCGACGCCGCCGCCAGGCGGCTGTACCACCTCCGCGGGCTGCTCCGCGCCGGCGAGCAGGCGGCCCGCCCTGGCATGCTCACCGCGCGCCGTATCCGGCGGGGTGAGCGCTGCGCCTGCGGCGCCCTGCTCCGCGCTGGATTCACTGAGCCGCTGATCGCCTTCGCAGTGCTGCGCCAGGTTCAGGTGATGACCCAGACGGCAACGCTAGCCCGGCTGGACTACGGCACCGCCGACGCTGCTCGCGCAGCCATCGCCAGCCTCATCTGCTCTGCCTCCGCCGCGGCACCGGCACCCGATCCCGGGCATCCGGCCGCGCCGGACGCGACCGCCACTGAGATCGCCGCGGACGACCGCGCGGCTTCAGCAGACCGCAGCGGACCCCGGCCCGACGGAGGCCTGCCGGACCGCACCGCCACGGTCGCCGGGGCAGCAGCGGCAGCGGGCCAGCAGGACGACGACCCGGATCCCGGTGACCGTGACGCCGAGCTCGTCGCAGCCGCCCGGCGCATCGTCGCCGGCGCCAGCCGCGCCGGCACACGCCTGAGCCAGCTCGCGCTGGGCGAGAAGCTGCGCAGCGAAGGTCACAAAGTCGCCAATAACCGGCTCCGCTGGCTGGCCGCCGTCAGCGGCCTGGAGGCAGGCCAGAACGGCAAGCCCGGCACGCGAGCTAACGGCAGCCGGTGATGGGCCGCATCAGGACGCCAGCACCCGCAGCCCGGCCCGGGCAAGACGAGGACCGCGAGCAGCGGATCGCCGCCCTGCGCACCCGCCTGCACGAGACAGCCGGGCAGATCCGCTCCGCGCAGGACTGGACCAGGTACCTGCAGGCAGCCGCCCGCCTGCACGGCGAGACCTGGGCAAACATCCTGCTGATCTGCTCCCGGATACCGGACGCGACGCTGGTCAAGGGATACGAGGCCTGGCGGACAGCCGGACGCCAGGTCAACCGCGATGAAAAAGGCATCGAGATCTTCTCCGGCACGCGCCAGCGGCGGGAACCAGACAGCCGTGGCGCTGCGGAGGCCGGCCAGGACCATAGCTGGCGTGACGCCCAGCGTGTCGCATACGTCTGGGATCTGTCCCAGACCACCGGCCAGCCCGTTCCGCTCCCATCCGCCTTTCCCGCGCCAGAGGAGGAGGCGCCACCCGGGCTGTGGGACTGCCTGTGCTGGCTAGCCCGCAGGGAGGGCTTCGCGGTCGAACGCCAGGACGGCAGCCCCGATGACGGCACCACGTTCTGGGCCGCCCGGCGCATCCGCATCCCGCCCGGCCTGCCCAGCGGACCGGCTACCTGGGCGCTGGCCCACCAGCTCGGCCACGTCCTGCTGCACAACACGAATGCCCACCCGCCGGGCGCCACAAGCTCCGGCTGTCACGGCATCCAGAAGTCCGAAGCCGACTCCGTCGCGTTCATCACCTGCTCCCGGCACGGCGCCCGGATCGAGCACGCCTTCTCCAGCCCGCAGACGTGGGCGGGCACCGATCCGCGCTCCCAGCCAGCCGCCGCTATCCTGACCGCCGGGGAGCGCATCACCACGGCTGCAGCGAAAATCAGCCGCTTGCTGGACCACTACCTGGCCGGCAACCGCCCGGCTGCAGCGCCGGCGGAACCAGCGACGAGGGCAGGCCATGACGAACGCCCGCCGCAATCTGCCGCATCCACGGCCACCGCACCGCTACCGGCTCTGGAGCCCGATCCGCGGATCACTGGCGTCCTGTACGACGCCATGCAGTTCTACGACAGCCAGCTCGCCCGCAGCTGGGTCCCCGCCTACCTCGCCGAACGCGGCATCAGCGACGCCGCGATGCGCCAGTGGCACATCGGATACGCCCCCGGCGGCTGGGACACGCTCACCGGCCACCTCCGCGCCCTCAGCCACGACGACGACGCGATCCAGGCCGCCGGGCTCGCCCGCATCTCCTCCCGCGGCACGCTCATCGACCACTTCCGCGACCGGGTCATGCTCCCGGTCCATGACCAGCGCGGAAACATCGCGGGGTTCCTCGGCCGTGCCCGCCCCGGAGCTGGCCCGCAGGTCCCGAAGTACCTGAACAGCCCCGAGACCAGCAGCTACCAGAAAGGCAGCCTGCTGTTCGGCCTCCACCAGGCGCGCGATCTGCTCGCCCACGGAGCAACGCCCGTCATCGTGGAAGGTCCCTTCGACACGATCGCCGTCACCGTGGCAGACCCCAGCCATCACGTCGGCCTGGCACCTTGCGGCACTGCCCTGACCAGCAAGCAAGCCGCTATCCTCGCGCAGTCCGCCGACCTCAGCCGCACCAGCGTCATCGTCGCGTTCGACGACGACCCGGCCGGTCGCAAAGCCGCCGTCCGTGCCCACGGCATCCTCCGCACGGTCAGCGGACGGCTGCAATCAGCGGTCCTGCCCGGCAAAGACCCCGCTGAGATCCTGCAAACCGAGGGTCCGGAGGCTCTCCGGACGGTTCTCCGGGACCAGGTGCAGCCGCTGTCCTCCGTCGTCATCGACGCTCACCTCACCGAGTGGGAACGGCGGCTGCACGACCCCGACGGACCGCTGCTGGCCATGCGCAGCACGGCCGCGGTCATCGCCAGCCTGCTTCCCGCCGGGAGCGCCGAAGCGATCCGGCAAATCACCGGCAACCGGGAACTGGCCACCGTGGACGAGGAGATGCGGCCGGTGGCGAACCCCGAACTCCCCGAGATCGCCCGCGTCCTGCCCGCCGACGTCGCCTGCCAGACCATGCGGGTGGCCGAACGGCTCGGCTTCACCGATTACTCCGATGTCCTGGCCGAAGTCGCCAATGCGGTCACCCGCGACGCCGTCCCGCCGGGCAACCGCTTGGCGGACGGGGCACCGCGGCTCGCTGCAAGCAGCTTCCCGCACCCGCCAGCGACTATCCGTCACGATGGCAAGCCTGTGATACCCGCGCCCAGTCACGGCAGCCGCTTGGCAAAGACGCGCGGATCGCCGCGATCCCGCAGGTGAAGCCACTGTGCTGTCATGCCGAACGGCCGGGCCGGCGGATCGGCACCATCGTGTTCGCTCGGGCGGCGGATGGTGCCGCCTGGATGGCGCCTGTGGCTGCCGCGGTCACCGCGTCGACGGCGGTGCACGGGAAGCCCTCAGCTGCCAGCCGCGCCGCGCTGCGGTCATCAGCAGCATGGGCTGCTGCCGAGTCCGCCGTCAGCCGGTCCTGCGCAGCCGCGGTGAGATACTCGCCGTGCGCGATGCTGCCTGGAACGGAGGCAGCCGAGGCGCTGCCGAGATCATCCGCGCGGGTCCGCTCGGCACTCCAGGCAACGCGGTCCTGGCTGTCCGCGCGGGCAAGCCGGGCGATGACATCGCCTGGCAGCGTGGTGATGGCGCCCAGCGTGGTCACCAGTTCGTCCGGGCTCAGCGCATGCCCGCGTTCGGCCAGCGCGCGGGCTTGCAGTTCCCGCACGATCTGCTGACCACGCTGCTCAGCCTGCCCGATAGTGCTGGAATCGGCAGCGGCCTGGGCCACGCCGGAATCGTCCGCGCCGCTGTCCTGCGATGCCGCGCCAAGACCGCCCGGGGCGGCCAGGCCGCGGCGTTCGGCGGCCGGGTCGCCGGGACGTGCGTGCGGGGCGCGGGCGAACAACGGCAGCGCCTCACGCATGGCGTCGAACGGTGCGACCCTCTCGCTGCGGAGCCGGTCATACCTGGCCATCGCATACGGGTGCAGGACACGCAGCCGCTGCTCGCATCTGCGGACAGCATCAGCGGCTTCGGGGTCGGCATCGGCGTAGGCTGCTGCAGCGCCCCACGCGCGGGCTGTCTGGAGCAGGTCGGCCTGATCCAGGAACCGCGGATCGCGGGTCGGAGCCCAGCCGGCCCGTGTCAGCTGATAAGCGGCGCGTTCCTGATCGTGCAGTTCCCGTAGTTCCCGCTCGCTGCGGATGGTCTTCGCGGCGTTCCGCTGCGTCTTGCGGCGGGCCTCGACCGTGGCCGCGGCGGTGACTAGCGACGCGAGCTGGGCCATGCGCTGCGATGAGTAGCTGAGCGCGTCACCGAACAGGTCGGGGTAGACATCAGAGGTGTCCATCGGATGCTCCTTCGAGATCGTTGTTCACTAGCGCCGTGGCTGCTGCCCGGGTCCGGGGGGCGACGGGGGCCGGGCTCGCGGTAGTGGTACCGGGGCGGGCGCTGTGGCCGGGGCCGGGGCGGGCGGCACCGGGAATCCGGAATCCGCCAGTGTGGCTGCCGACCGCGCCGGGTGCTGTCCGGCTGCGGCTGGCGCGGTATAGATGCCCCTGGCAGCGTGGAGCTGCTGGGCGGCGCGCAGGGCGCCGGCGGCCTGGGCGGCGTGCTGCTGGCTCTGCCGGAGATCGGCGATCGCCTCGGCGAGCACGGCCAGCCGGATGATCAGTATTAGGGGCCGGAATGACGGGTCGCTGGTGATGTACCCGTAAGCAGACAGCAGCCGGGCGGCCCGGCGCAGGCCATCCCCGGCCGGGGTGGGAGCGGGGGTGCGCCCGTATGGTGCCCGTGCCGCACGGTCGTAGGCGTCGGCGGCCTGCCGGAGAATCCGGCTGCCCAGCGCTGCGGCGGCGGCGTGCAGCGTGTCCGACGTTGCCCATGCGGCGTCAGCAGCGGCGCCCGGATCGTCTCCGGCGAGCATGTTCCGGATGTGAGCTGAGGCATGGTCCACGACCTGTGCCACGTGATCCCAGGTCGCGCTCCGCTCCGCGGCGGTGAAACGGTCCTCGCGGCCGGGCCGGAGCCAGCGGCGGCGCAGCTTGGGCAGGGTCAGGTCCGCGGCGAGTTTCCCGCCGCCGTACCAGACCGGGGCCCCGGCCCTAGTGGTGTCGCCGGGAAGGGCGACGGCATACCCGGTGAACTGCGCAGGGTCACGGGTGCTGCGGCGGGTGCGGACGAGCACGCCGGACTGCCGCAGCCGGGCGAAGAAATCCTGCTCGCTGCCAGCCGCTGCGGCGGCGGTGCTGACCTGCCGCCGCAGCGTGACCCGCGGTGCTTCCTCCAGGGCGTGCCGGGCGGACTTCTCCGATTCGGCCCGCGAGGGGCAGCGGGCGGCCGTCCGGTCACCGGGTGCGGTCGACCGCAGCCCGTACCGCTGCTCGGCAGCCTGGCAGGCATCGCGGACCCGGTACCGCTCGTTGCTGAGCCGGGGGCGCCGTCCGTCCTGCCGGGCCAGCATCGCGACCAGGTGAATGTGATCATCGCCGTGCCGGATCGCCACCCAGCGGACGGCGTCGTCTTCCTCGCCGAACGGGGCCAGGCCGGTGCGGTGCATCACGTCGCAGGCGATCTGCGCCCACTCATCGTCCGACAGCGTCTTGTCCTCCGGCGCGGCCCGCATCGAGCAGTGCCACACCGGCCGGGCGAACCCCCACGTGCCCATCGCGGCGTGCGGCTGGTTGAGCAGCCCGAACAGCCGCCGGAAATCCCGGCTGCCGTCCTCGCGCAGCGGCGGCTCGAGTTCGGCCGGGTGCCGCCAGCCCGCGACGATGTGCGGGTCGGTGTGCTCCTCCCGGCGCCCGGGACCGTACAGGTAGTAGATGAGCGGCTCAACGCGCTCCCCGCGCGGCGCGCTGATCTTCCCGATCACCGCCGAGCCCTCCGGAACCCGGCCACGGGCCGTCCCTCGTCAGTGGAATGCATCCCGCGGGCAAGCTGGAGAGCATTCCGCGTGCCCGGAATGCCATCCAGGCCTGCGGAATGCATTCCGCTTGTCATCGAAGAGCTTTCCTGATTTCATCTGCGGCCGCGTCGAGACGTTCCGCGCGGCGGAAGCTCTCCGCGGCGTACGGGACGAGATCGCCAGAACGCTGACCGGTGGCATTCAGCTTCGCTACCGCCTGGTTAAGGTTCACGCCGATCCTGCGTACCAGCCCGGACGCACGTATTAGCTCCCGGAGCAGTTCATGGAACACGGTGTCCTGCTCCATTGACCGGCCCTGCGCAGCCATCAGTGCCGCCTCGGCGGCATATGCTGCTGTCGCCCGCCCGGCTCTGCCGGCTGCGGCTTCCAGCAGTGCGTACTCTTCGCCGGTCAGCGAGAACCCCACGCGGCGATCACGCCTGGCCTGCTGCCGCGGGCGGCGTGACCCCTGCGCCTCACCGCGTCCCGCCTTGTCATCGATGATGCTAGCCATGTCACACTCCTCTGGCTGCTTTCAGTTCCGCGCCAGACTGCCGCGCCCTTCGGCGCAATATCCCACTGGGGAATTTCCGGCAGTACCGGGGGACTGGGATCAGTTTATGTACAGACCGCGCACGGTCAATACATAAAGCTGTTTTACGCACATCTTGCTTCTAACAGCGCGGGTTTCATCTGATGAAGGACTGGAATGGTTTTGATGCGGCGTGCTGAGTGGTTATGAATAGTGCCGCTGAGGTGCATTTAATGGTGCTGGGTGTTGTCCGGTGCGGTGTATTTTGCAAATCGTTCCGGGAGGGTGGCGGGGGTGGCGGCGGGCTGCTGCCTGCGGGGTTGCGCTCCGCCTGCATCTGGTGAAAGATTCCTTCATCTGATGTAAGTGACGGAGGGTGGCTGCGATGGGCGTGGGGCAGGACGGCATGCCGGGTTCGGCTGGCCTGCACCTGGCGGCGGGCGTCCCGCTGCTGCATCCCGGCGAGCAGGTGTTCGCCGCGATGCTGGAGGGGTGGCGGGCGCAGCAGCTGGCCCGGAACCTGGCGTTCTCCACGATCGGCCGCCGGCAGGCGGTGGTGCGGGCGTTCGCGGGCCACGCTGATGCCCTGCCGTGGCAGTGGGCACCGCAGATGCTCGATGAGTGGCTGGGGGACATGCGGGGGGTGAAGGGGCTGGCGCGCTCGACGGTCCGCGCCTGCGCCTCGTCGGTGTCGGCGTTCTGCCGGTATGCGACCGATCCGGCCTACGGGTGGGCCGATCAGTGCCAGGCCCGGTTCGGCACCCACCCGGTCCAGGTGGTCCATGACTGGAACACCGCGGTGCACGTCCAGCAGGACGAGGCGGGCCCGCGCAAGCGGGCGTTCACCCTCGATGAGCTCCAGGCGCTGTTCGACCATGCGGACGAGCAGGCAGTCCGGGTCCGCGGCGGCGGGCGCAAGGGGTGGCTGCCGGCGTTCCGGGACGCGGCGGCGCTGAAGGTGGCGTACGGGTTCGGGCTGCGCCGCACCGAGGCGGCGATGCTGGACACAGCCGACTTCGGGCCGAACCCGCACGCGCCGGAGTTCGGTGAGTACGGGGTGTGCCGGGTGCGGTTCGGCAAGGCGATGAAGGGGTCGCCGCCGAAGCACCGCAGCGTGCTGGCCGTGTGGGAGTGGCTGCCCGGGGTGCTGGGCCAGTGGATCGCCGAGGCCCGGCCGCTGATGGGATCGGCCGGGGAGTCGGCGGCGCTGTGGCCGTCCGAGCGCGGCCCGCGGATCGGCTCCGGCACGCTGCACAAGCGGCTGTGCGAGTACCGGGACGCGCTGGGCCTGGATGAGGGGCTGGATTTCCACTCGCTGCGCCGCTCGTATGTCACCCACCTCATAGAGGGAGGCTGGGACCCGCTGTTCGTGCAGCAGCAGGCCGGGCACGAGCACGCCTCGACCACCGCGATCTACACCTGCGTGTCCTCGGACTTCCGGACCCGCACGCTGCGGCGGGCGCTGGACGCGACGGCGGCCGCGGCGATGCGGCCGGGGAAGAGCCGGTGATGGCGGCGAGACGGCAGGCCAGCTACCAGTGGCGGCTGCGGGAGGTGATGGCCGCCGCCGGGCTGTTCAACGCGTCCGACCTGGAGCCGCTGCTGGCCGAGCGGGGCATCACGCTGTCGTCGGTGCAGGTGTGGCGGCTGGTCACCCAGACACCGGAGCGGCTGTCGCTGCCGGTGCTCGCCGCGCTGTGCGACATCTTCGGTGTCACCCCGGCGCAGCTGATCGCCACCCGCGCCGAGAACGTCCCGGCCCGCCGCCGCGCCGCCAGCAGCAGCGGCAAGGACGGCGTCACCGACCTGAACGCGCTGCGCCCGGCCCGCGCGAAGCTGCGTCCCGGGCCGTGACCGGCTCGGCGCCGAAGAAGCGGACCTGCGCCCGGTGCGGGCATCACGGCTGGCCCGCCGCTTCTTTCCCCGAGGGGCACCTGTGCTACCCGTGCCTGGATGCGGCGCTGTCGGCGGCCGGGACCTGTCCCGGGTGCGGCACCGCGGACCGGGCCCTGCCCGGCCTGCGTGATGGCGTGCGGACCTGCCGGGACTGCGCCGGGATCACCCGGGACTTCTCCTGCCTGCGGTGCGGCACCGAAACCGGCATGGCCCCCGGGAGCCGGCGAGGACTGAGCCGGCTATGCGGCCGGTGCGCCGTGGCCTGGACGGCCGCCCGGCTGCTCGACGACGGGACCGGTGCCATCGCCGCGCCGCTGAAACCGCTGGCGGATGCCCTGGCCGCCACGGCCAGCCCATCCGCCACGCTGGAATGGCTGGGCAAACCGCACATCCGCGACCTGCTCACCCGCCTGGCGGCCGGCACGCTGCCGCTCACCCACGAGGCGCTGGATGGCTGGCCCCGCCCGCGGGCCGTGCACTACCTGCGTGACCTGCTGGTGGACTGCGGCGTGCTGCCCGCCGCCGACAGGCAGCTGCGCGAGTTCGGCACGTGGCTGGACCGGCGGCTGGACGCCCTGGCCGGGCACCCGCACCTGCGGCTGCTACGCCAGTTCGGGCTGTGGCACCAGCTCCCGGCGATGCGCGCCAGGGCCGCCGCCGGGCCGCTGCGCACCACCGCGGCCCAGTACGCCCGGTCCCGGTTCACCCAGGCCCAGGCCTTCCTGACCTGGACCGCCGCCCTGGGCGTCCGGCCGGCCGCTCTCACCCAGGACCGCATCGACGCCTACTACGCCAGCCACCGCGCCTACCAGCGCGAGGGCGTCCGCGCGTTCCTGGTCTGGGCCGCCGGGCACGGCCACATCCCCCGCCACCTGGACATCCCCCGCCAGCAGCCCTACTCCGGGCAGGCCATCACCCAGCAGCGCCGCCTGGACCTGCTGCGCCGCTTCGCCACCGATGAGGCCATCCCCGTCCGGCCCCGCGCCGCCGCCTGCCTGATGCTGCTCTACGCCCAGCCGCTCAGCCGCATCCTGCGGCTGTCCGCCACCGACCTGACCCGCGGCGACGACGGCCAGACCTGGCTGCGGCTCGGCGACCCGCCCAGCCCCGTCCCGGTCCCCTTCGATGCGCTGCTGCACCAGCTCGCCGCCACCCGCCACGACCACGTCCCCGCCAACCACGCCAGCGACTGGCTGTTCCCCGGCCGCCACGCCGGCCAGCCCGCCGCCTACCGGCCCATGGCCGCCCAGCTCCGCGACCACGGCCTGCCGCTGCGCACCGCCCGCATCTCCGCGCTGCGCCAGCTCGTCCTGCAGGTCCCCGCCCCTGTCATCGCCGACGCCCTCGGCTTCCACCACACCACCACCACCCGCCAGCACGCCAGCGCCGGCGCCACCTGGAGCCGGTACGTCGCAGGCCAGCGACCAGGCCACGATCCACCCGAGGACCACGGTGGCTGACGGGCGCCGCGGGCAGCGGATGTCCTCTGGGCGAGGACATCCGCCCGATAGGAATTCCCGCACCCTGACCTGGAGGCGGAAGACGCGCTGCTACGGGAACAGGGAAACCAGCGAAGGAAGAGGAAACAGCCATCCCCCGCATGAACCTCGACATCGTAGATGCCGCCGAACTCGCCGAGCTCCTGCAATTCCTCACCGGCTGGACCGCCAGCGACCCCGCCCGCCTCGTCCCATCCCTGCTCGCATTCGCCGGCCACCCCTCCTACGGCCTGCCGCAGCTCCGCAACGACCTGAACCGCTTCACCTTCCTGCTCGGCGGCAATGACGGCGAACCACTCTTCCAGCCCGGCCCGTTATACGCACTACGCCCACCGTCGCCCGGCCCCTCTCATCACAGCCGGTAACACGAAATCAGGCTGACCGCCAAACACGTCACGAACGAATACGAGCGTTCACCAGTCGGCCGGTACCCGTCCTCAGCGCAACCCTGGAAAGGCACATGGCGACCGTCCTCTTCGGTGCCGCAAAATGCACCAACATAAACAGCGCTATTTCCGCGCCAGGCGCTACCAGCCATCACCGGCATAAAATGGCACCACGCGGCACGCGTAAGGATAAGCCTTCCGCGGCCGGGGACCTCGGCAGGGCAGGCAGGCCGCGAAGACCCGCGGTCAGGTCAGTGGCGGTCGCAAGAAGCCGGACCGGCAGAAGCGCACCGGCGGCGCGCAGCAGGGCTCGCTGCGCGCCGCAGTATGCGGGCGGCGGCACGGGCTCGTGGCGGCCTCGCATGAGTTGCGGCAACACCCGCCGCCCACAGCGCGGTCAGCTTCCCAGTCGCACGCTTGCAGCCATAACAGACCCGTGCCAGAGAAGGCCCGGAACGCAGGGCTGGAATCCGGGATCTGCGCCCATTCCGCATTCCGGCCTGATTCCCGGCCGGGTGCCGGCTGCGGATGCTGCCGCCTGCCAGGCTGTCCCGAAGCCGGGCCGTCCTTATCCAGTGGTCCGGCCGGGGACGGCGCCCAGGAAGTGCCCGGCGGCCGGGAATGCCGTGCTGCGGCGGCGCAGCCAGGGGCCGCTCGATGCCGTCCTGGCCCTGGATGCCAGCACCTTCAGCCTTCGCCTAATCTGCGGCAAGTCCCAGTCAGCCGGCAGATCGTCCGAGCCGCACCCGAACGGCCGTTCTTGTCGCCGGCGTGTGCGCCAGTACCCACCGTCGGATCACATGCAGCCACGGCGACGGGGTTCACACGGTGGCGTCGGACGAGCGGCACGAAAGGCGATGGCAAGAGTAAGGGATAACGGACCGTTATCACTCCTTGGGCTCTTGCGGGGATGCGTTGCCGACGTCTGCGCCCTGCTCCAGCCACGCAACGACTTGCAACGATTGCTCCAGTTTCTGTTGGTAGGCATCGGGCCACCTGGCGGCCAGCTCCCGGCGGATGGTGACCGCTTCCTCGATCGCGGCCAGCGCGGCCTCCCGCCGCCCCAGGCTGGCGCACAGGACCGACCGGTTGTTCAGCGAGCTGGCCAGTCCGGGCCGGAACGCGTCCGGGCGGGCCGCGGCCAGCTCGTGGTAGATCGGGGCGGCTTCCTCGATCGCGGCCAGCGCGTCCTCCGCCCGGCCCAGGTCGGTCAGCCGGACCGCCAGGTTGTTCAGCGAATCGGCCAGTCCGGGCCGGAACGCGTCCGGGCGGGCCGCGGCCAGCTCCCGGCGGATGGTGACCGCTTCCTCGATCGCGGCCAGCGCGTCCTCCCGCCGCCCCAGGTCGCCCAGCCTGGCCGACAGGTTGGTCAGCGACATGGCTAGTCCGGGCCGGAACGCGTCCGGGCGGGCCGCGGCCAGCTCCCGGCGGATGGTGACGCTTCCTCGATCGCGGCCAGCGCGGCCTCCCGCCGCCCCAGGCTGGCCAGCGAGTTCGACAGGTTGTTCAGCGAATCGGCCAGGTCGGGCCGGAACGCGTCCGGGCGGGCCGCGGCCAGCTCGCGGCGGATGGTGACCGCTTCCTGGATCGCGGCCAGCGCGTCCTCCGCCCGGCCCAGGTCGGTCAGCCAGAGCGCCAGGTTGTTTAGCGCCATGGCCAGGTCGGGGCCGAACGCGTCCGGGCGGGCCACGGCCAGCTCCCGGTAGATCGGGGCGGCTTCCTCGATCGCGGCCAGCGCGGCCTCCCGCCGCCCCAGGTCGGCCAGCCGGATCGACAGGTTGTTCAGCGAGTTGGCCAGTCCGGGCCGGAACGCGTCCGGGCGGGCCGCGGCCAGCTCCCGGTAGATCGGGGCGGCTTCCTCGATCGCGGCCAGCGCGTCCTCCCGCCGCCCCAGGCTGGCCAGCGAGTTCGACAGGTTGGTCAGCGAATCGGCCAGTCTGGGCCGGAACGCGTCCGGGCGGGCCGCGGCCAGCTCCCGGTAGATCGGGGCGGCTTCCTCGATCGCGGCCAGCGCGGCCTCCGCCCGGCCCAGGTCGGTCAGCCGGACCGACAGGTTGTTCAGCGCCCTGGCCAGGCGGTTGGGCGCGTCCGGTTCTCCGCCGAGGGCGTCTGCCCGGTACTGGGTGACTTGCTGGCTGATGAGGGTGGCGGCCAGGGCGGCCAGGCCGGTGCTGCGTTCGGGGAGCTGGCTGACAAGCGTGACGGCTGCTTCTGGTTGCGGGCAGTGGGTCAGGGCGAGATCGAGCAGGTCGGGTAGCCGACTCGACGGGCTGTCAACCGCGGCCGTGAACATGACGGGGAGATGGGCGTCCAGCAGCTGGCGCAGCGCTTCACGGACCGGAGGGCGAGTATCAGCGTGGGTCAGTTCGGCGAGCAGCTGCTCAAGCTGTTCTGGTCTGTCGGCATTGGCGTACCCGGCGAGGAGCAGATCGCTCAGCTGCGCGCACGTCGCGAGGAGTTGCTCGGCCAGCAGGTCGGGGCGCAGCGGCGCGATCCAGGGCGGGTCGCTGCCGGGTAGAGCTCGCGCATCCAGGTGGCTACCGCGGCGCGGGCTCCGGCGGCCGCGTCCGGTGCGAACTCATCGATGATCGTCATGGCCTGCGCTGCTGTGTTCTCGGTAGGCGGGGCGAGCAGCGTCGCTACGGTGACGGCCTGCTGACGGGTCCGGGCCCCGCCGGTAGGCACACCGGTAGGGAAGGTGGCGGCCCAGCGGTCCCGTTCGCGGTCCAGGACGGCATCCAGGATCCGCTCGCGTATCGCATCACCGGTGGTGGGAACCTGCGCGCCGCAGACGGTGAGCAGGGCGTGCATGTGGACCAGCAGCGGATTGGCGAACGCCGGGTCGGCCAGCCTCACCGGCCCGGCCGGTGTGACCGGATCTGGCACGTGCGCGGCGAACGCAGCCAGCGCGCGGGTGTGCTGGTCGGCGCGGCTGGCGGGCGTGAGTTCGCCGTCGCGCAGTTCGAGCGTCGGGTCGGCCAGCTCGGCGACGGCCCGGCTGGTGCGCTGGTTGAGGGTGTCCCACCAGCCGGTGGTGTGCCGGGCCAGTAGCAGCAGCCGGACCGGCGGGATCCCGGGCGGCCAGTAGCTCACCGCGTGGACCAAGTCCGCGAGCAGCGGGACGTTGAGGTCGGCGTCGTCGATGACCAGCAGCGTCGGCCGGTCGAACTCCAGCTGCGCCCGCCCGCCCGGGGCCTTCGGGTCGGCGATACCGGCCTGCCAGCCCTGGCCGGCCATCCGCACGCACGCCTCGGCGGCCAGCCGGGTCTTCCCGGATCCGCCCGCCCCGGTAATAAGCCGCAGCGCCGGTGCGGTGCCGTTCACGCACCACTCTTCCAGTGTGACAAGGTCACCGTCACGGCCTGCGAACGGCACGATCCCGTACTCCGGCAGCAGCAAACGCGTCGGCTCCCGTCCCAACCGCGGCGTCGCCGCCCGGTACGGCGGGGCCAGCGCCAGCGACGTCTCGGCGGTGACCGCCAGCCGCAACCGCGGCCCCACCCCGGCCAGGCCGTCCGCACTCACCTCGAGCAGCCCGCCCAGCTCCGCGCCGTCCAGCAGCGGCGCGACCGAGGCGGCCACCACGCGGTCCGCGCCGAAGCGGGCGGGGTCGATGACTACCACCCCCACTAGGAACGGCCCGGCGAACAGGGCCGCCCCCGACATCCCCGCCCACGGGGAGCCGCTCGCCTGGCCAGCCGGGGCAGCGGTCTGCACGGTCACCGCGCACAGCCCAGCCTTCACCGTGGTGACCGGGGCGATGAACCCGAACAGCTGCTCGCTGTCACGGACCCGATCCGGGCGTTCCTGCGCCCAGGGGAAGCCGACCGCGCTCACCGCGATCGGCTCCACCCCGTCCACCCGGCCCCAGCGCGGCCCCGGGCTCCCCGGCGGCAGCGGCGGCACGTCCCCCGCCAGGCCGATCAGCGCCACGTCCGCGGATTCCTCGCGCCACAGCACCGAACCGCGCGTCCAGGCCCGTTCGCCCAGCGGCCGCAGCTCGCAGCGGCCAGCGTCCCCCTCCCCGGCGGTCACCTGCGCCTGCTCGCGGACCGGCAAGCCTGTGACCACATGCCCAACGGTAAGCACCGCCGTCTCGGTCACCCGGTAACCAGACCCGACACGCCCGGGGCCGTTCACCGGCTTGACGAACACCTCCATGACGCGATGACGATCGAACCCCATGCGCACCCCCTCCGATGCCTCACGCCCACGGCTGAGCTCGGTTACCGGCCAGAGTGCGCCTTAAGGAGGCCGCTCGTCCACCTCGTCAGCGACTTGCCAGGACTCTCCGGAGGCTGTCACCGGTGTCAGCGCGAGCGTTACCTTCTGCGTCGACTCACTGGCCACGCTCGCCGAAGCACCGGCCTCAACCACCCAAAAACGGATCCCCGCCTTACCCCCGCCCTCATGGCGGGTCATCAGCGTGAACTCGATATTCACCGGGCCAACGTTGAACTGCAGCTGCGGATCCTTCGCCAGCGCCGCCGTACGCAACTCCGCCCGCAACGCGCCGATGAAATCAGCAAGCGGCAGGCCTTTCGGCTCATCGGCCATCGAACCTCCGATCCGCCCAGGCAGTCAGGAGTCTCGCACGCCTGGCAGCACACCGATACCACCAGCAATGACAACTGCCGTCAAGGCCATTTTCCGGGAGCAGCGACCACCGACGAAACGACCGGATAATGGCCGGTTATCCGGTACAACGCAGGCGCCCGCCGGTGATCACGCGGGAGGCGGCCCGCCGCCGGGCGTGCGACTCGGGCACGTTATCCGGTACATCGGGTGCGGAGGAGCGACGACGGGGAAGATCATGCCGCTGTGCGAGTGGGGCACATGCACGATCCCGGCCGTGGCCGGCGCCTTCTTGTCCTCGCCGCGGTACGTCAAACGGAGTACCCGCCGCGGCTATGCCGACAGCCCCGGACACTGGCGGCTCGCTACAGATAGTGACAGTCGCCAGTCGCGCGGCACGCGATATCCGGTCAGGCGCGTTCCAAGTGCGGGCCTGATTCGCTGGCTATAGCTCAGAGTTGGATGTTCTGGACAAGGGTGCGCGGCGGGTTGACTGGAATTGGTCGTAGGGTTGGGTCGTGGTTTTAGTGTCGCGGCGGCAGGCGGAGGTCCTCGAGGAGCTCGAGGAGTGGCGCGAGGACGTGCGCGAGCGCGGGATCGGGTCCCGCGTGGTGCTGCTGGTGGCGCCGGCCGGGTGGGGGCGCTCGGCGGTCCTGGCCCGGTTCCGGGCTGCGGTCGAGGCGGCGGGCGGGCCGGTGACGGTTGTTGCCGGGATTGACGGGAACCTGCCCGGGGGCCGGGCGGTGCAGGCGGCCGCGCTGCGGAAGGCTCTGGCGGGTATCGCGCCGCCGTCGCGGACTGCTGAGCTGCTGGATGTGGATACGGCGGCGGGCCAGGCCGGGCTGGGCCTGGATGTGGCGAGCTGGTTCGTGCCGGGGCTCGGGGCCGCTGTGTCGGTGACGGGGCTGTCGCGGCTGCTGGGGGCGGCGGCCCGGGGACGGGATGATAGCCCGGCGGGTGAGGCGGGCGCGGTGGCCCGCGCGGCCCGGGCGGTGGCGGCGGTCTCGGTGAAGGTCCCGGTGGTGGTCGTCCTGGATGATGCCGACCTGCTGGATCCGGGCCTGGCCCAGGCGATGATCGGCGGGCTGGCCGGGCGGTATGACGGGCGGGTCCTGGTGGTGGCGGCCGCCCGCCCGGGCAGTGACCTGGTGGCCGGGCTGGTCAAGGAGGCCGGGCCTGATCTGGCCGGGCGGGTCCGTCGGGCTGACGCGGACCCGGGCATGGATTACTCCGACCGGGTGGAGCTGGCGCGAGAGCTCCTGCCGGACCTGCCCGTCCAGGCGACCGAGCGGGTCGCGCGGCGGACGGCCACGTTCGGGGAGGTCTTCGCGGTCGCGGCCGCCGATAGGGTGGCCGGCCTCGGCCCCGATGCGGAGGGCGGGGAGGCGGCCGCGGCGGCGGATGCGGTGATCGACGCAGTGCTGGACCGGGCGGTGCCCTCGCGGGAGGCGGCGGTCTTGTCCTGGGCAGGCGGGGCGCTGCACGAGGTGCAGGTAGAGGCGTGCCTGCGGGTCCTGGGCGCCGGCCGGGCCGGTGAGGATGCTTACGTGCGCCGGGCCGGGCCGCTGGCCTGCCTGGCCGACCCGGCGTCGCGGCGGTGCGCGGAACAGGCCGCCGCGTTCTCGGCCCGGCAGCGCTCCGAGCTGGCCGGGGCGGTCCTGGAGGCGGCCCAGCAGGTCGTGGCCGATCCCGGGGCCGGGCTGGCGGACCGGGTGGTGGCCCGGCAGGCGGTGCACCGGATCCGCGCCGACATCGATCCCGCCCTGCGGGGCCGGCTCCCGGCGGTGCAGCGGGCGCTGATCCGCGGCCTGGAAACCCTGGGCGATCCGGAGGCCGCCTGGCAGGTCGCCGGGCAGGCGCTGGCCGAGACGCTTTCCGGTGCCGCCGGGCGGCAGGATCTGCTGGTGGCCTACCTGCGGCTGGCCCGGACCCGGCCTAAGTCCGGGCACCCGGACCCGCTGGCCCAGGAGGCCATCGGCGCGGCCCTGGCCGCGGGGGCGGCGGTGGGGCTGGAGGCCCGGGTGTGGGCCGCGGCCGACCTGCTGGGCCGGGACGGCGACCGGGAGCAGGCCCTGGCCCTCGCCGGGCAGGTCACCGGCGAGCTGGAGGGCCAGACCAGCCTGGGCGAGACCGGTGACCAGTGGCGGCTCCTGCTCGCCTTCGCCGCCGGGAAGGCCGGGCGCCCCGCCCTCACCCAGCGGCTCCTGGCCCCGATGCTCGCCAGCCGCACCGCCAGCCGCGAGAAGGCCGCCCAGGTGGTCCTGCGCGCCGTGGACGGGCCGCACGCCGACATCCGGCTGCAGATCATCCTGCTCCAGGCCGAGCTCGAAACCACCCCCGCCACCGCTGAGGATGACCTGCTCCGCCTCCACACCGCCCTCGCCGCCGCCTACGACAACCTGGGCATCTACCCGCTGGCGCTCAGCCACGGCCGCCAGGAGCTCGCTCTCCGTCAGCACCTCAAGCACCCGGACCACCCCGGCACCCTGATGGCCCGGAACAACATCGCGTACTTGACTGGTGAGTGCGGGGATGCGGCCGGGGCGCTGCGCCTGTCTATCGCGCTGCTGCCCGACCAGGAGCGGGTTCAGGGCCCGAATCACCCCGACACCCTGACCACCCGGAGCAATATCGCGCGCTGGACGGGTGAGTGCGGGGATGCGGCCGGGGCGCTGCGCCTATTCACCGCGCTGCTGCCCGACCGCGAGCGGATCCTGGGTCCGGATCACCGGGGCACTCTGATCATCCGAGGCAATATCGCGTACTTGACTGGTCAGTGCGGGGATGCGGCCGGGGCGCTGCGCCTGCTCACCGCGCTGCTGCCCGACCAGGAGCGGGTTCAGGGCCCGAATCACCCCGACACCCTGATCATCCGAGGCAATATCGCGCGCTGGACGGGTGAGTGCGGGGATGCGGCCGGGGCGCTGCGCCTGTTCACCGCGCTGCTGCCCGACGGGGAGCGGATCCTGGGTCCGGATTACCCGGTCACCCTTATCGTCCGAGGCAGTATCGCGAACTTGACTGGTCAGTGCGGGGATGCGGCCGGGGCGCTGCGCCTGCTCACCGCGCTGCTGCCCGACCAGGAGCGGGTTCAGGGCCCGGACCACTCCGACACCCTGACCACCCGGAGCAATATCGCGCGCTGGACGGGTGAGTGCGGGGATGCGGCCGGGGCGCTGCGCCTGTTCACCGCGCTGCTGCCCGACCGGGAGCGGGTCCTGGGCCCGGACCACCCCGACACCCTGGCCACCCGGAACAACCTCGCGTACTGGACCGCGCAGGTCCAGCACGGGTCACGCGGCGAACCTGAAACGCCACCGCTAGCTGAACTAGGCAGGCTCGCTGATGATGCCGTGGCAGAAGGCGACACGACCGCGGCGGCCTCCTACTGCGAGCAGATGGTGGCGGCGGCGGAACAGGCGTTCGGGCCCGAAGATACCCGGCTGGCCGGGTACCTGCGCCGGGCCGCCGGCATCCTCGCGGCGGCAGACCGG
>Ga0070712_100000773_pt1 | contig 18886 bp, 15 predicted proteins | sample LARL81metaG_FD_71396 | JGI IMG/M metagenome (GOLD analysis project Ga0070712, IMG submission 71396) | Corn, switchgrass and miscanthus rhizosphere microbial communities from Kellogg Biological Station, Michigan, USA - LAR L8-1 metaG | ecosystem: Host-associated > Plants > Roots > Rhizosphere ...
GTCGCGGAGCAGCTGCTGCGACTGGTTGCCCTGCGTCCACCAGATCTTGATGTGCGGCTTGATCTGATCGAGCTTCTTGAACGCGCGGTCGACGTCCATCGGGAACACCTTATCGGGTTAAATCCCGTCGGCCACCAGGGCGAACTGCGCCGCGCGCACGGCGTTGTTGTACATGGATCGGTTACCCGGGAATTTCTTCACGTCCCAGAAATCGGCCCACGTCTTCGGCCCGCCTTGGGGGAACTTGTCCTTGCGGTAGGCGAGGTTGGTACCGAGCGCGCAGTAGGCGAGGCCGTTCGCGTAGACGGCGTTCGGGAAGAGCTTCTCCTTCTTCACGATCGTCCAGTCGATCGGCTCCACCAGCCCTTCGCGGTCGGCGCGAAGAAGGTCCGCCTGGGTGACCGAGGTGATGTCCCACTCGTAGCTGCCGCTCTGTACTTGAGCCTTCAGCTTGGCGTAGGACACCGGAGCGACCGTGCGCACGCGGATACCCGTCTGCTCGGTGAACGGCTTGAAGAAGGCGGTTTCCTCCGCGGCCGTCCAGCTCCCGCCCCACGTGTTGACGTAGATTGTCCGTGTCTGGGCGATCGTACGGTCGGTGACGATGAGCGGTCCGCCGACCGCCGCCGTTGCCGTAGCCGCTACTCCCTTGAGGAACGTGCGACGTTGCATGGTTATCCTCCCTGGCGGTACCGATCGCCGGTCAACGTCTCTCTCGGATCACCGAGCAGGGGCGTGATGGCGACGCCGGCCCTAGACGGTTTACTCCCACCGACAGCGGAACTCGCGTTGCGCCGGCATCGATCGGCATCATACTCCTGACGGTGCTGAAGAAGTCCGTGTCTTCTGCACTACCTCACGACCTAGCTGCGCGATCTGGCCGAGCGCATCCTCTTGGGGCATGCCGGGCCACTGGAGGCGGAAGATGAAGTGATTCACTCCGAGCGTGCGGGCGTGCCGTTCGATGTCGTTCCAACATTCCTCCGCATTGCCGAGGATGAACCGGTCGAGTGCGAGATCCTCGAGCGGCACGGAGAGACTCTCTCCTTCGGCATTGGCTTGTCGAGGCCCCAGTCCGCATACGCACGATACTTCGGCACCAGATACGGCTTCGACTCATCGAGGGCGGCACGGCGCGTGCCGGCGATGCGGAACTCCTTGAGGATCGGGGCGCGGCGCGTAGGCAATCCGCGCGAGGAGTGATGGGGGCGCGCTCATGGTCGTGCGCACTATCCCCGAGGCCCGGCGTCGCGCGAGCGCGCGGCCGCTCCGTACCCCGCGCCCAGCCGCAGGCGAACGCCTGTCCGCCAGCCGTCACGAGCTCGCCGCCGGGCACTGCCGCGCCGGGGATGGCCTTGAGAAGGGTGCGACGGAGGTCACACATGCGCGTCTCCTGTGTTCACGGGTTCGTGGTCGGTCGCGTCCGCGCGCGCAGCGCCCGCCACACGCGCTCGGGGGTCATGGGCAGCTCGCGCATGCGCACGCCCGTGAGTCGCGCCAGCGCGTTGCCGACGGCGGGACTGACAGGGATGAGGCCGCCCTCGCCTACGCCCTTAGCGCCGAAGGGGCCGGCGCCGTCGCCGTTCTCCACGAAGAGCGTCTCCAGGTGCGGCGGAAGGTCGCCTGCGCGCGGCACCCGGTAGCCCGCGAGGTCCGCGTTCAGCAGCTGGCCGCCCTCGTACACCATCTCCTCGAGCAGGGTGTGGCCGAGGCCCTGCATGACCGCGCCCTCGTCCTGGGCCTCGCACTGCTGGGGGTTGATGCAGCGGCCGACATCGCTGACCGACGCGTAGGACTCGATCGCGATGGCGCCCGTCTCCTCGTCCAGGGTGATCTCCGCGCCGCCCATGGCCACCTCCCAGAACGGTGTGCTGCCGCCCAGCGCGGCCTTCGTGCGCCCGGGCGCCACGACGCCACGGCCGATGAGCTCGCCACCACGCATGCCGAAGTGGTGGTCGAGCAGGTCGGGATACGCGAGCCGATGCTCGTCGCTGACCACGGCGCCATCGAGCACGGTGAGACGCGCCGCCGGCTCGCTGAGCATCTCGGCGGCGATCTTCCGTAACTGGTCGACGACGTCCTGCGCGGCCTCCTGCACGGCGCGGCCGACCATTGTCGTCGACCGGCTCGAACTGGAGGTCTGGTCGTACGGGGTGATGCTCGTGTCCGGCGGCACCACGCGGATCCGGTCCAGCGGCAGCGCGAGCACCTCGGCCGCGATCTGCGCCATGACGGTGCGCGCGCCCTGCCCCATCTCCACCGTGCTCACGAGCACGTTGGCGCTCCCGTCGGCGTGCAGGCGCACGATCGCCTCGGACACCGACGGCGCCACGCTCGCCTTCATCATGGCCGCGATGCCCTTGGCGCGGCCCGGCGCCGCCGCGGTGCTCCACTGGATGGCCTCGGCCAGACGCCCCAGGCTCTCCTCGAGCTTGCCGTCAACCGGCGTGTCCCCGGGCGCGAACTCTTCGCCGTGCGCGAGCAAGTTCTGCCGGCGGAGGTCGACGGGGTCGCGCCCGAGGCGGTCGGCCGCCACGTCCATCATGGACTCCACGCCCCACACGAGCTGCGGCACGCCGAAGCCGCGGAATGCGCCCCCCGGCGTGGTGTTGGTGTAGACGGCGTTGCTGTGGAGCTTCACGTGCGGGACGCGGTAGGGGCCTGTCGTGGTGTACGTCCCCTTCTGGATCACGCGCGGCGCGATGTCGGCATAGGCGCCGATGTCGAAGTCGGCCTCGCACGCGAGCGCCGCGATGCGCCCGTCGCGGTGGAGCGCGAGGGTGAGCCGCACGCGGGCGCTGCACCGTCGCACGGTCCGGAAGGCGTCCTCGACCGAGGCGAGCAGCCGCACCGGCCGGCGGGCCACGCGCGCGAGGGCGGCGGCGAGCGGCTCGAGCTTCGCGTAGGTCTTGCCGCCGAAGCCGCCGCCCAGGAGCGGCACGGCGATGCGGATGCGGCTGGCGTTGAGCGCGAACATTTTCGCCAGCTCCGAGCGCACCGAGAACGGGTTCTGCGTCGCCGCCCACACGGCGAGCCCGCCCTCGTCGTCCCACTGGGCCAATGCGCCGTGCGGCTCCATGGAGTAGTGCTGGACGCGTGGGAACGTGTAGGTGTCCTCGAGCACGAGGTGGGCGCCGGTGAGCGCCGCCGCCACGTCGCCGCGAGTGTAGTCGAACTGGTGGCAGATGTTAGTCCCGGGCTTCGCCCGCAGCGAGGAGAGGTCCGAGAAGTGCCCGGCTAGCGGCTCGCCGGTGTGGACCACGGGGGCCCCGGGGGCCAGCGCCTCCTCCAGCGTCGTCACCGCCGGCAGCTCCTCGTACTCCACCTCGACGAGGTCCAGCGCTTCCGCCGCCGTCGCCTCGTCCACCGCCGCCACGGCCACCACCGGCTCGCCCTCGTAGCGGACGACCTCGGTGGCCAGCAAGGGCCGGTCGCGCAGCGCGGGCCCGTAGAACGGGTCGCAGAACGTGAGGTCGGACGCGGCCAAGACGGCATACACGCCCGGCACCTCGCGCGCCGCGCCGACGTCCACGCGCAGCAGACGCGCGTGCGCGTACGGCGAGCGCAGCAGGCGCGCGTGCGCCATGCCCGGCAGCTCCATGTCGCTGAGATACCGCGCGCGACCCGTGACCTTCTCGAGGGCGTCCGTGCGGCGCACGGACTGGCCCACGATCCTGAAGACGCCCGGATGGCCGGTCATCCCGCCGCCACCTTCGGCGTGGCGCACGCCAGGATGGCGTCGAGGATCTTACGGTAGCCCGTGCACCGGCAGAGGCTGCCGCGCAGGTACTCTGCGACGCGTTCAGACGTCGGCGATGGATCCTCGGCCAGGAGCGCCTTGGCGGTGAGCAGCATCCCCGCCGTGCAGAACCCACACTGGACTGCACCATGGTCGATGAAGGCCTCCTGCAGCGGGTGGAGCCGGTCACCGTCGGCGAGCCCCTCCACCGTGGTGACCTCGCGGCCGTCGACCTCCACGGCGAGGTAGGTGCACGCGCTCACGGGCGCTCCGTCCACCAGCACCGTGCAGGCGCCGCACACCTGCATGTCGCAGGAGCGGCGCGCCCCCTTGAGCTCTAACCGGTCGCGTAGCACGTCGAGCAGCAACGCCTCCGGCCGCACCTCGAGGGCGACCGGGCGGCCGTTGACGGTGCAGCGGACGCTAGACGACGACCGTATGGGGATGACGCTCATGGCTCTCCCGGCCCGCCGCGCGACCGGCGGCCACCAGCAGCGCGCGCCGGACGAAGACGCGCGTCATGTCCCGCTTGTACTCGGCCGAGCCGTGCAGGTCGTCCACGGCGTCGACGGCCGCCGCCGCCTCGGCCCCGACCTCCTCGGCGCGCCGCTCCACGTCGGCCAGCGACCAGCCGCCCAGCCGCCCCTCGGCGCCGGCCAGCCGCTGGGGTCGGGGGCCCACGCAGCCCACGGCGATGCGCGCGCCCCGCACCGCGCCGCCCGCCACGGTGAGCGCAACGGCGACGCCGAGCGTGGGCCGCTCGTGGAGGCCGTACTTCACGTAGGCGCCCGCCGTGCCGGCCGGCCACGGCAGCAGGCGCACGGAGGTGAGGATCTCCTCGTCGCGGCGCGACGTCTCGTAGGGGCCGACCACGAAGTCGCCGAGGGCCAGCTCGCGCTCGCCGGCGCGAGCGGACAGCCGCACCTTGGCGTCGAAGAGCAGGAACACGGTGGCGAGGTCGCTGTGGGGGTCGGCGAAGGCGAGATTGCCCCCGACGGTGCCCACGCTCCGGACGCGCACGTTCGCCACGTGGCGTGCCACGCGGGCGATCAGCGGGCAGCGGGCATGCACCTCGGGGGCGTGCTCGACCGTGCGGTGCGTCGCCGTGGCACCGATCAGGAGGTGGCCATCGTCGGCGCGGATGTCCGCGAGCCCGGGCAGCCGCTTCACGTCAACCAGGCTTTTCACGCGCAGGAGGCCTTCCTTGAGGATCACGAGTAGTTCCGTGCCGCCGGCGTAGAGCGCGGCGTCGCGCCCTTCCTGCGCGAGGATCTCGGAGGCTTCCGCCACCGTCGCGGGCCGGTGCAGCGCGAAGGGCCGCAGCATCAGCCCTCCACCACCCGCTTGAGCCGGACGCCGAACTCGTCGATGAGCTCCTCCGCACGCCGCTGGATGACGCCGTGGCCGAGGGCGCCAAGCTTGCCGAGGATCTTGCCCTCCGCCTCCACGCGCAGGCGGCTGCCCCCGCCGCGCGGGGCCACGACCAGCCGCACCGACATGGCGACGCTGGCGCCGAGGCTGCCGTCGCGTCCCTTGGCCTCGAGGGCGAGCGAGCCGGGTGGCTCGACGTCGACGATCGTGACCTGCATGGGGACGGAGAGGGAGATCGGCCCCACGCGCTGGCTCATGTGCGCCTCGTAATGCTTCTGCGGCTCTACCTCACGCGCCTCGGTACACCCCGGCAGGCACGCGACCATGCGCGGCACGTCCCACAGCACGGCCCACAGGCGTTCCGGGGACGCCGTCACGTCGAGGTCGCGCTCTACTCGCATCGCGCCGCCACCGTCGTCGTGGCGGGCACGGCAGGCTTGCCCCCGCCGGGCTCGCTCACGAGTTCGCCGTCGCGCATCATCACGCGCTCGTGAACGGCGTCAGGTGAAATCCGATGCCCACCAGGTTCCCTCGGCGTTGGAAATACGGAACGGCCTTCGAAGAGTGGTAGATTGCTACCAATTCCAACCAGGCATGTCAAGGAAGGCACTCGACCCCGCGCGGGCGAGCGCAGCGGGACGCCATTGGGCGCGCCGTGAAGACCGCCGCGGAACGCATCGCGCGCGGGTTGGGCGCCGCCTAGGCGGCCGCCACCGGCCGGACGATCTCCTCGGAAATCATCTGGAGGTAATCGATCCGCGCCGGCACCTCGCGCGGCAGACTGTAGATGCTGAAGCCGACACGCTCCAGCCCCATCGCCGCCGCCCGGCGCAGCGTCTCGACGCAGTCGCGCGGCGAGCCGTACACCGTCCAGTCGTCCAGCGCGATCTCCGGGGAGAGCTGCAGCGGGACCATCCCCTTCTCCTGCATCTCCCAGCGGCGGTACATCGCGAACGTCTTCTCGAGGTACTCGACGGCGGCGGTGCGGGCGGATTCCCGGTCCTTGCCGACGATGAGGCTGCGCGAGGCGCCCAGGTGGCCGGGGCCAACGCCGGCCTGCTTCGCCCGCTCGTCGCGGAACACGGCGGCCAACTTCTCGATGTCGCGCCACGCGACCTGGGGGCCGAAGAAGACGCCGTCGGTGATGCGAGCCGCACGCCGGGTAGCGCCGTCGCTCTGGGCGCCCATCTCGAGCGGCGGATGCGGCTGCTGGAAGCACGTAAAGCCCATGCGCGCGCGCGTGAGCCGGGTGTAGCGCCCCTCGAACGTGATCTCCTCGCCGCTCCAGAGCCGTTTCATGAGCACCACCGACTCCTCGAGCTTCGGCACACGGTCCTTGCGGGCGAGCCCGACGGCCTCGAGCTCGGTCTCGCGATAGCCGATGGCCACGCCGACGTCCAGGCGGCCGTGGCAGATGTGGTCGAGCGTCGCGATGTTCTCGGCCGCTTCCACCGCGCTGACGATGGGCAGCAGGAGCACGGACGTCTTGAGCCGCATGGCGCCCGTCTCCGGAGCCAGGCGCGCGAGGATCGGGAACGGCTGTGGCCACACCGTCGGGTGCGACACCCAGTGCTGGCCGATCGACACCCACGCGAACCCCATGCGTGAGGCGGCGGCGACCACCGCGATGGCCTCGTCGATGATGCGTGTGGCCCCCCGGTCGGTTGGACTCCAGAACGGTGTGAGATGGAAGCCGATCTTCATGTTGCCTCCTTGGAACCCTGCTCTCTCTACATCGAGTACCGCGCGACTGTCAACTCGCGACGCCCCCCCTTGGATGACGACGAGCCCAATGGGTCGGGCCCATCAGAAGCCCACACGCAACAAGGCCCCTTCAGCACCGGTCGTCTGGCGCGCGGCCCCATCTCCGTGACATAGTCTCCCGGATGCCGAACCCGGCCGCCCAAGAGCGATACCACAGCTACGGGGCAACTCCCCTCACGGCTGCTAGAGTGCGGTCATGCAGCTCATCAATGGGTCGCATTCTGGGGTCGCATTCTGAGGTCGCATTCTGAGGACATGTCTGCGGACTTGCCGTCCCGCCGCGGCATCCCGATGGCCGAGGAGATTGAGGTCGCGTCATCCATATGACCTGTAGTGGCTGCGGCTTCGAAGCGCCCGCCGATTTCGCGTTCTGCCCCAAATGCGGGGCGAGGCTCGCCGGCGCTCCCGCGCCCGCCCCTGCGCCCCCGCCGACCATCGTGCCCGACAGCGACCGCCGGCCGGTTACCGTGCTATTCGCGGATCTGGCCGGGTTCACGGCGCTCAGCGAAGCGCTCGATCCCGAGGACGTGCGCGCGATCCAGGGCGATCTCTTCCGTGAGATGTCCGAGTCGATCGACCGCTACGAAGGCTTCGTCGAGAAGTTCGTGGGCGATGCCGTCATGGCCGTCTTCGGCGCCCCCCGGGCCCACGAGGACGATCCCGAGCGCAGTCTGCGCGCCGCTCTCCTGATGCGCGAGCGGATGGAAACCCTCAATCGCCGCTGGGAGCGGCGGGTGGGTCGGCCACTCGAGCTGCACATTGGGGTCAACACCGGCCCGGTGGTGGCGGGCCGGATCGGCGCGACCGCGGACGCCGCCTACGCGGTGACCGGCGATACCGTCAACACCGCCTCCCGCCTCCAGAGTGCGGCCGCGGCGGGCGAGATCCTGATCAGCGATGCGACATATCAGCTGACGCAACACGCCTTCGCGTTCGCCCCGCGCGAGGAGATCCGGCTCAAGGGCAAGAGCGAGCCGGTGGCGGTGTATCGCCTCCTCGGCTCGCTCACCGCCCCGCGCTCGGCCCGCGGCCTCGAGGGCCTGGGACTGGCCGCGCCCTTCGTGGGCCGCGAGCGCGAGCTGCGCCAGATGGAAGCGGCCTTCGACGAAGTGCGGGCGGGCCGCGCCCAGGTGCTCAGCCTCATCGGCGAGCCCGGGGCCGGCAAGTCGCGGCTGCAGCGGGAGTTCTTCGCGCGCCTCGAGGGAGCCGGCCGCCTCGAGGGCACCACGATCCGGCGCGCGACGTGCTCGGCCCTGGGTGAGCAGACCTACGGAGCGGCGGCCGCGCTCCTGCGCGATGCCTACGGGGTAGAGCACGGTGATTCCGTCGAGGTCGTCCAGAGCAAGCTCGCGGCGGGCCTGGAGACCCTCGAAGTCGGCGCGGAGGATAGCGCGGCCATGGTGGCCGCGCTCGCCCGGTTGCTCGGACTCGAGCAGGACGATGCGCGCATTCGCCATCTCGAGCCGGAGCAGCTCAAGCGCCAGATCTTCATGGCCACCTCCGCCCTGGTGGAGCGACGGCTCGCCGCCGGCCCGCTCGTGCTGGTCGTCGAGGATCTGCACTGGGCCGACGCCGCCTCCATCGAGCTGCTGGGCGCGGTCGCAGATCGGCTCGCCGATAGTCCGCTCCTCGTCCTCCTGATGTATCGGCCGACGCTCGACCCGGATGCGCTGGGCACGAGCCGGGCACCGCACATTGGAATCGAGGTGACCGCGCTCTCGGAGTCCGACAGTGACGACCTGCTGGCGGAGTGGTTCGGGGACTCGACGCCGCACTTCCCGGGGCGGTTGCGGGCCCAGATCCTGGAGCGGGCCGGCGGCAACCCGCTGTACCTCGAAGAGGTGGTGCGTGCCCTGGTCGCGGACGGCCTGCTCGTCCGCGACAGCCTGGGCTGGCGGTGCACCGCGGAGGCGGTGACCGCCCAGGTGCCCGCCACCCTGCACGGGCTGATGCTCTCGCGCGTGGACCGGCTCGAGCGCGCGGAGCGGCAGGTCATCCAGGAAGCGGCGGTGATCGGTCCCCGCTTCGAGGTTCCGCTGCTGAAGGCCGTCTCATCTGAACCCGCCGCCGTGGACGCGGCGCTCGACGCGCTCGTTGGTGCCGATCTGGTGACGCCGGGACCCGGTCACCGGTTCCGCCATGGGCTCCTCCAGGAGATCGTGTACCAGAACATCCTCGTGACGCGTCGCACCGAGCTGCACAGCCGGGTCGGCGCCGCCCTCGAGACCCAGGGCGTCGGCAACCCGGAGAGTCTCGAACGGCTGGTGGCCCTCGGCCACCACTGGGCCCTCGGTACCGACAAGCGGCGGGGCGCGGGCTACCTGATGGCGGCGGGCGATTGGGCGCGCGGGATGTATGCCAACGCCGACGCGATCCAGCACTATCAGCGGGCGCTCGATGCCCTCGAGCACGGCGACGCGGGCGAGAAGGAGCGGCTCGTGGCCCGGGAGCGCATGGCCGATCTCCTCGGTCCGACCGGACGGCGGGGGACCGCGCTCGGCGAGTACGACATCGTCGAGGCCGCATACCGCGCGGCGGGGAACGCGCCGGCTCAAGCGCGCATCCTTCGCAAGATGGGGGGCCTTCACTGGGACGCCGGCGTCCGCTCGCGGGCGCTCGAGTGCTTCGAGGCTGGGCTCGCCCTGCTCAACGACGATCGTGAGCACATCGAGCGGGCGCACCTCTACCAGGAGATGGGCCGGCTGGCCTTCCGCAGCGGCGACAGCGAGCGGGCCGTCGAGTGGGCGGAGCAGGCGCGGCTCCACGCCGAGCGGCTCACCGCCGACCCTCTGCTCGATGCGGACGGGCGCGGGGAAGCGGCGACCGCCGCCGCGCAGAGCCACAACACGCTCGGCGTCGCCTTGGCCCGCCTGGGCCGGCTCGAGGAGGCGGTCGAACACATCGAGCGCAGCGTGGCCCTCGCCCGGGACAATGGGCTGTTGCAGGCGGCCTGTCGCGGGCTGGCCAACCTGAGCGTGCTCTACAGCACGCTCGACCCGGCGCGGGCGATCGAGACCTGTGCGGCCGGCCTCGAGATGGCCAAGAAGATTGGCGACCTCGGCTTCCAGTCGCGCCTCTATGCGAACCTCGCGGTGGCCTACTGCGCGCTCACCAACCGCTGCGACGAACAGGGCGTGGGCGCGGCGCACGCCGCCATCGATCTCGACCGGCGCCTGGGACAGCTCGATCACCTGGCCGTGCCCCTCATCGTGCTCGGGCAGATCTACCAGTGTCACGGCGATCCCACCCGCGCGATCGCCCACTACCAGGAGGCGCTCACGCTCGCCGAGGAGATCGGAGAGCCCCAGCTGCTGTTTCCCTGCTACGATGGCCTCGCCACCGTCCACTTGGATCTGGGCGACGATGGCCTGGCCGAGGAGTTCATGCAGAAGGCCCAGGCGGTGTGCGAGCGGGCCGGGCTCGAGCCCGAGGCGCTCGTGGTGCTGCCGTTCCTCGACTGACTCAATCGACTCGAAGACAAGGAGACACTCGTCATGGCATTCACCCCCTTGCGCCCCGGTGATCCCGCTCCCCACTTCGCGCTGCCCGCGGTCAACCGAGAGGGGCAGGTCTCACTCGACGACTATCGCGGTCGCAGTCCCGTCCTCGTCGCCCTGTTCCGCGGGCTGCACTGCCCCTTCTGCCGGCGTCATCTCGTGCAGCTGGGCACCACGCAGGACAAGCTCAAGGCGGTCGGCGTGGAGACGATGGCGGTGGTCAACACGCCGGCGGAGCGTGCGCGACTCTACTTCAAGTACCGCCCCGCGCGAGTGCTGCTCGCCGCGGATCCCGAGGCGGCGACGCACCAGGCGTTTCGCCTGCCCGCCGGCGTGATCGTCGAGGACGAAGCGGCGACCTCGTGGCCCCAGAGCGCCACCATGGGCCAGCTCCTGGCGACAAGGGTCAATCCCACCGGGGAGCTGCCCGAGCCGCAGAATGTCTTCACGGCCATGGAGACCCTGAACAAGAAGGACGGGTTCGAGATGACCGATACCGATCAGCAAATCGCGCACGCGCACGGCACCCAGATGGGCGGGCATTTCCTCATCGACCGGGACGGGATCGTCCGGTGGCTGCAAATCGAGGCCGGCGAGCGGATCGGCGACATCTCGAAGTTCCCGAGCGACGAGGAGATCCTTCGAGCGGCGCGGGACCTCTAGGCCGGTCCCGATCCTGCTGCTCGGACCACCTCGCCGGCCTCGTCGCGCTTGATCGACTCTGGTCGAAGGCCAGACTGAGGCCGGGCTGTCCGGTACGGCCAGCCGGCTCTTTCCGGTCGGCTCGCCGCCCCTCCATCCGCTCCCGCGACACCATCTGACTGCGCGTGGGCGCCCAGCTCTGCGAGAGCTCGAACCTCGCCGCGTTCGCATGCTGGAAGGCGACACAAATCTGGACACAAGCTCAACGCAGGCAGAATTTCGAAGCAGACAACTGAACCGCTGACACCGAGAGAAATTCCTCGGAGCGGCCGACAGTCTCTCACCTATCATGACCCCGTGAAGAAGCTCCTCGTTGTCGTGCTCGTGCCGCTGGCCGTGGTGGTCGCGGTGGGCGCGATCGCCTATGTGCTGCTGATCGGTCCGATCTTCGCTCTGCCCGTAGGGGTGGCCGTTGCCGAAAGTGCCCTGGCCACCGACGACCTCATCCTGCTCGCCGGACTCAATGTCAAACACATGGTATTTCTGGAGCGGTGGTTTCTCGGGCGCCCGGTGATCAGCGTGAGCAATGGGCGTCCCCTGCCCGAGGCGGCGGATCGCGGCATCGTCGATCACCTGCGGGCCGCCCAGGTCGATCCACGCGGCAACGTCGATTACGCTTTCCTCGCGCTCTATCCGGCGGACGGCCCGACGCCACACCGGGCGGCGGTTCTCGTCGGCCGATTCGACCCCGCGGCCATCAAGGCCTACGTGGAGCGCGACCTCCACGGCACCCCGCGCTCGGTGGCCGGTATTCCGTCCTACGAGGTCCGCGTGACCGATTCGGCTACCTGTCAGGCCGGTCCGGTGTGGATGCTCACCATGGAGTCGAGTTGGATCCTCATCGCGGATCCGTCATCGCACGCCACGCTCGTGCCTCGTCTCATGAACCCACCGCGCGACGCGCGGGCTGAGCTTGCCTGGTGGCGTGGCCTCAGCAGGGGCGACGTGCTGAGCGTCGGGGTGTGGAACCTTCACGGGTTCGAGAGCGCCGTTCCCAAGTCGCCGTGGCAGGGCTCGGCCGCCGCCCTTGCCGGGGAAGCCGATGTCTTCGAACGGGTCTACGCAGGCGTGGGAGTGAAAACGGTGCCGCCCAAGGTCGCCCTCCGTCTCGTCATGGATGCCGCAGAAGCCGGCCGCGGCGCCCAGAGAGTCAAGGCCTGGGAGCAAACGGTCCGCGACTCGAGAGCGCACTGGGCGGAGACCATGCCGAGCGTGGCTAGCCTGTACGACAGCTTGAAGATCCGCACTCGTGGGCCGCGCACGGTGGTGGACGGCACCATCAACCGGAAGCTGGCCACCGATTCCCATCGGGTCGTCACCGAGGCTCTGGGCGCGATGCTGAGCTGGTTCGGGGTCCGCGTGAACGAATCCGGCGTGGCCCCAGCGGCCGAGCACATCGATTCCGACCCCGTCCTCTTCACCGCGTCGGTAACGCCAGAGACGCTGCCGGCCTATGACCCTCGGGCACAGTTTGCCGAGGAGGTCGACCAGATCACGGGGCCCTTCGGGCTGCGGGTCGATCAGCTACGTCTGGGCGGTGAGCCGGGGGTGGGCCTGGAGCTCGTGGTCGAAGGCTTCGCGAATGCGGTGCCGAACATCAGCGGCCACGACGAGCGCGCGCGGCTCGTCATCGACAGCGTGAAGGGCACCTCAGGGCAGGAGTTGCTGCGGCCCGAGGCCTGCGGCCGGGAGCGCAACAGCCAGCCCGCGGCCTTCACGAGGTCCGATGCCCGCCGGCTGGAAGCCGTGAAGAAGCTGCGGCTGATCAGTGGAGCCGATCCCCGCGCGTTGCGGAGCGTGTTGGGCCTCGTCCAGCTTCACCTCCCGACGCGGACGGACGTGGCGACGCTGCGGCATCCCGCCCCGGGCGCCAAGGTGGAGAAGCACGGCGCGACCTTCACCGTCACCAAGGTGCAGGGAGGCAGCGTGGGATATCAGATCACGGGCGCCCGCGATCGGGTTCTCGACGTCCGGGCGCTCAATGGTACGGGACAGCCCCTGGCATCTTCGAGCAGCTTTGCGTCGGAATTCCTGTTCGGAGACGGCCTCTCAGGGCAAAAGAACTACTCCGGCGTCGTGGACCGTCTGGAGATCACATTCGCCACCGAGGAAAAAGCGATCGAGCTCCCGTTCGTCCTAACCGACTTCTCGTTCGCGGGGAAACCCGGTGGGGGCCCGCTCGACAAGACACCACCGTTCCGGCCCTACAGCTATGAAGCGCTCCGGCGCGACTCCTCGCGAAAGCCTCTGCTGGTACGGACCATGCCGGAGCCCTCCAGGGCCGTCACAGTGCTCGGGCGCTTCGAGCTCTCGCTCGACAAGGTACAGCCCTTCTACGCCCTCAGGCTCGATTTCACGTTGCGAAGTCCCGAGGCGCCGAATCTCCAGTCGGCCTTCACGGTGGGAGAGCTTCGGCTCACGCGGCTCGGGCTCAGGGATGGTACCGTGATTCTCCCGCCGGCCGCCGGCGCGGCGACGGCGGCAGCTGCCGTGCGCTCGAACTGGGACCGCGCCGTTCACTTCGCCAGTGCCCCGAAGGATGGCGCGCTGTCGACCTCGGTGAGCTTCTACATCGATACGGATGCCAGGCCCGAGGACCTCAAGAGCGTGCAGGGCAGCCTGACGATGCACTTCCCCAGGGCCTTCGACACGTTGGCACTCGAGGATCTGACTGTAGGCCGGCAGGCTCAACGACGTGATCTCACGGCCACCGTCGTAGCGAGGAGCCGCAAGAGCCTGACCATTCAGACCAACAAGGACGGCGAGCGCGTCTACTATATCCGGCTGTTGGGGGGCGATGGCCAGCCTCTGGCGTTCACCGGCCCGAACATCACCGCCGCGCCAGACGGCGCGTGGCGCTTCGAGCTCTCGCCGCTTGGCCACCCGGCACGAGCCGAGGTCATTTTCGCCGGGGACCTGGAGCGCCAAGTCTACCCGATAGCCCTCACGCTCAAGTAGAGAGGAACGCTCAGTGGCAGGTCGCGTCACGAAGACTGACAATATTTGGACGGGGGCCGCCGACCGCGGTCAACCCGCGGCGCGACCTTCTGACGCGCGCGACACGAGGATCTGCTGTCAAGCCATGGTTCTGGGCATGGAATCGCCGGTTGAAGGGCGTGCTCGCGCTCTCAGGAAGAGGGACGAGAGGGTGGCACGTCCCTTGCGTTCCTCGCAAGGCGATGACACGGCGCGGTCGGCTTTCGCAGGTGATCGCAATCGGCGCCCTTGCCGCTCTCGCGCTCGGCGGCTGCGCGTCGACCCCCGTGTCCGAGGCGCCGGGGATGAGCGGCTGGGAGAGCCAACGCCGCATCGTGATCGATCGCATCCTCGGCTCGACGGTGCAGATCGTCCTGGAGCGGGAAGGCAAGCGCGTCCGCAGCGGCTCCGGTGTGGTGGTGGCCGGGCGGCCGTCGGCGACGGGCGCCGGGTGCTTCGTCCTCACGAGCGGGCACACCCTCGACATGACCGCCGCAGATAGCACCGTCCACGTCCTGCTGAAGCGCCACCGCGGCTCCGGCACGAAGGTTCCCGCCACGGTGCTGGCGTATCACGACGCCGACGACGTCGACGTCGGCCTGCTGTCGATCGACATCGAGGATTGCCCCGGCGTGACGATCGGGCGTTCCCCCGACATCGGCGACGAGGTCTGGGTCGTGGCCTTCCCCTGGGGCGGCAACATGAACCTGGTCGGCGGGGTGATCAGCCAGGTCGGTCTCGAGGGCGCGTCCATGCCCGAAGGGGCGCCCCAGCTGATGGTGGACGCCTCGGTGAGCTATGGCGCGAGTGGCGGAGGTGTCTACAGCGCGCGGACCGGCAATCTCGTGGGGCTGATCGAGAGCTACCGCACGGCTCGCGTGTCCTTCCAGGTCGACCGTCACACCGGCCAGATCGACGTGCCCGTACCCGGCGAGACCTACGTCGTCTCTCTCGCGCAGATCCGGCGGTTCCTGGCCGCGACCGGCCATGCCGGTCTCCTGGGGACGACGCGCTCGTCCGCCGGCGCGCACCAGTAACCGAGCCCTTGGCCTTGCCGGGACGAAGTCGTCACCGGCTCCTCCGGATGCGCGCAGCCGGCGCGCGCGAATGGCGTCGAGACTCCGGAGATTTCAGCCCGAGCGCGCTCGAATCCAGGTTCTCGGCGATCCAGTCGATCATCCGCTGTCTTGCCTCGCGAAACTCTTTCGTGTCCATCAGCGCTCTTCGGTCATCCGCTCGGTCGCGACGATGCGGCCGTTGAGCGGCTGCACCGGTCGGTTGTTCCCCTGGATGATCGCGCGGAATCTCTGAATCTGCTCGGCCGACAGGCGCACCGGCGTCTGCATGACGAACCATCGCACCCCTTCCGAGCAGGGAGGAGTGGTGAGCGATCCGTCGTAGCGGTAGGTGGCGCGATTCGCCGGGAGTAGAGCGTCGACGTCCACCAGCACGTGTTCGAGGTGGACCTCGCTCCCCTTCTGCGCCGGGAGATGGTCCCAGACCGGCGCGAAGGCCGCATTCGGTTCCCCCTCCTCGATGAAAACGCCGATGACCGCCAACCGGCCTTCCGCCGACTTGTGCACCAGGTGCATCTCCATGGGGAAACGCCGGCCGCCGAGGGTGTGCTCGCTCGGGCTGTGGAAATGGTATTGCAGCAGCGGGAAGGACTCTCCGGCGATCGAGAGGCTGTCGGCCTCCGGGTAGTCCACCTGGATCGTGTGCCCGGTGTTCTCCACGTCGGCCTCGTGCTGGTGATGCGCGATCCGGAGGACGGCCGGTCGATACGAAGCGCTCATCTCAGGCACGACCGACGGAGCCGCGGCGACGATGTCGATCGGCGACTGACTCCGCCCTTCGCCGCAGGCGCTGAATTCCGTGCTGAGCCGGCCCCACTCCGCCGGCCCGGCCTCCTCCCCGTAGCCCCAATGCGGGCCTCCGTGCTCCGCCGGTGCAGCGACCGCCGCCGGGGCGGGGGACGCCACAGACGCGGGAGGCACAGCCCGCAGACACGCACCCAGAAGCGGGAGCAGAGCGCACAGCAGCCCGGCCGGAATCACGAAATGTCGGGATGTCATCACCTGCACCTCACCCGGCGCCGTGTCGTCGCGCGTGTCTGGAAGAGTCTCACTCTTAAGAGGATAGTCAACACTAGCCGCCTCCGGCAGCCGTTGCCCCCTCGTCGCCCCGTCCCTATGACGCAATCTGCCAGACTCAGACGCGGGCCGCCCGAGGAGCCGATGCCACAGACCGGCTGTGCCGCTATATCTTGCGCCCGCCCTTTGCGCCGAGTCCCGGCCTCGCCCTGCCCGAATCCTCATCGACACTGCGAGGACGCGATGGACGCCGTCGTGCCTGTGCGGCGAGGTGACATCCACGCTGATCCGGCCGGCCGCGTGCCGATTGACGGGGGCAGTGTGCCAGCTTAGGATGCCGCCCAGCCGGGCAGGCTGATCGGCACGCGAGGAGGCTGCGAATGTGCGCTGTGGCGACGGGCTCCTGGGGTGCCCGCGTCCGAGCGTGTGGCCGACTATGTCGCGGTGGCGGGAAGCCGGGGCGGGGCAGCCGCGCCCAGAGGCGTGTTCATGTTGCCTTCAGACCTGAAGTCCGGAGCCCGACGTCTGAGGTCGTCGGCCGCGCCGCGATAACTTGCTTCATTCGTTGAAATCGGCCTCGGATGAGGTCCGACAATCAGGACGAAAGGACGTGCCATGCGCCGGTACGCCGCGGAATTCATCGGGACGTTCTTCCTCGTGTTGACGATCGGCTGCACGGGGCTCGCAGCGGCTCCGGGCGTGATTGCCCCGCTGGCCATAGGGGCCGTGCTGATGGCGATGATCTACGCGGGCGGCCACATCTCGGGCGCCCATTACAACCCGGCAGTCACGCTCGGAGTGTTCCTGCGGGGGCGGTGTCCTGCGTCGGACGTGCTGCCGTACTGGGCGGCGCAACTGCTCGCTGCCGCCGGTGCGGCCTGGATCGTCGGCTTCGCCCTTCGGGGCAAGACGGTGAGTCCATTCCTTGCCCCCGTATTTGGGGCGTTTCTGGCCGAGTTCCTTTTCACGTTTGCGCTGGTGTACGTCGTGTTGAACGTGGCCACGGCCGACGCAACAAACGGGAATTCCCACTTCGGTCTTGCTATCGGCTTCACAGTCCTGGCTGGCGCATTCGCCGTCGGCCAGGTGTCGGGAGCTGCCTTCAACCCGGCCGTCGCCATCGGCGCCACGATCCGGGGCCTGCTCACGTGGTCCAACTTGTGGCTCTACATCGTTGCGGAACTGCTGGGAGGGGCCGCGGCGGCGTTCGTCTTCAAGGCGCTCAACCCAACCAACCGGCCCGGGACCGCATAGTACCGGGCAGCAGCCCGGCAAGTCCCGGGGGGCAACATTGCTCCGGCGAGGCGCAACGAAACGTCACGGGGCAGGTCAAGAATCCTGGAATGACCCCTATCTTCGACGGGCGCGGCGGTCGAGGGCGGAGCCCCAGGCGGCGAGGAAGGTCGTGAGGAAGGCGTGCTCTTTCGCCGGCTCCACCGCCAGCGGGGCCAGCGCCATAGCCGTGGCGAGGGCGACATGGTAGCCCTCCGCCCGCGACGCCGCCGCGCGGCGGTAGGCCGGATGCGCCTCGTTGATCCAGACCGTCGTCTCCACGAGGCGCGCCAGTTCCCGATCGTCCGGCCGCGGCTCGAACTGGATGCTGAGCCCGTAGCGGCCCGGCCTGCGCGTGTTGCCTGTCGAGGGCGTCACCACCTCGGCTGGCGGTGGTGATGGTGCGGCGGGCTCCGCCGCGCCCGGCGGTGGCTCCCTGCTCGGCCGGGCCTCTGGCACCTCATCCGGCGCGGGGTCGACCGGCGCCGCGGCGAGCGGCGCTGGCGCGGCCGAGGGCTCGAGCATCCCGGGTCCGCGCCCGGTCGGGAGCGAGCGCTGACCGCCCGCGCGGCGCTCAACGAGGGCGGCCAGGAGCGGGAACTCTTCGGCGAGGTCCACGAGTACGGCCTCGAGGTCGCGCTCCACGGGCCGCGCTGCGCGCCGGCGCGCCTCGGCGGCCGCTTCGCGAAGGTCGCCCCATTCGGCAAGCTGGTGCGCCACGCTTTCCTGGATCGCCTTGCGATAGGCCAGGTAGACGGCGCCGCGCGGCCCCGTCCGAATGAAGTCGACCTTGTTGAGCGTGAGCGCCTGGGCCAGCGCGGGCACCTCGATCAGCCCGCCGACCCGATCCGGCGAGGAGGGCGCCAGGCCGAGCCACTCCCAGCCGCGCTTGATCACCTTGCCGAACGTGCTGATGGCGAGACCGCGGCGCTCTTCCCGCAGGGGCAGCTGGTCGCGCACCAGGTAGCCGGAGGCCACGGGCTTCCGCTTCCGCGGCAGGCGCACGGCGATAGGCGCCCGCTCCGGGGCCTGCCACGCCTCGGGCGCGAGCGGCCGGTCGTTGACGGTGAAGCGCACGCCGCGCGGGTAGTGCTCGGTCAGGATCTCCGACAGGTCGGGATCGAGCAGCGGCTGGAAGTGCCGTCGGACCGCCGCCTCGATGAAGCCAGGGTCGAGGAGCGGCGAGAGCGGGTTCTTGAGGCGAAGGCACACGGCCGTGCCGTGGGCGGAGGCAACCAGGCCGGGCGGTGGGATCCACTTCCACGGCGCCCGATGACGCGAAGAGAGGTGCCAGCTCGTGGCCGCATGGTGACGACCGCGCCTGGTCTCCGTCACCACTTCCTCGGAGACGAGCAGCCCGATCTTGATCCCCACCCCGGCGAAGCCGATGCCCTCTCCGCGCACCTTCGTGGTCGCCGCCACGTCATGGTACCGGGCGAGGTCGCGGCGGCGCATGCCGCCGCCATCGTCGA
>Ga0070712_100000776_pt1 | contig 18854 bp, 16 predicted proteins | sample LARL81metaG_FD_71396 | JGI IMG/M metagenome (GOLD analysis project Ga0070712, IMG submission 71396) | Corn, switchgrass and miscanthus rhizosphere microbial communities from Kellogg Biological Station, Michigan, USA - LAR L8-1 metaG | ecosystem: Host-associated > Plants > Roots > Rhizosphere ...
CCCATCGATCGCGTGGAGATCGTGGATCCCTATACCGTGAAGGTGCACACGAGCAAGCCCTGGCCGATCTTCGTGGTGGCTCTGACCCAGCGCCAGGCTTCGATGTACCCTGCCAAGGCCTACGCGGGCAAGGACTCGCCCTTCATCTCGAAGAATCCCATCGGCACCGGGCCCTACCGTCTCGTGCGCTGGAGCAAGGACGAGGAGATCCTCCTCGAGGCGTGGCCGCAGTACTGGCGGGGAGCGGCGAAGATCAAGAACGTGGTCTTCCGGCCCATTCCCGACGACGCCGTGCGCGTGGCCGCCCTGCAGAACGGCGAGGTGGACGTGGCCGTGAACATCCCGCCTCACATGGCCAACATCATCGCCAATCATCCGAAGATCTTTCTCACCACCGCGCCGAGCATCCGGACCATCCAGCTCATGTTCTACACCGCGCAGTTCGACGCCCAGAACAAGCTGGTGGGACCGTACCAGGGGCCGACGGCGGACAAGCGCGTGCGACAGGCCATCACCCTCGCCCTCGACGCGGACGAGATCATCAAGGGCGTGCTCGACGGCAAGGCCCAGCGCGTGGCCACCCTGCTTCCCAGCATGCACTTCGGCTACGATCCCTCGCTCAAGCCCGTCAAGCAGGACGTGGCCAAGGCCAAGAAGCTCCTCGCCGAGGCGGGCTTTCCCAACGGCCTCGAGATCCAGCTCAACTCTCCCCAGGGACGCTACGTGCGCGACAAGGAAGTGGCGGAGGCGGCGGCCGGGCAGCTGACCAAGGCGGGCATCAAGACCACGCTCAAGACTTTCGAGTTCGTGAACTACCTGAACAACATGGTCTATGTGCACAAGGCCGGACCCGTCTGGCTCATCGGCTGGGGCCAACCCATGATGGACGCCGAGGGTATCTACGTGCCGCTCTTCCATACGGGCAGCCTGCTCAGCAACTACCACAACCCGGATTTCGACGGAATGGTCGACCAGGCGCAGACGATGATGGACGAGAAGCAGCGGCAGGCCCAGTACTTCCGCATCAACAAGCTCTGGCTCGACGATCAGCCGGCCGCTCCGCTCTACCAGCAGATCGATCTCTACGGCGCGAGCAAGCGGGTCAACTGGAAGGCCCGGAGCGATGAGCTGATCAAGGCCTACGATATGTCGCTCAAGTAAGATCGGGCCGGCGTCCCGGGTCGCCGTCGCGCGGCCCGGGGCATGGGGTCCACCCGCAGCGTCGCGCGAGAACGGAAAACTCTCATGTGGAGGTCACCATGACCTGGACTCGCATCGCGCTCGCGGCCGCGCTCATCGCCGCGCTCCCCGTGGCCACCTCGGCCGCCCCACAGGGTAAAGTCGTCATCGCCCAGGGCGTCGACCCGACCACGCTCGACCCGATGAACCACCAGGAGACTCCGGCGGGGAACGTCTGCCGGAACATCTTCGATACCCTCCTCGAGCGCGACCCCGAGCTCAAGATGCAGCCGGCTCTCGCTCGCGAGATGCCCAAGCTCGTCGCGCCCACCGTGTGGGAATTCAAGCTCCGGCCGGACCTCAAGTTCCAGAACGGCGAGCCGGTGGACGCGGAGGCGGTCAAGTTCAGTCTCGAGCGCCTCGTGGATCCGAAGAACAAGATGAGGGGCTCGCCTCCCTTCGCGCCCCTGAGCCACGTCGAGATCGTGGACGCCCTCACCGTGCGCATCCACACCAAGGCGCCGTGGCCCATTCTCGACACGCTCATGAACCAGGGGCAGGCCTCGATCGTGCCTCCCAAGTACTACCGCGACAAGGACACCATGGCGGTGTCACGCGCCCCGGTGGGTTCGGGGCCTTACCGCTTCGTCCGCTGGGTCAAGGACGACCGCATAGAGCTCGAGGTCAATGAGCAGTATTGGCGTGGCGCTCCCCGCATCAAGACGCTCGTCTTCCGGCCCATTCCCGACGACGCTGTTCGCGTGGCCGCGCTCCAGAACGGCGAGGTGGACGTGGCCGTCAACATTCCCCCGCACATGGCCAACATCATCGCCAATCACCCCAAGCTCTTTCTGACCACGGCTCCGAGCGTCCGGACCATCCAGCTCATGTACTACACGCACCAGTACGACGCCCAGCACAAGCTGGTCGGCCCGTACCCGGGTCCCACTGCAGACAAGCGTGTGCGCTGGGCCATGAACTATGCGGTGGACGTGGACGACATCATCAAGAACGTGCTCGACGGCAAGGCCCAGCGCGTGGGGCTCATGCTGACGGACCGCCACTTCGGCTTCGATCCCGCCATCAAGCCCATCAAGCAGGACTTGACCAAGAGCAAGCAGCTCCTGACCGAGGCGGGATTCCCGGGCGGTCTCGAGATCACTCTTAACTCGCCCCAGGGGCGCTACGTGCGCGACAAGGAAGTGGCCGAGGCCATCGCGGGGCAGCTGGCCAAGGCGGGCATCCGCACCACCGTGCGCACCCACGAGTGGGTGCACTACTTCGGGAACCTCGCGTACAACCACAAGACGCCGCCGGTGTGGCTCATCGGGTGGGGCACGGCCACGTATGATGCCGAAGCCGTGTACGTCCCGCTCTTCCGCTCCGGGCGCTTTCTCAGCAACTACTACAACGCCGACTTCGAGGGCATGAGCGAGCAGGCGCAATCGACCATGGACGCGAAGAAGCGCTACGAGCTCTACCAGCGCATCAACCGCCTCTGGGTGGACGATGCGGCCGCCATGCCGCTCTACCAGCAGCTCGATCTCTACGGGGCGACCAAGCGCATGGTGTGGAAGGCGCGCGGCGACGAGGCCATCAAAGGCTACGACATGGGCCTCAAGTAGCGCGCCGGCACATTTCCAAGGCCCCGCCGTCAAATAGTTGGGCTAGAATAACCTCTGGAGGGGACGCGGAGTCACGGTTAGTTCCGTCGCGTACGATGATTCAACCGCGGGCGTAGCCGAGTGGTAAGGCGTCAGCTTCCCAAGCTGAAGACCACGGGTTCGATCCCCGTCGCCCGCTCCACATCACGATGGCCCGGAGGATGTTTCTCCGGGCCTCTGTTGTGTCTACGTGGAGGATGGTTCTCGGCGCCGTCAGTCCCTGTAGCCCGCCTCGAATTGGCTCAGCACGTAGAGCGCCCACGGGCGCGACCACTCATCGCGACCGCGCAAGAAACCATCCCACACGTGCCCGACGGCGCGAGGATCGAGGAGCTTGCTCGCGAGGCTGGCTGCCCGCAGCTCCGGCGCCCGCTGCCGTATCCATCGCGCCATGGGAAAGGTGAAGCCCATCTTGGGCCGCTTCCAGACGGCGCGAGGGATCCGACCGTCCAGCGCGTCGAGGAGGAGCGGCTTGGGACGTTCCAGGTCGAGCTTGAAGCGGGCGGGTACCGACAGCACGTGCTCGGCGAGGCGATGATCGAGAAAGGGCACGCGCATCTCCACGGAATGAGCCATGCTCATCACATCCCCATCGCGCAAGAGCTGGTGACCGAGATAGTGTGAGATATCGAGCCTGGTGAGGGCTTCACGCATCCCCCCCGGGATCGTCTGGGTCGGCGGGACGGGTGGGGCGCCCCGCTCCTTGGCTGAGAGCCCCAGCAATCGCGTCACCTGGGCCGGATTGAAGAGGCCTCGAACCAACAGGAAGGCGCTGGCCGGCGTCGGGGTCTGGACATACGCGGCCCGGTCGAGGTCAGGCCTGAAGAGCGGGGCACTCGCCGCCGCCAGTCTGGCGAGTCTGTGGCGGGCGTTCACGGGAAGTGAGGAGAGGAGACGGCAAGCTTCGGCAAGCGCACCGGCGAAGCGGATGTGGCGATATCCCCAGAATATCTCGTCGCCGCCCAGCCCCGACAGCACGACGCGAAGACCTGCCTCGCGCGCGGCACGTGATACACACCAGATATTGAGACCATCCACGGTCGGCTGATCCATGGCGGCAAGGATCTTGGGCAGCTCGTCGAAGACCGCATGTGGCCTGAGCCGCACCTCTCGATGATCGGTACGGTACCTCTTGGCTACGAGCTGTGCGTAACTTGCCTCGGAGACGTCGGTCTCGTCGAAAGTCACCGTCAACGTGGTCAGGGGCTGCTCGAGCGCTGGCGAGGCCAGAGCGACGATTGCCGCCGAGTCGATGCCCCCCGACAGAAAGGCGCCAAGCGGCATATCGCTCACCAGGTGCAGGCGCACCGATTGCTCGAGGAGCATACGGGTGGTGGCCACCGTCGTCGCTCGGGTTGGCGGCGGGGACTGACGAGCCCTTTCCACCGCGTCGCCCAGGTCCCAGTAGCGCACCGGTCGGAATCCGGAAGCGTCTACGTGAGCCACGTGAGCCACAGGAAGAGGGTGGACGTCCTTCATGGTCGTGAAGGGAGCGGGGACGTTTCCCAGTTCGAGGAACCGGCGCAGGGCCTGCGGATCCGTCTCGGATGGCATGAGCCCACTCCGCAGGAGGGCACTTACCTCGGAGGCGAATACGACCCGAGAGCGATCGTCCGACGTGTAGAGCGGCTTGATGCCGAACCGGTCCCGTCCGAGAAGCAATCGCGGGTACGGCGTGGCTTCGAAGAGGGCGAAAGCGAACATCCCGCGTAGATGCTCAACTACGCCGTCACCCCAGGCAGTCCATCCATGGAGCAACGCTTCCGTGTCGGTGTTGGACCGGAACGCTGACGAGGCGCCGAGCTCGGTCCGCAGCTCCCGAAAGTTGTAGATCTCGCCGTTGAGGGCGACCCACTGCCTGGCGTCGCTCGTCCCCATCGGCATGCGGCCGCGCGACGACCGGTCAATGATGGCCAGCCTACGCGCTCCGAGCACCACAGCGGGGCCGGAAGCGACAGCGGGATAGGTGCGGACGTGATCTGGATCAAGGCGTTCCAGGAGCGAGAGGATCTCAGGTTCCCGCCTGACCGTGCTGGGCACGAGAAGTCCCCAGTCGTCGGGCCCGCGGTGGACTTGCGCATCCAGCATCCGCAGCACCGCGGACACATCGTCCACGGTCACGCGTTGACTGAATTTGAAGACGCCGGCAATCCCGCACATGGAGGAGCTGTTACAAGCGCTCGCCGCGCTGCGAGAATGAAGGAGGGGGCACTGCTCTGCGAGGACGCCTCGTGGATCGAAGGTGCCATTCCGCTCGATCGATGGATCCGATACGTGATCTCGCGATCGATCGCCGCGAGGTTCCGACCGGGCGGCCGGGAGCGTGACGAACAGGACGTGGGCGTTGGTCGAAGATGGACGACAAGATTGTCAGCGCGACGACCGTCCGATCCCGGCACAGTCCCCTCCGGATACCTTCGTTGGCTCCCTTGAGAACTCGCTCGATGGGGATTGCCGTAGACAGGCCGGCGCCGGCGCGAAAACGGCGCGTTTCCTGGTTCTCATAGGGACCGCCGGAACACGTCATGCAGGTACCCCTGCCGAGGGAAGCTCTCGAAAGGTCGAACAGGTCCGGGGAGTCTAGCCTTCCAGTGGCCGCGGGTCAAGACGGTTCGAGCCGGATGGTCAAGGAGAGGGTGCTATAGACCAGGCGGCTCCGAAATCTCAGGAGAATGAGGCGCCCGGAGATTTCCGGAGCGTATACAATCGGAAATTCGAGAAGAGGGTGCCGGAAGCTCCGTGACGTTTCCACTTTGGAGGTAGCCGCGACATGCCGAAGCCCGAGCTCGAGTTTTTCAAGCCGGATCGCATCGCCTGGGAGCCGGTGGCCGCCTCGGCCACGGGCGGCGCGGGGGGAGCGGGGGTGAGTCAGAAGATCCTCAGCCAGAGCGCGGATGGCGACGTGACCCGGCTCCTCCGGTTCGACGCGGGCGTGGAGACGTCGGAGACGATCACCCACGATTTCTGGGAGGAAGTGTGGATCCTCGAGGGTGAGCTGATGGACCTCGGCAAGCGTCAGACCTTCACCGCGGGGATGTACGCGTGCCGCCCGCCCGGCATGGTGCACGGCCCGTATCGGGTGCCGAAGGGCTGCGTGACCTTCGAGGTGCGCTACTTCAAGCGCTGAGGCTCAGGCAGGTCCGAAGCCGACGGAAGTCTCCTCTCCTTTCACGAGAGGGCGGAAGCGCACGGGCAAGCCGGAGCGGAGCGTGTCGAACGGAATGTCCACGAGGCGGCCAAGCAGGGACACTCCTTCGTCGAGCTGCACCACCGCCACCGCATAGGGGGCTTCGTCTCCGCGCCCCCGCGGAGCCACGCGGATCACCGTGAACGAGGTGATGGCGCCCTTGCCCGCTAGCGGCACGGGGGTCCAGTCCCGCTCCTGGCACCCGGGGCAGAACTGCTTGGGCGGTATGGAGAGCTCCCCGCACTTGCCGCAGCGGATGCCCGTGAGCCGGCCGGCGCGGGCCTCTTCGAAGAAGTGCTTCAGCGTCAGCACGTTCTCAGTCACGGCCGAAGAGGCTCACGAGCACGGTGGCGGTGTTGCCCCCGAGCGTGTGGGTGAGGCCCGTGCGCGCGCCTTCCACCTGGCGCGGTCCCGCCTCGCCGCGGAGCTGGGTGACGATCTCCGCGATCTGGGCGGCGCCCGTGGCCCCGATGGGATGGCCCTTGGCCTTGAGGCCGCCCGAGGGATTGACGGGGATCTTGCCCCCGAGGCTCGTCCATCCCTTCTCCGCGGCCACGCCTCCCGTGCCGGGCTCGAAGAATCCGAGACCCTCGGTGGCTACGATCTCCGCGATGGTGAAGCAGTCGTGAAGCTCGACCACGTCCACGTCGGCCGGCGTTTTTCCCGCCTCGCGGTAGGCGGCAGCCGCCGCCCGCTCCGTGGCCATCACGCGCGAGAGGTCGCGCTTCTCGTGCATGAACATGGTGTCGGTGGCGGCCTGGCTGGACAGCGCCCATATCGCGCGCGGCCGCTTCCGGGCCACCTCCTCTGAAGCGATCACGAGAGCCGCCCCACCGTCGGTGAAGGGGCAGCAGTCGAAGAGCTTGAGGGGGTCGGCGACATAGGCGCTCTTGAGCACGGTCTCGAGGGTGATCTCCTTGCGGAACTGGGCCTTGGGATTGAGCACGCCGTGACGGTGGTTCTTTACCGCCACGTGGGCCATCTGCTCCTCGGTGGTGCCGTACTTCTCCATGTGGGCCCGCGCGATCAGCGCGAAGACCCCGGGAAAGGTCAGCCCCACCGTCTGCTCCAGCGAGGCGTCCGAGCAAAAGGCGAAGTACTCGGTGGCGGCGTCGGTCGGGATGTTGAGGACGCGCTCGGCCCCGCCCACGAGGACCACATCGGAGATGCCGGAAGCGACTTCCATCATGGCGTGACGGAAGGCGGCATGGCTGGTCGCGCAGGCGTTCTCGAAGCGGGTGGTGGGGATGGTGGGCAGCCCGAGCAGGGTGGCGGCGAGCGGGCCCGTGTGCAGCTGCCGCTCACCCTCGCCGCCCGTGACGTTGCCGTAGTAGAGAGCCTGGATGGCCGCGGGGGACACATCGGCGTCGCGGATCGCATCGGCGGCGGCCTCGGCAAAGAGCTCGGCGCTCGTGCGATCGTGCTTTCCGAATTTGGTTACACCCACTCCAATGATGGCGACGCGGCGCATTGACCCTCCAAGGGACGGAAATTGTTGTCTTGATGCATCATGATACCCAGGCGCGAGAGGAGTCAAGTGCTACTGGCCGCGCTCCCGGACACCGTGATAGGGTTCGTGTTCATGAAGGGAGTGTCGGCGTGACCCTCGAGGAAGGACTGGTGGCGCTCCTCGCGGCGGTGGCCGGCATCCTTCTCTTCATAGGTCTCGCGCAGGCCCTCGAGCCCCCCCGGCCCGCGCGCCGACGTCGCCGGACGAGCCCTCTCGTGGATGCTCCGCAGAGCCCGGCCGCGTCCGTGAAGCCTCCGGTGGTGATGGAGCTGCCTCCGCGCGCGCCGTATTCGGGGCCGGAGCGCAGGCGTTCGCCGCGCCCGGGATCGCGAGCACGCGCGCGCATCGTGCCTCCCGCTCCGGCCGCGGTCACGCTGGAGCAGGAGCTGCCCGATCAGCCGCCCATCGAGTTCGTGGCCCCCGCGCCCGTTCCCATCGGCCGTCCGCCTGTCCTCTCGCTGGCCGCAGAGCCCGCTCCGGCAGTCCAGTTCGATCCAGCGGTGGAAGCCGTCGAGCGCGCGCTGGCCCGAGTGCGCGAGGGGCAGCACGCGGCGGCCATCGAGGCGGCCGGGACCCATCTGGAATCGGCGGAGGGGGCCGAGGCCGATCAGCCTGGATTTGCGCGGGCGGTGTTGTGGGTGCTCGTGGGCGTGTCGCGACACGCGCTCGGCGACGCGGAGGGTGCCCCGGAGGCTCTCGAGGCCGCCGTACGCGCGGCGCCCGACGGGGTCTCCGAGGGCTGCCCGGAGCCTATCACCGCCCTCGCCGGGCCCGCGGCGCACGAGCTGCTCGCCGCTGCGGAGCGCATGTCCTCCGCCTCGGCGGAGCGGGTGGCGCTGCTCCGCATGGCGGTGCTCTGGCTCGAATGGCGCATCGTGGCTGCCGGGGCCAACAAGGAGGTCTCCGAGCTGCTGGACAAGGCGCGCGAGACGCTCTGGGAAGGCTATGCGCTGGCGGGGCGCGGCCTGCTTCAACGGCGGCAGTTCGCCCACGCCCGTCGTCTCGTTCGCGAGGCTCTCGATTCCGAGGATCTGCCCGCGACCCGGCGCGGTCCGCTGCTTGCCCTCGCCGCCCAGGGCGTGGTGAGACAGATCGGCCGCCTCGTGGCCACCGCGCGCGGGAGGGAGACGCCGGAGTCCGACGCGCTCAACGCGCTGGAGCGGGCACGCGAGATCCTGGTGGCGACATCGGTGGAGTCCATCGCGCCGCGCCGCTGGCACGCGGCGAACCGGCGCATCTGGAACGGCTACATGCGCCTGGCCCGCCGGCAGATCGAGGGTTTCGAGTTGGAAGAAGCAGTGCGCCCGCTCCTGCGGGCCCTCCTCATCCGTGATCTCGACCTCGGCCTGGAGAGAAAGACCCGGGAGCTCCTCGCCCGCACCATCGAGCGCATCGCCGACCGGGCCGGAGAGACCATCGGCCGTCTCCTCAAGGCGGGCGACCGGGACGCGGCCATGCAGCGCTGGCAGGACGTGCGCGGCCTCATCCAGAAGGCGCGCGATCAGGGCCTGTCCCATGAAGAGCTGGCGCAGGCGTTCAGCCGGGCCCGGCAGATGCTCGAGCAGATCGAGGCGGTCAAGCGATGACCCGCGGGCTCGGGCCCGCCCTCACCCTCGGACAGATGCTGGACGAGGCGGCGGCCCGTGACCCCGCGCATGAAGCCATCGTGTTCCGCGACGAGCGCGTGTCGTACGGGCAGCTCAAGGCGCGCGCTGACGCGTTTGCCCTGGGCCTGATCGCGCTCGAGCTGAAGCGCGCCGATCACGTCGTCCTCTGGATGCCGAATCGCGTCGAGTGGAACGTCGCCCATCTCGGCATCGCCAAGGCCGGCTGCGTCACCGTCACCTGCAACAGCCGCTACAAGGCCCTGGAGGTCGAGTACGTCCTGCGACAGTCCGACGCCAAGGCGCTCATCCTCGCCGATCGCTTCGACGCGGCGGGCGTCGACTATCTGGAGCTGCTCAGGGAGATCTGTCCCGTCGTCGACGCGCCGAGCTCACGGCTGCCCGCCCTGCGCCACGTCATCGTTCTGGGGTCGAGGGTGCCCGCGGGCTGCCGGTCCTGGGCGGAGGTGGAGGCGCGGGGGCGGGGGAGTGATCCCCGCGTGCTCGAGCGCATCGGCGTCACCCCGGAAGACCCCGCGGCCATGCTCTACACGTCGGGCACTACCGGGGAGCCCAAGGGGTGTCTCCTGTCCCACGGCAACGTCTACTACAAGTGCCGCGTGTACACCGCGCTGCACGAGTGGACGGCGCGCGACCGCTACTTCGTCCCCGTCCCATACTTCCACATCTTCGGCTGCATGGGGGGCACGGCCGCCAATTGCCTCGTGGGCTCGACCCAGGTCGTCATGGATGTCTTCGAACCCGCGGAGGCGATGCGGCTCATCGAGGCGGAGCGGGTGACCGTGTTCTCGGGCGTGCCCACCATGTTCATCACGATCCTCAATCATCCCCACTTCGGCCGCCACGATCTCCGCTCGCTCCGCACGGGATCCATCGGGGCCGCTCCGGTGCCCGTGGAGATCATGCGGCGAATCCTCGATGGGAAGGCCGGGCTCGGCATGGATGCCCTCGTCGTGTATGGGTTGACCGAGGCCACCGGGGGGACCCACTGGACGCGGCCCGGCGATCCCCTCGAGAAGCGCGTGGCCACGGTGGGGTTGCCCACGCCGGAGATCGAGGATCGCGTGGTCGACCCCGCCACGGGCGCTCCCGTGGGGCCGGGGGTGGAGGGCGAGGTGTGCGTCAAGGGCCCGACCATGATGATGGGCTACTACAAGAAGCCGGAGGCGACGGCGGACAAGCTGCGGGAGGGATGGCTGCACACCGGCGACATGGGCGTCAAGGACAGCGAGGGCTACCTGAAGATCACGGGTCGCCTCACCGACATGATCATCGTGGGCGGCTTCAACACCTATCCGGCGGAGATCGAGAACTTCTTCCTGCGCCATCCCAAGGTGCTCGACGTCTCCATCGTGGGGGTACCCGATCCGATCATGGGCGAAGCGGTCATGGCCTTCGTCATTCCCAAAGCGGGAGAGAGCCTGACCGCGGAGGAGATCGGGGCCTTCGCCCGCGGGAAGATCGCGAACTTCAAGGTGCCGAAGTACGTGGAGATCGTGGACAGCTTTCCCCTCACGGGATCGGGGAAGGTGCAGAAGTTCAAGCAGCGCGCGTACGCCGTGGAGAAGCTCGACCTGAAAGAGCCAGGATCCTGCTAGTGCTCCCGGGTGAGGGAATTGCCCGGCGTCGCCTGCGTCGGATCCAGTGAGCCGTTCCGGATCGACTCGAGGAGCTCCAGGGGAACCCTGAGGAACGCCTGCACCACCGCCGGATCGAAGTGCGTGCCCACCGAGCGCTCGATCTCGACGCGCGCCGCCTCGAAGGATATGGCCACCGAATACGGCCGGTCGCAGGTCATGGCATCGAAGGCGTCGGCCACCGCGAAGACGCGCGCGCCGAGGGGAATGAGCTCGCCCCTGAGGGCCGACGGGTAGCCGGTGCCGTCCCAGCGCTCGTGGTGGTGGTACACGATGGGCACGGCGCCCCGGAGGAAGGGGATGCGCTCGACGAGGCGGCGCCCCAGCTCCGGATGGGTGCGCATGATCTTCCACTCGTCCACGCTGAGGCGGCCGGGCTTGAGGAGGATGCCGTCGGGGATGCCGATCTTGCCGATGTCGTGGAGGAGGACGCCGTGCTCGAGATCCCGCATCTGGCCGTCGGGCACGCCGTAAGCGCGGGCGATGGCCAGGGAGTAGCCGACTACCCGACGCGAGTGGGCCTGGGTGCCCACGTCGCGGGTGTCGAGGGCGGATCCCAGCGCCTCGAGAGTGGTCAGGTACGTCTCTTCGAGCTCGGCGAGGGCGGCGGCCAGGCTCCGGGTGGCTTCCGACACCCGGCGCTCCAGCATCACCTGGTATTCGCGCCGCTCGGTGAGGAGCTGCCGGCGCTCGAGGGCCCGCTCGGCGGCGATGAGGACTTCCTCCACGTTGACGGGCTTGGTGATGAAGTCATAGGCCCCGGCCTTGAGGCTTTCGATGGCCGTTTTGATATCGCCCACCCCGGTGATGACGATGATAGCGGCGTCTCCGTCCACCGCGCGGGCGCGCTTGAGGAATTCTAGGCCGTCCATCACGGGCATCCTGATGTCGGTGAGGGTGAGGGGCGGGCGCTCGCGCTCGAAGGCCTCCAGGCCCTCGCGTCCGTTCGTCGCCACCTGCGTCTGGTAGCCGTCGGCGGTGAAGACTTCCCGGAGGGCGTCCCGGACCTGCGCGTCGTCCTCCACGATGAGCACCTGCCGCTGCACGGGGAGCTGGCTCATGGGCCCTTGGCATCCGCGCCCATGGGCTGCGCCACTCTCACGTCCTCGTGGACGGAGACGCGGTTCTTGCCCGCCCGCTTGGCCGCGTACAGCGCCTCGTCGGCGGCCCGGATGAGGTCGTCGGCGGTGGGTGCGACGTCCTCGGGCAGGGAGGCGATGCCGAAGCTCGCGGTGATGCGGCGGCGATGGGCGAACTGTGAAGAGGACAGCACGTAGCGGATGCGGTCCGCGTAGAGGCGGGCCCCCGCCTTGGACGTCTCCACGAGCAGGATGGCGAACTCGTCCCCGCCGTAGCGGCAGATGACGTTGATGCCACGCGAATGCCGCATGAGGATCTCCGCCATGCCCCGGAGCGTCTCGTCGCCCGCGGCGTGGCCGAGATCGTCGTTCACCGCCTTGAAGCCGTCGAGGTCGAGGAGCACCACCGACACGGGGTGATTGAAGCGACGATAGCGGGAGACCTCCTCCTCGAGGCGGATGGAGAAGAAGCGGCGGTTGTAGAGGCCGGTGACCTCGTCCTTGAAGGAGAACTCCTTCAGCCGGGCGTTGGTGGACTCGAGCTCCTGGTAGGCCGCGTCCAGCCGCGTGGCGTAGCGGTCGAGGGCAGCCGCCTGCTGCTCGATGGGCGCGAGCATGCGGGAGAAGGCGTGGAGCAAGGTATCGGCGTCGTCGACGCTCTCGCCCGCCGCGGGAGGGAGTCGCTCCGGTAATGGCGGGGGCGTAGGGGCGGGCTCCTCGGGTCGTGGGAGCGTCCGCGTGAGGTCCCTGATGAGGAGGCCGCCCACCGCCATGAGGAGGCCGGTGAAGACGAGGAGCGCCTGGAGCCAGGGCAGATCGCGAATGCGGCGCGTGTGGTCCAGGAGAGGGTAGAGATAGGCGTAGAAGCTGTACGCGAGCACGATCAGGGGGATGAACGAGGTGAGCCAGAGGGCCAGCATGATCGTGCGGCGCGCGCCACCCGGGACGAGGGTGGGCTCTTCGGGCCGTGCTTTGCTCGCGTGTTTGGACTGGGCCATCACAAGTGCCGACAGGCGTGGCAGGCAGCCTCTCACCGTGGCTCCGCTGCCTTGACGCCGCTACAACGGCTAGGATACCGTATCGGGGCATGACCGCCGAATCAAAAGTGCTCATTCCTGACAAGGAGATCGACTGCATCGGTCTCTTCTGTCCCATGCCCATCGTCAAGACCCGGGAGGCGATCCAGGAGATGCGCACCGGGGAGCTTCTGGCCATGCTGTCGGACGATCCGGCCTCCGATGCGGACATGCGGAGCTGGTGTCAGGGCACCGGCCACGAGGTCGAAGAGGTCACCCGGGAGGGCGGTGTCTTTCGCTTCCTCGTCAGGAAGACCCGGTAGTCACGTGGAGCGCGGGGGCGCCGCTCCCGACCGGGTCTACTTCGACTACGCCGGCTTCGCTCCCGTAGATCCTCGCGTGCTCGCCGTGATGCGGCCCTTCCTCGAGGCGGGCATCGGCAATCCTTCCGCGCCGCACTCGCTCGGCTCCGAGGCTCGCGAATCGCTCGAGGCGGCCCGGGCCAAGGTCGCCCGCCTCGTGGGCGGATCGGGGACGGGGGTCATCTTCACCTCGGGGGCGACGGAGGCCAACAATCTCGCCATTCGCGGCGTGGCCATGCGGGCGGGAGCCGGCGCCCGGCACGTGATCACGTCGGCGGTGGAGCATATCTCCGTGCTCAATGCCTGCCGCGACCTCGAGAAGACGGGGGCGGCAGTGACCGTATTGCCCGTGGATGGAGAAGGCCGGGTCAGCCCCGACGAGGTCCGGCGCGCCCTCCGCCCGGAAACGATCTTCGTATCGATCGGGGCGGCGTGCACGGAGATCGGCACCATGCAGCCCCTGACGGACATCGCGCGTATCACCCGCGCCGCGGGCGTCCCTCTCCACGTGGATGGGGTGGGCGCTCTCGGCCGCATGCCCTTCGCCGCCGCCGCCATGGGCTTCGACCTCGTGACGGTGTCGAGCAACGATCTCTACGGGCCGCCGGGGGCGGGTGCGCTCTGGGTGCGGCCGGGTCTCAAGATCTCCCCGCAGATCCTGGGGGGTGGACAGGAAGGCGGCTACCGCTCGGGGACGGAGAATCTGCCCGCGCTGGTCGGCCTCGGAGTGGCCGCGGAGCTGATGCGCGCGGAGGCGGCGCATGGCGAGCCCACGCGCCTGGCCGCCCTTCGCGATCACCTCGTCGACACCGTCCTCGCATCGCTCCCGGAGTGCCGGCTCACCGGCTCCCGCCTCGGGCGCCTGCCCCACCACGTGAGCCTCGTCCTCCGCGGGGCCAAGGCGGACAGCGTGCTGCTCGATCTCGACCTGTGCGGTGTCGCGGCTTCCTCGGGCTCCGCGTGCGCCCAGCGGACGGGCACGCCGTCGCACGTGCTCCGCGCCATCGGCTGCGCGCCCCAGGAGATGGAAGGCTCGCTCTGCTTCACCATGGGACGCTGGAGCACCATGGCCGAGGTCGACGCGGTGATCGAGAGGCTGCCCCCCATCGTGGCCCGACTGCGCTCGCTCGCCCTTCCCGCCCAGCGCTGAGCTCCATGCGCCTCGTTCTCTTCGACATAGACGGCACCATCCTGATTGCGCGCGGCGCGGGACGGCGGGCGCTCACCGTGGCCCTCAAGGATATCTACGGGACGGCTGGCGACATCGACGGCTACAACCTTGGCGGCCAGACGGACCCGCGGATCGTCCATGACGTGATGGAGAGCGCCGGCCTCGCGCGCGAGGCGGTGCGCGAGCGACTCGACGAGTGCTTCGAGGCCTATGCCCGGGGACTGGCCGCGGAGATCGGCGACGGCCGCGGAGTGGTCACCCTTCCCGGGATCGCTGATCTCGTGCGGCGCCTCCACGACCATGAAGGGGTGCTCCTGGGCCTGCTCACGGGGAATATCGAGGCAGGGGCGAGGATCAAGCTCGAGCCGACGGGACTGCTGCCCTACTTCCGCCTCGGCGCCTACGGCTCGGATCACCACGACCGCCGGGAGCTTCCCTCGCTCGCCGCCCGCCGGGCCCACGCGCTGATCGGGGTACCGTTCGCGGCTGACCAGGTGGTGGTCATCGGCGACACGCCGCGGGACATCGAGTGCGCGCGCTACTTCGGCGCGGTGGCGGTGGCGGTGGCCACCGGGCAGTACTCTCGCGAGGCCCTGGAGGCCGAAGGCCCCGATCTCCTCTTCGAGAACTTCGCGGACGTGGAGGACGCCCTCGCCCGGCTCCTGTCTTCCTCGCCCGCCTCCTGACTTCTCAGGCCCCGGGTACTAGGTCAGCGGCTTGATGCCAAGCGAGGCGGCGACCTCGTTGCACTGCTGGGCGAGGACGGGGGCCACGGGAATGCCGCTCACCCTCCGGTGCCGCTCCGTCTCGGCCTCGGGCTGCCCCGCCGTGTAGACGCGCTCGTGTCCTTCCGCCGTCGGCATGTCTTGAAGTTGGCCCAGCATGTCGTCCATGTCCGCGGTGAAGTCCTCGAGCGGCCGGAAGCGCTTGATGTCGATGGCGGCGAAACAGTGGCCCGTATTGGTCAGCTTCTGCGCGCGCAGGCCCTTGCGGTCGCTGACGTCGCCGTAGACGGCGCCGCCGAGCACGCCGGAGAGGATGTCCACGAGGACGCCGAGCCCGTAGCCCTTGTGGCTGCCGAGCTCGCGGGTGCCTCCGAGAGGCGAGAGGAGGCGCGAGGCGAGAACCTTGCGGGCATCGGTGGTGGGATTCGCCTCCTCGTCGAGTCCCCAGCCCTCGGGGATGGGCTTGCCCCAGCGCATGGCGATGCTGAGCTTGCCCACGGCCACCGTGGTGGTCGCCATGTCGAGCACGTAGGGCTCGCGGCGCGCGGCGGGCGCGGCCACGCTGATCGGATTCGTGCCCATCATGGGCTTGCGGCCGAAGGTCGGGGCCATGGCCACGAAAGGCGAGTTGGTGAAGGCGAGTCCGATCATGCCGCGGTTGAGGGCCATCATCGAGTAGTTGGCGCAGGCTCCGAAGTGATTCGAGTTGCGTACGGCCACGATGCCCATGCCATAGGTCGCGGCCTTGGTGATGGCCAGTTCCATGGCCATCACGCTCGCCGGATGCCCCAGGCCTTTCTGCCCGTCCACCAGTCCGGTGGCGAGATCGTCGTGTGCCACCGTGGGCTCCGCGGACGGGTGGATGAAGCCCAGATGCGTCCACTCGACGTACTTGGGGAGCATGCCGATGCCGTGGGAGTCGACGCCGCGGAGATCGGTGCGCACCATGAGATCGGCGGTGAGGCGCGCGTTCTTGGGCGACATCTTCAGGGCCTCCAGGACCGACACGATGAAATCGGCCAGCTGCTCGTGGTTGACGACGACGGGTGCATCGGCCATGGGGCCGTCCTTTCTCTGTAGGCGAGCTAGGCGGGGAGGCCCGTGATCTTGATGCCGGAGTTCTTGAGCTTGTAACGGCGATTGATGGTGGCGAGCACGGCCGTGATGCCTTCGAGCGGTCCGGCGTTGGTGAGGGCGCCCCCGTCGACGGCGCGCAGGCCCATGGTGTGGGCGAGCTCTCCCACGGTCTTCTTGGCCTCGGCGTCGCCGCCACACAAGAGGAGATCGCACTCGATGGCGTGCTCGGTGGCGGAGAGCTCGTGGGCGGCGATGTGGTGGAAGGCCGCCACCACTCGCGCCTCCGCGCCGAGCAGCTCCTGCACTTCCTCCGCGGACGAGCCCTGGGGCGGCGGGGTGAAGAGGCGCCCGCCCCCGAAGGTCAGGGGCACCACCGTGCTGATCACGACCTTGCCGTGACACGCCTCCTTGAGAGGAACGAGGGTGGCCGCGAGTCCCGTCGCGGGCAGGGTGAGGACGACCACGCTGGCCGTGCGGGCCGCGTCGAGGTTCGACAGGCCGGTCATGGCGGCGCTTCCGGCGAGGACGGAAAGCTCGGCCGCCTTGGCGCGGGCGCGCTCCGCATCGCGTGAGCCGATGATGACCTCGTGTCCGCCGAGCGCCCAGCGCTGGGCCAGCCCCGCCCCTTCCTTGCCCGTGCCTCCGAGAATCCCGATGCGCATGACGTCCTTTCTCTAGCGGAACAAGTCCCGTGATGGATCGCGGAGAAGGGAGCGGCTGCCGCTCTCGCCCCGGGGCCAGTTCAATCCGCGGATGATGACGACGGGGATGCGGTCGAGCTTGCCCATGATGGGCTCGGCGGCCGAGGACAGCTCGTCGGCGAGGGCGAGAATGGTCGCCTGCAGCACGTGACCGGCCGGATCCTTCTCGCCGAGATAGCTCTTGAGCGGCTCGAGGCCCGCCACACCTATGGCAACGTTGGTCAGTCCTTCGCGCCATGGCCGGCCGAAGGTGTCGGCGATGATGATGCCGAGGCGATGGCCGGTGAGGGTGGCCAGGCCGTCGCGCAGCCCGCGGGCCGAGCGGTCGGAGTCCTCGGGAAGCAGACAGGCGGTGTCGGCATCGACATTGGACTGGTCCACACCCGCATTCGCGCAGACCAGCCCATGGTGGGTCTCCACGATGAGCACGCCCTTGTCTTTCCGCACCACGCGGCGGCTCTCGCGCAGGATCACCTCGACGAGGCGCGGATCGCGGCCGATCTCTTCGGCCACCGCCTGGGACTCTGCCGAGGGCGTGATGTCGCCGAGCCTCAATATTCGCCCCTCGGTCTTGGAGACGATCTTCTGACTCACCACGAGCAGGTCTCCGGCGGCTAGGGAGGTTCCCTGGGCGGTGGCCGCCTCGGCGATGAGGCGGCCGAGGTCGTCGCCCATATGAATCTCGGGCAGGCCCTCGATGCCGATGACCTCGTAGCGTGGCGGCATACTCAGGCCCCGCCGCGATGGGCAGCCAGCCGGGCCGCCACGCCGAGGGAGCGCAGGAGTCCCGCGCTGCGCGTGTCCGGGCCGCGCTCGAGGAGCAAGGCGAGATCGTCCGGCCCGTCGATGTCGAGGCCGATACCGGGAAGGTGGAGGACGACCGGCTGAAGTCCTGCCGCCCGCGCCGCTCCGAGGTGGTTCTCGAAGGATGGCTCCCCGAACTTGAGCGGCAAACCGTCGGGAGGCTCGAGGAGAACGGCGTTGGTGCCGAAGCCGGAAAGCGACGGGACGAAGGCTGCCCCGGGGCCCGAGGGAAGAGCGGCGGCGAGAGCGGTCAGCTCGTCCGGCGTGGTGCAGGGCACGTCGCCTGGAATCGTCACGAAGCGCCTCGCCCCGCGCACAAGCGCCGCGCGCTGGGCGTGGGCCACCGCTTCCGTGTGGCCGCGATTGCTCTCCTCCCCGAGGGTGGCCGCGCCGTGACGCCTGGCCAGCACTTCGACGGCGGGATCCCGCGTGACCACGAGGACGTCGCCCACGCACGCCCGGCCGAGGGCATGAAGGACGTCTTCGAGCATGGCCCGGGCCAGCTCCGCGCGCTCGGCGGGAGCGAGGAGGGGGATGAGCCGCTGCTTGGCGTTCACGAGGTCCTTCACGGGTACCGCGATCAGCGTGGTCATCCGAGCGCCTCGAGCACGCGGCGGGCGAGGGCGATCTCGCCCTCACGGTTCCGCATGAAGGTGTCGGTGACGACGGGCCGTACACCGTGCGCCTCAAGGCTCGAGGCCAGCGCGGCATCGACGGTGTCCACGAGCAGCGCGTCGAGCCAGGGCGTGTAGGCCGCGGCCACGCCCACCGCCGACACCTCCAGTCCCCGGGACGCCATGAGGCGACCGGCAGGGCCGGAGACCGCCTGTCCCCCGATGATGGGGCTGACGGCGAGGACGGTTGCCTTCGTGGTCTCAAGGGCGCGGGAGAGACCGGGCACGGCAAGAATAGGGGCGACCGAGGTCACAGGGTTGGAGGGGCACACGATGACGGCGTCGGCCGCGGCAATGACTTCGAGCACTCCGGGCGCGGGGAAGGCGGAGGCGGCTCCTGCGTACTCCACCTCCCGGACTTCGACCTGGGTCTTCTCCCGCACGAAGTATTCCTGAAAGCTCAGCCAGCCGTCGGGACCGAGGACGCGCGTGCGCACGGGCTG
>Ga0070712_100000777_pt1 | contig 18846 bp, 18 predicted proteins | sample LARL81metaG_FD_71396 | JGI IMG/M metagenome (GOLD analysis project Ga0070712, IMG submission 71396) | Corn, switchgrass and miscanthus rhizosphere microbial communities from Kellogg Biological Station, Michigan, USA - LAR L8-1 metaG | ecosystem: Host-associated > Plants > Roots > Rhizosphere ...
AGCAGGGCGACGTCGTCGGGATCTACCTGCCGATGATCCCCGAGGTCGTGGTGGCCATGCTCGCCTGCGCGCGCATCGGCGCCCCGCACAACGTCGTCTTCGGCGGCTTCAGCGCCGAGTCGGTCGCCGAGCGGATGGACTTCTCCGAAGCGAAGGCGCTGGTCACCGTCGACGGCGCCCGCCGCAAGGGCAAGACGGCGCCGATCAAGCCGCAAGTCGACGAGCACATGGCGAACCACCAGGCGCTGGAGAAGATCGTCGTCGTCCGCCACAGTGGGATCGAGGTCCCGATGAGAGAGGGTCGCGACGTCTTCTACGACGAGGTGATGGCGGCCGCCGACCCCGAGTGCCCGGCCGACCCGATGGAGGCCGAGCATCCGCTCTACATCCTCTACACCTCCGGCTCGACCGCGAAGCCCAAGGGGATCCTCCACACCACCGGCGGCTACATGGCCGGCGTCACCGCCACCCACCGCTACGTCTTCGACCTCGAGCCCGAGTCCGACGTCTACTGGTGCGCCGCCGACGTCGGCTGGGTCACCGGCCACTCCTACATCGTCTACGGCCCGCTCTCCAATGGCGCCACCTCGGTGATGTGGGAGGGCGCACCCGACTACCCGCACAAAGGCATCTGGTGGGAGCTGGTCGAGCGGTGCAAGGCGACGATCCTCTACGCGGCGCCGACGGCGATCCGCACCTTCATCAAGTGGGGTGCGGACATTCCCGCCGAACACGACCTCTCCTCGCTGCGCCTGCTCGGTTCGGTCGGCGAGCCGATCAATCCCAAGGCCTGGCTCTGGTACCGCGAGGTGATCGGCGGCGGCCGCTGCCCGATCGTCGACACCTGGTGGCAGACCGAGACCGGCGCGATCATGATCACGCCGCTGCCCGGGATCACCGCGACCAAGCCGGGCTCGGCGACGATGTCGTTCCCCGGCGTCGAGGCGCAGGTGGTCGACGAGTCCGAAGGTAAGCCAGTCTCCGAGGGGCAGGGACTGCTCGTGCTGGAGCGCCCCTGGCCGTCGATGCTGCGCGGCCTCTACAAAGAGGACGACCGTTTCATCGAGACCTACTTCTCCCGCTTCGGCAAGGAGCGCTACCTGGTCGGTGACGCCGCCCGCCGCGACTCCGACGGCTACTTCTGGGTGATCGGGCGGATCGACGACGTCGTCAACGTTTCCGGCCATCGGCTCTCGACCGCCGAGGTCGAGTCGGCGATCGTCGCCCACCCCGACGTCGCCGAGGCGGCGGTGATCGGCGAAACCGACGAGGACACCGGCCAGGCGATCTGCGCCTTCGTCACCCTCCGCGGCGGGAAGGACGAAAGCGAGGAGCTGGTCGAGGGTATCCGCGAAACCGTCGCCGAGCGGATCGGCAAATTCGCCCGGCCGAAGCGGATCGTCTGGGCCGAGGACCTGCCGAAGACGCGCTCCGGCAAGATCATGCGCCGGCTCCTGCGCGACATCGCCGAGGGCCGGGCGCTGGGTGACGTGACGACGCTGAAAGATCCGGAAGTGATGAAGGAACTGGAGTCGAAGATCGCCGAGGAGCAGGCGAAGGGGGACTGACGCACTTGTTCCCGCTATGCGGGAACAACTACGTGCGTTTCGCCATCCGCTCGATCGCGACCTCGAGCGCCTGCAGCTGTTCCTGGACGCTCTTCAGTTCCCGCAGCGCCAGCGCCTCGGCGCTCAGTTTCTCCTCTTCGAGCTCTTCCTCGATCTCGGCGATTTCAGGGGCGAGGAAGCGCTGCGCGAAGGAGCCGGTGAGGAGGGCGACGAAGCCGATCCCGATCAGCAGGATCACCGTCGAGACGATCTGCCCTCCGGTAGTCGTCGGGTAGATGTTCGATCCGAGCGTGGTCATCGTCGTCAGCGCCCAGTAGGTCCCTTCCCAGAAGTTGAGGTGCTGGTCCTTCTCGAAGGCGGCGAAGGCGGTGCCGCCAGCGACGATCGTCAGCGTCGCCAGCAGCAGCGCGTAGCGGACCCCCTCGAGCGAGAAGACCTCGCGCGAGAGCTCGGCCAGTCGCAGCAGGCGGAGCAGCCGCAGCAGGCGCAGGACCCGCAGGCTCTGCAGCCCTGCCGGCAGCACCGGCGGCGTCAGGAAGACGATCACCACGTCGAGCGGATGGTGCCGCAGCCACGCCTTCCGGTCGGGGACCACGCTCAGCATCACCACCAACTCGACGAGGAAGGCTAGCCAGGTGGCCCAGTTCAGCACCACCGCCAACGTCCCCAGCGTCCCGCCCGGCTTCGACTCGGTGATCGCCACGGTCGGCACCGTCAGCGCCGCCGCGATCAGCATCGGCGTGTTCAGCCGTTCCCGCCAGCGAATGCTGCGCTCGTCCATCCGGGAGTGCTTCGACGCGGGTGGACCGGTGCCTCCAGAAACGACAAGACCCGCCGCGAGGCGGGTCTTGTCTTGTGCGGGGAACCACCCCGCAAAACAACTGACACCCGCAAAGGGTACGTCAGGTGTCAGTACACATCAGCCAGAGCTAAGAGCTGGATTCCGTCACTGGTTCCGCACCCAGCTCCACGTGCGCCCGGCTGTCGGCGTTGCGTATCAATAGGAGCGTTGCGATCAGGCCGAGGGCGGCGAAGGCGGCGCCGACGAGGAAGGCGGAGGAGAAGCCGTCGGTGAGGGTGGCGGGGTCGTGGGAGTTGCCGATCTGAGAGTTGGCGATGGCGGCGAGGACGGCGAGGCCGAGGGCGCCGCCGACCTGCTGGGAGGTGTTGATGAGGCCGCTGGCGAGGCCCTGCTCGCGGTCCTCGACACCGGAGACGGCGGCGATCGTCACCGGGACGAAGGCGAAGCCGAGGCCGATGGCGGCGAAGAGCGAGGGGCCGAGGATGTCGGCGAGGAAGGTCCCGTCGGGGGAGATCTGGCTGAACCAGACGAGGCCGACTGCGATGAAGACCATGCCGAGGGCGAGGATCGGCTTGAAGCCGACCTTCGTCACCAGGCCGGAGGCGACGCCGGCCGAGAGCATGATCGCGACCGCCAGCGGCAGGTAGGAGAGGCCGGCCTTGATCGCGCTGTAGCCGAGCACCTGCTGCATGTAGAGCGAGATGAAGAAGAACATCGAGAAGAGCGAGGCGCCGACGAGGATGCCGACGACGTTGGCGCCGGTGATCGTGCGGATGCGGAAGATCGAGAAGGGGACGAGCGGGGCGCGCGAGCGCCGCTCGATCGCGACGAAGGCGACGAGCATCACCGCCGCCAGGGCGAGGACGCCGATCGTCTGCGCCGAGCCCCAACCGGCGTCTTCGGCGTCGAGCAGGGCGAAGACCAGGGCCGAGAGACCGAGGGTGATGGTGATCGCCCCGGCGACGTCGAAGGTGCGGACCTCCTGCTCGGCGTGCGACTCGGCGATCAGGCTCGGCGAAAGCGCCGCGGCGGCGATCCCGATCGGCACGTTCACCCAGAGAACCCATTCCCAACCGAGGTATTCGGTGAGGACGCCGCCGAGGAGGACGCCGGCGGCACCCCCCGAACCGGCGACCGCGCCCCAGATCCCCAGCGCTTTGTTGCGCTCGGCGCCGTCGCGGAAGGTGGTGGCGACGATCGAGAGGGCGGCCGGGGAGAGGATCGCGGCGCCCAGCCCCTGCACGGCGCGGGCGGCGATCAACTGCCCCGAGGTGCTCGCCAGCCCGCCGGCCAGCGAGGCGAGCGCGAACAGCACCAGCCCGAACATGAAGACGCGGCGGCGGCCCAGGAGGTCGGCAAGCCGGCCGCCAAGCAGGAGGAAGCCGCCGAAGGTGAGCACGTAGGCGTTGACGACCCAGGGCAGGCTGCTCTCGGTGAACTTCAGCGCTTCGCCGATCGTCGGCAGGGCGACGTTGACGATCGAGGCGTCGAGCACGACCACGAACTGGGCCGAGCAGAGCAGGATCAGGGCGATCCAGCGCTTGTCGCGGGCCTCGGCGGGGTTGGTCATCCGGCGCTCACCAGGCGCCGGACGTTAGCGATCGCGACCCGTTTGGCCATCGGGACAAGCAGCCGCGGGGGCGTTGCCCGCCGCGTCCCGACCGCCTCGAAGAGGGCGGCGGCCTTCGGGTCGCGGACGGCGGTGCTCATCATTGCCCGTTCGATCGGGTCGAACCTGCGGCCGGTCGAGTAGTCGTGGATGAGGCGGGCGTGCATGCCGAGCTGGCGGCGGTGGCGCTTGCGATAGCGGCGCAGGCCGTGCTCCAGCGACTCGACGCCGCGCAGGGCGGGGGAGACGCTGTCGGCGAGCCATTCGCCGGACTGGAAGGCGAAGCCGCAGCCGACGCCGAAGATCGGGTCGGTGGCGAGGGCGGCGTCGCCGATCAGCGCCAGCCCCGGGGCGATCGGGCCCCGGATCCGGTTCGGCATCTCGATCTTGCCGATCACCGGCGCCACGCACCGGCTCTCGCGGATCGGCGGCGGCTCGGGGACGCCGGCGACGTGCTCGACGAGCGCTCGCTCGGGGTCGGCCTTGAACTCGGGGGCGCGGTCCTTGTGGGTCATCGCGATGTAGAAGACCTGCCCGCCGTCGGTGGGGAAGGCGGCGGCCATGTCGGGGTCGAGCAGCCAGACGGCGCCGTCGGGCCAGAATCGCGGCTTTGGTCCCTCGAAGTAGCCGCCGTAGGCGAGCCGGTTGTGGGGCAGGGTCTTCTCCTTCACCTGCGCCAGCTCGGCGATCTTGGAGTCGCGGCCGTCGGCGCCGACGACGAGCCGGGCCCCGATCTCCCGCTCGTTCCCCTCGCGGTCGCGGACGGCGACCCCGTCGAAGGCCTCGCCGTCGCGGAGCAGGCGCTCGGCGCCCTGTCCCAGCATCAGCTCGACGTTCGGCTGCGCGGCCGCCGCCTCCCGAAGCATCGGGTCGAGCAGCGAGCGGCGCAGGTTGAGGCAGTAGGCCTCCCGCTTCCCCGTCGGTTCGATCCAGCCCCACGGCGTCCGCGAGTGGAAGCGGGAGCGCAGGCCGCCCGCCTGGAGGATCGGCTCGTAGAGCCCGATCCGTTCGATCGTCGGCACCGCCGAGGCCTGGATGAAGTGCGAGCAGACGCGCTTGAAGGCTTTCGGGTCGGGGCTCTTCTCGATCAGCGCGACCCGGGCACCTGCCCGGCCGAGGAGGATCGCCGCGGTGCAGCCGGAGAGGCTGGCGCCGACGATCGCAACGTCGTACTCGGCTTCTGCCGCCATCGCGCAAAGCGTATTCGCAGAGAAGCCTCTTGGACAGCCATTTGGCTACGCACGAGTAGTTTGCTAGACTAATTACCAACGCTAATCAATGACCGCGAACGTCGACATACCCCTCAGCGAGCGCGCCGCGCAGCTGCGCACCGCGATCGTTCGCACCGCCCGCCGGCTGCGGCAGGAGGCGGCTGCCGAGAGCAGCGGTCTGACCCCCACCTCGGTCGCGGCGCTGGCGACCATCGAGCGTCACGGGCCGCTGACCCCGAGCGAGATCGCGGCGATCGAGCGGGTCAAGCGGCCGACGATCACCCGCACGCTCGTCTGCCTGGAGCGGGAGGGATTGATCGACCGTGCCCGCGACCCGCAGGACGGGCGCAGCGCTCTGATCAGCGTCAACGGCGCCGGCCGCGAGCGGCTGCGGCGGCTGCGCAGCCGCAAGAACGCCTACCTGGCGCGGCGGATGAGGGACCTCACGGCCGAGGAAGTGGAGACCCTCGAGCGGGCGACCGAGATCCTCGAGCGGATGCGGGAGGGAGACCGAGGGTGAGCGCCGCCCTCCGTCACTCGTTCGACTCGCTGCAGGTCCGCAACTACCGCCGCTACTTCGCTGGCCAGCTGATCTCCCTCTCCGGGACCTGGATGCAGACCGTGGCCGCGGTCTGGGTCATTCTCACCCTCACCGGCAGCGGGGTCGCGGTCGGCCTCACCACCGCGCTGCAGTTCCTGCCGATGCTGCTGATCGGCGCCTGGGGCGGCCTCCTCTCCGACCGGATCCCGAAGCGGCGGCTGCTGATGACGACGCAGGCGCTGATGATGATCCCGGCGGCCGGGCTCTTCGCCGTCACCGCGACCGGCGTCGTCGTCCCCTGGATGGTCTACCTCGCCGTCCTCGCCTTCGGCTCGCTCAACGCCGTCGACAACCCGACCCGGCAGAGCTTCGTCTACGAGATGGTCGGCCCCGACCGGGTCGTCAACGCGGTCAGCCTCAACAGCGTCATCGTCCAGGCGGCGCGGATCGTCGGCCCGGCGCTGGCCGGGGTGATGATCGCGACCGTCGGCGTCGTTCCCTGCTTTGGCCTCAACGCGCTCACCTTCGTGGCGATGATCCTCGCCCTCTGGGGGATGGACCCGAGCCGGCTGCAGGTCGCGCCGGTCGCCGAGCGCCGGCCGGGCGCGATCCGCGACGGCCTCCGCTACGTCCAAAGGACGCCCGAGCTGATGGTGCCGCTGGCGCTGATGGCCCTGGTCGGGACGCTTGGCTTCAACTTCCAGGTGGTGCTGCCGCTGCTCGCCAAATTCAGCTTCGAAGCGGGCGCGATGACCTACGCCAGCCTCGTCTCGGCGATGGCGGTCGGCTCGATCGCCGGCGCCCTCGTCAACGGCCACCGCGGCCGCACCGGCCCGCGCCTGATAGCCGGCGGCGCGCTCGCCTTCGGCCTCTCGGCCCTGCTGGCCGCGGCGATGCCGAGCCTGGCGCTGGAGGTGGTGGTGCTGGCCCTCCTCGGTGCCGCCGCCGTCACGTTCGCGGCGACGATCAACTCGACCCTCCAACTCGCCGTCTCCCGGGAGATGCGCGGCCGCGTGATGGCTCTCTACTCCGTCGTCTTCCTCGGCTCCACCCCGATCGGCGCCCCCCTCACCGGCTGGCTGGCCCAAAACTACGACCCGCGTGTAGCCCTCACGCTCGCCGGCATCTCCGGCATCACGGCCGCCTGGGCAGCCCACATCAGCTTCAGCCGAATCCGCTCCGCGACTTAAGAGGAAGCCGGTGGGGGTGCCCCGGGTACTCAGCATGGAGCCGCGCCGCCAACGCCCGAGGCGTCAGCCGATTGCGGATGACGCGGCGGAGGTGCTCCCGGGGTACCCCCACCGGCTTCCTCGTCAACTACTGCTTAGTGATGTACCCGGCCGATTCGAGGTAGGCCGTAGCGGCCTCCTTCGGCGTTTCCTTTTCCAGTTCGACCCGGGCGTCGAGCTCCTGCATCACCTTCAGGCTCAGCCCTTCCTGGACGAGCTGGATCGTCTGTTCGAAGCCGGAGCCGGCGCCCCACGCCGTATCCCTCCCGTAGACGAAGATGACGTTGCCCGCCGGGAAGACGTGCTTGTCGTCTTTGAGGATGACGAACTTGTCGCTCTCGGCCGCGAGCTGCGGGTCGGTGGTGAAGAGGATCGAGAGGTCGGCCTGACCCTTTTCCAGCACCGAGTAGCGCAGGCCGATGTCGACCGGCGTGAACGACTTGAACTTCAGCCCGTAGAGCTTTTCCAGCCCGGCTAGGCAGTCGATCCGCTGGCGGCACTCGGGCGACCCGTAGAGGGTCAGCTTCTTGGAGACGCCCTTGAGGTCGGAGATCGTCTTCAGACCGTACTTTTCGGCAATCGCCTTCGTCGTACCGACGGCGTTGGCGCTGGCGAACGGAGTGGGTTTGAACGTCCACAAGTTCTCTTTGACGAATTGGGCGTTTGCCTTTTCCCGCGCCGCTTCGGGATTCGAGGGGACTTCGTCGGGTTCGAAACCGAAGAACGAGGTGAGGGCCGTGCTCGCGTACTCGGGGTAACCGGATATCTGCCCGTTCTTCAGCGCCTTCAGGGCGACCGTTTCCGAGCCGAGGTTGAGCGCGGTCTTGACCTTGTACCCGGCGGCGGTCAGGGCCTGCGCGTAGATTTCGCCGAGGATTTCCTGTTCCGGGAAGTTCTTCGAGCCGATCGTCAGCGTGGGGGTCTTCCGGTTTTCCGGGTTGAAGATAATCGACCCTTCTTCAGTGCTGGTTTCGGTCGCGTTCGAGGTGGTGCTGTCGCCGCTGCCGCCACAGGCGGCCACACCCAGGCTCAGCGCGAGCGCCGCCAGCGCGGCAAGCAGCACCCGCGATCTCCTCCGCTCGCCCCCGAGTCGTCGCTCATCCATGATTAGTCAGGAGCTTAGCTGCCAAAAACACCGACGGGCCGAAAACGCCCTCATATAGGACGAAATCGGCCCGTCGGTACCGCTCGGGGTGGGAGCTAGCCGACGTACCCCGCGGATTCGAGGTAGGCCCTGGCGGCCGCCTTCGGCGTTTCCTTTTCCAGTTCGACCCGGGCGTCGAGCTCCTGGACGACCTTGAGGTCGAGCCCTTCCTGAACCTGGAGGATCGTCTTTTCGAAATCTGGTCCCGCTTCTTCGGCGACCTTCTTGGTGGTCACGAAGATCACGTTGCCGGCCGGGAAGACTTCCTTGTCGTCTTCGAGGATGACGAACTTGTCGCTCTCGGCGGACAGCTGCGGGTCGGTGGTGAAGAGGATCGAGAGATCCGCCTGACCCTTTTCCAGAACCGTGTAGCGGAGGCCGATGTCGACCGGCGTAAACGACTTGAACTTCAGCCCGTAGAGCTTTTCCAGGCCGGCCAGGCAGTCGATCCGCTGGCGGCACTCGGGCGAGCCGTAGAGGGACAGTTCTTCGGAGACGCCTTCGAGATCGGAAACCGTCTTCAGGCCGTACTTTTCCGCGGTCTTCTTGGTGGTGCCGACCGCGTTGGCGCTGGCGAACGGCGTCGGTTCGAACGCCTGCAGCCCTTCCTTTTCGAATTCTTCGTTGGCCTTTTCCCACGCTTCCGTCGCGTCGGAGGGAACTTCTTCTGGTTCGAGGCCGAAGAAGGAGGTGAGGGCCGTGCTCGCGTACTCGGGGTAGCCGGAGATCTGTTCGGTCTTGACCGCTTTCAGGGCGACCGTTTCCGAGCCGAGGTTGAGCGCGCTCTTGACCTTGTACCCGGCGGCGGCCAGGGCCTGCGCGTAGATTTCCCCGAGGATTTCCTGTTCGGGGAAGTTCTTCGAGCCGATCGTCAGACTGACTTTTCCGTTTTCAGGGTTGGACTGGATCGCCCCGGCTTCGCCGCCTTCGGTCGAGCCCGAGGTGGTGCTGTCGCCGCTGCTGCCGCAGGCGGCGACGCCAAGGGTCAGCGCGAGCGCCGCCAGTGCCGCAAGCAGCACCCGCAATCTCGTCTGGTCGGTCCTCACTTAGTGCCTCCTATTTGGGATGGGTATTCGGGTGGGTTTGTTTACGCAGTCTTTACCTTCAGCCCGTCGGAAGTAAGGCGGCGCTGCAGGAGCGCCAGCGAGCCCTCGATCGTCATCGCCAACAGGGCGACGAGGATGGCGCCCGCGAGCAGCCCGTTTTCGCCGTAGACGTTCCGGTTGAGGATGAAGTCGCCGAGCGTTTCCACCCCCGCCAAGGGAGCGATGGTCGCGGTCGCGATGATCACGATCGCCGCCCCGCGGATCCCGCCCATCACGGTCGGGATCGCCAGCGGCAGCTCGACCTTGCCGATGATCGCGAGCTCGGTCATGCCTATCCCGCGAGCGGCGTCGACCGTGGCGGGGTCGACCTGGCGCACGCCCACACAGGCGTTGACCAAGATCGGGGCGATGCCGAGCAGCGCCAGGGCCGGAGCGACGTTTCTCATCCCAATGCCGACAAGACCTGCCACCAGCGCGATCACCGCCAGCTCGGGGATCGCCCGCCCGACGTTGCCGACTCCGACGGCGATGAGTTCGCCCTTGCCCTCATGTCCGAGGTAGAGACCGAGCGGCAGGCCGATCAAGAGCGCGAGCGCGAGGGCCAGCACCGTCACCTCGAGGTGACCGATCAGCAGTTCCATCGTCTTGTCGAATCCGCCGACCTTCTTGCCGCCGGTGACGTTCGATTTCTGGGGGGCGAAGATGAATTCGACCGCGCCGGTGAAGGAGGCGAAGACGGGAGGATTCACCGCGGCCCCGCCTTCCGCCACGGCGTCAGCAGCCGCTGAGCCGTCAGCAGCAGGAGGTCGAAGGCGAGGACCATCAGGGCGATGATCGCGACGGCGATCAAGATCGCGGTCGGGAAGTTGAAGTTCGAGCCGTACATCTCGGTTCCCAGCCCCCCGGCGCTGATCAAGACGACCAGGGTCGTGATCGCGATCGTGCTGGCGGTGGCGACCCGCAGGCCGGCGATGATCTCCGGCGTCGCCAGCGGCAGTTCGACTTTCCAGAGGATCTGACGGTTCGTCAAGCCCATCCCGCGGGCCGCGTCCTTGACCGACTCGGGCACGTTGTCGAGGCCCAGCATGGTGTTGCGGTAGATGATCTGCAGGGTGTAGGCGGAGAGGACGATGATCGCCGTGTCCCGGCCGAAGCCGGTCAGCGGCAGCAGCAGGAAGAAGAAGGCGATGCTGGGGATCGTGTAGAGGACGCCGGTGGCGGCGAGCAGCGGCGGCTGCAGCCAGCGGGTGCGGTGGGCGATCAGCGCCAGCGCGAAGGCGACGACGAACCCGATCAGAACCGAGAGGAGGACGATTTCCAGGTGCTGCTGCGCCGGCGTCCCGTAGCGGTCGATGTTTTCCTTCGCCCAGTCGAAGCAGAAAAGATGGGATTCGCTCGCCTGGCAGGGGAGCGTGCCGCTGTTGCGTTCCTTGAAGAAGTCGCCGCCGACTTCCCCCGCCGCCGCGAGCAGGAACGGGTCAGCCATGCGGGCGCTCCACCGCCGGGTGCTCGTCACTCGTCGCCTCGGGGGAGCCGAGGAACTCGGAGATGATCTCGACCGAGAGGACCCCGGCGATCCGCCGTTGGTGGTCGACAACCGGCGCGTACTGCGCCTCGCCCTGGAGCAGGTCGGCGAGGGCGTCGCGCATCACGTCGTCCAGCTCCAGCAACGGTCCCGGCGGCGAGTCGGGCCGGGAAGGGACGACATCGGCGGCGAGATCGCGCTCGCTGAGCCAGCCGAGCGGCCGCCGCTCGCTGTCGACCAGCAGCGGGAAGGGGACTTCGACGTCGGGCGCCGCCAGCTTCGCCCGCACCTCGGCGGTCGCCTGGCCGACATGGGCCAGCGGCGCCTCCCAGAGGTCGATGTCGCGGACCCTCATCAGCGCCAGCCGCTTCAGCGCCCGGTCGGCGCCGACGAAGTCCTCGACGAACTCGTTGGCCGGCGCCATCAGCAGCTCGGCCGGGGTTGCGTACTGCTCGACCCTGCCGCCCTCGCGCATCACCGCGATCCGATCGCCCATCTTGATCGCCTCGTCGATGTCGTGGGTGACGAAGAGGACGGTCTTGCGGATCTCCGCCTGCAGACGCAGGAACTCGTTCTGCAGGCGCTCGCGGTTGATCGGGTCGATCGCCCCGAAGGGCTCGTCCATCAGCATCACCAGCGGGTCCGCGGCAAGCGCCCGGGCGACGCCTACGCGCTGCTGCTGGCCGCCGGAGAGCTGTGCCGGGTAGCGGTCGCCGAGCTCGGGGTCGAGCCCGATCAGCTCCAGCAGCTCGCTTGAGCGCTGGCGGATCCGGTCCTTCTTCCAACCCAGCAGCTGCGGCACCGCGCCGATGTTCTCGCTGATCGTGCGATGCGGGAAGAGGCCGATCTGCTGGATCACGTAGCCGATCTCCCGCCGCAGTTGCGCCGGCTCGCGATCGCGGACGGACTCGTCGCCGACGAGGACGTCCCCCTCGCTGATCTCGACCGTGCGGTTGACCATCCGCATGGCCGTCGTCTTGCCGCAGCCGGAGGGCCCGACCAGGACGCAGATCTCGCCCGCCGGCACCTCCAGGGTCAGCTTGTCGACCGCCGGCGAGGAGGAGCCGGGGTAGCGTTTGGTCGCCTTCTCATAGCGGACCGAGGAGGCCGTCTGCTCGCTCACAGTCCCAGCCCCCTGGCGCGCTCGGCGGCGCGGGCGACGATCTCCTCCAGCTCCGGCACCTCCCCGTCGCGCAGCAACACCTCGCCGCCGACGACGACGTGAGCGATGGCGGCGCCGGCGGCGGCGTAGACGAGGTCGGCCATCAGTTCGCCGATACCCAGTTCGGGCGAATTCGCACGCATGAGAAGGAAGTCGGCCGGGGCGCCGCGCTCGAGCGGGGTGGCGCCGAGACGGGGCGCGCGGGCGCCGGTGGCGACAGCCCAGGCCTCGGCGGCGGCGATCGCGGTCGGGTCGGCGGCGGCGTGCTTCTGGACCAGGGCGAACGTCTTCACGTCGGAGAGCAGGTCGAGCGAGTCGTTGGAGCCGGCGCCGTCGGTGCCGAGGCCGACGGCGACGCCGGCGCTGCGGGCGGCGGGGTGGGGGAAGACGCCGCCGACGGCGAGCTTCATGTTGGCGACCGGGTTGGTGACGACGGTGGCACCGCGCTCGGCGATCAACGCCAGCTCGTCGGGGTCGAGCCAGACGCCGTGGGCGAGGACGGTGCGCTCGCTCAACAGGCCCAGCCGATCGAGGTAGAAGGCCGGGCGCTCGCCGTGCTCGGCGAGGCAGTCCTGGACCTCTTTCTCGGTCTCGGAGAGGTGGATATGCACCGGCAGCTCGCGCTCGGCGCTGAGCTCGCCGATCCAGCCCAGCGACTCTTCGCTGACGGTGTAGATCGCGTGCGGGGCGAGGGCGGGCTCGATCCGCGGCCCGCAGCCCTCGAGCGCCTCGAGGCCGCGCTGGGCCATCTCGCGGAGCTGCGCCGGGCTGCCGTGGAGGTCGAAGAGCGGCGCCCCGATCGTCGCCCGGACGCCGGCGTCGCTGACCGCCCGCGCCGTCGCTGCCGGCTGCCAGTACATGTCCCAGAAGCGGGTCGTGCCGCTGCGCAGCATCTCGGCGCAGGCGAGGCGGGCGCCCCAGTAGACGTCCTCGTCGGCGAGCTTCGCCTCGACCGGCCAGATCTTCCTTTCAAGCCAGGGCATTAGCGGCAGGTCGCCGCCGGAGCCGCGGAAGAGCGTCATCGCCGCGTGGGTATGGCCGTTGACCAGTGGCGGCAGCAGGTGGGCGCCGCCGGCGTCGAGCTTCTCGTCACCGGGCTCGGGCGCCACATCGGGCCCCAGCGCCGCGATCGTCCCGTCTGCGCAGCGAACCCCGACCCGCTCCCCGTCGAGCCGCGCGTTGGCGATCGTCAGACTCATGGCGCTTTAGTCAACTCCTGGTTGACAAAGGCGCCCCGCTTCACCGGCCCACCGCCCCGAGGCGCGGCAACACCGCCGCCAGGCCCTCGCGCAGGCGCTCGGCGTTGATCAGGCGGTCGGCTTCCAGCTCCTCGACGCTGATCTCGCCTTCGCCGAGGCCGTTGGCGAGGTTGTCGACGACGCAAAGCGCGGCGTAGTCGAGGCCGAGCTCGGCGGCGACGACGCACTCGGAGGCGATCGTCATCCCGACCACGTGGGCATGCGCCGCCATCAGCCGGATCTCGGCTGGCGTCTCGAAGCGCGGCCCGCGCGCCTGCCAGTAGACGCCGCCGTCGCGCGGCGCCTGCCCGCCCTCCGACCAGGCCGCGATCAGCTCCTCTCGCCAGCGCCGGGCGAAGCCGGGGGCGGAGTGGGCGCAGGCGTCGTCGAAGATCGAATCGCCGAGGTTGAGGGCGATGAAGTCATCGGGGCAGACGAGGTTGCCGACGCTGAGCTCCTCGGGTCGCAGCGAGCCGACCGAGCCGATCGCCAGCACCCGGTCGCACCCCTGCTCGAGCAGCGGCCGCAGCGTCGCCGCGTGGTCGATCGCATGGGGGAGGACGAAGACCCCGTCGCGGCTGTGGCGCTGGACGATCGCCGCCCCCTGCTCGGCCGCCGCCGCCGCGATCTCCTCCCCGCCCGGCCCGAGGGCGTTGCTACCGAGGATCACCGCCAGTCGTCCCATCCGCCGATCCTAAGCGCACCCTAGTTCTCGCGGTGCGCCTTGAACGCCGCCGCGGCCTCGTCGTGGTCGACCAGCGGCGGCGGGTAGTCGAGGCGCTCGAAGCCTTCCATCCGCCAGGGTTCGAAGATCGCCTTGCCGCGGACCTGCTCCAGCTCGGGCAGGTAGCGGCGCACGTAGCGGCCCTCGGGGTCGAAGCGCCTGGCCTGGCGGACCGGGTTGAGGACGCGGTTGGGGCGCGTGTCGTTGCCGGTCCCCGCCACCCATTGCCAGTTGCCGGCGTTGTTGGCGATCTCGCCGTCGGTCAGCAGGTCCCAGAAGTGCCAGGCGCCGGCGCGCCAGTCGACGTAGAGGTCCTTGCAGAGGAAGGAGGCGACGGTCATCCGCGCCCGGTTGTGCATGAAGCCCTCCTCGGCCAGCTGCCGCATCGCCGCGTCGACCAGGGGGTAGCCGGTGCGGCCTTCGCGCCAGGCCTCGAACGCCCGCTGCGAGCGCGACCAGCGGTCGCGCCGCGGCCGGTAGTCGCGGCGGGGGAGGGAGGGCGTCGCCGCCAGTACCTGGTGGTGGAAATCGCGCCAGCAGAGCTGCCGGACGAAGGCGCCGCCGCCCCGCCGGTCATCCGCCTCCCGCGCCAGCTGCAGCGGCGAGACGCAGCCCCAGCGGATGTAGGCGCTGAGGCGGGAGGTGCCGTCGTCGGCGAGGTCGTCGTGGCGGTCTTCATAGCTGCCGATGCCGTCGCGCAGCCAGGCACGCATCCGCCTCCGCCCCTCCGCCTCGCCACCGCTGAGGCGATTCGGCGAGGGCCTGCCGTCGATCAGCGAGTCGAGCGCGGGAAATCGACCGGCCGCCAGCCCTCTCGGCACCGAGAGCCTGCGCGGCGCCTTCGCCTCCCCTCGCCAGGGCAGCTGACGCCAGGCCCGGTGGTAGGGCGAGAAGACCTTGAAGTGGTCGCCGCCCGCCGGGGTCGCCGCGCCAGGTGCCACCACCGTCACCCCCGGGTGGGCGCAGAAATCGATTCGCTTCTCCTCGCATGCCCGCGCCAGCCGCTCCTCTCGCGCCCGCGCGTAGGCGCTCCAGTCGGCGCTGACGTGGAGCGCGGTCGCTCCGCATTCCTTCGCCACGGCGAGCGACTCCCGCACCGGGTCGCCGCGGCGCAGGATGAGGCGCCCACCCACCTTGCGCAGGGAGTCGTCGAGGTCGCGCAGCGCCTCGAGCATGAAGGCGACCCGGTTCGGCGCCGCGAACCGCGAGCCCAGCAGCCGCTCGTCGAAGACGAACAGCGGCACCGCCCGGGCGGCTTTTGCCGCCGCCGCCAGGGCAGGGTGATCGCGCACCCGCAGGTCCCGGTTGAAAAGGACGATCGCCGTCTCGATTGCCATATGGTCCTGCAATGGAGAACGGATCCGAGGGGGAGAAGGATCAGCGCCACCCGGATTCGGGCCGCGACGAGACCGAGGAGGAACGCCTCGACCGCAACCTCGGCGAGCTGCTGCAGGAGCTGCGGGTTGCTCTGCCGGGCGTCCAGGTCCTCTTCGCCTTCCTCCTCGCCGTCCCGTTTCAGAAGGGGTTCGAAGAAGTCACCGAATTTCAGAAGGTCGTCTACTTCGCGACGCTGATGCTCACCGCGATCTCGGCGACGATGCTGATCTCGCCGTCGGCCTACCACCGAATCACCTTCCGCTACCAGCAGAAGCGCCGCCTCGTCTATTACGCGAACCGCTTTGCGATCGTCGGCCTCCTCTTCCTCGCCTTGGCGATGACGGGCGCGATCCTGCTGATCACCGACGTGCTCTTCTCCACCGCCGCGGCCGTCGTCGCCGCCACCCTGGCGCTCGGCATCTTCGGCTTCTTCTGGTTCGCGCTGCCGCTGCAGCGCCGGCTCAGCCTCTCGGCTGGGCAGAAGCCTCTAGGCAAGCCCGAAGGCGACTGAGCTCCGCGTCAAGCTCGTCGAGGAAGGGCAGCTGCGGCGCCTTCTCGCGCAGCAGCGCCAGGTCGGCTTCCCAGATCTCGATCTTCAGCTCGATCGGGACCTTGAATTCGTCGCGCACCGCCTCGCCTTCGGCTTCGAGGGCATCGCGCAGGGTGGTGACGTTGGTCAGCTTGTCGGCGCCGTAGATCGCCAGCGCCTCGCCGTCGGCGGCGGCGACGCGTTCGCGGTGCTCGGCCTTGCGCTCGCGGTAGGACTCGATCGATTCGTCGTCGGTCAGCGCCCCGACCATTCCGGCGACCTCGTCCCCGAACAGCTCGCGCACTTCCTCGAGGGTGGTCTCGGAATCCTCGATCACGTCGTGGAGCAGCGCCGCCGCCAGGACCTCCTCGCGGAAGTCGTGCGGCTCGAGCTGGGCCGCCACCCGCATCGGGTGCTCGACGTAGGGCATGCCGCCGCTGCCGTTGCGAACCTGCCCCTCGTGGGCGGTCCGCGCCTTCTCCAGCGCCGCGCGCACCAGCGGCGAGCGCCCCGCTGCCTCCTCGATCCTCTCGGACGGAGCCACGCGCTCAGCCTAGATGATCGATTGCGCCGGGTCGCCCACGCAAAGCTCAGACGGTCGCGGCGGCTTCCGGCGCCCGCGCCGGCAGCTCGTACGCGGTGCGCTCGGCTGCCAGCTCGACCGCGTCCGCCTCGCCGCCCAGCTCGACCCAGCGTTGCCGCGCTTCGGCCCCCAGGTCGTCGAGCTGATCGTCCGAGTGCAGCGGGTCGTGGTGGAAGAGAAGGGTGCGCTCGGCGGCCGTCCGCCGGGCGAAGGTGAGCGCGTGCGAAGTGGCTGAGTGCCCCCAGCCGACGTGGTCGGGGTACTCGGCGTCGGTGTACTGGCCGTCGTGGATCAGCAGCGAGGCGTCGCGGGCGAGGGCGAAGCCGGAGATCCAGTCCTCTTCGAGTGCCTCGAGGTCGACGCCGAGGGCCGGCTCGTGGTCGGGGATGTAGGCGAGGGAGGAGCCGCCGTCGTCGATCCGGTAGCCGAGGGTGGGTCCGCGGTGGGAGACGGAGGCGGCGCGGATCCGGGCCGAGCCGATCTCCCACTCGCTCTCCGGGCAGTGGCGGAAGGAGACGTCGCAGGGCAGCTCTCGCACCTCGACTGGCGAGAGGGGGGCGGAGATGTAGCGGGCGATGCGGTCGCGCAGCGAGGCCTCCGGCGAGGCCGGGCCCCAGATCACGATCTCGGTCTGCGGGCGGAAGGCGGGGGCGAAGAAGACGAGTCCCTGGATGTGGTCGAGGTGGAGGTGGGTGAGGAGGATGTGGAGGCGGGTCGGCTCGTCGGGAAGGGCGAGGCCGAGGCAGCGGATGCCGGTGCCGGCGTCGAGGGCGAGCATCGAGCCGTCGGCGAGGGTGACGCCGACGCAGGAGGTATTGCCGCCGTAGCGGATCGTTTCCGGCCCCGGCGCCGGGATCGACCCCCGCGTCCCCCAGAGCTCGACCTTCACGCCGGCCCCACTCCGTTGCCCCCCGCCAGCGCGGGCCAGAAGACGGCGATCGCGCCCTGCGAGCCGTGCGGGGTCTGGATCGGGAAGGCCGAGACCTCGACGTCGTGCTGGGTCCCGTCGGTGGAGCGGACCGTCATCTCGGCGTGGGCGGGACGGCCGGCGCGGACGGCGCGGACCAGCGGCAGGTCGTCGTAGGGGATCGGCTCGCCGCTCTCGTCGAAGGGTCCGAAGAGCGATCCCCACTCCTGTGGGCCGACCGCTCCCAGCTCCTCGAAGCGCTTGCCGAGCAGCATTCCGGCGGCTTCGTTGTAGAAGACGAGGAGGCCACCCTCGTCGACGAGGAAGGCCGGGGTCGAGAGAGCCGACATCAGGTTGCGGGCGAGGATCAGCTCCAGGGGTCTTTGCGTCACAAATGACACTTTAGATCTTCAAGCCGCAAGCGCCAGGGGATGCCGGGTTTTGAGGCAAGGAGCCAAGAAGGGGAGGTTCGCCGGGTGGGTGTTACGCGGGAGTGACTTTCGTCACTTAGAGATTTCGAAGCGTAGGGACGCCGGGGTGCGGGGCAGGGATGGGTGCTCTCTACCGGACGCGCTCGCTTCGCTCGCTTTGGGGAGTGTCCGTACGAGAGCACCCATCCCTGCCGGGGCCGGCGTCTCGACTCATCCGGCTGCTTCGGCGCTTCGGAGGCCTCCACGGGCCCACGCGGCGAAAAGTAACGAAAGAGCTAGGCCTATTCCGAAGGCTGCGGCGACTAGGACCGGGTCGCCGGAGATGAAGCCTCGGCCGGCCTCTAGGAGGGCGGTGATCGGGTTGATCGAGGCGATGGCGTGGATCCAGCCGCTGAGCAGGTCGAGGGGGACGTAGACCGGGGCGAGGAAGAGGACGAGGAAGGTGGGGAACTGCATGAGGGGGCCGCCCTGGATCGAGCGGACGCGGAGGGCGATGCCGGCCGCCCACATCGTCGCTGCGACGTTGACGAGAACCGCGAGAGCGTAGAGGGCGAGGATTTCGCTGGCGCTGCCGCCGACGTTCATCCCCGCGACGATCGCCACCGTGGTCAGCACCGTCCAGGTGACGAAGGCGCGGAAGAGCGCCGCCAGCGCGTAGCCGAGGACGATGCCGCTGCGGCGGCTGGCGGCGAGCATGTAGCGGCGGCCGAAGCCGCTCTCGAAGTCCCGCGCCATCGCGAAGCCGGTGAAGACGCCGCCGAAGGCCGCCGACTGCAGCAGCACGAAGACGAACTGGAAGGCGGTGTAGCCGCTGGGGAAGTCGAAGCCGGGAACTTCGGCGAGCGCCGCCAGGCCGCCGGCGAAGGAGACGAAGAAGAAGAGCGGGAACAGCAGCGACGGGATCAGGAAGGCGGGGTTGGTGAGGAAGTTGTGGATGCTGCGCCAAGCCACCGCGCGGGCGACGGTGATCATGTTGGTGGTCCCGGGCTCGGCGGGACGGCTCCCGCTCACGTCCGCACCAGCCTCGTCTTCAGGGCGCTGCTCGCCGCCGCCATCCCCAGCACCCCGATCGCGAGCGCGATCCCGAACCCGAGCGCGAGGTCGCCGAGGTTCCAGCCTTCGATCAGCAGCGAGCGGATCGCCTCCAGCAGGTAGGTGACCGGGTTGACGCTGGCGATCGCGTGGAACCAGTCGGTGGTCAGCAGTTCGAGCGGCAGCGT
>Ga0070712_100000779_pt1 | contig 18831 bp, 20 predicted proteins | sample LARL81metaG_FD_71396 | JGI IMG/M metagenome (GOLD analysis project Ga0070712, IMG submission 71396) | Corn, switchgrass and miscanthus rhizosphere microbial communities from Kellogg Biological Station, Michigan, USA - LAR L8-1 metaG | ecosystem: Host-associated > Plants > Roots > Rhizosphere ...
CGATCCGTCATCGACGACAACCAGCACCCAGTCGCGATGCGTCTGCGAGAGCACCGACGCGATCGCGTCGCTGATCCAGGCCGCGGCATTATAGGCAGGAATGACGACGCCGATGCGCACGCGGCCAGCGTGCGCATCGGCTCACCAAGAAAGCCTTAATGGCGGAGACTAGGCCGCGGTCTTGTGCTCGATGCCCTTCTCGGCCAGCAGCGTCCCAAGCTCGCCCGACTGGAACATCTCCATCACGATGTCGCAGCCGCCGACGAACTCGCCCTTAACGTAGAGCTGCGGGATGGTCGGCCACTGCGAGAACTCCTTGATCCCCTCGCGCAGCTCCTCATCCTCCAGCACGTTCGCCGTCTTGAACGGCACGCCCAGGTGGGTGAGGATTTGCACCACGCGCGCCGAGAACCCGCACTGCGGGAACATCGCGGTGCCCTTCATGTAGAGCATCACCGGCGTTTCGTTGACTTCGCCCTGGATGCGTTCGAACACGTCGTTGGCCATACCGAAAACTCCTAGTCTGGGGCTGAGGTTTGCAACGCGAGGGCGTGCAGCTCGCCCCCCATTCGGCCGCGCAATGCGGCGTAGACGATCTGATGCTGCCTCACGCGCGGGATGCCGCGGAACTGCTCCGACACTACCGTGGCGGCGTAATGGTCGCCGTCGCCGGCCAGGTCCTCGACGGTGACGCGTGCGTCCGGGATCGCCGCCTTGATGAGCGCCTCGATCTCGTTCGCCGCCATCGCCATGCCGATACCTCCGGTTAGCCGGTGCCGTCCATCCAGGACGGGAAGAAGCGCTCGTGCACCGCGCGCAACGCCCGCACGGATATTGTGCCCCCATCGGGCAGTGTCAAATCCTGTCCGCCGGATGTTCCGATGCGGACGGCGGGCAGCCCGGCGGCTTCGGCGGCACGGATCAGCGAACCGGCATCCGGAACGGCCAGCAGATAGCGCCCCTGGTCCTCGCCGAACCAGTAGGCATGGCCGGGGATTTCCCGTGGCCCGGTGAAGACCCGCACCCCTGTCAGGCCGGCCATCGCCATCTCGGCGACAGCGACCAGCAGACCGCCATCGGATACGTCATGGCAGGCCCGGACATTGCCCGCGAGAATCTGCGAGCGCACGAAATCCCCCGTGGCGCGCTCGGCCGCGAGGTCCACCGGGGGCGGCGCACCATCCTCCCGGCCGGAGATCTCACGCAGCCAGAGCGATTGGCCGAGCCAGCCTTTGGTCACACCGATCAGCACGACATCGAGCCACGGCTGCAACGCAATGCCCACCGCCTTCGCCGCATCGTCCAGCACACCGAGGCCGCCGATCGCCGGCGTCGGCAGAATCGACCGCACCGCGCCCGATGGATCGCGCGTCTCGTTGTAGAGGCTGACATTGCCGGACACGACCGGGAAATCGAGCGCCTCGCAGGCGGTTGCCATGCCGCGGATCGCGGCGGCGAACTGACCCATGATCTCGGGCCGTTCAGGGTTGCCGAAGTTCATGTTGTCGGTCAGCGCAAGAGGGCGCGCACCCACCGCCGTCAGGTTGCGCCAAGCCTCGGCCACCGCCTGGGAGCCGCCAACCTCCGCATCGGCGGCGCAGTAGCGCGGCGTGCAGTCGGTGGTCACCGCGAGGGCACGGGACAGCCCCTCCAGCTTGACCACGGCGGCATCGGCGGCGCCTGGCCGCTTCATCGTCTGGCCGCCGACGGTACTGTCGTACTGGTCCCACACCCAGGCGCGGGAGGCGAGATCGGGACAGGCGACCAGCTTCCATAGCGCTGCGGTCAGCCCGGCGCGATCCTCGACCCTTGTCGAGTTGATCTGCGGCTGCTTCGGGGTCTCCGCGGTCGGACGGTGATACAGCGGCGACTGCTCGTTGAGCGGCGACAGCGGAATGTCGGCCTCCACCGCACCATGATGGCGCACGACGATACGGCCGGTATCCGTCAGGCGGCCGATCACCGCGAAGTCCAGCTCCCACTTGTCGAAGATGGCGCGCGCCGCGTCCTCACGATCGGGACGCAACACCATCAGCATGCGCTCCTGGCTCTCCGACAGCATGAACTCGTAGGCGGTCATGCCGGTCTCGCGCGCCGGCACCTGATCGAGATCGAGTTCGATGCCGACGCCGCCCTTGCCGGCCATCTCGACCGACGAACTGGTCAGGCCGGCGGCACCCATGTCCTGGATGGCGACGATCGCATCGGTCGCCATCAGTTCGAGGCATGCCTCGATCAGCAGCTTCTCGGTGAATGGATCGCCGACCTGCACAGTCGGCCGCTTTTCCTCCGCGTCGGCGGCGAACTCTGCCGAGGCCATGGTAGCCCCGTGGATGCCGTCGCGTCCGGTCTTCGAGCCGACATACACCACGGGATTGCCGACGCCGGCCGCGGTGGAAAGAAAGATGCGATCCTTCCGCACGATGCCGACGGTCATCGCGTTGACCAGCGGATTGCCGTCATAGGCCAGGTGGAAATTGATCTCGCCTCCGACCGTTGGCACGCCGACACAGTTGCCGTAGCCGCCGATGCCGCGCACCACGCCATCGACGATGCGCTTCGTCACCGGGTTGTCGGGCGAACCGAACCGTAATGCGTTCAGGTTGGCGATCGGGCGCGCACCCATGGTGAACACATCACGCAGGATGCCGCCGACACCGGTGGCCGCGCCCTGGTACGGCTCGATGAAGCTCGGATGGTTGTGGCTCTCCATCTTGAACACGGCGGCGAGCCCATCGCCGATGTCCACGACGCCAGCGTTCTCACCAGGGCCGTGGATTACCCAGGGCGCCTTGGTCGGCAGTTGCCGCAGCCAGACACGCGAGGACTTGTAGCTGCAGTGCTCGGACCACATGACGCTGAACACGCCGAGTTCGGTCAGCGTCGGCGTGCGCCCCATGATCTCCAGGACGCGCGCATACTCTTCGGCATTCAGGCCGAATTCGGCGGCGAGTGCCTGGGAGACGGCGTAGTCCGGACTGGTGGTGTCTGACATAGAGCGTCGGCTTTGCTGTTGGACTGATATAATCCAGTCGCATTGTGCAGTGCCACCCTACGGAAGCTCTTGCGTCCTGGCGCCCCCGGAGCCTCCCATCGCTGCCGACCATCAGGGGGAATGCGGTAGGGGCGCCAAAGGTGATGGTTCGGCAAGTTTGCCAGCATTCCCTACGTCGGGCCGGCTTACGCATTGTAGCCAGTGGTACCGGGGTGCCATTCCGCCGACAAACGCGCTAATCTGTGCACATGGACGACGTACACCAAACCGATGTTCTCAGCCGCTATGAGGTACCGCGGCATCGGCTGACAGTGCGCGACTATCACCGGCTGGGCGAGGCCGGAATCCTGAGCGAGGACGATCGCATCGAGCTGCTGGAAGGGCAACTGGTTGACATGTCACCGATTGGGCCACGCCATGCGCTCGCGGTGGATGCATTAACTGAACTGCTGGTAATGGCGGCTGCGGGCCGCGCTTCGGCGCGCGTGCAGAACCCGATCGTGCTGGACGATACCTCCGAACCACAGCCGGACGTCACCCTGCTGCGCAAGCCTTGGCAGGGTTATCCAAACGCGCACCCGCGACCTGCCGATGTCTATCTGCTGATCGAGGTCGCAGACTCCAGCTTGGAGTTCGATCTTGGGGCAAAGCGGGAACTCTACGCACGGGGGGGTATCCGCGAGTTTTGGGTGGTGGACTTGACCAGCAATCGCGTGCTGGTTCACCGCAACCTGAGCAACGGCAGATACGACTCGATCACCTCGGTGGACACGTCAGGTACACTGGAGGTCGAAGCACTCCCCGGTCTGCGCATCTCCGCCGCCCAGATCTTTCTCTAGGGGCTACGCCACGGCCAGCGCGTCGAACAGCGGCTTGCCGTCGGTGCCGCCCATCAGCGGATCCACAAGGTCCTCGGGGTGCGGCATCAGTCCGAGCACGCGCAGATTGGGTGAGAGGATGCCGGCGATGGCGCGTGCACTGCCGTTGCGATTGGCTTCCGGTGTTACATCGCCGGAGGGAGTCGCGTAGCGCAACGCCACCAGCCCCTCGCCTTCGAGTCGGTCGAGCGTCGCCTCGTCGGCGAAGTAGTTGCCATCGCCATGCGCCATCACCGCGCGGAATACCTGTCCGCGCTGATACTGGCTGGTGAACACAGTGTCCGTGCGCTCGACGCGCAGATGGCAGTCCATCGACAGGAATCGCAGCGACGCGTTGTGCAGAAGGGCACCGGGCAGCAGGCCGGCCTCCGTCAGGATCTGGAAGCCGTTGCACACGCCAAGAAGATAGCCGCCCCGAACGACGTGTTCGCGCACTGCAGTCATCACCGGCGAATGGGCGGCCATCGCGCCGCAGCGCAGGTAGTCGCCGTGAGAGAAGCCGCCAGGGAGCACGATCAGGTCCAGGCCCGCGAGATCGGTCTCCTTGTGCCAAATCATGCGCGGTTCCGCGCCGGAGCGGCGCAGCGCGATCATCATGTCGCGCTCTCGGTTGATGCCGGGGAAGATGATGACGCCGGTTTTCATCGACGGTGGTCCGGCATGGTGGCGGCGGAATGTTTCCCCCTCCCCTTGCGGGAGGGGGGCGGGGGAGCGCTACACATCCACCGACACTTGGTAACTCTCGATCACCGTGTTCGCCAGCAGCTTGCGCGCCATCTCATCGGCCGCGACGCGGGCGCGTTCCGGATCGCTCTCCGCGAGCTCGAGTTCTATCACCTTCCCCGCCCGCACTTCGCCGACGGTCCCGAACCCCAAAGTGTGAAGCGCGTGACCGATGGCCTTGCCCTGTGGGTCCAGCACGCCAGGCTTCAGCATCACCGTCACGGTGGCCTTCACTGCATCAGCTCCGGACCCTTCATGTCGCGCACACCGGCTTCCGGCAAAATGCCGAGGCGCTTGGCGACCTCCTGATACGCCTCCTCGACCTTGCCTAGATCCTGGCGGAAGCGATCCTTGTCCATCTTGTCATTGGTCTTCGAGTCCCACAGCCGGCAATTGTCCGGGCTGATCTCGTCGGCGAGGACGATGCGCATCTCCTCGTTCTCCCACAGCCGGCCGAATTCGAGCTTGAAGTCCACGAGCGTGATGCCGACGCCGAGGAACAGGCCAGAGAGGAAGTCATTGATGCGCAGCGTCAGCGCGACGATGTCGTCGACATCGGCGGCGTTGGCCCAGCCGAAGCAGGTGATGTGCTCCTCGGACACGATCGGGTCTTCGAGCGCGTCGTTCTTGTAGTAGTATTCGATGATCGACCGCGGCAGCCGCGTGCCTTCGGGAATTCCCAGCCGCTTCGACAGACTGCCGGCCGCGACGTTGCGAACCACGACCTCGAGGGGAATGATCTCCACCTCGCGGATGAGCTGCTCGCGCATGTTCAGGCGACGGACGAAGTGGGTGGGAATGCCGATCTCGGCCAGCCGCATCATGAGGTATTCGCTGATGCGGTTGTTCAGTACGCCCTTGCCGGTGATCACGCCCTTCTTTTGAGCGTTGAACGCCGTCGCGTCGTCCTTGAAGTACTGGACGAGAGTGCCGGGCTCCGGCCCCTCGAACAGGATTTTTGCCTTCCCCTCGTAGAGCTGGCGGCGGCGGGCCATCACGATCCTCTCTTGGGCGGTACGCCGTCCAGCCAGGCAGGCCGGGGCGGCCCTCCGGATATAGCAGCGCATGGCCGGGGCCGCCATGCCGGGGGGGTCAAGGGACGGCCTGGAAGGGCGCCTCGTGCGGCGGGCCGGCGGCAAACAGCCAGACCGGCGGCCCTGCTTGGGGAATGGCCAGCAGTGACGAGCAGACGGTGCCGAACCCGCCGCGAGGCACGACATTGATTTGTTCGCCCGGCTCGCCGGTTCGGTCGGCCAGGATGTCCTGCCACGCCCGCCACCCTTGGATCGGGTCCGCGGTCGGCCCGGGCGCTTCTGCCCCCTGAAACCGCGCCAGATGCCGGGCAACTCGGGGGCTTTCCATGTCGTCCGGATCATGGGCGGTGATCATGTGCAGGCCCGGGGCCAACTGCTGCGCATCCGGTCGGCCATGGCCGAGGCCGCGGACAAAGAACGCTCCAGCCCGGTCCGCCAGGACCAGGTTGAAGCTGCGCCAGGCGCCGGCATCCAAGGCGGTGACGGCCGCAGCGGCTTTACCGGCCGATCGGTGGGCCAGCACCAGCAGCGGCAGGTCGCCACGGCTCCGCTTGCCAGCAGCCGGTCCGAGACTGCCGGGTCGGTTCAGCACCGCGGCGACCACGCCATTCCGGTTGATGCCCATCCAGGTGCCGCCACCGGACCGGTCGCGCCCGGCGGTGATGCCTGGCTGGTCCGGCCAGTGCGCAGCGGGCAGGTCCCAGGCGCGATCCAACATTTCATCGCGGTTGGCCGCGAACACCAACGGCCAGGGATGGCCGGGGCGCATCAGCAGGACGACTGTGCACACGGGACTAGACCGCGCTGATGCGCTCCCAGGTCAGTTCGCGGTGGTGCATCACGCCATCGATGTCTCGCGGCGGCGGCCGCAGGACCATCCTGTCACCTTCGAAGCGCACGCCGCGAGTCTGGACGGTGCCAACGAGCGCCGGATTGGGCGCGGCATCGACGCTGGTGGCGAGCGTGGTGCCGTCGAACGTGTAGTTGCCGCAGTAACCACCGTACTCGCGCTTGGTGCCGGCCGGCAGATCGGCGCGTCCATCCGACAGTGCGGCCATCATGCGTTGGTCGGCAGTGAACACGATGCGGCCGATCGCTTGCGGACCGTATGGCAGAGGTAGCGGGCGGCCCTCCGGATCGCGCGCGACCGCTCCAACCAGACGCCAGGTGCCGACCAGGTCGGGCATTGTCTCTCTTCCTTTCACTTCCCGAACACCCGCCCGAAAATTGCATCCACCGCGTTCAGGTGCATCTTGGCATTCATTGCTGTGTCCAGGTCCGCCGCTGTGACTCGAAGAGAAACCTCCGGATCCGCCAGCAAATTGGCGTGAAAACTCCTCCCCTCCGGCGTGCCCAATTTCTTCCACGTCGCCATCGCGTTGCGCTGCACGATGGCATATGCGTCCTCGCGCGAAATCCCCGCCCGCGTCAGCGCCAGCAGCACTTCACCGGAATGAACCACGCCGCCGAGGCTCTCCAGGTTCGCTGCCATCCGCTCCGGATACACAACCAGCCGCTGCATCATCCCGGCCAGACGCACCAACCCGAAATCCAGCGCGATCGTCGTGTCAGGTGCGATCACCCGCTCGACGCTGGAATGGCTGATGTCCCGCTCGTGCCAGAGCGCCACGTCCTCCAGTGCCGGCACCACGGCGGCGCGCACCACGCGCGCGAGACCCGTCAGGTTCTCGCTCAGCACCGGGTTGCGCTTGTGCGGCATCGCACTGGAGCCCTTCTGGCCGGGATGGAAGAACTCCTCGGCCTCGCGCACCTCGCTGCGCTGAAGGTGCCGCACCTCGGTCGCCAGACGCTCGATGCCGCTGGCGATCACCGCAAGCGTGGAGAAGAACATCGCGTGGCGGTCGCGCGGGATCACCTGTGTGGAGACAGGTTCCGGCGTCAGCCCAAGCTGTGCGGCGACATATTCCTCCACGCGCGGATTAAGATGAGCGAACGTACCGACCGCACCCGAAACTGCTGCCACAGCCACCTCGGCCCGCGCGGCAACCAGCCGCTCGCGGTTACGTGCGAACTCCGCATAGTGGCCGGCCAGCTTCAAACCAAATGTCGTCGGTTCGGCGTGAATGCCATGACTGCGGCCGATGGTCAGCGTGTACTTGTGCTCGAATGCGCGCGTCTCCAGCGCCGCCAGTACCGCATCCAGGTCCTTCAGCAGCAGGTCGGTCGCCTGAGTGAGCTGCACCGACAGGCAGGTGTCCAGCACGTCGGAGCTGGTCATGCCCTGGTGCACGAAGCGGCTGTCCTCGCCGACCGCCTCGGCGAGCCAGGTGAGGAACGCGATCACGTCATGCCGCGTCTCGCGCTCGATCGCGTCGATCCGATCGATGTCGGCCTGGGTGATTGCCGCGACCTTCGCGCCCCCGCGCTCCCGGATTGTGCGCGCCGCACTCGCGGGGATCGTACCGATCCGTGCCATTCCTTCGGCGGCCAGTGCCTCGATCTCGAACCAGATACGATAGCGGTTGGAAGCGGACCAGATCGCCTCCATCTCGGGTCTGGTGTAACGGGGAACCATCGCTGCCCTGTCCCGTCCTGGTGGGCAGCCAGCTAGACCGTTGCGCCGGTAGCTGACAAGGGCCGCATCGCTTGGATCAGATCGCACTGACCACAGACCTCGCCGCGCTGGCGCAGGTGATCATCATCGACATCACCCTGGCCGGCGACAACGCCATCGTGGTCGGCATGGCAGTTGCCGGCCTGCGCGCGCAGCAGAAGCGCCCGGCCATCCTGGTCGGCATTCTCGGTGCGACGGCGATCCGTATCGCGCTGGGCGCCATCGCGCTGCAGCTTCTGGCGATCATCGGCCTGCTGCTCGCCGGCGGTCTGCTGCTGCTCTGGGTCTGCTGGCGGATGTTCCGCGAACTGCGCCGCCAGCGCGGTCACGAATCCGTCAAGACCGCCAAGGACAAGACACTCGGGGAGGCGATGATCCAGATCATTCTCGCCGATGTCTCGATGAGCTTGGACAATGTCCTCGCCGTGGCAGGGGCAGCGAAGGGCAGCACATGGGTACTGGTGGTCGGACTACTGCTGTCGGTGGTTCTGATGGGTGTGGCGGCCAATCTGATAGCGAGCATGCTGGAACGCGTGCGATGGATCGCCTGGGTCGGCCTCGCCATCGTGCTCTATGTCGCGGTGACAATGATCTGGGGCGGCGCACATGAGGTCGCCGGCGCCATCGCCGCGTGATCGCGTTGTCTTGATCCTGTAACCGGCACTGCGCTGAAACTCACGACAAAGAGACCGTTCGCCGACCGAATTTTGCCACGAACTCACAGCTTCCTTCGAGGGTCAAAACGTGCGTCGGCGACGTATGCGTCATTGATGGGGAGACAGCTTATGCCGAATCGGAGACCGATCCTGATCGTCGAGGACGACGAGACTCTGCGGAATATTCTGGTCGAGTTTTTCGACGAGACAAACGAGTTCACTGTGACGACGGCAGCGAGCATCGAGGCGGCCGACAAGCTCCTCGGCCAAGAGGATGCGCACTTCGACGCAGTGATCCTCGACATCGGCCTGCCCGACGGCGACGGGCGCGACTACTGCGCCAGGCTGCGCCGGGCTGGACACAGCATGCCGATCATCATGCTGACCGGCGCAAACGAAGAGACCGACGTGGTCCGCGGGCTCGACTCAGGCGCGGGCGATTACATTGCCAAGCCGTTCCGTGCCAGCGAGCTGCTGGCCCGCCTGCGCGCGCAGATGCGCATCTTCGAACGCAGCGAGGAGGCGGTTTTCCCGGTCGGGCCGTACACCTTCAGGCCTGCGAAGAAGCTGCTGCAGGACGTCGCGAAGAACCGGCGCATTCGCCTGACCGACAAGGAAACGGCGGTGCTCAAGTACCTCTACCGCTCGGAGTCAGCAGTGAACCGGCAGATCCTGATGCACGAGGTGTGGGGCTACAACGCGACGGTGACGACCCACACGCTGGAAACCCACATCTATCGGCTGCGCCAAAAGATCGAGGCCGATCCGGCGAACCCGTCGCTGCTGGTGACGGAGAACGGCGGCTATCGCCTGCGCCCGGAGACGACACCAACAGTCGATCGCTGGTGACACGTCGGCAGCCGGGGCCCTGACACTTCGCCCCGGCCGCCCTATCTTGCGGGTCGTCACCCCCGCGAAGGCGGGGGCCAGGGCAAGGAGGATCCGCCATGCTTAATCCGACCTCTCCGCTGCCGTTGAAGGACCCGACGCTGTTCCGTCAGGCCAACTACATCGACGGCAAATGGGTGCAAGCCGACAGCGACCGGACGATCGTGGTGAAGAACCCCGCGACCGGCGAGGCGATCGGTGAGGTTCCGGCGTTGGGCGCCGCCGAGACTCGCCGCGCCATCGAGGCAGCGCACCGCGCGCAAGGTGCGTGGCGCGCCATGCTCGCGAAAGACCGCGCGACGATCCTGCGCAAGATCAACGACCTGATGCTGGCGAACGCCGACGACCTCGCGGTGATCATGACCGCGGAACAGGGCAAGCCGCTGGCGGAGAGCAAGGGCGAAATCGCCTACGCCGCCAGCTTCATCGAATGGTTCGCCGAGGAAGGCAAGCGTATCTACGGCGACACGATCCCGCACAACGCCAAGGGCCGACGCATACTGGTGCTGAAGGAACCGATCGGTGTGTTCGCCGCGATCACGCCGTGGAATTTCCCAGCCGCAATGATCACGCGCAAGGCGGGTCCGGGATGGGCGGCAGGCTGCACCGGCGTGATCCGTCCGGCGAGCCAGACGCCATTCTCTGCGCTTGCTTTGGCAGTACTGGCAGAGCGCGCGGGCATGCCGGCGGGCGTGTGCAATGTCATCACCGGACCGTCGGGCGAAACGGGCGCTGAACTCACGTCCAATCCGCTGGTGCGCAAGCTGACGTTCACCGGATCCACCGCGGTCGGGGCGAAGCTGCTGGCGCAATGCGCGCCGACGATCAAGAAAACCAGCATGGAGCTGGGCGGCAACGCGCCGTTCATCGTGTTCGACGACGCGGATCTCGATGCGGCGGTGACGGGCGCGATGGCGAGCAAGTACCGCAACACCGGTCAGACTTGCGTCTGTGCCAACCGCATCCTGGTGCAGGATGGTGTGTATGACGCGTTCTCCGCCAAGCTGAAGGCTGCGGTGGAGGCGATGAAGGTCGGCAACGGCATGGAGCCCGGCGTGAGCCAGGGTCCGCTGATCAATGCCGATGCGGTGAAGAAGGTGGAGGAGCATATTGCGGATGCGCTGAAGCGCGGTGCCTTGGTGGTGACCGGCGGCAAGCGTCATGCGCTGGGCGGAACGTTCTTCCAGCCGACGATTCTCGCGAATGTGCCGAACGACGCGATGATCTTCCATGAGGAGACATTCGGTCCGGTGGCGCCGCTGTTCCGCTTCAAGACCGAGGAGGAGGCGATCAAACTCGCCAACGACACGGAGTTCGGTCTGGCGTCGTATTTCTATGCGCGCGACATTGGGCGGATATTCCGCGTGGCCGAGGCGCTGGAATACGGCATTATCGGCATCAACGAAGGGATTATTTCCACCGAGGTCGCGCCGTTCGGCGGCATGAAGTCGTCGGGTCTGGGACGCGAGGGATCGAAATACGGGATAGAGGACTACCTGGAGATCAAGTACCTCGCGGTGGGCGGCATCGGCACGTAGCGGTTCAGCCTCGGCCGTCGTGGGAAACCAAGCCCACGACGGTCGAGTGACACGCCGGCCTGTTGGCCGCTTTCAGACTGAGGTCCGTCTGACTTGCAGAGATATATGGTACGCCATATATTGGCGTATCATCGATCTGGTGGTGCCATGCAGAAGCGCCGGCAACAGCTTCGCGACGGCTTCGCGCCCCTCGTGGCCCGCGCGGGGCGGCAATGGCGGCGCGCCGTCGATCGCCGCCTGCAGCCGTTCGGCCTCACCGAAGCAACATGGCTGCCACTGATCTATCTCGCGCGCGCGCCGGTGCCGATGCGGCAGAAGGATCTCGCAGCCGCGCTGATCCTGGACGGCTCGTCGGTCGTGCGCTTGCTCGATGCACTCGAGGCATCCGAGTTGGTCGAGCGTCGCGAAGAAGACGGCGACCGCCGGGCCAGGATCATCGTTCCAACAAGACGCGGATTGTCGATCGTCGAACAAGTGGAAGCCATCTCGCGCGAGGTACGGAACGCGACCCTCACCGGACTGACCGACGACGAACTCGAAACCGCCACGAGGGTGCTGGAGCGCATCTGCCTGAACCTGGCGAGGCAGCAGGGCCGGGACGGGTGAGCGCGTCTGCGGCGGAATTGCGCACGACTCAGGAGCCGAAGCTGCCGTCGCCAGTCCCGGCAAACCGCATGCTGGTGACGATCTGCACCGTCCTGGCGACGCTGATGCAATCGCTCGACAGCACCATCGCCAATGTCGCGTTGCCCTACATGCAGGGCACGATGTCGGCCAGCCAGGAAGAGATCAACTGGGTACTGACCAGCTACATCGTGGCGGCGGCGATCATGACGGCGCCCACCGGCTTCCTTGCCGCGCGCTTCGGCCGCACCCGCCTGTTCGTCACCGCCGTCGTCGGCTTCACCATCGCGTCCGCGCTGTGCGGCCTGGCGCAGTCGTTGGGCGAGATCGTGATCTTCCGGGTTCTGCAAGGCATGTTCGGCGCCGCCCTGGTGCCGTTGTCGCAGTCGGTGATGTACGAACTCTACCCGCCGGAGCAACGGGCTCGCGCGATGGGCCTGTGGACCATGGGCGTAATGATGGGCCCTATCTGCGGCCCGATCCTCGGCGGGTGGCTGACCGATAACTACAGTTGGCGCTGGGTGTTCTACATCAACGTCCCGTTCGGTGTGCTGACCGCGATCGGTCTGCTGACATTCCTGAGGGAAAGCTCGCATAGCGGCTCGGCGAAGCTCGACTGGCTCGGCTTCGGCGCCTTGAGCATGGCGATCGGCGCTTTCCAGATGATGCTGGACCGCGGCGAAACGCTGGACTGGTTCAGCTCCCGCGAGATCATCCTGGAAGCCTGCATCGCGGGGCTCTGTTTTTACATCTTTCTCGTCCAGTTCTTCCTGGCAACACGGCCATTCCTCTCGCCGAAGCTGTTTGCCGACCGGAACTTCACCGTCGGTGCTCTTCTCTACGCCATCATGGGTTTGATCATGTACGCGTCACTGGCGCTGCTCGCGCCCTATCTGCAGACGCTGATGGACTATCCCGTGATCACAGCCGGTGTGGTACTGGCGCCGCGCGGTGCTGGTCTGATGGTCGCCGCGCTGATCTGCGGCCGGGTGATCGGCAAGGTGAACGCACGCCTGCTGGTGGGCGCGGGCTTCATGATCGGCGCTTATGCGCTGTACCAGATGACATTGTGGACCCCTGACATTCCTCAATCGAGTGTGGTCACCGCAGGCTTTGTCCAAGGCCTCAGCATCGGCTTCCTCGCGATTCCCATCAACATCATCGCCTTCGCAACGCTGCCAGCGGCGATACGGACGGAGGCCACCAGCATTTATAGTCTGATGCGCAATCTCGGCAGCGCCATCGGCATTTCCATCACCGGCGCGCTGCTGCAGACCAATACGCAGGTCAATCACGCGATCCTGTCCGCCGATGTGAACCCGTTCAATCGCGCCCTGCAGGCGGGGGCCGCCGCTCACTTCTGGAACCCCGGATCGATGCAGGGTGCGGTCATGCTCAACCAGGAAGTGACGCGGCAGGCCGCGATCATCGCTTACATCGACGACTTCAAACTGATGCTCGTCCTTGCCATCATCGTCACGCCGCTTCTGTTGCTGACTCACGGCTCGCCCGCGCGATAGCGTTGGGTCGAGAGCGGTCATCCGACAGGGCGGCTGGCGTCACGCAGCCTGCGGCGGTCCGTAGTTGAACGACTTGACGCACGGTGTCGGACGCAGATCGAGCATATGTATGAAACTGTCCCTCGCCTCCGGGGCCCCTTCGAAGCGGATGGCACCCGACATCCTCGCCTCCGCCAGACCGATGCTGCCCATCCAGACCTTTACCAGCACATCGATCGCGGCATTCACCACCAGATCGACTTCGAAGCCCGGATTGGTGACGCATGCATCCAACGCACCGCGATCCCAGACCAGCCACCACGTCGTCAGGCTGCGCCGGCTTTTCGGCAGGTTGCGGAATTCGAACCGAATCACGAATCGCCGGCCGGGCAGTACAGATAGGTCGCCGTGACGACCAATCGCAAGGAACAGCATGTTCGGGTCGCAGTCCTCCGGCCCGATGCGCGCCTGCGCGTACGCCGTCCCCCACACGCCGAGCGCCTCGATCACCGACTCCATGGCCGCGCCAGCCGGCGTCAGCGCGTATTCAAAGCCTCGGCCTGCCTTCTTCTCCGTTGCGCTCAGCAGTCCCGCTGCCTCCAATTCCTTGAGCCGCTGAGCGAGAAGCGAGCGCGACATCAGCGGCACGCCCTGCTGGAGGTCAGAAAAGTGCCGGCTGCCGGCAAGCAGTTCGCGCAGCACCAGCGGCGTCCAGCGTGTGCCGACAAGTTCGAGCGCCTTCGCCACCGGGCAGAACTGGCCATATCCCTGCATCTGCGGCGTCCCCCTGTATTTGCTTTTGTAACAGCCATAGTTGCGCCGCCGGCCGGCGCGCAAGTTCATTTTTCAAACTTGCTTTGCGAGAGGCGGCGCAGCCACCCTGTCTGCAATGATCAAGGGAGGCTGTCGTGGCAACAATGGCCGCTTCGGATTCGGCGCAGGACTGGCCCGCGCTGGCAGAGACGCTCGGCCTCCGCTTTGCGGAGCGTGCCGCCGCTCTGGATGAGTCTGACACATTCGCAGCGGAGAACTACGCCGAACTGAAGCAGCACCGCGTATTCTCCGCTGCCGTACCCGCCGAGTTCGGCGGCGGGGGTGCATCCTATCGTGAACTCGCCGGGTTCCTGCGTGTGCTCGCGCATCATTGTGGTTCGACCGCGCTCGCGCTGTCGATGCACACGCACACGGTCGCCCGAACCGTCTGGACCTGGAAACACATGGATGCGCCGGTCGTGCCGTTGCTGCGGCGCGTGGCGGCGGAGCAGATGGTCCTGATCAGCACCGGCGGGAATGACTGGCTGGACAGTCTCGGCACTGCGGAACGCGTGCCGGACGGCTTTCGCATCACGGCGCGCAAGCCTTTCGCCTCGGCCATGCCCGCGGGCACCGCCCTGGCCACCAGCGCGGTATACAATGATCCGGAGTCAGGTCCGACTGTGCTGCACTTCTCGGTGCCTGTGGAGGCCAAGGGCGTCCGCACCGCATCGAACTGGCGAACATTGGGCATGCGCGCGACCGGATCGGACGACGTGCTGTTTGAGAACGTCTTCGTGCCCGACGCGGCGGTCGCCGCACGCCGGCCGAAGGGGGTCTGGCATCCCGCCGTTCATCTCGCTGGTCTGATCGCCTTTCCCCTGGTTTATTCGGTTTACCTCGGTGTCGCGGAGGCCGCCCGCGATATTGCTCTCGGTTTGGTACCGGCGGCGAAGCGTGGGGACAAGCTGGTTCAGCTAATGGCCGGCGAGGTGGAAAATCAGCTGACCGCCGCGCGTCTCGCCGTGGAGCACATGGTCGAACTCGGCGCGGACACTGCACCGGGCGAGGCGGTGACGAACGTCGTGTTCACCGCTCGCACGCTTGCCGGCGAGGCCATGCTGCGCTGCGTTGACCGCGCGATGGAACTTGCCGGTGGCAAGGGCTTCTATCGCGTTGCCGGGCTGGAGCGGCGCCTGCGTGATATACAGGCGGCGCGCTACCATCCGATCCGCGCCAAGGAGCAGCAGGTGCTCGCCGGCCGCATTGCACTGGGCATGCCCATCGACGGATAGCGCGATGATGTTCACGAGCGGTTGGTCAGCCTGGGGTCCGTGAAGCCCGGGTCAACGAAGGTCCTTCGGCGTCAGGTCCCAATTCCGCGCTCCAGTAGTCCTCGACTTCCTGCACAAGTGGCGGGGGCAACGGCAGGTAGTCCAGCGAGGTGGCCATGTCGCGCCCATGCTCCAGCGCCCACTGGAAGAACGCCAGAACGTCACGGCTGCGCGCGCCGCCCTTCGCGTATTTGTGAATCAGTGCGAAGGACGCGGCCATGACCGGATAGGCATCCGCCTTCGGTGCATCGGTCAGCGAAACGTTGAAATCGCGTTCCCGCGTCCAATCGATGTCGGCTGTCGCGGCCTGAAAGCTTGACATATCCGGCTGGACGAAGTTCCCGGCCCGGTTTCTGACGAGTGCATATGCCAGCTTCTTACGCTGGGCGTAGCCATATTCGATGTATCCGATCGCACCCTTCACACGAGCGACGTTGTCCGCGACACCGCTGTTGCCTCTGCCGCCGGCTCCTGTCGGCCAGGCCACCATCGTGCCGGAGCCCACCCTGGCCTTCCATTCACCGCTCAGCTTCGAGAGGTAATCTGTCCAGTTGTATGTGGTGCCCGATCCATCGGTCCGGTGCACAACCAGGATTGCTCGGTCTGGCAGGCTGATACTCGGATTGATGGCAGTGATGGCCGGATCGCTCCAGTTCTTCACCTTGCCAAGATAGATGTCGGCGAGTAGCTGGCCGGTGAAGCGAAGTTGACCCGCGGTGATGCCGTCAAGGTTTACCACGGGCACGATAGCACCGATCACCACCGGAAATTGTGCAAGTCCGTCTCGCAACAACTGATAGCCATCAAGTGGGGCGTCGGACACGCCGAAGTCCACAACGCCCGCTTTGACTTCCGTCAGCCCGCCACTTGACCCGATCGGCTGATATTCGATGCGTTCGTGACCGGCTTTTTGGTACGCGTCCGACCATTTTGCCAAGACGGGAAAGACGAAGGTGGAGCCAGAGCCGGAGATCTGCTGGCCGGTAGCCGGAAACGCCGTGGCCCAAACGAGTCCGATCGCGATCAAGAGTGAAGCTCGCCTCATTGGTCGTCCCCCAGGCCAAGATGTCGACAGGATGAACCTACGCTGCACGCGACCCAAGCCGTTGCATGTGAGGTAGCTCACAAGCGGCGACGTGAGGACCCGGCGGTCGGTCGCCGACGCTCAACAGTCAAACCGCAAAACGTCCGCCCTGCAACTAATTGCGGTAGTGGCACCGATCGCCTGGTTGTGCTTCGGCGCCTGGACCCCGAGCTGACCCGCCGCCTACCTGCACGCCGCGGTTCCCGCTAAATTGCTCGGATGAAGGCACCCAAGCACGACAAGTTCGATGAACGACTGACCGCCGCGGCGAATGCGAAGGCTGCGTTGCTGGCGAAGTTCCGCGCCCGGCCGGCGCCTGACAGTCCGGCGATGCGCGAACGACAGGAGCAGCTGAAGGCAATCAGCGCCGCCCGCGAGGCGCGCAACGCCGAGCGCTGGGCAGCACGCGCGGCCGAGGCGGCGAAGCTGGCCGCCGAGGAGAGGGCCCGGGCGGCCGAAGAGGCGGCCCGCATCGCGCGGGAAAAGGCGGCTGCCGCCGCGCTGGAGCGGGAGCAGAAACTGGCTCGCGACGCGCGCTACGCGGCTCGTAAGGGCCGCCGCAAGTGATCCGCTAGGACTTGGGGCTCCCGGTCATCCTCGCAAACGCCATGCGGTCCTTGTTCTCGCGCATGAGCGCGGTGAAGCTGGGAATGGTGTCGAGGCCGAGACCGAGGGGCAACGAAGTGTCAGGGTCGGGCTGCACCTTCGCGTAGCTCTGGCCGGAGACCTTCTCCCATTTCCCCGCCGGCTTCTTCACCTCGAGGTTCACCACCGTCGCCTTGAACACCATCCGCACGATCGCCTCCTTCGGCGCCGACGGCCTGGTGAGGCTCGGGCAGCCGGCGATCATCTGCCAACCATTCGCCAGCGCCCAGCTTGTCAGTTCATCCTTGTCCATGCCCGGTCCTTCCGGTTGCGCAGCCGTGGTATAGGCGGGCGTGGCACGCCGCAATGTGTGCCGGCAATTTGTGCAGCCTACGGTTGTCGACCCCCCGAATCGGCGACTAAGCTGGCAAGATACAGTGCGTGTGTCCTCTGATCCCCCGGTAGCATCTACGGCCTGGTTCTCACCAATGTATTCGACATCTACTGAATCCCCCTTATCGACGCGTCGTGCCGCGCCATGATGGGCGGCAGTCCCTGGGCGGTCGTCCCCTATCCGCCGCCGGTCGGGCTGCGGGCGAAACTGCTGCTCTCCCTGCATCGCGCGCTTGAGGCGGGGCTGCACGGCGAGCGTCGTCTCGAGCCGTTCTTTCGCCGCGGGCTCAACCAGGCGTTGCGGGAACCGGTGGCCGCGCTGCTGCAATACCTGATCAACCGCAGACGCCCGAACGAGGGGCTCGGACTTGCGGAGGAACGCGTCGATCCCGACGAGCCGGAAAGTCTCGCCTCGATCACCGCGGCATTCGGCGGATACATGGAGCGCGCCTACCAGCCGGGTAACTACGAACGTGGTGGCAACTCCAAGACCCATGGCATCGTTCGCGCCGAGGTGATCATCCGTGACGGACTGCCCACACACCTGCGGCACGGCGTCTTTGCGACGCCGCGTACATTTCCGGCGTTTGTTCGTTTCTCGGGCCCAGGCCCAAATCTTCCCCCGGACATTGACGATGTCGGCTTCGGCAGCATGACCATGAAGCTCATGGACGTCCCAGGGCCGAAGCTGATGGACGACGAGAAGTTCACCCAGGATTTCCTGACAGTCTCGACGCCGAGCTTTGTTACGCCGAACACGCGCGAGAACGCCAAGCTGCAGTGGTGGAGCTTTCGTGCCATGCCGGTGTTCTATTTCCTGAACCCGCTCGATACTCACCTGCTCGATTTCCTCATGCAGGGTTTGTGGAACGAGACGCTGTACAATCCGCTTGGTACGCGTTACTGGAGTTGTGTCCCTTACCTTCTTGGGGAGGGGCAGGCGATGATGTATTCATTTGCTCCTAGATCGAAGGTGAGCACCCGGATTCCCGGCGTTCCGTTCGGCCGGGTGCCGCCCAATTACCTGCGCGACAACATGGCCGCGACGCTGGCGCAGCAGGACGTGGAATTCGATCTCCTGGTGCAGGTGCAGACCGACCCGCATCTGATGCCGATCGAGAACGCGTCGGTGCGCTGGCCGGAGAAGCTGTCGCCGTTCGTGCCGGTGGCGACGGTGCATATTCCGATGCAGCGGATCGACACGCCGGCGCACGCAGCGTTCGCAAAAGTCCTGTCGCTCAATCCCTGGCACTGCCTGCCCGAGCACCGTCC
>Ga0070712_100000781_pt1 | contig 18817 bp, 10 predicted proteins | sample LARL81metaG_FD_71396 | JGI IMG/M metagenome (GOLD analysis project Ga0070712, IMG submission 71396) | Corn, switchgrass and miscanthus rhizosphere microbial communities from Kellogg Biological Station, Michigan, USA - LAR L8-1 metaG | ecosystem: Host-associated > Plants > Roots > Rhizosphere ...
CGGCGTTCCGAAGGCGTGAATGGCATATATAGTAAGAGGACCCTGGACCGACGCGAGGGAACGGAGACCGGAATCAGCTCGTTCCAGTTCCTGCATGATGAGGCCGTAGGCGGTATAGCTCAACCCGGCGCAACCGTGCTCTTTTAATTGCGGAGCATAGAAACCGAGCGCGCCCATCCGTGCAATGAGGTGCTCGGGGAATTTGCCAGCCCGATGGCAGGGCGCGACCTCCTGCATTACTTCCTCCTGCACGAAACGCCGCGTCCGATCGCGGATCGCACGTTCCTTATCGGTGAGAAGTTCTTCGATGCCGTAGTAATCCAGCGAGGTCGTCGTCATGGGAGTTCGAGATCGACAAGTGGAGGTTATCTCAGTGTCACCATCTTATGGAGGTTATCGCTTGGCATTTTCCGACGCGGTTGCAGCGGCGAGTTTCTGGAAGCCCGAATCGTTTCGGATCGGATCAAACATCGGATCGAGCCTGAGCAGCGCGGAAGTGAGCGGCGCGTTGGAAGCGAGCGGGCCACCGGTCGGTATTGAGAGCAGTTTTTGCAAAGCGGGAATAGCACGATCAGGCTCCCCGGTCTGCGATGCCACCCGAGCGAGGATCTCGATCGGCATGGGACCGAACATGGCGTCCTTCTCTAATGGCATTACAGCCATCGCCCGTTCGGCCAAAGTCAATGCAATCGCTTTGTCACCCAGAACTGCATTGACTAGGGCGAGATCTCCAATCAGAACAAAATTTTCTGGCTGTTCCTTGAGAAAAGATTCCAGTTCACTACGGGCTTGTTTCCACGTTTCCTGCGCTGAGGCGCTCTCACCGGCAATGTCTTGGGCCCAGCCTAACCAAAAACGCAGTTCGCCGTTTAAATAACCTAACGCTGAGTCAGGCTTGGCCAGTATTTCCTTCAGCCTGGGAATAACAGGCGTAGGGTGGCGCTCCAGGATCGCTTGATAAACCTGTGTTTCCAAGGCGCCAGAATTGCCGGCGGGCGGATGCAGCGGAGCGAGAAGTGCGGATGCGCGCGGTAGGTCGCCTTCCGCCTGCGCGTAAGCCGCCTTTTGCACAAGAATATCTAGGTCGTCGGGTATTATATCGAGGATCTGATCCAGCTTTCGGAGCGCTTCGGGAAATTGCCGGCGCGCGCCATACGATTGCGCATGCTGTGTGAGCAAGCTCACATTGCGCGGGTCGAGCCGCTCGGCTTCGTTGAAATAGATCTCGCTCTGGTCCCACTGGCCGCGCCTGCGTGTGACAAAGGCCAGCAATTCCGGAATCCGGCTGCTATTGGGCAGGTACTGACGTGCTCGCTCAAAATATAGCACGGCGGTGTCGTAATCCTTTAGACAGGCGTAGTGATAATAACCCTTAGCTAACATGGCCTCGCCGAGGTTGGGGCGAAGAGTCAGGGCGGTCTCGGCTGCCGTCCGTGCTTCTTCGCGAAGAGCGTCCGTTGGTTGAAGAGTCAATTGGAGGTAGCCGCGCGAATTGACGTATGACAGAAGCGCCCAAGCAGGAGCAAACTTCGAATCCAGCCGAACCGCTTCTCTGAGATATTTTTGTGCGCCAAGGGAATTAACAGGCGTGGTCGCCGTCTTCAGGTTATAAGCCAGGCCCCGTAGATAGGCATCGTAGGCTTCTATATTATCCGTTGGCTTGGCCGCAATAATCTGCTCTTCCTGGCCGGTGAGTTTCGCGCGCAAGTGATCGGCAATGGTCCGAGCCACCTCACTTTCGACTGAGAAGATGTCGGTCATTTTGCGATCAAAGGTTTCGGCCCAAAGATGAGCATCAGTTGCTGCTTTGATCAGCTGGACGTTCACGCGCACGACGTCGCCACTTTTTTGCACGCTCCCTTCCAGAATGTGGGCAACTCCGAGTTGCCTCGCAATCTGAGGCAAGTTTTCGGGCGCGCTATTGTATTGCTGCGTCGATGTGCGCGAGATCACCTTTAGATCCGCGATCTTGGATAAAAGCGTCAGGATTTCGTCCTGGATGCCGTCCGCGAAATAGGCATTCGCTTTGTCTTCGCTCGCGTTCTGAAAAGGCAAAACCGCGATGCTTTTTTCCGGCACGGCCAGCGCTGATCGGGTGCGATAACGGGAAAAAATTGCAATGCCGGCCACGATTACCGCAACGGTGAGCAACGCTGCTGCCACCGCTGCCCAGCGGGTCCGCGCGCTCCGCTTTTTAAGGACTTGGAACTTGTTTGGCAGCCGTGGATTGCCAATGTGATCTCCGTGAAGATTCACGACCGAGAGGCGCACACCATGTTTTACCTGGCACGACCCAAGATCATGCAGGAGCGGTCGCCATCGTTCGTATTCTCCGAGATCTTCGCCGACGCGTTTAGAGAGAAGAATGTGCCCGGCGTCTCCGCAATCCATTACTCGTTGCGCCATGTTAATGCCGGCACCGGCGACATTGGCGCGACCGGTAACATCGACTACACCGCTGACGGGTCCGCTGTGAATTCCCATCCGAAGTGGCAGATGTGAATGGTCCTTAAGCGCTTGGCTGATCTCCACCGCGCACTGCGCTGGCGCTTCCGGACTGGTGTAAAAAACCAGCGCCATCCCATCGCCAGCCGGCACTTTAAGCAAACGACTTCCGACATCGGCCCGTTGAACTTGCTCGGATGCCCGAACAATTTCGTTTAGTTCTTCAATCGCCGCGTGCTGGTCGTCAATCGAAAGCTTGGAGTAACCGACAACGTCAATGAACAAGACATGGCCGATCTCGAGCTGGATTTCCTTTTTAACTTCAGCGGCCATCTCGCGATCTTATGTGAACCAATAATTCAATTTCGGAGCAATTACTGTCGAGCGCAAAGCGGAAGTCTGAATCACGAAACAAACTTGAATTCTATCAATTCCTGCCTTGCACGTTGAACGTGGGGCGTTTTCATCCGAAATAGCACCCGGCCATGGCCCGACTACACGAATATCAAGGCAAAGCGATTCTCGCCGCTAATGGATTCAAAATTCCGCGCGGGCGCGCGGCTTTCACCGCTGATCAGGCGGTGGCGATCGCGAAGGAACTTGAGGGCGAAGTTGTGATCAAGATCCAGGCCTGGACCACCGGGCGCGCCGGGATCGGCGGGATCGCCTTTGCGAAAAAGCCGGACGTCGCCCGTGGTCACGCTGCGCGGATGTTGGAGATGAAAGTCGGCCAATTTCCCGTCGAAGCGGTGTTGGTGGAGGAGAAGATCGCAATTGAGAGCGAGTTTTTTCTCTCCTTCGCGATCGACGATGCAGCGCGGGCACCGATGATTATTTTCGCGGCCGGCGGCGGGACTGGAATCGAAGAACGTGCGGCGTCGACCCGACGTATTCAGTGCGATGTGAAGCACGGCCCCGATAAATCAGCGGTGGCCGATGCGACGACCGGCTGCGGACTTTCATCGGAGCTAGAAGCACAACTCGGCGATTCGATCCAGAAATTATTTGGCGCCGCGCACAAAGTCGAAGCGCGATCGCTTGAAATTAATCCACTTGTCCTAACGAAAGATGGGCAATTTGTTGCCACCGATTGCCGAATCACGATTGATGATTACGCCGTAGCTCGGCATCCGGAATTGAACATTGAGATCGCGCGTGAATTCGATCATCCGCCGACTCGTCTCGAGCGCGTAGCCTACGCGGTCGAACAAAATGATCATCGCGGTACATTTTATTTCGCGCAGCTCGCCACGGCGGCACCGAAAGATTCCAAAGGCTTGGTTGGTTTTCATGGCGCCGGCGGCGGCGGGTCGATGATGTCGATGGACGCGATCGTCAATGCCGGATTCACCATCGCGAATTTTACCGACACGAGTGGCAATCCATCTGCCTCCAAGGTGTATCGCGCCAGTCGGATCATCCTCGCCCAGCCTGATCTGGCGGGATATTTCGGTTCCGGCTCCGGTGTTGCCAGTCAGGAACAATATTGGTCGGCCTACGGACTGGCGAAGGCGTTTTGGGAGCTCGAGCTAAACATTCCGGCGGTAATTCGTTTGGGTGGCAACACGGAAGATCGCGCCGTTGACATCCTGAAACGAATGGCGCGGCTGCTCCATGCCTCGATCGAGGGTTATCGCAAGACCGATGCGCCGGCCGTGATCGCGACGCGTTTCGCCGAACTCATCGCCGCCGGGAAAGGGACCAAATGGAAACCCCGCATACCGCGCACACCGGAGTTCATTAAGAATCCCCCAGCGACGATGATGCAGGTCAAGGGCGGACGGGTCTGGATCGATCGCTCGAAGTGGCCACAGATTCGGCGGGCGATCGAGACTCACTCCGGCGGATTGATCGTTGATCGTGCCGATGCACCGACATCATCATTGCCGAATGAAGAGTTCGCGACGAAAGATTCCGAGCTACTAGCGTGCGATGTGGAATGCCGCCTCGCCGGAGTAGAAGGCTTCTATTTGGAACTGGATATTCCCGGATTGGATGACCTGATTGGAGTGGCGCCCCGATGACCCGCGCCATCTTCGCGATGCTACTCGCGGCCGGATCTCTGACATTGGTGGCGTGGCAAACGGCTACGGCCACATCCGAACATGAGCACCCGGTACCGGAAAAACTCGGTGCCGTAAAATTTGCGATCTCGTGTTCTGCCAATGTGCAACCGGAGTTTGAGCGCGCAGTTGCGCTTTTACATTCCTTTGCCTACTCCGCCGCGGAGAAAGCTTTTCGCGATTTAATAGCCAAAGACCCGAAGTGCGCGATGGCCCACTGGGGCGTAGCGATGACTTATTTCCACCAACTGTGGGAGCCTTACGTTGCGGTAACAGATCTGGCACGTGGCCAGGCCGAGATTGATCAAGCAAAACGTCTCGGCGGTTCAGAGCGCGAGCGAGGATTCATCGATGCCTTAAACATCACCTACGCAAAAGCGGAATCGGCGCCTTATGCGGAGCGGGCAAAGGCTTATACCGAAGCTATGGGGAAACTCGCTGCACGCTTCCCCGACGATGTCGAGTGTCAGGTCTTTTATGCGCTGGCGCTAATCGGCACCGCGTCGCCGTCCGACAAAACTCATGCAAACGAAAAGAAAGCGGTCGCTTTGCTTGAGCCTTTATTTCAAAAACATCCCCAACACCCGGGAATCCCGCATTATTTGATTCACGCCTGCGACAATTCGGAAATGGCCAACCGGGGGCTCGCTGCCGCGCAAGCGTATTCGGAAATTGCTGCGTCGGCACCTCACGCCTTACACATGCCGTCGCACATTTATACGCGATTAGGAATGTGGGAGCAGTGCATCGCCTCAAACGTCGCCGCTAGAAAAGCAGCGCATGTTCAAGGAGACATCGGTGAGGAATTGCATGCCATGGATTATCTTACCTACGCATACTTACAGCTCGGTCGCGACGCCGAGGCTGCAGGAGTGTTGGCGGACCTCCACGGCATATCAGGTCTGCAGGCTGACGTGTTCAAGATAGGTTATGCGGCGAGCGCGATGCCTGTGCGTTATGCCATCGAGCGCCGGAAATGGGCGGAGGCTGCGCAGCTTGAGCCTATGGCTGGTACGCAACCGCATGTCTCTGCCATCACGGTATGGGCGCGGGTGATTGGATTGGCGCGTAGCGGAAATCCAGCAGCGGCGCGCCGGGATCTCGACCGGTTGGAGGAAGCTTACAAAAAATCAGCCGGCGACGACTACTGGGCCACGCAGGTTCACGTGCAGTTGAACGAGGCGCTGGCATGGATCGCTTATGCCGAAGGCAAAAAGGATGATGCTCTCAAACTCATGCGCGCAGCCGCGGACGAAGAAGACGCGGTCGAGAAACGTCCGGTCACGCCCGGTGCAATTGTCCCGGCACGCGAGCAACTGGGCGACATGCTTTTGGGATCCGACCGCGCGCAGGAAGCACTTAACGAATTCGAAAAGGCTCTGACAATGTCGCCGCAACGTCGTGGCGCACTCATGGGCAGGGCTCAGGCTCGCCAGATAGTTGCCGCTGAAAAAAGTTAACAATGATCACATCGCAATGGCAATTCTGATCGACGAAAAGAAGCGCGTACTGGTGCAAGGCATCACCGGGCGCGAAGGGCGAGCGCGCACTAAGTTGATGCGCGAGTATGGAACGAACGTCGTCGCAGGCGTAACCCCAGGCAAAGCGGGACAAATGGTGCTGGGGGTGCCGGTATTCGATACGCCGCAGGAAGCGGTGAAAGCTTTGGGCAAGATCGACATCTCCGTGCTTTTTGTGCCCGCGGCGGGCGTGAAGGAGGCGGCCGTCTCCGCGATTGATGCGGGAATTAAACTTACCGTGCTCGTGCCTGATCGCGTGCCTGTATGGGATGCGATGGAAATCGCAGCAGCGGCGAAAACGAATGGCGCGATGTTTTTGGGCCCTAACACACTAGGAGTGTTGAGCCCGGGCAAAGGTGTGGTCGGCATGATCGGTGGTCGCGCTGAAAGCGCGCGGCAGTGGTTCAAGCCCGGCATTCCAAAAGGCGTTGGTGTGATCAGTCGCTCCGGCGGAATGGCGTCAAGCACCGGTTATTATTTAGGACAAGCCGGTGTCCGCATTTCGACCATCGCGCACATCGGCGGCGATGCGGTGCTCGGTATTCGTATTCCCGATGCTGCGCTGATGTTCGAAGCGGATCCGCTTACGGAGGCGATCGTCATCTTTGGCGAAATCGGTTCGTCGCAGGAAGAAGAGCTAGCGCAGTTAATCCGCGACCGAAAAATTACGAAACCGGTCATCGCCTATATCGGCGGCAAAGCGGCGCGCGAAGGAACGCGATTCAGTCACGCCGGGGCGATCATTGAAGGCGGGCGAGGCACGCACGCCGGGAAAGTAAAAGCATTGCGTGAAGCGGGCGCGACGGTAGTCGATGCATTTGGTGAACTGCCGGGAGCGGTTGTTGAGATCTTGAAAAGAATGAAAGGTCAAAGTTTGATGAGCGAGGCTGACAAGAACGCAGTGTGGAATACAGCGGTCACCCGCATCGAACCCAATCGAGTCGCCGTCCGCGGCTACGACATCGCTGAACTGATGGGTCGCGTCTCATTTGGCGCGGCCGTCTATCTAATTTTAACGAGCGAGCTGCCTTCCCCGGCGGTCGCGCGTTTGATGGATGCGATTTTGGTTTCATCGATCGATCACGGCGCGACGCCGCCGAGCGCATTGGCTGCGCGAACTACTGCTTCAACCGGTGCATCGCTCAGCGCGGCCGTCGCCGCCGGCATCATGTCGATCAACCGTCATCACGGCGGAGCAATCGAAGATTGTGCGCGCCAGCTCAGAGCAATAGCCGATCGCGCCACGCGCGAATCAATTTCAATTGAGGAAGCAGCAACGCGCACGCTCGCGGACATGCGGGAAACCGGCGAACGTATGTCAGGATTTGGGCACCGTGTTCACACCAAGGACCCGCGCACTGCGCGATTGTTTGAGCTCGCTCGCGAAGCCGGCGTAGATGGCGTTCACATGAAGGCGGCGCGCGCCGTTGAAAAATCGTTCGCCGACGCGAAGAAGGCGCTGCCGATCAACGTCGATGGCGCCATCGGCGCGATTCTGGCCGATCTCGGGATGAATCCGGCAGCGTTCAATGGTATTTTCATGATTGCACGCACGCCGGGATTAATTGCGCACGTGATCGAAGAACAAACACGCGAAAAGCCGATGCGCCGCATCGATCCGGTAAGGCACGGCTACGATGGACCCGCTCCAAGAACCATGAAGAATTAGTGTCGAAACACGAACAGCCTATGAGATCAAGATATCTGGCACAGCCTCGCAGAATCAGCCTTTCGTCATTCGGATTTCCTTCGTCATTCCACCGCTCAGCTAACAAAAAATAGGGACGTAACCAACATGGCTGCCATGAAACCAACTCAACAACGCCAATATGGTGTCAAAGAAATCGCGAAACTCTTTCCCAGTTTGATGAAGATTAAACAGAAGTCATTGCGCGAAAAAGTCGCGGCCGTCTGGAATGAAGCGATCACGACCGGTTGCGGCGGGAAAGGCTGGACCTTTGCCGAACTGCGTGCGGTCAAGTTCACCCTCCTAGCCGGCGACATCGACATGAGGTTCGTAGAGCATCTTAATTCCTGCGCGCGGCAATGCATCGCCATCTCAGAGGTGCTGAAAAAATCGTTCCGCTGCAGTATTCCCATTCGGCGCGATTACCTCATCGCCGGCGCGTTATTGGCCGACGTCGGCAAGCCTCTCGAGTATGACAAAGACACGTCCGGAAAAGTGATTCAAGGAAAGTTCGGCCAACAACTTCGACATCCGTTCAGCGGCGTCGCTCTCGCCTACAAGCACGGCATTCCCGCGGAAGTCATGCATATGATCGCCACGCATAGTCACGAGGGTGACAAGGTCGAGCGCTCAATCGAGTCGATTATTTTTCATCACGCCGATTTCGTGGACTTTGATATCGCCAAGCTTCTGGGCAAACGCGCCGCTAAGACACGGGAGGCGTGAACGGAGGCATTTAAGGGCAAGCGATGCGCTTGCCATACAAAAAATGGCTCTTTCGGCCGTAGCCAGGCGGCATCATCGATGCCGGCTACAGGACTGGACGCGCTAACACAGGCTGGATACCGTTATCGAAGCTTCATATGGGTCTTACGCTTGTAGAAAAGATCGCGGCGCGACACGCTGATGGGTTGGCGCCCGGCACGGTGGTTCGTGCGGGGGATTTTGTTTCGATTCGCCCACGTCATGTCATGACGCACGACAACACCGGGGCGGTGATTCCGAAGTTCAAGCAGATTGGCGCGACGAAAATCGCGGATCCGGCGCAACCGATATTCGCGATTGATCACGACATTCAAAACATCACGCCGAAAAATCTGGAGAAGTATGCAAAGATCGAGGCGTTCGCCGGCGAACACGGGATTGATTTCTATCCGGCAGGAACCGGCATCTCGCATCAAGTGATGGTGGAACAGGGTTACGTCGTACCCGGCGCTTTGGTGGTAGCGAGCGATTCACACTCTAATTTATATGGCGCGATGGGAGCGCTTGGCACGCCGGTGGTGCGAACCGATGCTGCCAGTATTTGGGCAACAGGAGTGACGTGGTGGCAGGTGCCAAAGGTAGCCAGGGTGATTTTAAAAGGTAATCTCTTACCTGGCGTCACCGGTAAGGATGTCATCATCGCTTTGTGCGGACTTTTTAATAAAGACGAAGTGCTCAATCATGCGGTTGAGTTTGTGGGCGACGGCGTCGCGAAGCTTCCCATGTCTGCACGGATGACGATCGCCAACATGACGACCGAGTGGGGCACGTTGGCCGGCGTGTTTCCTTTTGATGAAGTGACCTTTGACTACTTGCGTTCGCGCGTCGCCGAGTTCAGCAATCCGAATCGACCGGGGAAACGAGGGCCGAAAAGTCGTTCCGGTTATACGAATGCCGATATTGATGAATGGTGGAACAATCGCGCGGAGTTGAGTGCGGATGCAGACGCGGAGTATGCGATAGAACTGGAGCTCGACCTGGCCACGGTTGTCCCGCACGTCTCCGGACCTAACGAGGTTAAGACCATGGTCTCGCTTCCGGAAATGGAGCGAAAGCGCGTTTCCATTCAGAAGGCCTATTTGTTGTCGTGCGTGAATGCGCGTTTCGAAGATTTGCACGACGCTGCTGAGGTGATCCGGTCCCGCGGCGGACACGTCGCTACGGGCGTGGAATTTTATCTGGCCCCGGCGAGCGCTGAAGTTCAAGCAAGGTCCGAGTCCAACGGAGATTGGCAAACTCTGGTAGACGCCGGTGCGATTCCGCTGCCGCCGGGTTGCGGAGCCTGCATCGGTTTGGGTCGCGGTCTGGTGCAAAAAGGTGAGACCGCGATCAGCGCGACCAATCGAAACTTTAAGGGCCGGATGGGCGACCGCGACGCGCTGGTGTATTTGGGTTCGCCAGCGGTGGTGGCGGCGAGCGCCCTTGCCGGGTTTATCTGCGCGCCGCAAATATTCGCCGAGCGCGCCGCCGGCACAGCCGTTCGACGGGCCGAACGCAAACCAAAGCCGCCGGGGTCGGTCAAGATTATTGCCGGTTTTCCGCCAAGTGTGCGCGGCCGGATTCTTTTCCTCGACAAGGACAATTTGAACACCGACGGCATTTATGGAAGCAAACACACCTACCGCGATGACATGACGGCGGAGGAAATGGCGGCGGTGACGTTTGAAAATTACGATCCGAATTTCAATGCGCTTTACCAAAAAGGCGACGTCGTAGTCGGGGGCCTCAACTTTGGCAGCGGTTCCAGCCGGGAGCAGGCAGCGACGGCATTAAAGTTCAAAGGCATCCCCTGTGTCATCGCGGCGAGCTTTTCCGAAACCTACAAACGCAATGCGTTTAATAACGGCTTTGTGGTTTTTGAATGTCCTGAGCTGGTGACGCATTTGCGCGCCACTCTAAAGAATCGCGCTCCGACGACCGTGGCAGCGGAGATCACAATCGATTACGGCAAATCTGTCCTGACCACGGATGGAAAAATATTCGCCTTTCCTCCGCTCAGTCCGGCTGCGCAGGAATTGATTGTGGCAGGCGGCGCGGAAAATCTGGTGGCCTCGCGGCTTAGTGACAAGCCGAAGACTCAGTAACATTGTCGGTACTTTAGTTTGAATCTGCGCTTAAGCAGAGGGAGGTAGGAAAAGCTCGCAGTCGTTTCCGCTAAATAAACCCGATGCCCACGGAAAGAACCGAGCAACGCAAGCTCGCAGCCATCATGTTCACCGACATCGTCGGGTACAGCGCATTGGCACAGAAAAACGAGGCTCTCGCGCTCAAACTGTTGGAAGAGCACCGGCAGCTATTGCGACCTCTGTTTCGCAAGCACCAAGGAACGGAAATCAAAACCATTGGCGATGCGTTCCTGGTCGAATTCACCAGCACCCTGGAGGCGATCCGCTGCGCGGCAGAAATACAGGAGGCTTTGAAAGACTACGATGCGGCGGCGTCTGGCCAAAGCGTCAAGATCCAAATTCGCATCGGCCTTCATATGGGTGACGTCGTGTATCGGGAGAACGACGTCTTTGGTGATGGCGTGAATATTGCCTCCAGGATCGAGCCGTTGGCCAAGCCGGGTGGAATTTGCCTGAGTCAGCAAGTTTACGATCAAGTCCACAACAAATTTGCCGGCAAGGTCATTAAGCTCGGCGCGGTGACCCTGAAAAATATTCAGACGCCTTTGAATGTTTATCGACTTCTCTTGCCGTGGGAGAAGGGACGCTGGGCGTTTGCTAACCAACTTGCCTTTCGCGTGAGGCAAAAGAAAACGCGCACGACAATAACGGCGGTCCTGATTCTCCTCTTTCTGTTGATGGCTGGTTGGCAAATCTATCTGAAAAGCCGGCCTGATGCGCGCGCGCTTTTCCAAGAAGCCAAAGTCCTGGCGGCACATTCATCCTCGCATTTGGAGGGCCGGGTCAATAATCCAAAAGTCATCGCGCTGCTGGAGAAGGCCGTGAAGGCTGATCCAAATTTCGCCGAAGCGTCCGCAGAGTTGGCGCTGGCTTATGTAATTCGGTTATTTTTGTACGCTCCGGAGGAGAAGGAGTTGGAAGCAAAAGCGTATCTGGCCGTTGAGCGCGCCTTGTCTTTGAAACCCAACCTACCGGTAGCCTACCTCGCGCGTGGCCGGCTGAAGTGGACCCCTTTTAATCACTTTCCTCACGAGGATGCGATAAAGGATTTTAAGCACGCGCTTGCCTTGGATCCGAATCTGGACGAGGCCCATCACTATCTGGGCCTGGTCTTTGTCCACATCGGGTTGATTGAAGAGGCACGAGCGGAGTTCAAGGCCGCAATCGCATTGAACCCCAGTAATAATGGTGCGCAATATCGTCTGGGCGAAACGCTGTTCTACGAAGGCAAATTCCGGGAAGCGCGCAATGTCCTGGAAACCATCGACGCCGATTTCAACCCCGACCTGAAAGAGTATCAATTGGGTTGGGCGATGTTTTCCTCCGGTCAAACTGAAGAGGCGATCAGCCGAGTTCAAAATTACTTGCAGCAACATCCGGGGGACCGAGGCGGCCTCCTGGCAAGTGTGCAGGCCATGATGTTTGCTGCCACCGGAAACCACGGCGAGGCCGAAAAAAAGATTGCAGCAGCCCAGACCAGGCGTGGCTTTGGTCATTTTCACCACACCGAATACAACATCGCCTGCACCTATGGCTTGATGAACAAAACCAATAAATCGGTCGAGTGGTTCGAAAAGGCGACTGGAGATGGATTCAACTGTTATCCGATGTTTGAAAAGGATCGGAGCCTCGACAGCGTCCGAAATGATTCGCGCTTCCGCGAGATCATGGAGATCGAACGGAAAAAGTGGGAATATTACCGAAGCAAGTTCGGAATATTCTAAGGACGGTCGATCAGCAACACGTTAGAGGACCTGCGAAGAAGGAATATCACATGCCGTGCCGGAGCCTCGGCGAACGGCGGCAGTTTTCAAAAGTTACCAGCGCTTGCGAGTTGCTGACGTGCCGCTAAGATCGACGTCCTATGGCTAAGTACAGAATTGCATGGATGCCCGGTGACGGAGTCGGGAACGACGTGATGGAGGCGGCGCGCCTTGTCCTCGATCGTCTTAAACTGGACGCGGAATACGTGCCATGCGACATCGGCTGGGAATTCTGGTGTAAGGAAGGCAACGCGCTGCCGGATCGGACGGTTAAGGTTTTAAAGGAGACCACCTGCGGTCTCTTCGGCGCGATCACGAGCAAACCGCAATCGGAAGCGAAAGAGGAGTTGCTCCCGGAATTTAAGGGGAAAGGTTTGGTCTATTTTTCGCCCATCGTGGGGCTGCGGCAGATGTTCAATCTGCATACCAACATGCGGCCGTGCAAAAGCTATCCGGGCAATCCGCTGAATTATCGAGGCAACAAGATCACGAATCCGAGTGGCGCAGATGTCCCGATCGATCAGGTAGTGTTTCGTGAAAACACCGAAGGCAGTTACGGCGGTGTCGAATTTTTCCCGCTGCCCGAATCGGTTTACACGGCGCTGTGCGCCAATCCAAAGATGAAGAAGTGGAAGGAAAAAGGATTCGAGAATGTAGCGCTCTCCACTCGCATCATGAGCAAGCAAGGTTGCACGAACATCTGCAAACAGGCCTTTGAGTTCGCGAAGAAAACCGGTCGCAAACGCGTCACGCTAATCGAAAAACCAAACGTTCTGCGCGAAACGGGCGGCCTGATGATGCGTTGCTTCCGCGAGGTGGCGAAGAATTATCCGGATATTCGGGCGGATGACGCCAACATCGACGCGATTTGCATGTGGATGTTTAAGAATCCGCAGGACTACTCCGTGCTGGTCGCGGAAAATATGTTTGGCGATATTGTCAGCGATTTGTGCGCCGGGTTGGTCGGCGGACTCGGATTCGCGCCGAGTGCGAACCTTGGTGACAAATACGCCGTCTTCGAACCGACTCACGGATCAGCACCGAAGTATGCGGGGCAATACAAGGTCAATCCGATTGCGATGCTTTTGACTGCCAAATTAATGCTCGACTGGTTGAAAGAAACTGAAATGGCGAATCGTCTCGAAACTGCCATCGCTCGTGTCATTTCCGAAGGGAAAGTGCGCACCTACGACATGGGTGGCAAGAATTCCACGCTCGAGGTAGCCAAAGCCATCGCTGACTTTGCCAGCGCGTAGGCCATATTGGGCCCGGCACGCCTATAAGCGAAGGCCGTGCTTTAGAAACACCGCCCCCACGACGTGGAAGCGACGGTGTTATTAACGCCAGTAGCTGGATTTATACGGCATCCCGGCGTCCGACCCGATCTAATAACCGGCTGTCCCGTTGACACCTGAGAGCGAGATTCGTACGCTTTAAGGGTCAACGGGAGAGCTTACCGTGCAAGCTAACGACGATTATGTGCTGAAAGTGCTCGAGGAGATCGGGCTGGTTTCGCGCAAGCAAATCGCGCAAGCGCGCGCCAAGCTTAACGGCGCCCCCAGTGTGGTCGACGTCCTGGTCCGCGATGGGATCGTTTCCGCCGACGACATTTCCCGCTCCCTCGCCGCGCAGGCGCAGATGCACTGGATCGATCTTTCTGCAGTTGTCATTCCGCCCGAAATCATTGCGCAAATTAGCGCAGCCGATGCACGGCGTTTCAAAGTCATTCCCGTCACCTTTGGCGAAAGTGGACTGGTCCTCGCCATTAGCGATCCACTCGATGTCGATACCATCGACAGTCTGAACTTCCTTCTTCAACGCGACCTCGAGCTAGTTTGCACCTCGCCTGAAAAAATTAAGCAGGCGCTAATCAAATACTATGGCACCGCGGAAGAAGCGGCCGACGTTCTGCGGGACAAAATCGGCGAGGATGTCGATCTTGGTCTCGAAATCGGTGACGGCACCGAAGCGTTCACGGCCGATGAAGCCGACGCGCCCATCATCCGGCTGGTTTCAATGTTGATCATCGAGGCACACAAGCTTGGTGCCAGCGACATTCATCTTGAACCACTCGACAAAAAATTCCGCGTCCGTTTTCGCATCGACGGCGTTCTCCAGGAAATGCAGGCGCCGCCCAAGCGTTTGCAGTCTGCCATTATTAGCCGGCTAAAAATCATGACCGGTTCGATGAGCATCGCGGAAAAGCGTTTGCCGCAGGACGGGCGCATTCAGGTGAAGATCAAAAAGAAACCGATCGATCTGCGCGTCTCCACCGTCCCGACCAATCATGGCGAAAGCATCGTCATGCGCGTGCTCGACAAGTCGAGTCTGCTTCTCGGTCTGCCCGAGCTCGGGTTCCTCAGCGACGATCAGGAAAAATTCGAACGGCTGTTGCGTTCGTCCGATGGAATTTTGCTCGTAACCGGCCCGACCGGTTCGGGGAAGACCAGCACCCTCTACGCCTGTCTCAATTACATCAACAAGCCCGACCGCAAAATCATTACCGTGGAAGAACCGGTCGAGTATCAGATGACCGGGATCAATCAAGTTCAGGTGAACACTGAAGTCGGAATGACGTTTCCGATCGCGTTGCGTTCCATTTTGCGACAGGCCCCGAACATCATCATGATTGGTGAGATTCGCGATCTGGAGACGGCGTCGATCGCGACCAATGCCAGCCTCACTGGCCATCTCGTCTTCAGCACTCTCCACACGAATGACGCGCCGTCGGCAATTGCGCGTCTCGTTGATATCGGTGTGCAACCATTTCTAGTCGCGTCTTCGGTGCGCGCGATGATGGCCCAACGCCTGGTCCGTCGGTTGTGTACCCATTGCAAACATCCGGCGGAGCTGAGTGAAACCGAAATGCGCGCGCTCCGGATCGAACCATCACAGATGAGCGATGCGCAAGTGATGAAAGCACCCGGCTGCGAACATTGCCGGCATACCGGCTACCGCGGGCGAATGGGAATTTTCGAGATCTTCATCATCGACGACGACGTCCGGCACATGATCAACAAGCGGACCTCTACGTTTCTGCTCCGCCAGCGCGCACGCGAACTGGGCATGCGCACTTTGCGTGAAGATGGCGTGCGCAAGGTCCTCGCCGGCCTAACCTCAGCCGATGAAGTGATTTCGGTCACAATTGCCGATGTAAGCTAACGATGAATAGGACAAACGCGTCACAACATTTGATCTAGGAAGCATGAATCATCAGCAGGTTCTCGATCTTTTTGTCGACCAAAACGTTTTGCAAAAAACGCAAGCCGACGATGTCCTGACCGAAGCGCAGCAGAACGGCAAAACCATCGTGCAGGCGATGGTGGATGGCGGGTTCATGGATGAATCCGGATTCTATCGCACCGTCGCTGAAGGAATCGGAGCGCAATTCATCGATTTAAACGATCACGAAATCCCTCCCGCAGTGGTGAAGCTCGTTCCCGCTGGTCTCGCTCGTCTGCATCGCGCGCTGCCGGTCGATCTTGTCGATAATACCCTGCGGGTGGCGCTGGCGGATCCGTTGGAATCGCGGACCGAGGAAGATCTTCGTTTTGCGTTGGGTCGCGATATCGAGGTCGTGGTCGCGCCGGTCGAACAAATCGAAGACCGCATCCGGATCTTCTACGGCAGCGACACCTCGAGCATGGATGAGGTGCTGAAACAACTCGGGGAAGTGGGCGAGCTCATGCAGTTGCGCGAAGGCGATGGCGCGGGCGGAGCGGAAGCCGAAGCAAATGCCACCCCGATCATTCGTTTCGTCGATCTGATTTTGTACCAGGCGATCCAGGACCGGGCCAGCGACATTCACTTCGAGCCGTTCGAAAACGAATTCAAAATTCGTTATCGCGTCGACGGCGCGCTTTACGAAATGGCCCCGCCGCCGCGACATCTCGCTCTGCCCGTGATTTCGCGCGTGAAGGTGATGGCAAGCATGAACATCGCCGAGCGCCGCTTGCCGCAGGACGGTCGCATTCAAAAAAATATCGCCGGTCGCAATGTTGACCTTCGCGTCTCGACGTTACCCACGCAGTTCGGCGAAAGCGTTGTCCTCCGCGTGCTTGATCGCAGCACCGTGAATCTCGATCTCGAGATGCTCGGCATGCCCAAGTATGTCTACGATTACATTCACGAAGTCATCGAGCGACCAAACGGAATCTTTATCGTCACAGGGCCGACCGGCTCTGGGAAAACCACGACGCTTTATTCGTGTTTGCGCAAAATCAACACGCTCGATTTCAAGCTGCTGACGGCGGAGGAACCGGTGGAGTACGATCTGGAGGGCATCATGCAGGTGCCGGTAAACGAAAATATCGGACTCACTTTTGCGCGCGTGTTGCGGGCATTTTTGCGACAGGACCCGGACCGAATCATGGTCGGCGAAACCCGCGATTTGGAGACAGCGCAGATCGCGATTCAGGCGTCCCTCACCGGCCATCTCGTTTTCACCACCCTGCACACGAACGATGCGCCCGGGGCGATCACACGTTTGATCGATATGGGAGTGGAACCATTTTTGATCTCGTCGACGCTCGAAGCCGTGCTAGGCCAGCGATTGCTTCGGAGTATTTGTTCAAATTGTCGGACCAGTTACGAACCCAACGCAAACACCCTGGATCAACTCGGGCTAAGCCGGCGTGAGTTGGGCGAAAAGAAATTTTATTACGGCAAGGGATGCGACACCTGTAATCAGACGGGATACAAGGGCCGGAAAGGTATTTACGAATTGATGCGGATTAGCGATCCGCTGCGCGAGTTAATTAATGAACGCCCGCCGACCGTGACGCTGAAGCAAAAGGCCATTGAGCTTGGAATGATCACCCTGCGTCAGGATGGATTACGCAGTGTCTTCGAGGGCGACACCACGGTGGAAGAGGTGCTGAAGTATACATAAGGGTTAAGGGTTAAGGGTTAAGGGTTAAGGGTTAAGGGGTTAAGGGGTTAAGTGGTTAAGGGGTTAAGGGGTTGAGGGCCCCAGATTTCAAATCTCAGATCTCAATTTTCAATTTTGGCGTTTCCCGCTTCAACCCCTCATCGGTTCAACGCTTCAATGTCTCAATGCTTCACTCGTCAGCCGACAACGCTTCAACAAATAAGATCGACTTCCCTCTCGTTAAATCGTTAAATCGTTAAATAGTTAAACCGTTAAATCGATAATAATTCACCCCCATGCCCCGTTTCCAATACGTTGCCCTCGATGCCCGCGGCCAGGAATCGACCGGCTTGGTCGAAGCCAACTCCGCCAATGAAGCGATCGGCCAGCTCCGCCAGGCAGGATATTTTCCAACCGGCGTTTATGAAGAAGGAAAAGCGCCGGCCTCACGCAACGGCAAGGTAAAAAAACCGCGCACGGCACGCGTCGCCGTTGCGGCCGCGCCAGCCGCGAAGCGCAAGGGAGTCAGCATCACTCTGTTCAAAAAACAGAAAGTGAAATCGAAAGTACTGATGATTTTCACGCGGCAACTTGCGACGCTGATCGATTCCGGTCTGCCGTTGTTGCGTTCGCTCAACGTGCTGGCAAGGCAAGAGCGCGATCCTGTTCTCAAACGGACCACGGAAGCGCTGGCCGATTCGGTGCAGTGCGGTAACACCTTTTCTGATTCGCTCGCGCAGCATCCGAAAATTTTTAACGATCTCTACATCAGCATGGTGAAAGCAGGCGAGCTTGGTGGTGTGCTCGAAGTCGTGCTGAGGCGATTAGCCGAATTCCAGGAAAAAGCGCAAAAAATCAAAGGCAAAGTTCTCTCAGCGATGATTTATCCGGCAATCGTCATGACCATGGCGGTTGCGATTATGGGATTTCTCCTGGTCTTCATCGTGCCGAGGTTCGAAGCGATCTTTAAGGACATGCTCGGTGACAAACCACTGCCCGGGATCACAATTTTCGTCATTAGCATCAGTCGGTTTGCCCAGAGCAACTGGGCAATACTGATCGGCGCCGTGGTCGCGTTGATTGTCGGGATAAAGGTCCTTGGGCGAACCAGTGGCGGTCGCACCTTGCTCGATCAATTTAAGCTGCGCCTGCCGCTTTTCGGTGATCTCATTCGCAAGACTTCGATCTCGCGTTTCTCTCGCACGCTCGGCACGCTCGTCACCAGCGGCGTTTCCATTTTGCAGGCGTTGAATATTACCCGCGAAACCGCCGGCAACACGGTGATCGCCAACGCCATTTCGCAAGTGCACGATCGGGTGAAGGAAGGCGAATCCATCGTGCAGCCGCTCGAAACCAGCGGCGCGTTTCCGCCCATGGTCGTGAGCATGATCGACGTCGGCGAAGAAACCGGTCAGTTGCCCGATATGCTGTTGAAGATTGCCGATGTTTATGATGGCGAGGTCGACAATTCCGTTGCCGCGCTCACGTCCATTCTCGAACCAATCATGATTGTCTTTCTCGCGGTCGTGGTCGGAACAATTGTCATCGCACTCTTCCTTCCGCTCATCAGCATCATCA
>Ga0070712_100000782_pt1 | contig 18799 bp, 16 predicted proteins | sample LARL81metaG_FD_71396 | JGI IMG/M metagenome (GOLD analysis project Ga0070712, IMG submission 71396) | Corn, switchgrass and miscanthus rhizosphere microbial communities from Kellogg Biological Station, Michigan, USA - LAR L8-1 metaG | ecosystem: Host-associated > Plants > Roots > Rhizosphere ...
CACATCTGGCTGGACTCACGGTTGATCTGCAGCGACGGGGCCTGACCAAGGCGCAGATCAAATGGATTCAAGACTACATGCGTCCTCTGAAGGAACTCGGGATCATCGAACCTGAAGAAGAGCGACGCCACTGGTGCTTCCACGTTATGGTCGGCGGCAGCTACAGCGAATATCGCGCGACCAAGATGCTGGCCGAGCAGGAAGACTCGTCACAGACCCTCCGCGAAATTACTACGATCGGCCTACCCGGCGGGCTGCAGTAAGTAGACCTTTCAGCAGATCACTTCCCCATCAACTTCTTCGCGATCCCGCAATACAAATCGACGGCCTGGTGCAACTGCTTCTTTTCAACGTACTCGCCTTCGGTGTGGGCGACGTGAATCGATCCTGGCCCAAGGAGCAAAGGCTGACCCCAGTTGCTTAACGCTGGGATATCCGTGGTGAAGGCGGCGACCATGGTGGGCAGGTCTTCAAACGTGCGTAGGCGTACAAACGGGATGTCCAGCGTGAAATCCACTTTCGCCAAATCGCCGACAGTGGCCACGATCTGCTCACGCAACGGCTCAGAAGGACCGATGAGGCGAAACAGCAGCAAGGCGCGTGCTTTGTCTGGAATAACGTTCGGGGCGCGGCCGCCCTCAATTACGCCGACATTCATTGTGCATGGTCCGACTTCCGGATCAGATGGTAGCTGCATCCTCTTCAGGCGGTGGAGCGCTTCCACCAGTTTGTCGATGGCCGAGTCGCCGAGTTCCGGGTACGCCGAATGCGCCATGCGTCCTGAGGCGGTAATCTCGACGCGCAGAGCGCCTTTGGAAGCTGTTGCAATGCGGTTCTCCGTGGGCTCGCCATTGATCAGAAACTTGCAGCTGTTCGCCTGCTCGTTCGCGACCTTCGCGCCCAGGCTGTCGCGCTCTTCGCCAACCACAAACAGCAGACCGACGTAGATGCCTTCCTGCTTCAGCCGCTCGGCGGCGGCAACCTGCACGGCAATGATTCCCTTGGCGTCACAAGCGCCTCGCCCATATATGTGCTGTTCATCTTCCGACGACGGAATGTATGGCGGGACTGTGTCCATGTGGGTGGAGAAAATCACGGCCGATTGCGGCTCCTGCGGGGAAGTTGCGAACACATTGGCCCGGCCCAGCTCGGCAACTGTCACCTGCACTTCATAGCCGAGGCGGCCCAACTCCTGGGCGAGGAACTGTCCAACCGGCCCTTCGTTGCCGGTCGTAGACTCGATGTCAATCAGCTGGCGCGTAAAAGAGACGACGTCCATTCGCATCGAGAATACCTTACCGGCGCGGAATTCCGCGAACTCAGGTTTTGGATGAGACCTATCGAGGAATGTGAGGGCCCGTTCACATAAGGAAATTGCATTCCCAGCGTGAAAGGCAGCGGTTGTTGCTGAAAAGCATGCAGCAGTTCGGCCAGCCGTCTCCCACAGCAATACAGCGGCTCCGGCCACCTAAACTCACACCTCAGCGGCTAAAGCCGCAATCTATTGTTTCTATTCGGCACGGCTGAAGCCGTGCGTGCATTGATCGTAAAGAACTGCTGCAAAGGTCGCGAAGGGCGGCGGAACAAATCGGAAGGAAGACGCAAACCCTGAGGATGAGACATCATTGAGATAATCTAGCTGCGATGCATACTGGTTCAGGCGCAATTCGGTCACTGTTTCTCGAAGGTCCTGCGGGGCAGCTTGAGGCCATTCTGAATGTTGGCGCAGAGAACGCCAGACATGCGGCGCTCGTTTGTCATCCGCATCCGATGTTTGGCGGCACTCTGCATAACAAGGTCGTGTTCCATGCCATGAAGGCGCTGAACAGTTTTGGATTTCCTGTGCTGCGCTTCAATTTTCGTGGCGCTGGTCTGAGCCATGGGCAACATGACAACGGCATTGGCGAGCAGGACGACGTCCGCACCGCTCTCGACTGGCTGGATCGGGAGTTTCACCTGCCTCTGATTTTTGCCGGGTTCTCGTTTGGCGCAGCAGTCGGTTTGCAGGTGGCGTGCACGGACGAACGTGTGAAAGCTGCCATCGCGCTCGGCGTGCCTGTTCAGCCGTTTGACGATCGCGCCTACGATCTGACCTGCCTTGAGAGTTGCCACAAGCCCAAGCTGTTCGTCAGCGGCAGCCGCGACCAGTTCGGCCCGCGAGCGCGATTGGAAGCCTTGGTCAGTTCCCTTCCCGAGCCGAAGAAGCTGGTGATCATCGACAGCGCCGATCATTTTTTTGAAGGCCGCTTGCGCGAAATGCGCGAAGCGATTGAACTCTGGATTCGACAGAGCGGCATCTCATGACGAGACGCGAATGAAAGAAATCGCGCGACACATTCTCGATCACGCTTTACGCGAAAGTAGTGTGGCTTCGGCATTCGCGCGGAATGTGTCCTGCAACCGGGGCGTACTGCGCATTTGCGAAGACCTTTACGACCTAAACTCCTATAGCCGCGTGTTTGTGATTTCTCTCGGCAAGGCCGCACACTCCATGCTCACTGCCCTGCACGAGCAGACCGGAGAGCGATTCGAAGGCATTGTCGCCAGTTCTGTCGCGCCAGAGTTTCAGGTGCGCGGCTTCCGCTACTTTCTGGGCGGACATCCTCTGCCTAACGCCGATTCAATCCACGCCGGCGCAGCCATGCTGAAATCGCTGAACACGCTGAACGCGTCTTGTCTCGCCATCTTTCTAATGAGTGGCGGCGGCTCGGCTTGCGCGGAAGCACCGATCGACGACGAGATCACTCTTGAGGATCTTGTCACGACCTATCGAGCGCTGGTTCATTCCGGCGCACCGATCGCCGAGATCAATGCGATCCGCAAGCATCTCTCCGCGATTAAGGGAGGTCGGCTCGCGCAAGCTGCCTATCCCGCACAGCAGGTTTCAATTTTGATTTCGGACGTTCCCGACAATATGCCAGACGCGCTGGCGTCCGGACCAACTATGCCGGATTCAACGACCGCGGAAGATTGCTACACCATTGCCTCCAAGTACCATCTTCTCCCGCCCTACGAAAACCGCATAGGGTGGGCCACCCACAGCATAGAAGGCTTCCCGCCAGCGGTCCGCGAACTATTTGACCGCCACGCTCTCGAGGAGACGCCAAAATCCGACGATCCCGCGTTCATCCGTGCGCGCTGGTGGACGATTCTCTCGAACGCCGCGCTGCTCCGAGCGGCAAAATCGGAAGCCGAGCGCCAGGGTTTTACAGTTGAGATCGACAATAGCTGCGATGATTGGGATTACGCTCGCGCGGCCGATCACCTGCTTACGCGCTTGCAGGAATTGCGTAAACAAAACGAGCGAGTATGCCTGCTGAGCGGCGGGGAAGTTACAGTGCACGTCGAGAAGGGCGGCACCGGCGGACGCAATCAGCAGTTCGCGTTGTACTGCGCGGAGAAGATTGCCGGCCAGAACATCACGGTGCTGAGCGCCGGTTCTGATGGGATCGATGGCAACAGTTCTGTTGCCGGAGCCATTGCCGATGGGATGACCTACGTGCGGGCAATAGACTCCGGCATCGATCCCCGGCAGCACCTCGGCGCATTCGATTCGTATCCATTGTTCGAAGCTTTAGGAGACGCAATCGTCACGGGACCGACGGGCAACAATCTGCGCGATCTCAGAATCCTGCTTGCGGGTTAGGCTGTCTTTCTTTCTTTTTCTGCGCGGGGAGGAGGCATTTTGGCCATGGCCTCATCCATCGCAACCTTCATTTGTTCGGGCGACAGGTCTTTGACGTGCGCTGCCAAGGACCACTTGTGTCCAGATGGGTCAGTAACAAGGCCGTAGCGGTCGCCCCAGAACTGATCCATCAGAGGCATGCTCACTTGTGCTCCGGCTGCAGTTGCGTGCTCGAACGCCGCATCCACGTTGTTGGTGTAGATGTGAATCGTGACCGAGGCTCCGCCGCCCGAGACCGGCGACAATGCTCCGAACTCCGGCATTTCGTCGTTGAGCATCAAGAACGAATCGCCGATGCGCAGTTGTGCATGCATAACCTTCCCGTCAGGCATGCGGGCAATGCCGCCAACTACTTCCGCGCCGAAAGCCTTCTTGTAAAACTCAATGGCCTGGTCGGCATTGCGAACCGTCAGGTGGGGAGTGAGTGTGTGGAATCCTTGAGGGATGGACTGGACTTTTTGTGACATAGAGAAACCTCCTCAGGCGAGAAATTCTAGTCCAGCGGCCTGTTGAAAATTGTCAATTCCTAGAAAATTCGCGTGATGCCTTCGTCGAGAACCAGCACTCGATCCTGGATCCCGGCGGCAGATGCTTCCTGCTCAAGCAGTTGCAGGGGTTCCTCCATAGGCTCGTGCGAGAGGCGGAATGTACCGTAGTGCATGGGGACCATCCAGCGGGAATTCAGATCGAGAAAAGCTCGTGTCGCATCTGCGGGGCTGGTGTGGACGTTTCGAAACGACGGTGGATTGTAGGCGCCGATAGGTAGCAGAGCGAGTTGAGGAGCAAGCCTCGTGCCGATCTCGCGAAATCCTGGGAAATAAGCGGTGTCGCCGGCGTGATAGACCGAATGCTTGCCGCCGCGTAGAACATAGCCGCCATATCCGCGATGCGCGTCGCGCAAAATGCGCGCTCCCCAGTGGCGGGAGGGCACATGCGTAATCGTGACATCGCGATGGCGGTAGGTGCTCCACCAGTTCAATTCGACAACGTCGCGGAAGCCGAGGTCGGAGACAAGGTCGAACACATGTTCCGGCACAACTGCAGTCGGCCCCGATCCGCGGTGTCGCTTCGTGTGCTGCACAATCGATCGCAATGATGCCCGGTGCAGGTGGTCGAAATGCGCGTGGGTAATGAGTACGAGATCGATGGGAGGCAGGTCGGCAATCCTAAGGCCAGGCTTACGGAGCCGTTTCAGCACGAACAGCCAGCGGGCGAAATTCGGATCGACCACGATGTTCTCGCCACCAATTTGCAGGAAGAAACTGGCATGACCAATGAAGGTCACGCCCATCTGCCCGTTGGAGACGAGCACGGGCTTGTGAGTCTCCCCCGTGCGTGGGGTCATGGCGGAGTGGCGCACCAGATGCCCGAACTGCTTTGCCCGCTTGCGCAGCGCAGGATTTCTAATCGCGTTCTTCAGCATGGGACACCTGGGTTTCAGTACCCGGCACTCAGTTGCCGGACATTCCCTTATTTCGGTTCATCAGCTTTCTCGAGCTGACCATGCTCACCTCTGCATTCTAGCAAGCCAGCAGCATTTGCTTGACCCACCTCTGCACCTCATTTCTAATTCACATTGTTGGTTCAATTGTCAGGAGCTTAGATGCGAGTTGCATTCGTGGGTTTGGGAATTATGGGACGCCCCATGGCGTCGAACCTGATTAAGGCCGGACACGAGGTTGCAGTCTGGAATCGCTCATCGGGCAAAGATGTGGAAGGAGCACGGGTCGCCACGTCGCCTGCCGACGCAGCGCGGGGCGCGGAAGTGGTTTGGATCTGTGTTTCGGACACTGCCGCTGTCGAACACGTTTTGTTCGGACCAGATGGAATCGAGCAATCGCTCACCGAAGGCATGATCGTCGCCGACTCCAGCACCATTTCACCCTCGGCGACCCGCAAGTTCGCGGAACGTGTGGCGGCGAAAGGCGTGCAGTACGTCGACTCGCCGGTAACTGGCTCGAAGACAGGAGCCGAGGCCGGCACGCTTCTTTTCATCGTCGGTGGTGAGGAGCAGGCGATTGAGAAGCTCAAGCCGCTCTACGCCGCGATGGGAAAAAAGATCTTCCGCATGGGAGATACGGGCAAAGGACAGTCAGCCAAGCTGGCAATGAACCTGCAGATTGCGTTGATCTATGAAGGCTTCGCGGAAGGCCTGACACTGGCCAAGAAACTTGGAGTTGAGCCCGCGACTTTGATCCCGCTCATCCATGCTTCGATGATTAAGTCCGGCGTAGTCGAGTACAAAGCGCCGTTCGTACTGGCACGCGACTTCTCGCCGAATTTTCCCTTGCGGCTCATGCGCAAGGACATCGGATTGGCCTTGGCCGCTGCCAAAGAAGCGCGGGTGAAATTGCCTGGTCTAGAGATCGTCGAAGAAGTTTACGATGTGGCCGTTGAAGAGGGTCACGCCGATCTTGATTTCGCTGCCACGCTGATGCTGCTGGAAAAATGGGCCGGGGTGGAAGTCAAGGGAGAGGCTGCGTAGCGCGCAGGGAAACTTGTGAACAAAGTCGAAAAGTGCAGTAAATGCGGGTCAAGCGCCATCGCGCAGCGCACAATGGTGGCCGACAGGGCCATGAGGAATGTCGAATATGACCTGCGCCTAAGAGTTGATGCCCATCCTTCGGCGTTTATGCTTAAGGAATCTGTCCGCTCAAAACTGCACGCATACGTCTGCGGATCGTGCGGCTACGTTGAGTTTTATGTTGATGATCCCAAAGCTCTTTATGATGCCTTTCTCGCGGCCCAGCAAGACTCCTCGGGCAGCTAGTAACTCGCATGGAGCACCAGGAGCGGGGAGCATGTGTCGTAATTACCGCTGAGCGCCTCAAGATCCAGCCCACGGCAACTCGGGCCACCGCCGTTCTACAATAGCTCTTCGCCTCAACGGTAAAGCCAATGTCTGACTCATTATTTCTCAGTCTCTGGTTTCGCGATGACGAATTGGAGGACCTGCTTCCGCATGCGTTGCGGGTAATGCAGCACTTCGCCTCTTCGAAGATCCTTCCCGGCATCACTAATATTGCGATCCATCCCGTGTCCTGGAACGAGCCCACAATTCTCGAGCAACGCTATCGGCCCGGCATCAAGCCTGAAGAAGCGGTGCTTATTGCGGCCGACCTGCTGCACGAAGATTATGCCTACGTCTTCGAAGCGTTCTGGGATATGTGGTCGCCAGAATCTCTCGACGGAGAGTGGACGCTCCGCCCCTCGCTGGTGAAGTTCATAGCGCGTGGGTCCGAGTTTGAGGACGGCGAAGCGCAATCACAAGGCGAGATCCAGGCCGACTTCGGTCTCGACACGGCATTTCTGCATGAAGAATTAAAGCTCACTCCCGAACTCGAAGCTCGCGTCCGCACCAACGTGAAGCAACTCGTGGATTACATCAATCGGATAGAAAAGAATGTGGGGGCCGAGACTCGCCTGCTGTGGTCCGAGTCTGACGAGAACCTGGCACAAAAGCTGATCAGCCGCCTGCAACGCGTGCAATAAGCGCATTCGGGCTTACTGCAACTCTGTGGCACATTAGTAGGACATGCCCGCCCCCGACCATGGCCATTCCGGCCTTGCCGCATTCCGCCACGTGGATTTTTCGCTCTACGAGATTGAGCGGTTTCTTATTGTTGCGGCGCTGGAAATGCAATCGGTCGCGGTGGGCTGGCAAGTTTACGAAATTACCCGCCGCCCCCTTGACCTCGGCCTAGTCGGCTTGGCGCAGTTCCTGCCGAACATCATTCTGTTTCTGCTCGCCGGACACGTGGCCGACCGCCTCAGCCGGAAAAAGGTACTGCTCTTCTGCAATTTCGGGTTCGCGCTTTGCTCGTCACTGCTGATCGTGATTGCCCGGTCAGAACCGCGCGATGTGAAGGCGATCTACGCAGTTCTGGTGCTGCTCGGTGTGGTCCGCGCCTTCAATAGCCCTGCCGGCCGCTCCATGCTTCCGTTGCTTGTGCCGGTTGAGGTCTTCCCGAATGCCGTCGCCTGGAATGCGACGATGTTCCAGGGTGCAACCATTCTCGGTCCTGCACTTGGCGGGATTCTTTACGCGCTCTTCGGCGGCGCTTCGGGAGTTTATGCGACGAGTGTCGCTGTTTGCATACTCGCAACTTTCGCTCTCGCCCGCATTCATCTGCGCCCTTCGCCTCGGCCCACGGAAGAAGTGAGCACTCGCACGGTACTGGCTGGACTGCACTACATTTGGACGCACAAGATCATCCTCGGCGCGATCTCACTCGATCTCTTTGCGGTCCTGCTTGGAGGCGCAGTCGCTCTGCTGCCGGTTTTTGCACGCGAGATTTTGCGGACGGGCCCTTGGGGACTCGGGCTGCTTCGTGCTGCTCCCGGCGCCGGCGCAGCGATCATGGCGATCCTGCTTGCGTATCGTCCGCTGAGGCGGAGAGTTGGCAAAGTCATGCTGTTCTGCGTTGCCGGATTCGGGGTGTTCACAATCGTCTTCGGCCTGTCGCACAGCCTCATTCTCTCGCTCGTTTCGCTGGTGCTCGTCGGCGCAACGGACATGGTCAGCGTGGTGATCCGGGGCACACTGGTGCAGATTGCGACACCGGATTCCGTGCGCGGACGGGTCAATGCCGTGGATATGATCTTTATCGGGACCTCCAATGAGTTCGGAGAGTTCGAGTCTGGCCTCACGGCCCAGTGGTTCGGCCCGGTAACAGCGGTCATTCTCGGGGGCGCCGGGACGCTGCTGGTCGTCGCGTTCTGGGCCTGGATGTTTCCCGAACTGCGAAATGCCGAAAAGCTCACGCCCGTGCAGGCGGAAGAAGCTTTGCCGGTTCCTGAATAACGCGCCCAGCCTCCATCCAACGCCCCGCGGTTACTCTGGCTGGCCAGAAAGTGCTTGACAAAATACGGTTGGCGATGCAAACTAGTTTGCATAAAGAGGTCTCCATGACTGACTTAACTGCGGACTACATTAAGAGGCCGGTTCGATACAACTTGATTGACGGCGTTGACGAAATGCTTATTGGCTTCCTGTTCCTTGCTCTTCCACTCCTCGCGCACGTGGCGAACGTTGCTCCGGAAGGTTCCGTCTGGCAGTGGAGACCCCTACTCCTCATCATTAATGGAGTCCTGCTAGTTCTCATTCTGGTCTCTCGGAAGTTGTTGAAACAACTGATCACTTTTCGCCGCACTGGATACGTGAAGTATCGGGATTCGAAGATCAAGGGCATGATAGGCGCCATCGTCGGACTTGCTGTGGCAACTCCGGTTATGGTGGCTATCTACCGATTGTGGCCCCCGCCTCAGCGAGAACGACACCTGATCCTTATAAGCAGCCTCTTGTGGGCCGCTTTCTATACGTATTTCTTTATCTATAAAACCGAGATGTATCGCACTTACAGGTACGTAGTAGTCCTGCTTATGGCGATTGGCCCCTTGGCCGTTTACTCGATCTTCGGAAATGTCCGTGATATCTCAACTTTATCCGGCGCGGTGATGGGCGCCTGCTTCCTGATCTCTGGCGTGATCACCTTCTGGTCCTATCTCCGGCGGACACACCCGGCCGACGCGGAAATAGAAGACGAAACAAAATGAACGAGACCACACGCCATCTCGCGGAGATCGATCGAGTCATCCATGAACCGGGGCGACTCATGATAGCCGCCCTGTTGTTCGGGGTTGAGGAGGCCGATTTCCTCTATCTGCAGCACGAGACCGGGATGAACAAAGGCACGCTGTCGAGCCACTTGTCGCGTCTGGAGGAAGCGGGTTACGTCGAGATCACTAAAACCTATCGCGGCAAGATCCCGCAGACCTTGCTGCGGCTATCGAAGGCCGGGCGGCAAGTATTCGCCGAATATCGCAAGAAGCTAAAGAAGGGGCTACAAATGTGAGCGGCTAGGGATTGCTTCACTCCGAATTCTGACCCTGAGCTACAATGAACCGGTTCATCAAAATGTCCCGCCTTCTTCAATGGAGCGTTCTTCCCGCCGGACTCTGATTCCTCGCCCAAGATTTCCTGTAGCGAGTATCATTCCTGTTTCGCAATTCATTGAGCGGCTAAAGCCGCTAACTTTAACGAACGTTTCGGCACGTCTAAAGACGTGCACTGATACGAACAATTGAAGCTGGCTGAGAGTCGGTCGCTGACAACTCAGGGCTAAATGCCGAGGATCAAGCGCTAGTGACTGTTTCGTACGATGTCATCGTGATCGGCGGAGGCCACAACGGCCTCACCCACGCTGCCTATCTTGCGCGCGCGGGTAAGAAAGTGCTCGTCTTGGAGCGCCGCCATGTTCTCGGAGGGGCGGCGGTCACGGAAGAAGTGTTCCCCGGGTTCAAGTTCTCTGTGTGCTCCTACGTCGTCTCTTTGTTGCGTCCGGAAATCATTCGCGATCTCGATCTCCCGCGACACGGACTGGAGATTCTGCCGCTCGATGGCACGTTTACACCCATGCCCAGCGGCGATTACCTCTGGCGCGTAAACGACCACGGACAGACGCATCGTGAAATCGCCCGCCACTCGCGACTCGACGCGGAAGCGTACGACGAGTTCGGCAAGGCCATGCCCGCCATCTGCCGCTTCGTCAAACCGATTCTCGGCATGGTGCCGCCTGATCCGACCGGACTTAATCCCAAAGATCTTTCCAAGTTGCTTTCACTCGCGCGCCGTTTCCAGCAACTCCCCAGCGACGACCGCTATAACCTTGTCCAGCTCATGACGATGAGCGCCGCCGATTTTCTCGACCAGTGGTTCGAGACTGACGTGCTAAAGGCAACCATGTCGGCTTCGGGAATCATTGGGACGTTTCTCGGTGTGCGGTCGCCGGGTACAGCTTATGTTCTGCTCCATCACTACATGGGCGAGATCGATGGCGCATTTCGCGCGTGGGGATTTGCGCGTGGTGGCACTGGGGGGATTTCCAATGCAATCGGTGATGCTGCAGTCGAAGCGGGTGTAGAGATTCGGAAAGAAGCCGCCGTCGCGAAGATTATTGTGAAGAATGGCCGAGCGGTTGGAGTCGCACTGACGAACGGGGACGAGATTTATGCGAAGGCAATTTCTTCCAGCGTCGATCCGCGGCTCACGTTCATCAACTTCATCGACAGCGGACATTTGCCGGACGAATTTCTCGACGAGGTACGCCGTTACAAGTTTCGCGGGTCGTCAGGCAAAGTGAATCTCGCCCTCGACGCGCTGCCCGATTTCAAGTGCATGCCCGGGCCGGGCGCGCATCTGCGCGGCGCGATTTCTGTTTCGCCCAGTGTTGACTACATGGAACGTGCCTACGATGAAGCCAAGTACGGAATGTTTTCGCACCGTCCGTATATCGATATGGTGATTCCGTCGCTGACCGATCCGAGTGTTGCGCCTCCGGGCAAACATGTGATGTCGTGCTTCGTGCAGTACGCGCCTTACAAACTCAAGCCAGGCCTGAATTGGGACGAACTCAAAGAAGATTTTGGAAATACCGTAATCGATACGGTCGCGGAGCATGCACCGAACTTGAAGAACATCATCTTGCACAAGCAGGTGGTGACACCTCTGGATCTCGAACGCGACTTCGGGCTGAGCGAAGGCAACATATTTCAGGGAGAGTTATCGCTCGAGCAATTGTTTTTTCTGCGCCCCGCTCCGGGATGGGCACGCTTCAGAACGCCGATTAAGAACCTCTACATGTGCGGATCGGCGACGCACCCCGGCGGTGGAATCATGGGCGCTCCGGGAAGACTTTCAGCGCTGGAGGTGCTGAAAGATGGCATCTGACGCGCGCGACATCCTCATTATCGGCGGCGGGCACAACGGGCTGGTCACCGCGTTCTATCTGGCACAGGCCGGATTCAAGCCGCTGGTGCTTGAGCGGCGACCGCAGGTTGGCGGAGCCGCGATCACTGAAGAATTCTGCCCAGGATTTCGCTGTTCGACACTCGCACACTCCGCCGGTCCGCTGCGTGCGGATGTTGTGCGCGACATGCAACTCGAAAAGCACGGTGTAAAGTTCGTCACGCCTGACGTTGACGTGACGTCTCTTTCACCCGACGGTCGCGCCTTAACGCTTTATCGAGATCTCAACCGCAGCGCGAAAGCGATTGCTGAAGCTTCAGAGCACGACGCCAACCGATATCGCGATTTCCAAGCTGCACTGAATAAAATATCTCGCGTCATTGCAAAGGCCCTCGCGCTCACGCCGCCTGAAATCGCAGAGCCTTCTGGATCTGATCTCTTCAATCTGCTGCAACTCGGCCGCGCCGTTCGCGGTCTCGGCAAGAAAGATACTTACAACCTGCTGCGCTGGGCGCCTATGCCGGTGGCCGATCTGGTTTCTGAATTCTTTGAGAACGACCTTCTCCGAGCAACGATCGCTGCCCGCGGAATCTTCGGAACGTTTCTTGGCCCGTGGTCGGCCGGGACAAGCCTGGTTCTGCTTCTCCGCGCAGCCGTCGACTCGAACCCTGCAAGCGGGAACTTCTCTGCCAGCGGAGGAATCGGAGCGATCACGCAAGCCATGGCGACTGCTGCCCAGCAAGCCGGAGCCGAGATCCGAACCGGCGCCGAAGTCATCGAAATTCGGATTAAGAATGGTGTCGCGGAAAGCGTGATTCTCTCCACCGGAGAGGATATCCATGCGCGGGCCATCATTTCCAACGCCGATCCCAAGCGCACGTTTCTCAAGCTGATCGATCCGGTGCAGTTAACTCCTTCATTCACACGGCGACTGCAAAACTACCGGATGAACGGCACGGTCGCCAAAGTCAATCTCGCGCTGGCCGATCTTCCGACTTTCACAGCTCTCAACGGCAACACCGAGGCGCTCACTGGACGTATCCAGATCGGCCCCGAGATCGACTACCTCGAACGTGCATTCGATGAATCCAAGTATGGGAATTTCTCCCGCGCGCCGTATCTCGAAATTACAATTCCCTCTTTGACAGACCCGTCGCTTGCGCCGCAAGGCAAGCATGTCATGTCGATTTACATGCAGTACGCGCCTTACAAATTGAGGAACGCTTCGTGGCACGATGAATCGCAGCGCCTCGCGCTGGCCGATACCGTCGTGAAGACGTTGACCCAGTACGCGCCCGACTTGCCGGGAAAAATTCTCAGCCATCAGATCATTACGCCGCTTGATCTCGAGGAAACCTACGGCCTGACCGGAGGCCACATCTTCCATGGCGAGTTGTCCCTGGACCAGGTCTTCACCATGCGTCCTGTGCTCGACTGGGCACGCTACCGCACTCCGATTCAGAACCTTTACTTATGCGGATCGGGTGCACATCCGGGTACGGGTTTGACGGGGGCGTCCGGCGCAAACGCGGCGCGTGAAATACTGAAGGACCTGAAAGCCCGTCGATGACCAAACATTCCGCTATTCTTCTCTTGAGTTGTCCTGACCGCAAAGGGGTGGTCGCGAGCGTTGCCGGATTCATCTTCCAGCACCGCGGCAACATTCTTCATGCCGACGAGCACGGCGATCACGATTCGAACACGTTCCTGATGCGGGTCGAATTCGATCCCTCTGAACTGGATCTGCCGCTGGGCGATTTCGCCGCGCAGTTTACTCCATTGGCGAAAGAACTCGATCTGCACTGGCGTCTGGCCTTGTCGGACAAGCGGCCGAAGATGGCGATCCTGGTTTCGAAGTACGACCATTGTCTGGTGGACCTTCTCTATCGTCACCAGAGCGGTGAACTCGCGTGCGATATCCCGTGCATCGTTTCGAATCATCCGGATAGCCAGCGCATTGCGGACTTCTACCACGTCCCGTTCTTTCTTGTCCCCGTCGAACCACAGAACAAGCTCGCGGCAGAACAGCAGGTTTTAGCGATGCTCCAGCGGCACGGCGTGGATTTCGTCGTGCTCGCACGCTACATGCAGATTCTTTCGGAAGACTTCGTGAACGCCTATCCGCAGAAGATTATCAACATCCACCACTCATTTCTTCCGGCTTTCGTCGGGGCGAAGCCGTATCACCAGGCGTTTAAGCGGGGAGTAAAGATCATTGGGGCCACCAGCCACTATGTAACCAACGTTCTGGACGACGGTCCGATTATTGAGCAGGACGTGGTGCGCGTCTCGCACCGCGATTCCATCGACGACCTCGTGCAAAAGGGCCGCGATCTTGAAAAAGTCGTGCTCTCGCGCGCGGTTCGCTGGCACATTGAAAACCGCGTGCTGCTGTATGGGAATAAGACGGTGGTGTTCGAGTAGAGCGTTGTTGGTCTCGTCGCGACACTAAATAGTTTCAGCCATGCTTCTAGACAGACTCTTTGACACGTTCATTTTGTTAGCTTGGACAGCAATGATCTCGCTGCCCGGAATTGGAGTCGCTTACATCGGTTGGAAGCTGACATCTAAGCTACAGCCTGTTTCTGTTCGAATCGTGCTCAGAGCAGCAATCATTGCCCTTGTAACCACCCCATCAATTTGGGGACACGGGGATATCCTCCCGGCAATTTTCCTTGCGGTCGCATCGCAGGGGAGTGATCTCCTCGTGGGAATTATTCCGATTTTAGTGGTCTTTGCTATTGCAATCCCTGTGCTAGCTCTCCATGCAGGCAAGACAAAGGCGTCCCCCCCAGTAGAGCCGTGAGTCGGCGAGGTCGCCTTGGCCTGATTGCTGCCGGGGGCCTCTCCCAACGACGCGTGACCCTCGACCTCCACCGACCCCGCCTTACTTAGGTAACTACCTCGTAATCCCCCACCTCTGGCACTATTAAAGCGGAAACAACTCCGCGTCGAGGAGCAACTGTTGGCTGAAGATCCCAAATGGGAGTTAGCCATTCTCGCTACTGTTCAGGGCTTCTATGAGAAGCTCCTGCAGGAGTCTGTCGAGGGCGAAGTGCCTGTCCCGGCGGGGCTGGAGACCGTTTCTCTGCACGGCGAAAATGACGTAGGCGAGACGCTTGGCGCCATGCGCCGCTGGCTGCGTTTGCTCGATATGGCGATTTCTCCGGCCATGTTGCGACGCGCCTTCAACGACGAAACCGATCCAGAAATTGCCGAAGCCATGTTGCGCTATTTCGTGCGCAAGCGCGAACACGTCGATTCCGACCGCGACAAAACCGACATCGTTGCAACGTTCCTGTATCGTCATCCTCGCGTGCCTGGTCAATGGGAACAACGCGGCTACGGTCTGGATGGATCGCTGCCGCTCTCTCCATTCGAAATTGCATTGATTGAAATTCTGGCCGACTCCGACTTGCCTGCTCTGCCCGAAGAGCACCTGCAGAGTTTGCGGCGCTTCGATGCGCTGGAAGAGCAGGTATTGCGGTTCCAGGATCTGAATGCATTGCTGGAATCAGGGATTATTCAAACTGTGCGTCAGTTGAAGCAGTCGCTCGATGATTCTTTCTATCACCCGGGCGTGTTATCTACCATCGCTTCGTACAATGCCACTTTCGGGCAGAAATTTGACGAATTATTCCGCAGCGCCGTCAAAAACATCAAGGCCTTCGCCGACGAACTCGAGGAGCAGGGTGGCACGATTCTCGGAAGCGTGGATGGCGTGGACGTTACTGTTGACCACGTGAAAGCCATGGACGAGAACATGTTGCTCAAGCTCGACTATGGCAACGCGCTGGATAAGTTTCGCCGCGTCTCCAGGCTGAAGCAGACTCTCGAGCAACGTCCACCGATGAAGGGCGGAGCGAAGAAACCCGCGCCGAAACCTGTAGTGAAAACCAGCAGCAACGTAGTCCTTGCGCGTCCGGTGCTGAACCTCAAAGCCATGCGCAAGGCCGTGACGCCGCAGCAGGAAGCCGCAGAAGAAACCAAGCTGCTGAAGGTGGAAGAGTCGGTCAGAATCTTTGTGCGCGTCGCCGACCCCAAGTTCCGTCAGGTCGTGCCCATGCGGTTCTTCAACCTGACACTGACGCCTGCCGAAGCGGACGCGTATTGCGCGGATTTCCTCGAAGAAAAGAGTCTGCGCGCCGGTGTAGCGCGCGTGCTGTTGCGCTTGGTCGCTGTCACCGCGCGAATTATTACTGAACTCGAAGAACTCAAGCGAGCAAACAATTCGCCGTCGCTGTGGAAGCTGCATGCGGATTCGCTCGTCGCGCTGCTGGTACTTGGCGACAATGCTGCGGAGAATGCGAAACGGGTTTCAAGCCTCGCCAGCCAGCGTGGACACCGCCAGCAGGTGGAAGAAATCCAGACTTCACTCAAGAAGTTGAGTGACTACAGCGGCATCGCCGAGCGCTCGCTCAGCGGGTCGGAAGCTAAGACCGCAGCCGCCGGGGACTAATCCTGGGTTGAGTCATTGAATCATCGGGTCATTGAATCATTGAGAAGCGACTTCTATATTGACCTTTAAAGATCCAATCGCTCAATCATCAGAATCATTTCACTCATAGCGCAGCGCTTCTGCGGGCAAGATCTTTGCCGCGGACCACGAAGGATAAAGGGTGGCCACCAGGGACGTCGCAATGGCCACCACGGCAACCCATATGCCATCTACAGCGCGTGCAGCAAAGGGAACGTAGTCGATCGAATAGACCTCGGGAGCAAGCGAGAACAAGTGATAGTGGCCGCCAATCCACGAAAGGGAGTAGCCGAGCACCAGCCCTAGCAGCGTCCCCACCACTCCGATCAGCGCTCCCTGGGCGATAAAGATCTTGCGCACCTGCGCCTTGCGCGTTCCCATCGACATCAGCACCGCGATGTCGCGGTTCTTTTCCATGACCATCATTGTGAGGGAAATCAAGATGTTCAGCGCCGCGACGAACACAATCAGTCCCACGGTGATAAAGGTCACGAGACGCTCAGTTTTCAGCGCGTGGAACAGAGGCCGGTTCTGCTCCATCCAATTTGTGCTCTGGAAACCCGCGCCCGCTGCGTCTTCCAGCTGGCGACCAATCTCGGCGGCTTTGTAGATGTCGTCAATCTTGAACTCCAGAATCTGAATTACATCTCCGAGCGCGAACAGCCGTTGCGCATCCGAGAGCCGCACGAATGACCACGACGAGTCGTAGTCATAGAATCCCGAATCAAAGATTCCGGCTACACGAAACCGGCTGTATTTCGGCACCATGCCGAAGGGCGTCAGTTCACCTTGCGGGCTGGTGACCAGGACGATGGAGCCAACGTGCGCACCCAGTTCGTCGGCCATATCCTTGCCCAGCAGAATTGGAGGCATGGCCGCCCGGCGTCGCTGCACGGCTCCCAGCAAGTCGGGATTTTCTTGTGTGGCGAACCCAGTCTCGGCTGTAGTGGCGGAGGGCACCTTACCATGATCGGTCGGAGGCTCCTCTAGCTCCTCTGCCGAACCTTTTTTCACGCTGTTCAGCAGGTCGCTGACCTTGCGCTCATCTCTGGGGATGATCCCTTTAAGCACCGCGCCCTGGGCACGCCCGCCAAGGGAGATAAGCACCTGCTCATAGATGATCGGCGCTGTCGCGATTACGTGTGGCTGCTTCTGCAGGCGGTCCATTAACGGACGCCAGTCGCGAATGCCGTCGCCCATTGTACGCATCAGGTTGATGTGCGAGGTGGAACCCAGCAGCCGCTCTTGCAGATCCTGGCGGAAGCCGTTGTTGATGGCCAGCGCAATGACCAGCGACGCCACACCCGCGGTGACGCCCGCGATGGAAATGACAGTAATCACTCCGATCACCGCCTGCTTCCGTTTGGCCCGCAGGTACCGCGACGCTATGAAGAATTCAAATTTCATGAAGAAAAGCCGTCAGCCATCAGCCTTCAGCCAAACCAACCCCCTAGTGCTGAGCCGATCCGAAGGTCAGTTTACATCGTGACGATCAAAGTTCGTTTGAGCGACCGGCGACGGTAGCACTTGAAGGGATTAGGGAGATACGCTGAAAAACTGACGAAGTGCAGATTCCTCGCCATCCTCGTTGCGCAAACGCAGCTCCGGACGGCTCGGAATGACATTTTTTAAATTTTCGGGGACCAGGCTGAAACCGGCAGCGACGGCTCAATGATCCGCTAACTTAATGATTCAATTCTTAATCTACCGTGTGCTTGGCGGTGTAGCCTTCGCGGGCAATGACCTGGTACTTCACATCTTTGCCTTTCTGATCGCGAATCTTCAGCGGACTGCCATCAGCATTAACAGCTTCGACTTTGAGCTTGCGGTAGGTGCCATCGAGCTTCCCGTTGCTGGGGCGGTATGCAATGGTGTACTGGTGGCGAATGTCCTGGCCGATGTCTTTGAAGGCGTCCACCATGTCTCCAGTGAAGCGGGGCTGATAGAAGCGACCTCCCGTGAGTTTGGCGAAGGTTTGCATCTCGTTGTCGGCTTGAAGATAGTCAATCTGGCTCATACCTAAGCTGGCGAAACCGTGGGAAGTTCCCGTGCAACCGTGGGTCTCGCAATAATTGCGAAGCTGCCAGCCGATGCTCATCGAGAAGATGGTGACGTCGTGGGTCTTCTTGACCTTGTCGAGGATCTGGCTGAGTCTCAGTTTGCTGAAGGTGTCAAGACCGGTGCTGACGAGAACGACATACTTGTGCCCTTCGATGCGATCCACACGATCCAAGGTGTCGTAAAGAGCGTCGAAGAGGTTGGTCTCGGAAAACCCTGGAATACGCAACCCATTCAGCGCTCCCTGAATCGCATTCTTGTCCTGGGTGAAGTCCACCAGAATGTCAGGCTTCATGTCGTAGGAGATGACCGCGACATAGTCCTCTTTCTTTAACGTGCTCGCAAAGACGTAAGCGGCCTGTAGGGTGTCGCCCATTAGAAAATAGTTGGTAGACGCAAACTCAACCAGCAGCACCGCAGTGATTGGGGCTTCCTCAATCCGGAAGTCGCTAATGTTCTGCTGAGTACCGTCTTCGAAAATCTTGAAATTTTCCTTCTTTAGGTTGGAAATGAACTGTCCCTCCTTAGTAGTGACCATGACCGGAATCTCAACCAACGGCACGTCCACGTGAATGGAATAATCGGGCATGCCTTCGATCTTCTTGGGCCGCTCGGTAGGAGGTGGCGCGGGCGGTTCCTCGGCTTTCTTGGGAATCGCATATGGGCCAGTGTCGCTATTCGGGCCACCGGCCTCAGGAGGAGCGTCCTGCTGGTTCGGGTTCTGCTGGCTGGTCGAGGACGAATTACCCGACTGCCCGGACTGCTGCGGGGCAGCCTGAAGCTGGTTCGGCCACACGAACATCGCCACTGTGGAAAAGGCTAGAAACAATGC